>Ga0169931_10010243_pt1 | contig 13363 bp, 12 predicted proteins | sample Kivu_15m_20L_FD_129675 | JGI IMG/M metagenome (GOLD analysis project Ga0169931, IMG submission 129675) | Freshwater microbial communities from Lake Kivu, Western Province, Rwanda to study Microbial Dark Matter (Phase II) - Kivu_15m_20L... | ecosystem: Environmental > Aquatic > Freshwater > Lake...
ACCAGATCCGCGTCCACCTCGCCAGCATCGGGCATCCCCTGGTCGGCGACCCGGTCTATGGCCGCAGCTCTGGCCGCCGTCGGCGGCTCCCGCCCGACGCCGAGGCCGCCGTCGCGGCCTTCCCGCGCCAGGCCCTCGACGCCGTCGTGCTTGGCTTCGAGCATCCGCGCAGCGGCAGGCGGCTGCGCTTCGAGCGGCCGCTGCGCAGCGACATGGTGGCGCTGCTGCGGATCCTCGACGAGGCGCGTTGAGCCTGTGAAAGCCGTCTTCCCGCCACTATTCTCTGTTGCGTTGTCGCCGTCGGTGCGCGACGCCGTCGATTCGCCCCCAGGAGACAGATGACCCGCAATCTTCCTGCCCTTTCCGGAGAGCGCGGCGTCTCGCGCTACCTGCAGGAGATCCGCAAGTTCCCCCTGCTGGCCGCGGACGAGGAGTTCATGCTCGCCAAGCGCTGGCGCGAGCATGGCGACGCCGACGCCGCGCACCGGCTGGTGACGAGCCACCTGCGCCTCGTGGCGAAGATCGCCATGGGCTATCGCGGCTATGGCCTGCCCGTGTCCGAGCTCATCTCCGAGGGCAATGTCGGGATGATGCAGGCCGTCAAGCGCTTCGACCCCGACAAGGGCTTCCGCCTCGCCACCTATGCGATGTGGTGGATCCGCGCCTCGATCCAGGAATACATCCTGCATTCCTGGTCGCTGGTGAAGCTCGGCACCACGGCGGCGCAGAAGAAGCTGTTCTTCAACCTGCGCCGCGCCAAGGCCCAACTGCAGGTCATGGACGACCGCCAGTTCACGCCCGAGAAGGTCAGGCGCATCGCCACCGACCTGGGCGTTCCCGAGCAGGACGTCGTCCAGATGAACCAGCGCCTCGCCGCGCCCGACCATTCGCTCAACGCGCCGCTGCGCGGAGATGGCGAGGGCGAGCTCGAATGGCAGGACTGGCTGGTCGACGAGACCGCCGACCAGGAGGTCAGGCTCGCCGACGCGCAGGAATTCGGCCGCCGCAAGGCGATGATGGAGGAGGCGCTGAAGACGCTCAACGAGCGCGAGCGCCAGATCCTGGTCGAGCGTCGCCTGACCGAGGCCCCGGCCACGCTCGAGGACCTGTCGCATCGCTACAACGTCAGCCGCGAGCGCGTGCGCCAGATCGAGAACCGCGCCTTCGAGAAGCTGCAGAAGGCCGTGCGCGCGCTGACCGCCGAGGAGGCACGCGCGGCCGAGGACGCCATCTCCGCCGGCATCCCCGGCCCTTCCCGGGCGCTGCCGGGCCCGTCCGCCGCGCGCTGAGCGCGGCGCGGACGGCCCGGCCCCCCACCCGTCAGGCCGCCTTCACCTCGATCCGGCGCTCCGGCTTGCGCGCCTCGGGCTTCTTCGGGAGCCTGACCACCAGCACGCCCCGGGCGAAGCGCGCCTCGATCGCCGCGGCATCGACGCCGTCCGGCAGCGCGAAGCTCCGCTCGAAGGAGCCGAAATTGCGCTCGCGCAGGCAGAAATCGGCGGATTTCTCCTCCTTTTCGGCCTGCTTCTCGCCGCGGATAGTCAGCGTCCCGTCGGCAAGCTTCACCTCGACGGACTTCTCGTCCATGCCGGGCAGCTCGATCGCGATCTCGTAGCTGTCGCCGGTCTCGACGATGTCGGCGGCGGGCAAGGCGCCCCAGCCGCTCTCGCGGCGCCAGAAGGGCTAGATGTCGAACGCCGAGCGCCCGAAGGGCAGGTGCCAGAAGCCGCGATCGAAATCCTCGAACAGGCGGTTGACCTCGCGGCGCAGCGTCTCGAACGGACGCCACGGCGCCACGCGGGCCTGCGTCCTCGCCTCGGTCCTGACCGGAAGCCTGGTGCCGGTGTCCGCCATCGCCTCGTCCTCCTCGTGCCTGGTTGGGACCCGAGGAATGCCACCGCGCCGCCTCGGCGGCAATGACGCCGCTCAAGGACCGGAGATCGCCGCCACCGAGACGCGCAGCCCCCAGAACAGCGACGGCGCGGAGACCAGCAGGGCAAGGAGGACGACGCCATAGCCCTGGGCAGGGCCAGCGAGTGTCCTGCGGGCCTCGGGCAGCGCCGCGCGCGCGGACTCGAGCGCCGGGCCGATAGCGTAGACCATCCAGCCCACTACGCCCGCGAGCAACGCGACCGGGATGATGCCGAGCGCCTCGCGCACATCCTCGTTCCAGAACGCGACGCAGAGCATCACCTGCGCCGCCGTCGACATCACGTCTCCGTCGCGCAGCCAGCGCGGCACGGTGCCGAGCCGGGCCGCGTGCTGCCAGCTCGCAACCGCCAGCGCGCAAAGGCCCACGAGGTAGAGGCCCGCGTACCAGGGCATGCGCGGGGTTCCGCCCCTCAGTCCGCGAAGGGATCGGACACGAGGATCGTGTCGTTGCGCTCCGGGCTGGTCGACAGCAGCGCAACCGGCACGCCGACGAGTTCCTCGAGGCGCCGGATGTACTTGATCGCGTTGGCCGGCAGCTCCGCCCAACTGCGCGCGCCGCGCGTCGAGTCGCTCCAGCCGGCGACGGTCTCGTAGACCGGCTCGAGCCGCGCCTGCGCGCCGGCGTTGGCAGGCACGTGGTCGACCGTGCGGCCATTGAGGCGATAGCCGGTGGAGATGCGGATCTCCGGCAGCGCGTCGAGCACGTCGAGCTTGGTCAGCGCGATGCCGCGCGCGCCGCCGACGCGCAGCGCCTGGCGCACCATCACCGCGTCGAACCAGCCGCAGCGGCGGCGGCGGCCCGTCACCGTGCCGAACTCCTTGCCGCGGTCGCCGAGCAGCTGTCCGGTCGCGTCGGTCAGCTCCGTCGGGAAGGGCCCGGAGCCCACGCGCGTCGTGTAGGCCTTGCAGATGCCGAGCACGTAGCCGGTGGCGAGCGGTCCGAGCCCGGATCCCGTGGCCGCCTGCCCCGCCACCGTGTTCGACGATGTGACATAGGGATAGGTCCCGTGGTCGACGTCGAGCATCGCCGCCTGCGCGCCCTCGAAGAGGATGCGCTTGCCGGCGCGGCGAGCGGCGTCGAGCGTCATCCAGACAGGCTCCGAGAACTCCAGCACCCTGGGGGCGACCTCGACCAGCTGCGCGCGCAGCGAGGCGCGGTCGATCGCCGGCGCGCCCATGCCGCGGCGCAGCGCGTCGTGGTGGCGCAGCAGCTCGTCGAGCTTCCAGTCGAGCGACGCCTCGTCGGCGAGGTCGCAGAGGCGGATCGCGCGCCGCGCGACCTTGTCCTCGTAGGCGGGGCCGATGCCCCGGCCGGTCGTGCCGAGCTTGCGCTCGCCGCGCGCCTCCTCGCGCATGCGGTCGAGCTCGCCATGCAGCGGCAGGATCAGCGCGACGTTCTCCGCCACGCGCAGCGTCCGCGGCGTGACCGCGACGCCCTGGCTGCGCACGCGCTCGATCTCCGCGAGCAGCGCCCACGGGTCGACCACGACGCCGTTGCCGATGACGGAGACCTTGCCCGGGCGAACGACGCCCGAGGGCAGGAGGCTGAGCTTGAACACGCTGTCGCCGACCACGAGCGTGTGGCCGGCGTTGTGGCCGCCCTGGAATCGCACGACGATCTCGGCGCGCTCGGAGAGCCAGTCGACGATCTTGCCCTTGCCCTCGTCGCCCCACTGGGCCCCGACAACGGTGACGTTGCTCATCTGGTTCTCACTCTCCTTCGAGGGCGAGGATCGCGTCGTCGATCCAGGCATGGCTGCAGCCGAGGCGACGCGCCTCCTCCGCGTGGTCTGCGACCGGGTCGAGCCCGGCCACGGTCGTCCATCCGTCCCTGCGCAGCGCCTCGCCGCGCGCCGGCGGCGTCGCGAGCGGCAGGAAGATCCGCCGCGCACGGCCGACGGCCGGCAGCGCGCGCAGGATCGTGTCGGTGTAGAGCGTGAAGCCGGTCGCCGGCTCGCCCGCCTCGCCGGTGAAGTCGCCTCCCGCGAGGTAGCGCCCGCCGCGACCGAGCTCGCCCCTCACGCCGCGCGCGAAGAGCGAGAAGCACAGGCCCGTGTGGTACTTGAAGCCGCGATGCTCGACGAGGTCGACCGTGAGCGGCAGGTCGGGCCGGCGGGCGCCCAGCGCGGCCACCACCTCGCGCAACCGAGCGGCATCCTCGGCGGCGCGACCGGGCAGCGCCACGCGCCCGAGCGCCGCGAGCGCGCGCGCGACGTCGCCCGAGCCGCGCAGCAGCTCGCCCAGCGCATGCGCGGCCTCGCCGCCGAGCGCGGCCACCGAGGCCGCGTCCTTGCGGTCGAGCGCGGCGCGCAGCTCGGCCGCCCGCTCGGGACGCAGGCCGGCGGCATCGATCACCGCGCCGGCGAGGGTCGGCGACGACACGTCCACGCATAGGCCGCGCGTGCCGATGTCGAGCAGCGCGCTCGCCGCGAGCAGCACGGCCTCCGCGTCGGCGTCGACGGAGGACGCGCCGATCAGCTCGCAGCCGATCTGGCCGAACTGGCGGGCCGGGCGCAGCGCGTCGCCGACGACGCGCACGACCTGCCCGGCGTAGCAGAGGCGCAGCGGCCGCGGCTCGCCGCGCAGCCGGACCGCCGCGATGCGCGCGACCTGGAGCGTCATGTCGGGCCGCAGCGCCAGCATGCGCTGCGAAACCGGATCCATGAGCCGGAAGCTGTGCCGCGCCATCGCCGCGCCGCTGCCCGACAGCAGCGCGTCCTCGAACTCCACCAGCGGCGGCTTCACGCGGACATAGCCCTGGGCGGCGAAGGCGGCCATGAGGCGCTCGACGGTCGCGGCCTCGAAGCCAGCCTCCGGGGAAAGCAGGTCGGCGAAGCCGGCAGGCAGCAGGGCGCGTCGGGCAAGAGTGTTCATCTTCGGGAGCCAGGAAAGCATCGGGCAGGTAGCGCACGAGCCCGCCGATCCTAGCCCCCCGCGGAGGGGCGCGCTTCCGATTCGTGAGCACGCCGCCCCCTGCCCCTTGTGGAGCCGCGCGCGTCCACGCATAACTCGCGCGTGACCCCATCGGTACTTCCCCCCAGCCGCCTCGAGCGCGGCGTCGCGGCGGCGCTCCTCCTCGCGCTTGCGGTCGGCTGCTTCTTCGTGCTGTGGCCCTTCGTCGCCGCGATCCTCTGGGGCGCCATCCTCGCCTTCGCGACCTGGCCGGTCTTCGGCCTCGTGAAGAGGCGCCTGCACCTGGGCCGCTCGGCGGCGGCGCTGCTCATGGTCGTCGCCGCATTCCTGGTCATGCTCGCGCCACTTTTCCTCGTCGTCGCGGACGTCGCGGACGGCGCCAAGCAGCTGGTCAAGGCCGGCAAGGACATCCTTGCCGCCGGCCTGCCTGGCCCGCCCGACTGGATCGCGTCGATCCCGTTCGCCGGGGCCCGGATCGACGAGCAGTGGCGGCACCTGGCCACCGAGGAGCAGGACATCCAGGTCCTGCTCGCGCCCTACGCGGCCGCGATGGGCCGCTGGGGCCTCGACAAGGGCGTCAATGTCGGGATCGTGCTCGCGCAGGGCGCGCTCGAGTTGGCGCTGGCGCTGTTCGTCGCGTTCTTCTTCTACCGCGACGGAGCCGCGCTCGCGGCGCGCGCGCGCGACGGGCTGTCGCGGCTGCTCGGCGACAGCGGCCCGCGCCTGCTGTCCGTGGCCGGCAACACGGTGAAGTCGGTGGTCTACGGCGTGCTCGGCACGGCCCTGATCCAGGCGATGCTCATGCTCGTGGGCCTGCTGATCGCCGGCGTGCCGAACGCCGTGCTGCTCGCCTTCGTGACCGGGATCACCTCGCCGCTGCCGATCGGCCCGCCGATCGTCTGGCTCGGCGCCGCGGCCTGGCTCTACGCGACGGCGGGATGGGGCTGGGCCGTGTTCATGCTGGCCTGGGGCGCCGGGCTCGTCAGCATGGCGGACAACGTCGTGCGGCCGCTGCTGATCAGCCGCGGCGGCACGACGCCGATCGTCGTCACGCTGCTCGGCATCCTCGGCGGCGTGATCGCCTTCGGCTTCCTCGGCCTGTTCCTCGGCCCGACGCTGCTGGCCGTCGGCTATTCGCTGGTCAGCGAGTGGACGGCACGGCATCCCGCCGCTGAGCGCCAGAAGCAGGCCTGACCACGCGGCCTCAGAAGCGGAGCGCGCGCACCCGCAGCACCTGCGGCAGGGCACGGATCCGCGCCATCGTCTCCTCGTCCACCTTCTCGTCGGTCGACACGAGGCAGAGCGCGTCGGCGCCCGGCTGGCTGCGGCCGTTGTTGAAGGCCGCGATGTTGATGCCGGCGTCGCCGAGCACGCGCCCGAGCTGGCCGATGAAGCCCGGCTTGTCCTGGTTGCGCACGTAGAGCATGTGCGCGGCGAATTCGGCCTCGATCGCGACGCCCGCGATCTCGACGATGCGCGGGCGCCGGTTGCCGAAGAGCGAGCCGGCGATCGTCCGGCGATGGCCGTCGGCCTCGACGGTGACGCGCAGCAGCGTCGGATAGTCGACCTGGCGGTCGTGGCGCGCCTCGGTGACCGCGATGTTGCGCGAACGCGCGACCGCCGGCGCCGACACGGTGTTGACGCTGTCGAGCTGTTGCGAGAGCAGGCCCGCCAGCACGCAGGCCGTCACCGGCTTCGGGTTGATCTCCGCGGCCGCGCCCTCGTACTCGACGGAGATGGCGCGGATGTTCTCGTCCGCGATCTGCCCGAGATAGGTGCCGAGCCGCGCGCCGAGCGCCATGTAGGGACCGAGCTGCCTGGCCTCCTCGGCGGTGACGGAGGGCATGTTTATCGCGTTGACGACCGCGCCCTCGAGCAGGAAGTCGCAGATCTGCTCGGCCACCTGCAGCGCCACGTTCTCCTGCGCCTCGGCGGTCGAGGCGCCGAGATGGGGCGTGCAGATCACGTCGTCGCGGCCGAAGAGCGGGCTGCGCGTCGCCGGCTCGACCGGGAAGACGTCGAGCGCCGCGCCGGCGACCTGGCCGGACTCGAGCGCCGCGAGCAGGTCCTCCTCGACGACGAGGCCGCCGCGCGCGCAGTTGACGATGCGCACGCCGCGGCGGCACTTCGCGAGGGCCGCAGCGTCGACGATGCCGCGCGTCGCATCGGTGAGCGGCGTGTGCAGAGAGATGAAGTCGGCGCGCGCCAGCAGCTCGTCGAGCTCGACCTTCTCGACGCCCAGCTTCTGGGCCCGCTCCGGCGTCAGGTACGGGTCGTAGGCAGCGACCTTCATCTTCAGGCCGAGCGCGCGCTCGGCGACGATCGCGCCGATGTTGCCGCAGCCGATGATTCCGAGCGTCTTCGCCGTGAGCTCGACGCCCATGAAGCGGTTCTTCTCCCACTTCCCGGCTTGGGTCGACCGGTCCGCCGCGGGCAGCTGGCGCGCGAGCGAGAACATCAGCGCGATCGCGTGCTCGGCGGTGGTGATCGAGTTGCCGAAGGGCGTGTTCATCACGACGACGCCGCGCCGCGTGGCATCGGGGACGTCCACGTTGTCGACGCCGATTCCGGCGCGGCCGACGACCTTCAGGCGCTTGCCCGCCGCGAGGATCGCGGGCGTGACCTTGGTCGCGGAGCGGATGGCGAGGCCGTCGTAGTCGGCGATGATCGCCTCGAGCTCGGCCGGCTTCAGGCCGGTGCGCGTCTCGACCTCGACGCCACGGCGCTGGAAGATCTCGACCGCGCGCGGCGAGAGGTTGTCGCTGATGAGGACCTTGGGCATTTGTCGTATCCGTTCGTTTGCGCGGGACGCGCGCGGCACGGACGCCGCGCCGCGATCCGCGGAGCCTGCGGGGAAGGCGGCCTCAGGCCGCGAGGGAGAGCGCGGAGCGGGCCTCGTCGAAGGCCCAGTCCAGCCAGGGGAAGAGCGCCTCGAGGTCGGCGCGCTCGATCGTCGCGCCGGCCCAGATGCGCAGCCCCGGCGGCGCGTCGCGATAGGCGTCGATGTCGAAGGCGACCTTCTCCGCCTCGAGCAGCGCAGAGATCTTCTTCGGCACGGCGGCCTGCGCCTCGGCGGGAAGCGCGAGGATCGCGGGATCCACGATCCTCAGGCACACCGAGGTGCAGGAGCGGGTCGCCTTGTCGGCCGCAAGGAAGCCGGCCCAGAGGCTGCGCGCGACCCAGGCCTCGATCGCGGCGAGGTTGGATTCGCAGCGCGCCACCAGCGCATCGAGCCCGCCGATGCCTTCGGCCCAGCGCAGGCCGTCGATCGCGTCCTCGACCGCGAGCATCGACGGCGTGTTGATCGTCTCGCCCCTGAAGAGGCCCTCGACCAGCTTGCCGCCGGAGGTCATGCGGAAGAGCTTGGGCATGGGCCACGCCGGGACATGGCTCTCAAGCCGCTCCACGGCGCGGGGCCCGAGCACGAGCATGCCGTGCTGGCCCTCGCCGCCGAGGACCTTCTGCCAGGACCAGGTCGCGACATCGAGGCGATCCCAGGGCAGGCGCATCGCGAAGGCCGCGGAGGTCGCGTCGCAGATCGCGAGGCCGGCGCGATCGGGGGCGATCCAGTCGCCGCCCGGCACCCGCACGCCCGAGGTCGTGCCGTTCCAGGCGAATACCACGTCGCGCGAAAAATCGACCTGCGCGAGGTCCGGCAGCGCGCCATAGGGCGCCTTCAGCACGCGCGCATCGGGCAGGCGCAGCTGCTTGGCAACGTCGATCGCCCACGCCTCGCCGAAGGACTCCCAGGCCAGCACGTCGACGCCGCGCGCGCCGAGCAGCGACCACAGCGCCATCTCTACGGCGCCCGTGTCCGAGGCCGGCACGATGGCGATGCGGTGGCTTTCGGGGATGCCGAGCACGGCGCGGGTACGGTCGATGACCTCGGCGAGCTTCTGCTTGCCTGGCTTCGAGCGATGCGAGCGGCCCAGCAGGGCCTTGTCGAGGGAGGCGAGCGTCCACCCGGGACGCTTCGCGCAGGGTCCGGACGAGAAATTCGCGACGCCCGGACGGGCGTTGGGTCGTGTCTTCATATGGAGCCATCCTTTCAGATGGCCGGGACCCGTTGGGAGGTCCTGGCCCGGCTCCGCTTCTATGGGGAAGCCCGGGCATGCGCAAGCGCGAAGGGCCCCGTCGCCGCGGCATCTCGCCGCGCCTGGCTAGGCCGAGCGGGCACCGCCGAAGCCGTAGGCATCGAGCGCGAGGATGCCGTAGGCGAAGGAGTGGTGAAGCAGTTCGCCCGCGCCCTGCCCTGCACCGAACGCGACATGGAAAGGGTAGAGATGCTCCGGCGTCGGGTGGCTGGACACCGCTTCGGGCGCGTCCCATACGGCGGAGATCGCAGCCTCGTCCCCGGCCTCTGCGGCGTGGCGCAGCCACGCCGAGAAGCGGCGCGCGTCCTCCACGGGCGGCGAGTCGATGCCCTGGCCGCGGAAGCGGCGCAGGTCATGCGTCGCCGAGCCGGAGCCGAGCACCAGCACGTCCTCCGCGGCGAGGCTGGCCAGCGCGCGGCCGACCGCGACGTGATGCGCGGCGTCGGCGCGCGGCTGCACCGAGAGGCTCACCACGGGGACGCCGGCATCCGGGTACATCAGCATGAGCGGCGTCCAGGCGCCGTGATCGAGGCCGCGGGCGGGATCGACGTCGCATGCGATGCCGGCCGCCGCGAGGCGCCGCGCGACGTCCGCGGCGAGGGCCGGCGCGCCCGGCGCCGCATAGCGCATCGCGAACAGGCGGTCGTCGAAATTGCCGAAGTCGTGGATCGTCTCCGGCCATGCGGCCGCGGACACGGCGGGGCGATGGGTCGTCCAGTGCGCGCTCGCGACGACGACCGCGCGCGGCCGGCCGAGCGCCGCGCCTAGCCCCGAGAGGAACCGCGACGCGGGCGAGCCGTCGAGCACGATCGTGGGCGCGCCGTGCGAGACGAAGACGGCGCGATGCGCGGGCGCGGCCATGGCTTCAGCGGATGCGGTCGAGGTCGCCATCGAACTCCATGTCGCAGAACATGCCGCCGATGAAGGTCGCGGAGACCTCGCTCTCGGGGTTCGCGGCCGTGGCGGCGAGCGCCGCGTCGCGATGGTCCTCGGCGATGTCCTGCGGGCGGTAGCCGAGGCGCTCGGCGGCCGAGTTGTCCCACCACGCGCGCTCGCAATGCGAGGAGCCGTAGACGATCTCGAAATGGACGTCCGGGTGCTCGAGGCCGATGCGCGCCAGCTGCAGGAAGTCGCGCGAGCTCAGCCACATGCTCAGGCGGCGCTTGTCGAGCGGCTTGTCGCCGTAGTTGCCGATGCGCACGCACAGGCTCTCGACGCCGTACTTGTCGGCGTAGAGCGCGGCGAGCGCCTCGCCATAGGCCTTGCTGACCCCGTAGCGGCTGTCGGGCCGCGGCTGCACGCGGTTGTCGATCCGCCGGGTGCGCCGGTAGAAGCCGACGACGTGGTTGGTCGAGGCGAATACCACGCGCTTCACGCCCTTGCGCCGCGCCGCCTCGTAGAGGTTGTAGCAGCCGACGATGTTGGCGGGATGGATCTCCTCCCAGCTGTCCTCGACGCTGCGCCCGCCGAGATGGACGATGCCGTCCACGCCCTCGCAGATCGACTCGACCTGGGCGAGGTCGGCGAGGTCGGCGGCGACGAACCGCTCGCCCGTCGCCAGGTCCCCGGGCGCGACGCGGTCGCTGAGTACGAGCTCCGGATAGGCGCCGCGCATCAGGCCGCGCAGGCTCCGGCCGATGCCGCCGGCCGCGCCGGTGATCAGGACCCGCTTCATCTTCCTGCCCATCTCTCGCTCCCTGCCATTGCGCGGGCCTTGGCCTGCCGCCCGCGACGGGGCGGCAATCTATGCGACCTGCACGGGTATGCCCAATGCTTCGCCACCCCTTTTGCTTGACGCTCCCGCGCCGGACTCGGTCTACTCGCTGCCGTCCGGACGGCCGCCTGGCCGCCGGGAAAGGGAGGACGCATGACATCTCGCAGGCAATTCCTGGCGCGCCTCGCGCTGGGCACGGCCCTCGCGATCTCGCTGCTGCCCGCGCTGGAGGCCAAGGCCCAGAGCGCGCTGTCGCAGTCCGGGCTCGTCGGCAAGCCGGAAGGCATCACGATCGTCACCGACGAGGCCCAGTGGCCGAAGTCGTTCAACGAGGCACCCCAGCTCGCCGATCTGGTGAGGCAGGGCAGGCTGCCCGCGGTGAAGGACCGCCTTCCCCAGGACCTGATGGTCATCAAGCCCGTCCAGGAGATCGGCAAGTATGGCGGCGTCTGGCGCCGCGGCTTCACCGGGCCGGGCGACAACGAGAACGGCAACCGCATCAACGCCTCCGACCGCCCGATCCTGGTCGACCACACCGGCGCCAAGCCGAACCCATCCCTCGCCAAGGGATGGAAGATGAGCGACGACGGCAAGACCTTCACGCTCAACCTGCGCCGCGGACTGCGCTGGTCCGATGGCGCGCCGATGACGGCAAACGATTTCGTCTTCTGGTTCGAAGACATCTACGGCAACAAGGACATCGTGCCGACGCCGATCCCCGACATGTCCCCCCAGGGGAAACCCGGCCGGATCGTCAAGGTCGACGACTATACGGTGAATTTCGAATTCGACGTGCCGTTCTTCCTGTTCGAGGACCTGATGGCCGGCGACACGCTGATCGGCGGCGGTCAGGCGGTCCGGCAATCCGACAAGCGCAGCCATGGGGCCTACGCGCCGGCGCATTACCTGAAGCAGTTCCTGCCGAAATACGTCCAGGGCGGCGTCGAGGCCGCGAACGCCGCGGCGCGTGCCGAAGGCTTCGACAACTGGGTCGCGCGGCTGCATTTCAAGAAGGACTGGACGCTCAACACCGAACTCCCGGTGCTTGGCCCGTTCAAGACAGTCCAGCCGATCAACCGGCCGACCTGGGTGATGGAGCGCAATCCGTATTACTGGGCCGTCGACACCGCCGGCAACCAGCTGCCCTATCTCGACGGCGTCGTCATGACGCTGGCCGAGAACCTGGAAGTGCTGAATCTGCGCGCCATGGCCGGCGAATACGACCTGCAGGAGCGGCATATCGACATCGGCAAGCTGCCGGTGATCCTTGAAAACCAGGCGCGTGGCCGTTACAAGGTCCATCTGGACCTCGCGAGCAACGGTTCCGATGCGGTTTATTTCTTCAACCAGACCTACGACGCTGATCCCGAGATCGCGAAATGGCTGCGCAGCGTCGATTTCCGCCGCGCGCTGTCCCTCGCCCTCGATCGCAAGCAGTTGAACGAGGCCTTCTGGCTCGGCGTCGCCGTTCCCGGCTCCGTCGCGCCCGGCGAGGCCCTGCCCTATTTCCCCGGGGCGGGCTGGCGGGAGAAATGGTCGACCTTCGACCAGAAACAGGCCAACGAGATGCTCGACCGCATCGGCCTCTCCCGCAAGGACGCGCAGGGCTTCCGGGTGCGGACCGACAACGGCCAGCGGCTGCGGCTGCAGATCCAGGCGGTGCAGGCCTTCCTGCCCTGGCCAAAGATTTCCGAGATGGTGGCCGATCAATGGTCCAAGGTCGGGATCCAGGCCGATGTGCGCGACACGGAGCGCACGCTCGCCATGACCCGTACCTTCAACAACGAACACCAGATCATGGTGTGGACCAATGGCGGCACCGAACTGCTTTACTTGTTCCCGCGCCACGTGATCCCGGTCGAGCCGCCGCCGACCGAGGCCTTCATGGGGCCCGAGCATGGCAAGTGGTTCTCTTCCGGGGGCACCCAGGGCAGGAAGCCCGAGGACCCGAATCTCCAGAAGATGTTCGATCTCTACCGCTCCGCTGCCGGACAGAAGACCGAGGACCGGATCAAGACCGCGCAGGAGATCTGGAAGATCGAGATCGACCAGCAATACGGCATTGGCACCGTGGGTCAGTCCTCGGCGCTGATGGGTGTGCGACTGGTCAGCAACCGGTTAGGCAACATCCCGTCACGCAACTGCATCGCGCAGCATTGCCGTACGCCGGGTGGCGCCCATCCCGAGACATGGTTCTACAAGAATTGACCCAGGTTTCGACGATCTTCGCGATGGAGCGGCCCGTGGATGACCTCCACGGGCCGGTCTGCGCATGATGACCTACATCCTGCAACGCTTCCTTCTGGCCCTGGTCACGATCTGGGCGATCTCGGTCGTGTCCTTCGTCATCATTCAATTGCCGCCAGGCGATTTCGTCGACACCTACATCACCAATCTGGCGGCATCCGGCTCCGCTGTCCGCGCCGAGGAGGCCCAGGTCCTGCGCGAGCAATATGGCCTGGACAAGCCGATCTGGGTCCAATACGCGAAATGGGCCAGCCGCGTCGCCGCTGGCGATTTCGGCATGTCGATGGAATGGGGACGACCGGTGATCGAGGTCATCGGAGACCGTCTCTGGCTGACCATCGTGTCAACGCCGGAGTAAAAATGCATCGGCTGGCCGGAGTAAAAATGCATCACGGCCGACGGCAGGAAGGCCCCCCGCGGGGGGCCTTCCTGGGCCCTCGTTTATTCCTCGGATGGACTGTCG
>Ga0169931_10010244_pt1 | contig 13361 bp, 12 predicted proteins | sample Kivu_15m_20L_FD_129675 | JGI IMG/M metagenome (GOLD analysis project Ga0169931, IMG submission 129675) | Freshwater microbial communities from Lake Kivu, Western Province, Rwanda to study Microbial Dark Matter (Phase II) - Kivu_15m_20L... | ecosystem: Environmental > Aquatic > Freshwater > Lake...
GGAGAGCGAAGACGAAGAATTTATGGAACATGAAGAGGAAAACGAAGATTCTATAACTAAGATCAAACATGATGATGGTACAGCGGAGAATCCAAAACCTAAAGAAAAAATTATTTACCTCAAAGACAAAGATTACGTCCTTAGAGTACCTTCAGAGAAATACTATGATTTCAAAATGTTGGAAACTTTGGCTATGTCTGCTGCTAATATAAATCCTAAATTAACTACCTATGTGGTATGTCCTGGGTTCATTTATGGTCACGGAGAGGATGTATTTTATGAATTTTTCAAAAATGCCTGGCTACAGGATTCAACCTACCTCCCTGTCCTGGAAGAAGGAAAAAATTCCATCCCTACAATCCACATCTACGATTTAGTTAGTTTGGTTAAAAGAATAATTGAAAATAATCCAAAACAGAAGTATATTTTCGCTGTCGACAGAACTAAAAACAAATCCCTAAAAGGTATAGTAGAAAGCATCTCAAAATCAACCGGAAATGGGAAAATTAACAAATTCACGGAAAATGATTTTAGAAAACTAGAAAATTACTACCCACTGCTAGAAGAATTATCGATCGACATAAAATGTAAAACAAGTAAAGTTTTCGAAGATATAAAAATTGAAGGCCTAGACGAAGAAGATGAAGAAATGCAAAACGCCCTTAAATTTAAATGGCACTGTGAATTTGGAATAGAAGAAAATTTAGAAAAATTGAGAAAGGAATTTACTTCGTATAGAAATCTGAATCCAGTTAAAATTCTTATTACAGGTCCTCCAGCAAGCGGTAAAACTTATCTCTCTGAAAAACTTAGCAAATACTATAATCTTCCTGTTTATAGCATAAAATCTCTCATTGAGATGGGAAAGAATCTTCCAGAAACTGACCCCTTAGGTGAAGAAATTAAGGTAAAAATAGAAGAACTAAGAGATAAGATGATCGAAGAATTTGAGCAATCTAATAACAAAAATTCACAAGACACAAGTAACTCACAATCAATAGATAGATATAGTTTGAACCCTCGCTTGCCGGATGAATTAGTTGCAAAAGTAATAAAAAAATTCCTTTCCTTAAATTTATGCAAGAATAGAGGATACATTCTAGACGGCTATCCTAGATTCTATAAAGATTCAAATCTGGTATTCTACGATTTAGATGGTGAAAAATCAGAAGATGATCCACATAGGTATATTCTATCAAAGGAGATTTTTCCTAACAGTGTAATAAAACTCAATTGTAAATCCGATGAATTTCTAAAAAACAGGATCAAAAATAACTCAGAATTAGCCGATTCTTCCCAACATTACACAAATGAAGCAATGACAAGGCGAATTAATTTATATCGTGAATCTAATGAATCTGATAAAGGAGAGCTTAGCCTAACTGATTTCTTTAGTGATAATAAGATAGATATACTGGAATTAGAATGTGTAGAAGATGGTCAAATTATTGATGATTTTGTTGAAAAATCAAAAATCTTCCTTGAAAGAAACGGAAAGATTAAAAACTATCAAGTTCATGATAGGATAGAAGCCGACTTGAAGAAGGAAAATTGGGGAGAAAGGATATTAAAAGAAAAAACCTTTGATGCAGAAGAAATAAGGCAGTAATATTTATTTTTTATTAACTCATTTAAACATAGAAACGAATTTTATGAGATGCTTAAGCAAGATAAAAAAGAGGAATTGAATAAAAATAAGCTTGACCAGCTTAAAGAAAAAGAAAAGAAAATGATTGAGATTAAATCTCAAATTCTAAAGCAATACTTACATGAAAATCTTGTTCAAATTTTAGCCAAAGGAATTAAAGAAATCTGTGAGCAAATTCCAGAAGACCCCGTAGACCATCTGGCATGTTACTTATTTTCAAATTCATCAAAAGTAAATTTTACTCCTGATAAGTATAAAGAAAATTAATAAAAACATAAATTTGAAATGTGCTAACAAATTTTATAATTTTCTAAATAAATTTAGTTAATAAATATACCCCTAGTGTGCGTAAAATTAAAAATTATCACTCTTTTAATAATTATTTTTACAAATTTATTTTCCTTTCCATAACTAAATAATCATCATTTAAAAAAATTAAATGATTAACCTTAAAGTTGATTTTCAAGTGAAAAATTAGTATATAAGGCAGAAAAATGTATGAATTTAAAATGTCTAAAATAGAGAGAGCGATACAAATTTTCGATATATACGGCTCCTATTTCAACCTCAGAATAAACAACCAAGCTAAGTTCAAATCGGTTTTGGGAGGAGTTTTGTCGATTATAACCATGGCCGTTTTTCTTTTCTGCATCCTTAGTTTCGGTCAAGACTTCTACAAGAAAAAGAATCCAAAAGTTTCAGTAAAAGAAGGATTTTTCGAAGATGACAAGATCCCTATATTATCTGGGAATGACTACGAAAACAAAACGATAATTCTAATGGTTGATAAAGGAATGGAGAGTCGGGTTTTCCCGTCATATTTCAATACAAAAGAAAAATCCTTATTTCTATTACCATTATGTGATCTCGAGTTTTTATTGAATCAGGGATTAGCAAACAAGACTACTTTGGAGACAGCTCCTTTTAATTATTTCTGCCTTGATTTGAACAGTTTTGAAATAGGCTCTGATTCAGCTTTTTTAAATGATAATTTTAATGGCTTAGTCATCCAATTCATGGAATGCACAAATTTCCCTCAAGGAATGTTGGACAAATTTGGTTATAAGTGTGATCATGAATTTCTAAATGATCCTGAAGGGATTATTTACAGAGCATCCGTCGATATTTTATATGAGAAGTACGGATTCAACCCTGACAGCGAAAATCCTTTCATGAAGAAATGGTCTAGTTTCTCCTTTTTATTCTCTAATGGTAGAATGTCCGTGATAGAAATACCTATGATCACTACAAATTTGGAAGACGATAGAGGTTTGATATCTCCTGACATAAGAAATTACACAGTTTTGAACATAAACAAGTACACAATTACAGAATACGAGACAGGAGGGAATATTCCTAGAATTATTTTGAAATTTTCTGTTTCAGACGATCACAAAACTTACATCAGATCTTACCAGAAGTTGCAGGATCTTATGGCTTCAATTGGTGGATTCATGAAATTGATCTTCGCTGGGTTGAATATGTTTAATTTTATCATTCGAAGTTATTTAATCGATATGCACATCATCGACACACTGTTCAGAAAGGAAGAAGAGGAGTCTGATATGAATCAAATTTTGAAAGGGGACTTATCAATAGATAGCATAAAATCAAGTAAGAATATGATCATAACTTTATTAGAAAATAAGTTTAATAATTACTTTTCAGAAGATGTAAAAACCGTTGGAACAAAGGAGATCAACTTAAAAATTTCCCGGACCGATGAAAGTAAAATTTCTATTTAACTTTAATTTTAAATAAAATTAGAATCCAACAAAGCTAAAATACGAAAATCTCAAAATGAAAAGAAATCCGAGTCTTGCCACAATAGGAGTTTTACTTACTTCAATGCTGTTTTCCATAACTTTTTGAGTAAGAAGTTTTCGAGAGATTCCAAAGAAGATGCAAGAAAGGAAATTTTAAGAAATAAATTAGTAGTCGCAGATAGAATAAGAGACTTCAATTACATCGCAGAAAAAATGAATGAATTAGATGTCCTCAAAGGCATGATACTAAACGAGCATCAATCCCTATGTCTCAAATTTTTGAAGAAACCATCTTATGTAGAAGTAAGTGACATCTCAAAGACATTCTCAACTATGGCAAATTCGAATGATCAGAATATCGATATAATTTGCAACTACTTTATCAAGCTTTTGAATGAAGACCCGCTTTCTGGCTATGATGAATTTCTTTTCAGAAACATCGATGAAAAAATCAGAGAAAGAATATTGATGAAATTGGCAGGGAAATTTTGAGAATTAGTATATCTACTTTATAATATACAATATTCTAAAAAATTGAAATTTTGTTTCTTAAAATTATCCTAATTTATTATATTAAGGATACTAATTTAATTATTATGTAAATGGAAGTGATTAGTATTTAGTTATTAGTAAATATTCATTTTAATTAAATTCTGTAGAGTATCAACACATTTATAATATTTCATCATAAAGGATAAATTTTTATGCTGATTTAATCAAATACATCAAATGTTGTTTTAAATCCAGTACAATTTTAGAATCCTCTTCTGTTCCTTCTATATTTTTTATTTCTTCTAAATTTGAAACGACGTCCATATCTTTCGCAATGCATTGATATTCTTTATTGTTAAATAGCAAATTTCCAAGGGAATAAAGTAAATGCAAAAGATTAGAAGCATCCTTTTCCCTATAAACAGTTTCATTTATTAAGGAAATTAGTTGAATTGCTGCTTCGCTGTCTAATCTGTCATATAAGGTTATTGAATAGCTAAATTATATTCCATTTAATATATAAACATACTTGTAAAAAAGTTTGTAAATGGCTGATTTCAAATTTTTATTTTCAGTGTCAATATAAACACTTATGTTGTCAAGTATCTCCTGCCTTTTCTCTATCATAATGATCCTGCTACTTTCGTAAATGAACATGTTATTTAAAATTCTCATGACTAAAATTCTATGAATATCTGACCCTTTCTTTATAATTTCTAAAAATATTGTGAGCTCTTGTATGCCACCTCCAATTTTTTGGAAAATGTCATTACTTCTTGGGTGAAGTAAATACATTCTGAAACAGTCTAGGAATATAATTATATTTTCCAAAGACCATCTTTCTAATTTATTCAAAAATATATCTAATTCCTTTGGGTTAAAATTCGATGTATGGTAAAATTGTGTTTTTCCTAGGGTATTAATAAAATTTTTAATAATTTCGAATTCGCTAGGTGATAATTGGAGAGGGTCGTTGTTACTTTTAAGAATTTCATTGATTTGTTCTATTTTTTTAATAGGACCTTCGACATTAATACTATCAAATTTTTGGTAATTTATGACCGGAAATTTAGTAGAAGAAGATGCTTCCTGTTGATTTTTGATCTCTGGTTTTTTTTGAACAGGCTGATAGGAAGACTGTACCGATTGTGTATTTTTTCTTAGGAATTTTGTGACATCATCAACGTAAAGGTTTTTATTCAGCCCTTCTCTAATTATAAATTTTTCAGCTGCGACTAGGCAATTATCTCCCTTATTGAAAGGTAGATATAGTTCCTTCCCATCAAGTTCGACATTGAAAACATAATCATACTCTCCAGAAGGGAAAAATTTATCTCCAGGGTAGAACTTCTTTGTGTCTTTCATCCCTATAACATCGCCTTGTTTTTCCCATCTCCCAGATTGAAATATATAAACTTCAGGAACACCGTTATTATTAAATGCACGTATATCTCCTTCCTTAGGATTTTTAATATTTCTCATTTCTGAAATATTTGGAAGCTTGCTTAAATCGACAGAATTGTTTCCTGAAGTCTCTTCTTTGTTAGAAAACAGACATAAATTATTATACTCCTCTAATTGATCCGGGCCCAACCATCTATCCTGCGAGTTACTAAATACACGAATGACGCCATCTGCACAGGCCGTTAATAGATCATTATTATTTTTGTTAAAAGCTAAATCCCAGATGGTATTAGGATGGAAAAGATCTTGAGAATATGTTTCGTTTTTCCATATTTTCACTACCTTGTCATCACCCCCGGAAGCTAATAATTTAAGTTCATGGTTATATCCCAATCTGAAAATAAACCCGTCATGGCCTGTCAATTCGTTTAACAGTGTACCATCCATGCTCCAATGTTTAATAGTATAATCATTACTGCATGTGTAGAATGAGAATCCACCAGGTGAAAGGATGATTGATCTAATAATGTCTTCGTGCGCATTGTCGATAGTTTTAATAATTTTATTTCCATCCCAGAGTCTAAGTTTTTTATCTTGAGATCCAGTTATATATCTTCTTCCAGGGAGAGCCAAAGTACAAACTGCATAGGAATGATCCTTCAGGCTAAAGAGACATGTCTGTTTCTCAACATCCCACACTTTTGCAGTAGTGTCCCACGAACCGGAAATAAAAGTATCTCTTTCAGCTTGTGAAATGTCATTTACAATACTTGAATGTCCCAAATACTCACCTAAGGGGTTTCCTGTATTATCCATTAAAATGATTTTCCTATCTTTTGAACCTGAAAAGAATCCGTTATTGTTTATTTCAGATCTTACTACGTATACATAATCGTCATGGTAGTTGGTGTCTCGAAGATGAATATACCCCCCATCCCCCTCTGACCATGAGAAAAAGGCACATGTCTTATCGAACGAGCCTGTTACGACTACTCCTGTTCCGTTACATGCTATTGTTCTTAAAATATTTTTGTGGTGATATATGCTACTAGATAAATTGTATATGTCACTGTTTGCTTTTTCCATTTTTTATGAATAAATTGTTTAATTAAATTTATCAAGAAAAATTGGAGATTAACGAAATAAGTAATTCAAAATTTATCATATGTAATGATAATTGTCAATAAATTAAAATAAAAAAAGTTTATAGGTACAAAGCTAAGTTGATTATTTTAAAAAGAATTTTTTATAAAGATTTAATATTACACGCCTATATTTTTTAAAATAATTTAAGTAAAAAATATCAACAAATTTAATTAAAATTTAGAAAATTATAATTTCACATAAATAATAATACTATACTAAATAATTTTAGAACCGATTTTCTTCCCATTATTAAAAAAATTTATCATCACAATAGAAAAATTGAAAATTCTTTTATCCTGATTAGAATTAGAAAGAACCATCAAAATTATTTAATTTTTTAGAGCTATCTCGTAAGGGATTATCAATATATATATTGTTTTCCTTAGAAGAATGCTCTTCTTCAAAACTGTTTAAGGTTTTTGTGTATCTATCGTTTTCTAACTTGCTGTTTTTGAACCCTCCCTCCATTTTATCAAAATCTTCCAAGGCATTTACAAAATTCGCCGTCATATATTGGTTAGAATCTATTGCATGTAGATTGTGAATCTTATTTTCAAGTTCATCGTTGTTCATTTCCATTTCATTAGGATTTTTTTCGTTTTTATCTTCGTTATCCCGACTGTTTCTACTATCATCTCCTTCAGATTTATTTTCCTGATTATTTTTATTTTCTCTTTTTCGTTTAGCTGACGATTCTTTGCTGAATAGGTTACCTAATCTTTTTTCGTAAGTTACAATAGATTTATCAATAACAGATTTATCATTGAGTGTTTTATCTTGAAACGACATAGATTTATCATGATCCCCTGCCCCCTTGAAACTGACATCTACAAATTTATACTCTCCATCTTCGTTATTTATTGAATGATCCAGAAAGTTTCCATTTGAAATTCTATTTCCGAACGGCATATTCGCTATGTTTGATGTGTTAAGACTATTTGAATTGTTCAAAGTGTTCTCTTTTTCGTTAAGAAACCTTCTTGTAGTATGATTTGCATGAGATCCGTCATTGTGTCTGTAAATAGATGAACCTTCTTTTTCTTCTTTGGGACTGGTATCATGTTGCTCGACGTATTTTAAATCTTTGATTCTTTTATTTTTTAATTTAGCAACTGGGCTTGAGTCTTCTACCTTTACTTTAATTTCGTAGTCATTTCCATTTTTAGATCCTGATTTGTAAAATTTCTTGTTCTTTCTTTCTCTTATAATTCTAATTTTTATTATTTTGATCAAATAAAAAATTGCAATTACAATCACGGTAATTATCAAAAGGGAGCAAATGGTTATGATTATTGTTGATATTTTGTCAATTCCTGAGGTATGTATGTTTGTTTCGATTAAATTCATAGAGAAGATGTTATTTTTCTCGGAGGTTGTTGTCATTTTAAAATTTAATATTTAATTATATAATAAATTAATAAAATAAAAATAATTCTTAGTATAAGTAAAAACAGAAGAGGATTATAAAATATTTCTTGCCAATTTCATTAAAATTCTATTAAAGTAAAATAAATATATTTACGAAAATGAATCATTGGAATTTCAAACGTATAAATAAACTAATATTCTATAATTATAATCGTAAACCATATCAAGCATACAAATAAAACAATAAATATTTTGATAGAAATTTCTTTAATTTTATAATGTTGAATTTAAAATATTTTGTTATATATCAAAAATGTCCCATAACTCTAAACAATTAATTTCTACTATATCAAAACTTCAAGAAAATTTTATCAACAAAAAACCTATCAATGTTCTATTTTGCGATTTTCAAGACTATTACATTAAAAAAATATATAAATATAATGATATCATTACCGCAGCAGAGGAAATCGCAGAAGCGTCTAAGATTCTTGGATTAAATCAAATAGTTACAGAACATGAAAAAAGAATTTTTGGACCAACTATCAAAGAGATAAGGAATCATTTTAATGAAAAGACAGAGTTATTTGAAAAAACAAGATTCGCTATGTTAGATGATGAATACTTAAAATACCAAGATGAAGATGCTGTGTATGTTCTTTTGGGAATAGAAGCGCATATCTGTGTAACACAAACTGCCTTAAATATATTGAAAAACAATAAACCCTTGATTTTAATTGCTGATGGGATTTCCTCAACTAATCCCGGAGATAGGGAGCTGGCATTAAAAAATTTGCAGGCTATGGGGGCATATGTAACATCTACACAAAGTTTTCTTTATTTACTTCTTAAAGATGGTAAGCATCCTCTTTTTAAGTCGCTTTTGCATATTTTTAAAAGCAATTCTAGTAGAGATAAGTCGATTTTATATCCCTTCCCTAAATTATAAAGAGTGTGAGTAGGGATAAGAATTTTACTACCGGTACTTTAAAATTTTTATACATATATTTCGTCCCGTAAAAATTTACTTTTTTCATTTAAAGTTTATTTCATATTAAGACTTAATCTACTTATTTAAATAAAATTATTATTTTTATATTCCTAATTTGAAATGGAAAACAATCAAGAGACAAATTATATTTCACAAATCAACGAAATCCTCGAATTCGTCAAGGAACCTAAAGTAAATCATAATCATAAATTAATACATTGCGTTATGTAGACACGTAAAACAGCTTTAGAACTATTACTGGGATTTACTGATAGTGAAGACATGAGGAAATACTTTTTAAAAACGGAAATTGCAAAGATCATGATCCGTCAATTAGAAAACGAAGATAGTGAGGATCGTCAACTTATCTTGCAAATAATTATAAATTTATCAAGTGAAGAGGAATTTCAAAAAATTTTCATTGCACTAAATTCTTCATTCAGAATTTGCAATCTCCTATTCAGACGAGTAGAGGAAGAAATGAAGGGAGGTAAAGGGAAAGAGTCTGATGACACTTTTGACATTTCAAAGTACTTTAAATCACAGGACGAAGTAAATTCAAGCAATCAAGAACAGATCGACATTAAATTCAGTAATCATATATCATAAAATATTCATTTACTTTTTATAGTTCTTGAAAAGTACATAATTAAATTCAACAAGGGAGAGAAAACTGAACAATCCACAGAGAATCCTGTTTTTAAAGAAATCCCCTTTTATTTTATGATACTCACAAATTTAACCTTAGCAGAGGAAGGACAGAAAAAATTTTTGAATTTAGAGAACGAAAAAATAAAAGGTATTGTATTTATGAAGCTTTTGGATAAGTTTTTTGAATATATTTACAATGTGGAATTCAATTTCTGTTCTTCTCTTATAGCAAACATTTCATCTTTAAAAGAGGGTCGCCAGATGATTTTAGAGTTTAAAATTTTTAAAATTTTTCTTATACAAATGGACAAATTGAATAATTTCAAAATAACTAATATGCTACGTTTAATAAGGAACTGCTGCTTCGAATTCGAAACGTTTAAAGAAGAATTATTAGTAAGCGATGCGAAATTGTTTTCTCTGTTGATAAAAATTCTTATTCTAACCAATGTCAAAGATAAACGAGTCATTGGGGATATAGGTATTAAACACATCGATGATATATACTTTCCACATTTCAGTCAGGAAATTGCACACAATGAAAAAGAGATTATAAATGACCTTATCTTGGACATATTCCTAGTCTTGACAAATGTCGAGGAAGCGATTGTCCACATGAAAGAAAAAGGATTGTATAAAGCTATAAGCTATGTTAAAAATAATCTTACTAACAATGAAAATTTAAAGGATAGACTCTTTGTAATAACAAATTACATTGAAAATTGAAATAAAAATTCGTAGATAGAATATTAAAAAATTTTATATATTTAAATCTAATTTTAATAAGTATATGTATGTATGTATGTATACATGTAATGATTTATTTAAGTTTTAATTTATAGGAGAAAACCATTCATCATCCTTAAAAATGATCAAATAAAATAAATTTTCTTACTTTTCTATTAGTGACGAGATTAAATTTGTTAAAACTTGAATCACTAAATCTTAGCTTCCTAGGAATGAGTTCTTCCTCTCTTTCTATATTTACTTCAGATCGAATCTGCTCTTTGTTTTGATAATTTCTATTTTGAAGATCAGGACGGTTGTTATTGTAGTTTATATTAGTTATATTTTTATGAATATTTTCTGGGGGTATATTCAATTCCTTTTTTATTTTTTGAGGAATACGTTGGTTATAATAATTGAACACACCTAAAGGAGAGATAGATCTATTCCTAAAAAACAAGTTTATATTGTATAAAATATAGGAAAAGATTTAAATTAAAGGAAAATGCTGATTATATTTGACTAATTTACAAAAATTATTAAAAACCCATGAACAAAAGTTGATTTATAATATATTCTATAAATTATACTTACTTTTCTGTTGTGTTTTCGACTAGCGAATTTTTCTTCTTCAAAAAATCTTCGGCGTTTATAACTTTATACGAAACTTTATTCATGTTATAGTTATATGGATTGTGATGAGTGTTAGGGTTTAAATTATTGTAAGGAAAAGATTTGTTATTATTTATTGGAATGTTAGGATTGATGTAGTTATAATTATTTGAAGGAATGTTCATGTAGGTTTGACCAAATGAGGATGACGTATTAAAATTCTTTTTAGGGAAGTCATTACCGGGCATATTATTTGCCACAGCAATACTCGGTACTCTTTCATCTAAAAGGTCATATTTATTAGTATTTATCTGTTTTTTCTTGTAACTTATCTCCACTGGATATTTTGAGATATATCCCTCCTTTGTTTGAAATTTCTGATTATGTAAATAATCTCTTCCCTCTTTACAATTGAAATTCGTATTGTTATTAATTTGGAACACATTTTGTATTTTATTTTGGATTTGAATATTCCCTGCAAGTACTTGATCATGTTTGAAAGGAGTGGGGGTCAAAACATTTAGATGCTTCTGGTTGTAATTATAATAATTTTCTAGGATTTGTAAATTGTTGTAGTTTTCGTATTTTAATTTCTTGGGTTTTAAATCTTGTGGAGGGGGGGTGTTTTTAAATTTAAGAAATTTTAGGTATTTCTCTGACCTCCCAAAATTATTTGAGCTAAAACTATTGTTAAATTCATTCCCTGTTCTTTCATCGTATTTACTCCACCGTGGATTTTTGTCTTTGTAATTATAAATAGCTTGGGCTTTTTTGGCTAACTGAATATTTTTTCTATTCGAGATTAATGTTTTAATAAAATTAAATTTTGATTATTAAAAATTAATACTCTTCTCTTTCTTTAATGTATATGAAATAAACTACTAGTATTAAAGTAATTAGCGAGCAAACTAAAAGAAGCTCTCCCATTCTTAAAAAGTTTTTTAATTACTAAATTTAATTAAATTAAATTTAAAATTAATTATAACAATTATTAAAATTTATTTAATAATAGAACTAAAAGATAATTTATTCTTATTTAGGGAAAATAAAATTCGGCATAAACCAAGGTGCCTCAAAAGGTGGGATACCATCATTGTATTTTTTAGAAAATCTATAATACACAGAGGCGATGCATAAGAAGATTACAATCACCCCCATCAAAAATATTAAGAATTTGAAAAATTTATGAGACGAGGTACCAATATATTGATCTTTACCTTGGTCGTTGGAGATTTTCTCACATTGTTTCTTATAAACATAAGGCTCGTTAGTATTAAAGGTAATATGATTACGGCACCTATTTGAAATATCTGAATCGGTTATATTAGAAGGAAGACACATAGAAAAAACTCTCGCATTGGGATTTCCTAAATCAGTTCTGCATTCAACATAGACGCATCTATCAGAGCAATAGTCGGGATTTTTACAATTCTGTAAACCTAATGTAGAGCAAGCAACTTCTGGAATGAATTCTGCTGTTTGGCATCCTTGGTCCTTTATTACTAGTGCTTCTATTGTTATTTTTCCTGGGCCAGAACTGATCAAAGGGGGCAAGGTATTATTCTTTGATGATTGGTCATTTTCCGTTAGCGTATTGTTGGGAGGGAGTTCTGTGGTATTTCCTTGTGCTATTGCTTCTGTGTTGATTGGTACTGAGGTGTCATTACTGGAAATATTTATTTCGCCATGTAATAATCTTGAATTGAATTGATTATCATTATTTAGTTTACAAGCGTATATATTTGTATTTCGGATGCAGTAATTTAATTTGAGATCATTTTTCGTTGGTTTTATATTTTCTATACAAAAAGTAGAGTTTTTAGCGCAACATTTAGTGATGTCATATTTTTCATCGCATCTTTCTATCTTCGAATCAGTAATTAGAATGGCATCCAGATTTTCAGAACTTAGATTTAACACTAATTTTTTAAAATTGTTGGGTACTACTATTTCATGACATCCCGATACAACATCGAAATTCTTTTTTGCACCAAGTAAAAGTTTTGAAGAGTGTGTTATGTTCATAGATACAATTTTATCTAAAAAATATACAAATATCAGGAAAATAGTCGTCTTCGTAATGTTGTTTATATTTTTCATTTATTAAATTAAAATATTTTATAAATTAAAAACAAATAAAATTATTTCGACAAATTTTTTATTAACGAATTAGGATTTTGAGATTTATGGAAACAAACATAATAAAATTTGTAAGAGTTAAGTCACAAATAATATCTCACCTAGTTATATAAATCTACTATAATTTAATTTATTATGTATAATTAACTCAACTTCGAATATAAATTAATTAATTAATTAATTAATTTATAATAATTTTATAAATTCGAATTCAAAATATAATTTCACTTCTAAATAGCAAGTAAAAAAACTAAAAATTTCAATTTATTATTGGTTGATTATCCATATCTTATATTTCTCCAATATTTAAACCCCTTGAAGAAATTATTATAAAAATGAATTCTGCTAAAGTCGGAAAAAGTGCCAAAGGAGGAAAAGGGGGCAAAGGCTACGGAAAGCAGTTGGCCGTAAAGAGGCA
>Ga0169931_10010246_pt1 | contig 13361 bp, 6 predicted proteins | sample Kivu_15m_20L_FD_129675 | JGI IMG/M metagenome (GOLD analysis project Ga0169931, IMG submission 129675) | Freshwater microbial communities from Lake Kivu, Western Province, Rwanda to study Microbial Dark Matter (Phase II) - Kivu_15m_20L... | ecosystem: Environmental > Aquatic > Freshwater > Lake ...
AGAAATCCTGGAAAAATACAGTCAGCAAAACTCAACCCATTCCAATCGGTTTCTTCAAACATCGGGTAGATTTTATTAAAATAGGCTTGGGTATTTATAAGGTCATAAAAGCAATTGATAATCCTCTGAAAATGTCTACAGCGAAAATTCTAGGTGCTGGAGGCGGTGGACTGTCTGAAACATTAATTGAATTTGTATTAATATCACTAATTAAAAATACATCCATCTATATTATAATATAAATAATTTACAATAAATTCTTGATGCATTACTTAATAGTAATATATTTAACAGAGATAAATTAAAAACTAAGTCTTTATAAGTGTAAAAAATGTGATAAATTAAATTACATCGTTAAATAAGACATTCTCCTAACATTGTATACGTAATTTAAGAATATTTTTTGCACAGATTATTTAATTTTCAATATACTATAAATAAAAGACCTTATATTATAATCTTACATTTATTTATAACTTTTATTGTAAAAAATTAAATTTTACATAATAGAATTAAAGGAAATAAAGATCTAAAATTTCATGATATATGATTTATGAATTATGAATATCCAATCTTGATAATATATAGTGATGATCAAAAGTAATTGTAATAGTAATTTATTTTACATCCCCTGTTGCTCCTCATCTTCTTCCTCTTCAAGAAATTCTTCTTCTTCTAATTCATGAATATTATCCTCGTCCAATTCATCTACACTGAATTCAACATGATCTGGTACTAAAGGATTTCTTACAAATACAGAATCATCCGGAAGGAAGGTTTTATCGTTGACGTATGTTTTTAACAGTTCCTTTATTTCATCATAGTAATCCTTGTAGAATGAATTTTTTGAAATTCTGTCTATCATCTTATCATCCACATTATGCGCATTTTTAATTTTATTTATAAATTTCTCAAAAAAAGAAGCCATATTGAAATAGAACACGACAAGATATTTCTCTTCGATTACGATTCTATACAAGTTCAGCTCATTTTCTGTTAATTTTTTATATTTCATTATAACCATGTCAGATTCAAGATTAGTGGGATATTTCAAAATTTTCGTTCTAAGAGATTTTCTAAATACATGAAGAGCAAGAATTTCATTATCTACTGAAAGAGGTCGGTAGTTTATTTCTTCTGTTTCTCCATCTTTTTTCTTATAGTTGGCTTGCATCATCCTAAAAGATTTTAGGACTTCGTTAAGATTAAAATCGGATTCGAGAAGAATGCCGATTTCATTCTCCAAAAAAGGAGATTCTTCAGCTGTTTCTTTGTTCTGGTTAAGCTTGATATACAGATAGACTTCGCTTATTTTCTTATTTCCTGGTGTTGTATATCCAAAGTTCATTAGAGAATCGGAATTTGATATTCTGGGGTTTCTTAATAATAGTTCTTCACCCTTCAAAATTTTTCGTGTTGAAATTAAGTAAAATTTACCTCCTTTGTAATCAAAGGAACAGTTTGCTTTTTCATTATCATCTGTCCTTTTTATTTGATCTATTAATATTGGAATAGCTGAGAGATTCTCTCCCTGTCTATTTACTATATTTAGATTTCTAGATGATACATATAATCTTGCTTTCACAAAATCTTTTAAATCAATTTCAGTCTTTGAGACTTTTAGTTGTTTTATAAGAATCTCATATTCTTTTTCAAATAGATGCATTCTTGCTTTAAGCAGTTCATTAAAGTATGTACCTGCTATAATTTTAGAATAAAATGCTTTTGGAAAAAACACGGGATATTTTTTGTAATTTTGGTTTTCTCTAAATGATCTGAAATAATCACTTAATAACTTTTCTTGAAATGTGTGAAAAGTTTCTGGGTTTTCTGAGTCAGATAGCCTCGTAACTAAATACAAAGCTAGGCAAATTTTATCTGAATTATGTTTGAATTGTTCAAGTGTAGAGATTTTAATGCATGTGTTTTTAATTGCTGGATTTTTAACCGTAAGAACCAAACTTTTTTCAATGACAATTATGTTTGTTTTAGATTTTATTTCTGATTGTGCTTTGAATATGAGAGATTGCGGAGTTTTATTTAAAACATAATAATTATCCTTTAGAGAGGTATTTTTTCCTTTCTTTTGTTGCGAATTTATATTAATACCTTTTTCTATTAATTTATAATCGAAAGCCATTTTCAGCAATTCAGATAAAGGTATTGTAATTTGTAAGGGATCTGTAGCTTTATTGACATTATTATATGATCTGCTATTTGAATTGTCTAGTTTTCTGAATATTTTTTCGTATCTCGAATTTATCGTTGAATCAAAAAATTTTTCTCTAATTATATTTAGAGGAGGGATAATAGGAATCTCACGATTTATTTGAAATTGGGACCCTAGGGGTGCCCCCTGATTTTGAAAAAATAATTGAGCAGGGGTATTGGGGTTTATATTAGGAGTATTCAAGCCAGGATTTAATGGAATGTTTGGTGTATTATTAGGGCTAAATTGGTTAAATGCAGTTGGATTTACTCCTGGTAACATCATATTCGGATTATTTAAATTTATTCCATTTGGTGGGGTTATATTATTTTGATGAGGGTTTATTTGATCGTTTAAATTATTTGAATTTTTTGAACTGATTGGATTAATCATACTTCTGTTATTAGGATCCATATTCATGGTTTGTGACGGATTAGGCATCATGGGCATAAATTGATGGCTGTTGTTAAGAAAATTAGGCGGAATTTGAACATTAGACATGTTATTTATGCTATTTCCTGAAGAAAAATTTTGAACTCCTGGCATGTTCATACTTGGTACATTATTAAAATTATTGTTATTTCCAAAAGGTAAGCCTTGATTTCCAGGATTTTGTAAATTAGACATGCTTGGTAAATTTTGAAAATTCTGGATATTCATCATGCTATTGCCTCCAGGGTGATTATTCTGATTCTCTTTATCAGAATGATTATGAATTTTAGTGTTATACATTTGGATATTATTTTTCCTATTTTTATTTTTAGACATTTTATTTAGATTTCCATTTTTTGAATAACGATTAATTGTTTTCAATCTTGCTTTCTCTATAGTAAAAACAAATAGAATAAACAAGAAAAAGTAGAGTGCATTCATCTTCATTTTATATTTTTAATTATAACACATTATTAATTGAAAAAATTAAAATAAAATTTCTTTAAAAGTAAGACGAGTATTGAATGGTGTAAAAAATTTTTTATCAAATAACTAGAAAATAAAAATAAATTTAAACTATAATCTATAATAATTTATCTATAATTAAAAATATCCATCCTTGCCATCCATCTCTTGCTTCATTTTAGGCACATCCACCAACTTATTATCATCGATCTTTACGACTTTGATTTCACCATATTTCTTTACTCTTTCTTTCTGATCTTTCATAATTGCTAATTGTTTATCAATATATTCAGGGATCAAATTTTTATTACTTAGCCATTCATTTTCTGAATGTACGGAATTAAATTTCCTTTTTTCTTTCACATAACAATTACGGAACTCATTGTATTGCTCAACACAACCATATGTCTTATGTTTTCCCTCGTGAGTTAAGGCTTGGCAATACATGAGATCACATCCATAATCTCGACACAATACAAGAGATACAGCGTCTGGATCTAAATTCTCACTAGCTCGATAATGCCGCCAGTAATTATTATCTGTTTTACAAATTGAGAACATATCATCTGGATGTTTTTCGCTTTTGAATTTTCTCTTTATATCAGATTCCAAATCTGAAAACAATTTGTTTTCACTTTTAGTTTTATTTTCTTTATATCTACGCCACCATTCCTCGGTCATATATATTTAATATAAATAGTCAATATTAATATTTGATATGAGTAATTAGAAATAATCACAACCTTTCTTTGTAATTTGTATTTTTATAAATTACGGAAAAAAATCAATTAGAAGGGATTAAAAAGGTTATTTATACTAAGTTTTCATTATAAGAGATAGTAGTGCTAAGTATTATCTTTTAAAAATATTAATTTAGAATTTATCATAAATTAAATATATTAAATAATTTTAATGAATCCTGGTAAAAAGGACAGTGGTAAAGCTCCGCCTAAGGAAGCTGCAGCCAAAGGAAAGCCTGCTAATCCTCCTGCTAAAGATGCTAAAGCAACTCCAGCTGCAAAACAACCAGTTGCTAGTAAGGAATATGCGACCGCAAACAAAACAGAGAAAGCTCCTCCTGGAAAAGGAAACCCACCAAGCCAAAATGCGAATTACACATCAACAAAGCCTGCTGAAACTCCAACTCCATCAAAGCCAGATGCTTCAAAAGAAAAGCAAATAGCTATGTCTGAGTACCAGAATCCCTCTACTCCCATAAACGTGGGAGCCTATGACACCATCGGTGACAAAGACTCTTCTTTCAAGCTTGAAGATCCCTTATCTCCTTCTAATAAATCAGAAGACACTAGTGTAGACCAGTCAAAAAATTTACTTGCACAAAAGGAAAATGATTTGTCACAAATGAAAAAAGTGATGGCCGAGAAAAAAGAACTTCAGACTGTTCTCGCTTCTGTAAAAAAGGAAAGAGACGAATTAAAAAAGAAAATCGGACAACAAGATGAATTAATCAACATATGCATGAAAGAGGTAGAGGATTCAACTAAACAAATCGAAATTTTGAATGTACAGAAAATAAATTCAGATGCTAAAATTTCCGAGTTAGAAAATCAAGTTGAACAAGCAAAAAAGAAACTGGAAGAAACAGAGTTAGACTTTCTCATTAAGATCGAAGAGTACGAAGAAAAAAATTTGGAATTAGAAAAAACTAACGCTAAACTCATGAATAGACTTGTAGAAAATTTACAATCAAATGATAACAACGATACCGCAACACTAAACCAAGATGAAAAAGATTTGAAAATTAAAGAAGTTCAAGAACAGTATTCTAGTCTTATAGCAGCCTATTTTAAACTTACAGAAGAAAGAAATTTCGAAATTACCTATTTCCAAAAGGAAATTGAAAAACTAAATGCTGCTATAGAAGAATCTTTAAAGAAAGATACAACAATAAAAAACTTAAATCAGCAAATTAAAGACACTGAATCACTAGTAGAAGAATTAAAGGAACAACTTGCAGTATTTTCTCAAGCTTCGACAATGATGGACAATTTAATCTATGAAAAGAACGAATTAGAGTCACAATTACTAAAAATGAAAGAAGATCAAGATAATTTCAAAAATGAAATCTATACAAATGATCTTTTGATTGAAGAATATGAAAATACCATTAAAATTTCAAATGACTTAATGACAGAGAAGGATAACAGTATTCTACAAATTAATAACACGTTGAGTACCTTTAAGCAGACGCTTGAAGACTATGAAAAAAAAGAAAAAAATTTGTTGAATGTAATCACCGAATTGAAGACAGAGAATAAAATAATGCGAGAAGAAATTTCCAAAGTTCAAAATGTTAATGTTGATGAAATTTTGAATAAAAATGTCAATACAAACTCCAGATTAAAAACTCTTGAAAGAAAAAAAGTATTGAAACATCTCTCGGATATTGATATCTTTAAAATGAATATGAAAAATACCATAATTCATTCCATGATTCCTAAGAAAATCTTTGAGTTGGGTTCATGGGAAAGCTTCGATAAATTTTTGCAAGTGAGAAGTTTGCGCAAGAAAACTTTAACTCTCATGTTCAATATAATGGAGAATGATTTAATTGATCATTCTAAGGATGTAATGGACGAATCTCTTTCTGAAACTAACAAGACTTACATGAATTTTATTAAGCATCTTTTGCAAATATTATTAGATTTCAATATATTACTTCACAGTTTAGAAGTAATTTTCTCTCAATACGATCAAGAAAAATTCAAGACACTTGGATCTAATAAAAATTTACTTGGGTTATGGACAAATATATCTATAGCTTCACAGTTTTTGGATAATCTTATTACTCTTATTAAAGATGACTCGTTTAGCGTGAAGTACCAATATGATGGCCTAAGGTCAATCGTAAAAACTCTTAAAGAAGATATAGCATCGGGCAAGATTGCTGTTGATTTCAAAAATTTAGAGACAATCTATCCTATTATTAGTTATGAAAACCAGATATTAAATAATACTTTGTATATGTTACTCAACTATAAGGAAGATTTCTTTAGAATACATCAAGACAAGAGTTTGGTTAATACTTTAGATAAAATTATTACAGCTTGTTATAAGAAAGTCAGATCTACTCTTAAAGATATTGATAAAAGATTCTTCATTGAATTGAATTATGGCATTTCTAATAAGATATTTGATTTAGAAAATTCTTTTTATAAGAAGTTAATAGAAAGCGGAAAAGATATGGGACCTTCTTCACCTGAAAATAAAAATGAGGATATATTTTTAAGATATGATACGGTTGCACATAGTCTTTCTAAAACTTGTTTAATTGTATCATCATTGATAGAAAAAACATCTAAAGAATTATCAGTCAATAATAATTCATCATCTACGAATGTACTCCCAGTTCAGATATGGACAGATATTACATTAGAAGTCTATAACGAACTTGATGCAGGAATAAAAGTTAGAGAAGCCTTAGAAGCTGCAGAGGCAGAACTTAAACAACTGAAATTTGAAAAAGTCAATTTAGAATCGAAAATAGAAGAAATGCTAAAGACTAAACGCATAAATGATCAAAAATTAGCCGAAGCTCTAGTAGGTGTAGGAAAACTTGCTCAACTTGAAGCTGAAATAGAGGAGAAAAACAAGAAAATAGAAAAATACAACACAACTGTTGAAGCGTTGATTAAGAATATCGAGGCTGAACAAGAGAAGAACAAAGAACTCAAATCTAAATTAGATTCCTCTGGTGCTAGCAATAATTTCTTCCGAAGTATATCAAACGCAAATCAACAATTCCAGAAGGAATCACAACTGCAGCAGCAACAACAGCAACAACAGTTGCAACAACAAGAAGGAAGATCAAGTGGAGTTAAAAGAGCTGCATTTATAGGAAATAGTAGCATTTCTTCATCTAACCCCCCTGCCCAGAGTTTCTCTATTAACAACACCTTCATCGCTGATTCAGTTCCCCTTTTGAATACTATTTTCCAACTACAACGAGAGAGAAGACTTCTTAAGACCAAGATTACAAAAGAAAAAGTAGATCAGCTTTTATATGATCAAAACTCATATATCAACAAATATATCCAAAAAAATAGTAAGAAGGTTGATGATGTTTATAATGTAATTGAAGACCCTGTTTGTAAAATCAACGAAAACTTTAAAAAAGTTAGAAAAGATCTTTGTTTAAGCAAAGTTTATGATATTACTGATCCTAATTATAATTATGAAAAGACTGTGAAAATTCAAGATAATCAAATTAAGCAGTTGAGAATAGATTATATGCAAGATATTGACAAAATTTTAAATGTGATGTTTGCTGATCATAGTTTGGATGGATCATTCAAGAATTTTATAGACAAGGATATTAAGAGGTATAATTAATGAATTATTTTAAATTGTATTAGCTCTTTGAATTATTTCGGAGAGAAAAGATTACTAGTGGGGAGAATTAGATTTTCTAATTTAAAAGAAAATTTAGATAAAAAGAAGAATGATAAACCAAATTCGGTTCCTATCTTCTTATCAGAAAATGCTCTTAAAAATTTAAATAAGACTTTTATGCATTAGATTGAAATCCACCTAGATTTAATTTAATTTATTACTAAATCAATACTAGAGAATATTTAAAAGAACAATTAAAGAACACCTTATTATTATATATTTTATGTCATATGATGTTATTTAAATTATTATTATATTTAAAAAATAATTGATAATGATCAAAAATTATTTCACATCTATAGGTAGACTTTATAGAACAGGCAAAAGCGTTACAAAACATTCTCTTTTTAAAATTCCTTCTAGGAATATAAACATGTACATGGATGCAAATGGATTAACAGAGGAACAGAAAATCATCCAAGAGAGTGCATATAACTTTGCAAAAAACGAGCTTTACCCTCATGCGAAAGAGTGGGATGAGAAAAAGATTTTCCCTAAGGACGTATATAAAAAAGCAGCAGAAATAGGGTTCGCGGCAGTTTATGTAAACGAGAAATACGGGGGATCAGCTCTCGGCAGACTAGAAGCAAGTCTAATTTTTGAAGGATTATCTACTGGGTGCGTTGGTAGCTCTGCTTATTTATCCATTCACAATATGTGTTGCTGGATGATAGACGAATACGGAACTGAGGAACAAAAAGATAAGTGGCTACCTCCTATGTCCACTTTAGATTTGTTCGCATCATATTGTCTAACTGAACCGAATTCAGGTTCTGACGCGATGTCTCTTAAAACTTCTGCTGTGTCAGATGGTGATGATTTTATTCTAAATGGTACTAAAGCTTTTATAAGTGGGGATTCCGACATATTCTTAGTTATGTGTAGAACTGGTGAAAAAGAAATATCTTGCATTGCGGTTGAAAGAAAAGAAGCATTTGGAAAAGGACTATCTTTTGGGAAGAATGAGTCTAAAATGGGATGGAACGTTCAACCTACACAAATGGTTATTTTTGAGCAATGCAGAGTTCCAAAAAGAAATTTAATCGGTAAACTAGGGCAAGGCTTTAAGATTGCTATGAGTGGGTTAGATGGAGGTAGGATCAACATAGCAAGTTGTTCCCTAGGAGGGGCAGCCTTCTGTTTTGAAACATCTAAGGAATACATAAAACAAAGACACCAATTCAACAAGCCTCTATCAGAATTCCAATATCTTCAATTTAAATTAGCAGAAATGGCTACTGATTTACAAGCATCTAGATGCGTAACTCGATTGGCAGCTATTTCTATTGATAATAAATCATCAGATAAAACAGTTTACTCCGCCATGGCCAAGAGTTTTGCAACTGAAAAATGTTTTAATATAGTTAGCGATGCATTACAATTACACGGAGGCTATGGATATCTTAAAGAATACCCTATCGAAAGATACTTTAGAGATTTAAGAGTGCATATGATATTAGAAGGCACAAATGAGATAATGAAGATGATTATCTCAAGAAATATTTTAAATAATTAAAATAATAAAAATAAATTACATATAAAAATGCAAAGCAATAACTATAAAATAGTAATAATCGGAGAAAGTATATTATTATATTTTACATGAATCATTGCACATGAATAGGTTTCGTAGGAAAAACTTCTATTATACTCAGATACATAAAAGGCGAATGGATAAAAGTAGATAAAAGAACAGACAATCCAAATTGCAACACAAAATTGATTACAATTAATGAATCCCCATTCATTCTTTCTATATGGGTATTAAATAAGTCTTTATAATCCAGTAGGATACAGCAGGACAGGAGAGGTATCACGCTTTAGCCCCCTTATTTTATAGAGATGCTGATGGGGCTATTCTAGTATTCGACTTAACAAAAAGAGAGTCATTTGATTTAGTTGAAAAATGGTTTTTAGAATTGAGGGAATATGCAGGTGATATAAAAATAGTTTTAGTTGGTAATAAATGTGACATGCCTATTGATAAAATAGAAGTTGAAGATTCAGAAGCGAAAGAACTTGCATTTAAGTTCGGTGTCAAATACATTTCTGCATCAGCTTTACAAGATAAAAATATAAATGATATATTTTCAAATGTTACTTTTGAAATTTATCACGATCGAATCAAAAAGGAAAAAGAAAAAAAAATCAGAAAGAGGAAGAGTATTAAATTAGTAACCCAGGATAATAATGTTCAAGATGGAGGATGTTGTTAAATTTTTTTGTTTTAATATCTACATATAAATAATAGCCTTTAGTTTTGGTCTATTAATATGCATGTTTATTAAATTACAATTACATGTTTAAATGCATGATATTGAAATAAGAAAATAATAATAAACTATATAAATTATATTTTTTACATATACTATTAAAAATTATATATGATTGAATTTCCACATATTCTTTTCCATATCGTAATGATGTATTCCAAATGGTTTGCTTATTTCATTTTTGTTGTCTATAATTACAATACATTTTTCATGAACTGTACCCACAGAATTAAAAGAAGAGGCTTTGATTAGATCAATTGATCGAAAAACACTTTTTTTAATGGGATCAAATATAAATGAATAATTTAAAAATTTATTTTCTAAATGTGTCGTTTTAGATGTATTGATGCAGATATTAATATTGCAACAATTAGAAATCCCTCCGCAAATCAAAATTTTATTTTCTCCTATCACAGTTGCACTTGAATTGCTGCAGGGAATCCAACACATTCCAGGATCTTCGGGTTTGAACATTGTCCATCCTCTTGTTATGTTCTTTATATTAATAAACTCGATAGTGTCAAGAAAATGGCAATCTTGTGAACTTGAGTTTATCCAACCCCTAAATGCATAGAGATAAGTTCCATTGTAAACACACAAACTAGGATTGCACCTGCCTGAATTCAAATTTGGTAAGAGCTCCCATCTTTTTTCTACCCAGTTATAACACTCGCATTCTCTTATGTTCGCCACTTGATTAGATTGAGTATTAATTGGGTTAGTTGCTACCGTAATTGTTAGGCCGCCTAAAATATAGTATTTTCCGTTAAAGAAAATAGATGAATGAAATGCTCGCTTACGTGGCATCTGACTACTTAGTTCTACTGTTCGATTAGACCATCGTAATATAAGGAAATTATTTGTGAATGTAAAGTCTGATTCGAATAAAGAAGAATTGAAGACTTTTCCACCGCATACGAATATTAAATCATTATCATCATAATCTATGCTCATACTGCTGTTAAATTTAAATTTAAGGAATTCATATTCTTTCTGCTCAGATTTCATTTTCATGACATCGAAAATCCAAATCTTCTTTGTGTTTTCCATGTAGTTTATCAAATATTTTCGATTTGAATGAGAATAATCGACTGTTATGTTATCACAGAGACTGTTGATATTCCTTGTAATATTCTCATGTAAATGATTAAAGTTATTTGAAATCTGATTTAGAATAGTTCCTGATGTTAGCTCTACTTGTTTGGTGTAATTGAGAATTTTATCAACGATTTCTCTTGTTTTGTTAAATTCTTCTAGGAGATTATTTATAACATCATGTGGATTTTGAGGAGTGTATAATTTATTTGGTTTGTTGATTTGTTTAGATCTGCTTTTGATATTGTCTAAATTCTTTTTCGGTTTTTCTCGATATGTATTTTTATTTTCTGTTGATCTTGACAGGTCAATGAATTTTTTCCCTGGTACAGAGGAATTTTTAATTCTCTTATCTTGATTATATGAATTCTTTTTAGAATCGGAAATATCAGTGTTTAGATTAATTATCTTAACCTCATTGTTTTTAACTATTATTTTCTTTTTTGTGTTGTTTTTATATTTTTCGTTTTCTTCTGTATAAGAACTTTTGAATATCTGATTTAAATTGAAATTATAGTTATAATTCATTATACTTGTGCTTCCTGGTTGAATGTTAAAATCAAAACCATTATCATCTATCATAGGTTTATAGTTAGTTCTTGTGATGGGATCATCATAATTAAATTTTAGTGTATCGCTATCATTTATAAATAACTTGGTATCAATTAGCCTTGGAACATTTATAATAGGACTTGGAGTTGTTGTGGGATTAGATTTTATATTAGAATATTTTTTCATTTTAGAAAGATTGTCGTTGATATTAGTCATTTCTTTTTCGATATTGTTATTAGAATTATTTGAGTAATTTCTAGTGAAACTGTTATTAATCTTATTTGTTTTATTGATGATAGTATTAACTCCTCCAGAAAAATTTTCGTTAATCTCTATATGAAAATTTGCCTCACTGTTACTACCGTAATTAACATTTTCTTCTGAACAAGGATTACAATAATTAACTACATCATTTTCATCGCTGATATCTGGAATTTCATTTTCGGAATTGTTTTCTTTTTCTTCGCTGCTATTTAAGCCTCTAAATTTCAATTTTTTTAAAATATTTATATTTTCCAAGCATAATTCTTGACGATTCAACTTTATTGAATCTTTTTCAAATAAATCACCTTCAATATCCTTCTTTCTATTCTTTACTATGATTTTATTATGATTTATAACATAATCACTCTCTTTATCAATATCTCGTTCCTCTTCCTCCTCTTCTTGAATAGGCAAACTCTTATTGCTAAACCCGCGTAGTTTAAAATTGTTAGTGTCAGAAAATTTTCTAATAGGGTTGAAATGAATATTTGAGTTTAGATTTGGAATTTTTCTAGGGGGTGGTGTATATCGGTCATAATTGACCTCTTTGACAGATCTAAAATTACTACAGAGCTTGCTTTTTATTTTATTCTTAGTTATCTCTTCTTCTATAAAAGCCGAATTATTCAAAGTTTTATTTTTCTTTGCTAGATGACTCGGTAAACGAGTAAGCGAATGGCTCACATTCGGTGTCTCTCGGGCATTAAAATTTATGAAGCCGTCCTTTTTTCTATTCTGCGACATTGTCCTCTTCTGAAAATTTTCGTCATCGCTATTAGAACAGTTTTCGCTTCCGTAAGAATTAATTGACTTTACGTCCTCATCTATATCATATATATCATTTATATCATCGATTTCTAAATTAAGTTTTGAGTTCAAAGGACGACACAGCTCCAAAAATTTTTTTAGATCACGAATATAACTTTTATAACTCATTACGGGAATGTTGGTAAAAAACTGCTCTATGGTTTTCTGAAAATTCTCGAAGAATTTGAGCTTGATGATCTTAAGTATATCATGAGTTGTTTCGAAAATACTCATTTTAGATCTTGGCAACACGTTTATATGCCTGTCCAACGTCTTCAGAATAAGATAAGATTCATCAGCTAGTTTTTTAATTTGTTCAAACATTTCATTCGTTTCAATGAAGTCTTTCTGGTCACATATGGAGTAGTGATCTACCCAATTATAAATTTTGGAACACTTTTTACAGAAAATTACTTTAGTCTTCAAAATTTTAATCACAAGATTCAAAAATGCGAAGTTGACTTGAAATTTATTTTTGTCTTCCTCTTTGAAATTTTTTCTGCAAATAGGGCAGTTAAAATATTTTTTATCTACGAGGCAGTCGATGCATTTCAGACACAAATTATGATTGCAAGGAAGTAAATAAGGTTTGGTTATTTCTGAGAAATAGTAGTTGCATATCGGGCATCGTAAATCCTCATCTTCCTGTTGATCGATTGAGAATTCATTTTTCAACATTAAATATTATTAAGGGTTATTAATTAAATATTGAAGAGATATATTTTAATTTAAGTAAAAGATTAAATTTATTTCATGTATGATAATAATTAGAAACTTAGTCTATAGAAAAGATGATTGGGGATTGGGGATTGGGGATTGGGCCCAATCCCCAATCCCCAATCCCCAATCCC
>Ga0169931_10010248_pt1 | contig 13359 bp, 8 predicted proteins | sample Kivu_15m_20L_FD_129675 | JGI IMG/M metagenome (GOLD analysis project Ga0169931, IMG submission 129675) | Freshwater microbial communities from Lake Kivu, Western Province, Rwanda to study Microbial Dark Matter (Phase II) - Kivu_15m_20L... | ecosystem: Environmental > Aquatic > Freshwater > Lake ...
CGTCTGCAGCAGCAGCAGGTCGCCGTAGCGATCGATCGACGTACCGGGGGCTCCTTCGGTGACGCCGTGCAGCAGCCGGTAACAGTCGGTGCCTTCGCCGTGCAGCCGCGCCAACAAAGGGCTGCGGCGGCCGATCGCCGCGCGCAGCAGTTCGGGCAGCGTCGTCGTCATGAGGCGGTCGACGCGGAGACCGGAACGATCGGCATCGCCGCATCATGACCCTGCGGCTCGGCCGTTCCAGCGCGTGCTTGCGCTTCGATCGCGCGAGCGCGAGTCTCTGGCGATGACCGGCCAAAAGGAACTCGAAGCCGTGCGCAAGGCGCTGCGGCACCGACTGCGCGAAGGCGTCGCGGAGGTCGCGGTGTCCGCCGCCGAACTGCGCCTGCTGCTCGACGAAGTCGGGCGGCTGCAGCAGAGCAACGATCGCCTGCGCCGGCAGAATCGGCGCGTGCGCCTGAAGCTGCAGCGCGCCGGGCTCGCCGACGACGAATCGGCCGCCGACGGGGATGCGGGCGACGGTCCGCAGTCCCTATGAGCGCACTCGCGGCGCGCTGAACGAGGCTGCGACCGATGTCGTCGACGTCGGCCCCGGGTATCGTGGGAGACGTGCATTCCAGAGTCGCCATCATGATCTCGCGCATCACTCGCTTCCTGCCCTGGTTGCTGTTCCTCTTCGTCGCGGCGACCGCAAGCGCGCAGAAGGACAAGGCGCCGCAGATCCGCTACGTGGCGCCCGACAAGTTCGAGCGCGCGACCACGACGGACGACAAGGGGCTGCTGCAGTGGGCCGAGTGGAAGGCCGACAAGTGCCAGAGCTGCACTGGCACCGGCAAGACCAAGTGCTCGACGTGCTGGCGCTTCCTCGAGGAGGCGAAGCACTGCATCGAGTGCAAGCGCAACAAGGATCGCGAGGCCGCCTGCCGCGCCTGTGCCGGCCTCGGCCATTGGCCGGATCCGCTCGAGAAGGTGCACTGCCCGCAGTGCTTCGCCGCGGGCTTCGTGCTTTGCCAGTTGTGCGGCGGCAGCGGCCAGATCAAGACCGACGGCGGCGGCGACCGCTTCGGCGCCTGCTCGTTGTGCCGCGGCGAAGGTGGCTTCAAGTGCGGCACGTGCAACGGCGCGCGCCTCGTCGAGGTGGCGGCGCTGAAGCCGAACCTCAAGGAGGCGAACGCGGCGGCGCTGCAGAAGGCGATCGCGCAGACCGAGCAGACGATCGCGGCCCTCGACGCGGTCAAGCCGACCGGCAAGACGACCCGCAAGGAAGTGAAGGACCTGGTCAAGGCCTACGGTCTCGGCCAGGCGCTCTACCCGCCGCTCAAGCGCACTTCGAAGGGCCTCGAGGACGTGATCGGGAAGGTCTACGGAGGGAACAACTTCCAGGGCTTCGAGGAGCGCGAGGCCAACACCCTGAATGCGTTCAAGCAGCACACCGACTACTTCCTGAAGCACCAGAAGCGCATGCTGGAGCTCGCGCACAAACGCGCCGAAGCGAACGAGAAGGTGCTCGCCGAGCAGAAGGCCAACAAGGGCAAGTGACCGGCGAGCGGCGAGCACTTCGGCGATGGCGCCGGGAGTGCGAGGCCGGGTGGAGCCCAAGGTGGCGCTGGGCCGTGGCGGCTTGGCGGGCGGGGTTGACGCGGTTGCTGTGTTGCAGGACCATGGCGCAGCGACATCGGGATCGGTCTCGGATCGTCGTCGCCTGCTTCTGTTCGCTGCGCCGCCGCCATGAACCACGCGCTCTCCGCCATCCTCGCCCTTTGCCTGCCGTTGGTCGCTCAGGATTGGCGCGTGCTGCCGGGAACGCAGCATCCGCCGACCGCTACCAGCCGGCTGGCGATGGCGTTCGATCCGGTGCGTCAGCGACTCCTCTGCATCGCCGACACCCAGATGGCGCAGACGCCGTTCTTCGTCGCCGGCGAACTGTGGACGTTCGAATGGGACGGCAGTCGTTGGCTGCGCCGCGACACCGGGCCGGCGATCGCGACCAACTACGATCGGCCTGCCCTCGCGTTCGATCCGACCCTCGGCCGCATCGTGCGCGTGGACGACTCGCAGGCGATGCACGCGTTCGACGGCGAACGTTGGCAGGCTTTGACCAACGGCGACCCGGCGTTCGACGACGCCAGTGTCTGCTTCGATGCCGCGCGCGGCGTGCTGGTCGCCGTCGCCAACGATGGGGTCTACGACCGGGTGGGGACGACGTGGGTGTTTCGCGCCACCGTGCCGCTGCTGAACCTGGGGCGGCGCGCTTGCTTCGATCCCGCGACCGGCAAGGTGCTGATCTTCGGTGGCATCGGCGTCTTTCCGGCGACCAGCGACCCGACGACCTGGTCCTACGACGGAACGACGGTCACGGCCCTGAGCACCGCCAGTTCGCCGGGCGGCCGCATCCACCACGTGATGGCGCTCGACCCGACGAGCAACCAGGTCGTCGTGGCCGGCGGCTTCCAGTTCGGGCCGATGGGCGGCGAGCTCGATTCGGTCTGGGCGTTCGATGGGACGAACTGGCTGCCGCGGCCCAGTCTGCCGCAGCCGATGGAACTGGCGGTCGGGGCGGAGTTCGGCGGCCGGCTGCACTTGTATGGCGGGCGCACGGGGGTGTCGCCGGGCTCGACGGAGCTGCTGCGGCTCGAGCCGAGTGGCGCCTGGACCCGCCTGCCCCTGCCGACCACCGGGCGGTTCGCCGCACACGACCCGGTCCGTTCCCGCACCGTGAGCCTCGTCGGCTCCCGCACGCTGGAGTTCGACGGCTATGACTGGACCGACGTCGGCATTGCCTTCCCAGCGACCGCGGTGGTCTTGGGCATGACCTTCGCGGCCAACATCCAGCGCATCGTCGCGGTCGATGGCACGTGCACTGCTTGGACCTACGACGGCACCGCGTGGGTCGCTGCGGCTTCGCCGGTCCAGCCGCCGCCGCGCACCCAGTCCGGGCTCACCTACGATCCGGTTCGCCAACGCACCGTGCTGCTCGGTGGGCAGGGGGCGACGTTCCTGGCGGACCTCTGGGAATGGGATGGTGCGAACTGGACCCAGCAGCCGAATCCGCCGCTGCCACCCGCGATCTACACCCTCGGCTGGGATCCGATCGGCCAGCGCTTGTGCGCGGCGACCCGGAACTCGCTTGCCACCGCGGCTTCGTTCCACATCCGCACCGCCGGCGTCTGGACCGTTGCTGGCGGCGTGCCTCTGCCCGCACCGCTCGTATCGCTGCAGTTGGCGACGGGGCCACAGGGGCTCTTCGGTACTGGTCTCGTCAACACGGCGTTCTCCGGCGCGCAGGACTTCACGTTCCGACTGTCCGGGAACGACCTGGTTGCGGTCGCTGCGGAACTCGACCTGGCATGGTCCGACGGGCCGCTGGTCTACCATGTCGATCGCGACCTGCTGATGTTGCACGACGCGAACAACCGGCGCGACGCCGTGCTCACGCTGCGGCCCGCCGTGGTGACGGTGGTCGGAACGGGCTGCAGCAATGCGAGCGTGCCGCGGCTGATCGCCGCCAACCAACCCCAGCTCGGCACGCGGACCGCGCTGGATGTGCTGACCGAACCGAACCGGGCGGTCATCCTGCTGGCGGACTTCGCCGGCGCCAGTGTGCCCTTGGGCGGATCCTGCACACAGTGGCTCGCCAACCCGTTCGTGCTCGCCGGCGCCCTCAGCAACAGCGGCGGATTCGTCGACTACGGGTTCGTGGTGCCACAAGCACCGGCGCTGCGCGGACTGTCGGTTCACCATCAGGCGCTGGTGCTGACTGCCAGCGGCGCCCTGCTCGGCTTCGCCGACCTCAGTGCCGGGCTGCAGCTGCAACTCGGCGACTGAAGCGCACGCGGCGACGCTGCCGGCCCGCAGGCAAGTGACGCTGCCGGCTGCCGCCGCCGTGCGGTAGGCTCGCACCCATGGTGCGTCCGTTCGTCGTTCTGGCCCACGCCGCGTTGTGGGCCGCGCTGCTGCCCGCGCAGGGCGTCGTCAATCCCACGCTGCTGCAGGCGCCGGCCGATGCCGCCGAGGTCCTGCGGCCCGGCTCGCCCGCGGCGGTCGTCGCCGCCGTTCGCAGCGCCGTCGTGCACGTCGCCGTCGAGGTGAAAGGCGACCGCGGCGCGTACCGCATCGAACGCGCCAGCTCCGGCGTGCTGGTCGACGCCAGCGGTCTCGTCGTCACCTGGGCCCATCTCGTCGCCGAGGCGCAGGGTGTCGCCGACAAGAAGATCGTCGTGCAGCTCGACGACGCCGCGAACACCGAACTGACCGCGACCGTCGTGCGCATCGACGCCGTCAGTGGGCTGGCCCTGTTGCGCGCGAACGCCGCCAAGACCGAACTGCCGCAAGCACAGCTCGGCGCCGATCGCCCCGCGGTCGGCGAGCCGCTGGTCGTGCTGGCCCGGCCCGAGGGCAAGGACATGCTGGCGTTCGCCGGCGTCGCCAGCCCAGCACTCGCCGATGTCACGCTGCGCGGCGTGCGTTGTGCTGCCGCCGACCTGTTCCTGTGCGATGCCCGCAACGACGTTCGCTGCGACGGTGCGCCGTTGTTCGGCGGCGACGGCCGCTTGCTCGGCCTCTACGCCAGCGAGCACGTGCAGCGCGACAAGAGCGAACCCTCGATCGAGGACCTGAAGCGGCCGAGCTTCGGCGTCTGCGTGCCGGTGGCGACGATCCGCAAGGCGTTCGCGGCCGAGTTCGCTGCGGCCAGGAACGCGACGTTGGCGAAGGCGCCGGCGGCTTCGGCGCCAAGTTGGGCGGTGGCGGCGGTGCAGGTGGCGTCGCCTTCCGTGGTGTCGGTGTGGGCGGGCGACGGCGAGTGGCCGGCACTCGGCGGTGACGATCCCGGCGCAGTCGTGCGCCGCAACGGCCTCGGCTCCGGCGTCGTGCTGTCGGCGCGTGGCCTGGTCGTCTGCAACGCGCACGTGGTCGCCGGCGGCAGGGCCCGCGTGCGGACCAGCGACGGCCGCACGTCCGCGGCCAAGGTGCAGAAGCGCCACGCGGGCACCAACCTCGCCCTGCTGCAGATCGAACTGCCGGCTGGGGTGTCGTTGTCGCCGATCGTCTGTGCGGCGGACGAAGACGTTGTTCTCGGCGAACGGGTGCTGGCGATCGGCAATCCGCTCGGCTCGTCGCCGGTCGTCTCGGCCGGTGTGGTGTCGGCCAAGCGCGATCGCGAAGGCGGGCGCATCCAGGCCGACCCGAACCTCGGCAACCAGAACGGCGGCGGCGCCGTCGTCGACGCGGCGGGTCGCCTGCTCGGCATCGTTGACGCTGGCGCTGTGGACGCCCTCGACGTGCAGTACGCGATGCGCGGCGACCGCGTGTCGACGGAGACCAACCTGTCGACGTTCGTCGGCGTGGCGCGGCTGCGCAGCGTGTTCGCCAAGGAGCTGGCGGCGGGTGCTGCCGAGACCGAGTCGATCCGCCAACCGGTGCCGGCGACCGCGGCACAAACGGCGCTGCGGCAGAGCCCGCTGGTGGCGATGGTGCAGAAGGCCAGTGGCGCCATGCTCAACATCGAGCTGAAGCGCGATGTCACCAAGGTCGACGAAGACGACCCGTTCGCGTCGATGGCCGAACGCAAGTTCGTCACCATGGGGTTCGGCAGCGGCGTCGTCGTCGACCGCAGCGGTCTCGCGATCAGCAACTGGCACGTCGTCGACGAAGCGACCAACCCCGACGGCTCGTCGCGGCCCGACCACGCCGTCTACGCCAGCGTGTTCGGCGGCAAGACCTACAAGGTGAAGGTGCTCAGCATCTCGCGCGAGGACGACCTGTCGCTGCTGCAGCTCGAGCTGGCGCCCGGCGAGGAGGTGCAGGCGGTCGAGCTCGGCAGTTCCGAGCAGCTGCGCATCGGCCAGGAAGTGGCGGCGATCGGCAACCCGCACGGCAAGGCCAACTCGATCACGTTCGGCGTCGTGTCGGCGAAGGATCAGGGCATCAACGTGCGCGGCCGCTGGGCCAAGCTCGAGCACCTGATCGAAACCGACGCCGCGATCAACGGCGGCAACAGCGGTGGTGCGCTGCTCGACATGAACGGGCGGCTCGTCGGCATCAACAGCGCCGGCGGCGGCACGTTCAACAACAAGGGCTACGCGATCGCCGTCGACCACGTGCGGCAGCAGATCCTCGGCCTGCTGCTGCAGGCGTACAAGCTGCGCATCCCGGACCTCGGCATGCGCGTCATGGACGATGCCGGTGCGGTGGTGGTGCTCGACGTCGATCCGCGCGGTCCGGCGGCGCGCGCTGGCGTGATGGCCGGCGACCGCATCGCGGCGCTGGCCGGCATGGCGATCACGTGGAGCCCGGGCTTCGCGCTGACCCTGATGCAGCAGCCGGCGAACGCGCCGCTGCCGCTGCAACTGGTGCGCAAGGGCGAAGCGAAGAGCGTGCAGGCGACGCCGTTGCCGGCTCCGGTGTGGGCGGTGGTGCGGCAGTCGGGCCTGCTGGTGCGCGACCTCGCCTACGCCGAGGCTGCCGAGCGCGTGCGCGCCGCGGCGATCGGGTTGCACCGCGCGACGTCGGGCGATCGCACCGGCGAACCGCAGCAGATCCCGGAGCGCATGGTCGTCGTCGACCAGGTGTTCGCCGGCGAACAACCCGAAGGCACCGACGTGCAGGCCGGCGACCTGCTGCTGGCGGTCGAGCTGCGCAATGCCGGCGACGGCGCGGTGCTGCGTCGCATCGCCGACCTCGTCGCCCTGCGCGACCTGTGGAACGACCGCGAGCTCGGCACCTACGAGGGCCAGAAGTGGAAGGTCTGGATCGCGCGTGGCGACGACGTCCGCGCGGTCGAGCTGGTGGCCAAGCGCCTCTTCTGGTGATCGTGCCAGCCTGGTGAGAGTGCCAGTCTTCTGAGCGTGCGGCCCGCGGCTGTGCGCCGCCGTCACCTCGCCGTCGGCGTCACTTCGCCGAGAACGCGCCGCGCAGCACCTGCTGCTGGTCGCCGCCCATCCAGCTCCAGGCGAAGCTGATCTTGCCCTTCAGCGGCTCGAGCGGCCAGAACGTCGCCATGCCCGGCGCCGTGGTCGTGCGCACGACGCCGTCGTCGAACTTCAGCACGCCCTCGATCTTCTCGCCCTTCTGGTTCTGCACCGTGCACTTCAGCGTGCCGCGCGCCGGCACGCCGCCGCTCGAGCCGAAGTGCAGCGTCAGTGGGAAGCCGATCGTCTTCTTGCCCTCGCGGCCATTCGCCTTCAGCAGTTCCGCGACCTCCGGGCCGAGCTCGGCGACCGGCACTTCGCCGTCGACGATCAGGTTGGTGTCGGTGCGCGGCGGGTAGCAGTCGGCGCCGGCGTCGCTGGCCTTCGGCGCGCCGATGCCGCTGGTGGCGTTGACCACCAGCAGGTCACCGTCGAGGTACATGCCGACCGACAGGATGCCGTTGCTCATCAACGCGTCGCGGTAGCCGGGCCAGTAGATCCAGCGCTCGAGCACCTTCTTGGCGTTGGCGACGTTGGCACCCGGCTGCACCAGCGCCATCTGCGCGAACAGGCTGCCCGGGTAGCTGCCGCCGAGCTCGATCTGTTGCGTGTGCAGTTCGGCCGGGCTCTTCAGCTCCTTGTTCTTCTTCAGATACTCCGCGTGGTCCTTGCAGCGCGCCGAGAAGTTGGCGCTGTAGGTCACCGGCGTCTTGCCGAGCTGCTTGCGCGCCGCGTTGTAGGCCTCGAGCCACTTGTCGACGCCCTTGCTGATCGCGCTCAGCGGCGGCGTGTTGTTCTGGATCGCCTTCATCACCGGCGACGCGCCTGTCCAGAAGTCCTCCCACTCCTTGTCGAGCTGGGCCAGCGACACCTGGCACTGCTCCTGCACGCCCTTCGCGAACTCGGCCGGCTGCTTGATGCGCATCTTCTGCAGTTCGAGTGCGATCGCGTCCATCTTCTGCAGCATGGTCGGATCGCGGCGCATCATGTAGTCGCAGAACGACCAGGCCTTGATGCGCTCCTCGTTGCTGAAGTTGGAGGCGTCGCAGAAGGCGAGCTTGTTGGCCGGCACGCCGCCGGTGCTGCGCCACGCCAGTTCGAGGCTGAGGTTCTTCCAGACGTCGAAGTCCGGCGAGGTGAACTCGCGGTCCTCTTCGCTCGCCGACGTGCCCTGCTGCTTCTTCAGGTCGACCGAGAACAGTCGGTTGTTGTTGAAGATCATGCCGACGAAGGTGTGCCCGATGCCTTCGCGGAAACCGTCGCTGCCGAAGCCCGAGTAGCCCTGTGCGACGTTGCGCACGCAGGCGTCGAACAGCGTTTGCCGGCCGCTGGTGGCGCCGACGACGGTGTTGCCGACACCGCTGGTCTTGCTGTGCTCCAGCTTCCACTCGAGGTCCGGCACCTTGTTGGCCTTCAGCACCTGCTTGTAGATCTCGTCGGCGGTGAAGTAGGCCCACTGCACGCGCCCGCGCTCGAACTGCACTTCCCACGGGAAGGCGACCTTGCAGACGGCGATGGTGCGCTCGGCCCAGCGCAGCGCCTCCTTCAGGTTCTCCTTCTCGCTGGCGTCGCCGTGCAGCACGAAGTGCTCCGACTGCACCGTGACGTAGGGCACGCCGGCGACGTCGAGCGGCTGGCACTTCACGTTCGCGTCCTCGATGCCGTAGTCGGTCTTCGCCTGCTCGGCGACGACCTTCTCGACCGCCTTGCTGCGCTCGAACAGCGTCTTCTCGAGTTCGGTGCCGCTGACCCCGCCGACGTCGACGTGCGACAGCGCCTTCTGCGCCTGCTCGTCGTTGTCGACCCAGCGCAGCACCATGCGCCAGTGGTGCTGCGCACGGTCGGCGCGGCCGGCCTTGGCGAACTTGTCGGCCTGCTGGCGATGCTGGTTGGCGAGGTCCTTCTTCAGCGACTCGTAGCTCGCCTTCAGCGGCTGTCCGTCGGCGCCGCTGCCGGTGTCGGCCGCGGGGTAGGGGCGCTTGGGATCCGGGTTCCAGCTCGAGCCGATCTTGACGTAGCCGAGGGCGGTCCACGCCTCGGCGTTCTCCGGGTCGTAGAGCTTGTGGACCTGCATCCACACGACCTTGGCGATGCGCGGGAAGCCCTTGTCGAAGGCCTTCTTGGCGAACGCGTTCAGCACCTTGGCCTGGCGCTGGTTGAACTCCAGTTCTTCGTTCTGTTGGGCGGCGGCGCCGCCGAGCAAGGTGAAGGCGACGAGGCTGGACAGCAGCGGGCGTTGGTTCATTGCGTGTGCGGAGTCGTGCGGGATCGACGATCCTAGCGGCGCACAGCTCCCGCCGCATCGCACGCTGTCACGGGTCTTGCGCCCGCCGGCATGCAGTTGCGCCGGTGGGCGGGCCAGGAAGCGCATTGTTCGCGCCCGCGCGATCGCCATACTGCTCGCCCTTCGTGGTCCTTGGCGACCATCGTCCCGCCCGCGAGGGCGTCCCCGAGCAGCGTTCCCGCAGCAGCAGATGAGCAAGGTCTACGACATCGGTGTTCTTCCCGGCGACGGCATCGGCGAGGAGGTCGTGCGCGAGTCCCTGAAGGTGCTCGACGCGATCCAGTCGATCTACGGCTTCCAGACCAAGCGCGAGGCGCTGCCCTACGGCGCCGAGCACTTCCTGAAGACCGGCGAGACGATGCCGGAGGCCGCGTTCGACCGGATCCGCCAGATGCACGCGGTGCTGTTCGGCGCCATCGGCGACCCGCGCATCGAGGTCGGCAAGCTCGAGTTCGCGATCATCGCCGGCATGCGGCACAAGCTCGACCTCTACGTCAACCTGCGCCCGGTCAAGCTCTACCACGAGTCGATGTGCCCGCTGAAGGGCAAGACCCCGGCCGACATCGACATCCTGTTCCTGCGCGAGAACACCGAGGACGCCTACGCCGGCATCCACGGCACGACCAAGAAGGACACCGACTACGAGATCGCGCACCAGTCGATGGTCTACACGGCGCGCGGCACCGAGCGCATCATCCGCCACGACTTCGAGCTGGCGGTGAAGCGCGGGCCGAAGAAGGGCCGCGAGAAGCCGATGGTGACGCTGATCGACAAGGCGAACGCGGTGCGCGCGCAGGACATCTGGACGCGCATCTTCGCCAGGGTCGCGAAGGAGTATCCGGGCGTCGCCACCGACCACGCCTACATCGACGCGGCGTGCATGTGGCTGATCAAGCAGCCGGAGTGGTTCGACGTCTGCGTCACCACGAACCTGTTCGGCGACATCATCACCGACCTCGGCGCGATGCTGATCGGCGGCATGGGCATCGCTTCGTCGGGCAACATCCACCCCGGCAAGGTGTCGATGTTCGAGGGCATCCACGGATCGGCGCCGAAGTACAAGGGCACCGACAAGGCGAGCCCGCTGGCGACGATCCTGGCGATGGGTCTGATGCTCGACCACATCGGCCAGCCGCAGGCGGCGAAGGAGCTCGAGGCCACGGTCGCGGACCTGATCCAGAAGGGCCGCATCCGCAGCCTGAAGGCCGGCGACCACAAGTGCAGCGAGCTCGGCTCGATGGTCCGCGACGAACTGCTGGCCCGCGCGAAGGCGCGCTGACGCGGAAGCAGCCCGCGCGAAAGCGCGGTGAAGGGACGCGGCGCGGCGTGCTCGCACGGGGCGCCGCAATCCTAGGTGCCGGCGAGAGCCTGGCGCCGATGCCATCGCTGCGATGCAAGTCGCGCACGTGCGAGGTAGACTTCGTGGCCTCGTTCCCGCTCGCCTCCGGCATGCAATCCCTCTTGGCGTGTTCCCTCGTCGCCGCGCTGGACTTCGCCAGCTCCTTGGCTGCCCAGGCGACCGTTGTGCAGATCGCTCCGCCCGCGGTGGCCGCGGCGTTCGATGCAGCGGCAGCGACGCTGCAGTCGTTGACGATGACTCCGGTGGCGGGAGCTCCGAGCGGCACGCTTTCGGGCCAGCTGGTGTTCGCCGGTGCCGCCGTCGTCCTGCAGGTGCAGCCGTTCGACGTGCGCGGGCCGAACTGCCGTGCCTTCGCGCGCACGAAACGCGGCCTCGAGCCGCTGCCGTCGGCCCCATGCTCCACCTTCCGCGGTGGGATCGTCGGCGAACCGGGCAGCGCCGTCGCCGCGTCCGAGGCCGGCGGGTCGTGGACGATGTACGTGCGCCGCGGCAGTGGCGACGTGTTCGTGGTGCAGCCGCTGGCAACGGTGTCGCCGAGCGCAGCTCCGACTCTGCACGTGGTCCATCGTGCCGCCGACGGCATCGCCGGCGCCGCCAACTGCCGGGTGTCCGCTCCCGGGTTGCCGCTGGCGCCGACGCCGGTCGGGCTCGACGCGGTCTACGTCTGCGAACTGGCGATCGAAGCCGACCATCCGCTGTTCCTGCTGAACGGCAGCAACCTCACCGCGACGCAGAACGACGTCCTGTCGGTGGTCAACGCCGTCGACCTGATCTTCCGCACCGACGTGCAGATCAGAGTGCAGGTGGCCCAGCTGATCGTCGACGTCACCCCCGACCCCTACACGACCAGCGTCGCGAGCCAGCTGCTGACCCAGTTCCAGAACTACTGGAACGCCAACTACGGCGCCCTCGGGCGCGACGTGGCGCACTTGTTCAGCGGGCGCCAGCTCGGCGCCGCCAGCAGCGGCACGATCGGCTTCGCCAACGTCGGCGTGGTCTGCGATCCGACGCTCGGCTACGGCGTGTCGGAGACGCGCTGGAGCACCAACTTCGCCTTCCGCGTCGGCATCACCGCGCACGAGCTCGGCCACAACTGCAACGCCACGCACTGCGACGGTCAGGCTGCGTGCAACGTGATGTGCTCGTTGATCGGCGGCTGCAGCGGCACCGTGTCGACGTTCGGTCCGAACGAGCGGGCGCAGATCCTGGCGTTCCAGCAGTTGGCGTCGTGCCTCGACTTGCAGCCGACGCCGCCGCAGATCACCGGCGTCACGCCGGTGCAGATCGCGACCGTCAATCCGCCGGTGGTGACGATCAGTGGCTCGGGCCTGATCGGCACGACGTTGGTGACCGTCGCCAGCCAGCCGGTGACCACCGGCATCCAGGTGCTCGGCGACAACCAGCTGCAGTTCACGCCGCCGGCGGGCCTGCCGCTGGCGTTCCATCCGGTCTCGGTCACCAACGCCGCCGGCACCAGCAATGCCTCGGTGCTGTGGTACCGCCCGTCGAACCCGTGCCAGGTGCTGGTGCCGTCGACGCTGGCCGGAGGCAGCACGCTGCAGTGGACGATGGGTGGCTGGAACGGCGGCGACGCCTTCCTGGTTGCGTCGCTGCTGAGCACGCAGTCGCCGGTGCTCGGCTTCCCGGTGCTCGACAACTTGCTGCTGCTGTGGTCGGGCCCGCTCGATGCGCGCGGCATGGCGACGCTGTCCGTGCCGGTGCCGTCCGGTCTGCTGACCGGGCTCGTGATCCAATGGCAGATGCTCGACGCCTTCGCCGGCGTGCCGAGCCTTCGCAGCGTCTCGTCGGTCGTCGGCACGACGTTCCAGTAGCTCGCTCACGTCGTTCCCGTCGCGCTGCACCGAGGCGTCACACCGGCGGCGGATCGGTCGGGATGCGCCAGCGCGGGCTGGCCTGGGCCTGCGGCCACTCGGGCCGCGCCTCGTGCACGTGGTTCGCCTGGGGCGGCGGCCGCCGGCGGTGGTCGGCAGCGCCGCGGGTGGGATCGTCGTAGGTCGGTTCGTGGTGGTTCATGGTCGCTCCTGCGGCGCATCGATCGAGGTCGCATCGATCGGGCCCTTCCTGGTGTGCGACCGGGGGCAGCGGAGCCGGCGCGAACGGCGAGAATGTGGCGCGGGGACCAAACCGTTACGTGGGGCGAGCGCGCGAGGTGCGTAGCACGCGCGCTAACATGTCGCACCTCACGGGCCTCCGGCCCGAAGCCCTTTTCAGGAGACCCGATGAAGATCCGTTTCGCCTCTGCTCTGCTCGCCCTCGCCCTGCCGCTGATGGCCTAGGACCCCGTCGCCAGCGACGTCGAAGCCTTGTTCTACAAGGCCTTCTACCTGGAGAAGGGGCCGAAGGACCACGCCGCCGCGATGGATCTCTACCAGAAGTTCCTCGACAAGGCGCCGGAGCACAAGCTCGCCGGGGAGGCCGCCAAGCAGCAGTTCCGCCTGCTCGACGCGACCGGCAAGACCAAGGAGCGCGACGCCTTCAAGGCGAAGTACGAGAAGCTGATCGGCAACCTGCAGGCGGCGGCCCCGGCCGAAGGCGCGCGCGGTGGTGCAGCGCGCGGTGAGCGCGGCGAAGGCGGTGCTCGGCCGGACATGGCGGCGCGCGTCGCCGAGCTCGAGAAGCAGCTCGAGAAGGCCAAGGCCGACGGCAACGCCGAGGAGATCAAGAAGCTCGAGCAGCAGCTCGAGCGCGCCAAGCAGGGCGGTCGCGGCCAGGGTGGTCCCGGCGGTGCTCGCGGCGGGGTGATGGGTCTGCTCCGCGGCGACAAGAAGCTGAAGGACATGTCGGCCGAG
>Ga0169931_10010249_pt1 | contig 13357 bp, 6 predicted proteins | sample Kivu_15m_20L_FD_129675 | JGI IMG/M metagenome (GOLD analysis project Ga0169931, IMG submission 129675) | Freshwater microbial communities from Lake Kivu, Western Province, Rwanda to study Microbial Dark Matter (Phase II) - Kivu_15m_20L... | ecosystem: Environmental > Aquatic > Freshwater > Lake ...
GTCCCTTTTTGGGGAGGAAATTGTGCTGGAAATACATCTACGTTTCAGATTCAGCTTTATGAAACAACCAATGTAATTGAAATACACATTACCAATAAACCAGCCTGCGGCACCCTTTGGGGAGGCGGGGCAGTTATTGGCCTTGTTGGCGCAAATGCGCCGCCGGCATGTAATTGCGCCTATGTTGAAAATCAATACAATAACTTCCCCGGAGCAATTAACAATACGGCATTCAGATACACCCCAATTATCGGGAACCTTGCAGGAGTAACTGCTACCTTGCAGTCACTTCAATGGTCTGTTAACGGCACCAACGTGCCCAATGCAACCAACCCTAATTACACAGCATTCATGTTAAATACGACAGCCAACAGGACTGTTGTTGTAACAGCAACTTTCTCAATTCCTTGTGTCGGCCTTGTGGTCGTAAGAGATACTGTTGTGATCTCACCAAGGCCCTACAATCCGACGTTTACGGTTGAATCGCCTTTATGCGCCGGGGCAGAAACGTCCACCTTCACGTTTACCGGAAGCCCGACTCCAACGGCTGCAGCTAACATAGCTTGGAATTTTGGAGGAGGTACAGCCGTGCCCGGAACCGGTTTAGGTCCTCACGAAGTGAGCTGGGCCACGCCTGGAACAAAAAATGTGAGTTTAACAATTTCAGGTGGTGCTTGCGCCGCTGCCACCATGGACACCACCGTTGAAGTTGTAAGTTCATCAACAGCAACCTTTACAGCCACCCCTGAGGTATGTGGCTCGGCTGCCGCAACTATTACATACACCGGGAATGCCACGGCAGGCGACAATTACAATTGGAATTTTGATGGTGGAACGGCCGTTCCCGCCAATGGTCAAGGACCTTTTAGTGTTACATGGACGACCCCGGGTCTTAAAACAATCCGACTATCCGTAGGAGTTGGTACCTGCGTTTCTGCAGAATTTACCCAACAAGTAAATGTTTTGCCTGCTCCTTCTTCTGCATTTCTTGTATCAAGCGCAGCGGTATGTGAAGGCAGTCCAGTAACAGTTACGTTTACAGGAACGACACCGGCAAGTGCTGTCTATACTTGGAATTTTGCAGGAGGCACTTCGAATCCTGCATCCGGGCAGGGCCCGTTTGATGTTTCATGGAACACACCCGGCTTGAAGCAAATTACTCTGCAGGTGAATGACAATGGTTGCATTTCCAATGTCACAACACAAAATGTGACCGTGAATGCAATTCCAACTGCAAGCTTTACAGCAACAGAAGGGGTTTGTCCAAATGCGAATGCTACGGTAACCTATACAGGAACAGCAACGGCTGGTGCCTCATTTAACTGGAGCTGGGATTCTGGAACTGCTGTTACAGGCAATGGAATAGGACCGCATACCGTTAACTGGAGTAATTCAGGCACAAAAACAATCGGGCTTACAGTGACACAAAATGGATGTGTTTCCACACCTGTAAACGTGCCCATAACAGTTTACACAATCCCTACCAGTTCGTTTACTGCAAACCCATCGGGAGTTTGTGTTGGTGCTGGGACAACAGTAACTTACACCGGTACGGCTTCAAATACAGCTACTTATACATGGAGTTTAGGAGGAGGGACCTCTAATCCCGGTGGAACTACTCAAGGGCCTCATTCTGTTTCCTGGGATTCAGATGGCTTGAAAATGATATCGCTTACAGTAACAGAAAATGGTTGTGTATCGCAAGCTACAAGCGTGGATGTTGATGTTTTTCCAACGCCATCGGCTAATTTTACCACTTCCGGCGCTGTTTGTCCGGGCGACCCTACTACAGTTACCTATACCGGTTCTGGTTCTGCGGGGGCTACATTTAACTGGGGTTTTAACGGTGGGGTATCCATCCCTGCGGCAGCAGGAGCCGGGCCTTACGAAGTAAGCTGGAATGCATCGGGTAACAAAACCCTGACACTTGTGGTTACTGAGAATGGATGCGCTTCACAGCCATTTAATCAAACGGTTGAAGTTTATGAAGTGCCTCTTTCTTCATTTACTGCAGTGAGTCCAATTTGCGCCGGAGAATCCACAACAGCAACTTATACTGGAGGAAATTCAGCCGGACTTAGCTATGAATGGTCGTTTCCGGGAGCTGATCAAAATGCTTCAACTCAAGCCGGTCCGATTACATGCACCTACCAGGTTGCAGGAACTTACTTCCTGAATCTTTCAGTGACGAGAAACGGTTGCGTGAGCACGCCAACTCAGGTTCAGTTAACTGTAAATCCAATTCCGAGCAGTGATTTTGATGTTGAAGAGCAAATTTGTCTCGATGGTTTAGCAACTGTTCAGTACACTGGATCGGCTCCAGCAAATTCTATTTTTAATTGGAATTTTGATTCAGGTTTGAGTTCATCAAACTCAGGTCCAGGTCCAATTTTGGTGAGATGGGAGACACCAGGTACCAAAACCATTGGTTTAAGTGTCAATTCCCTTGGATGCTCTTCGGCAGGAACGACAGAGATACCTGTTCAAGTGCTGGCTTTACCGGCTGTGGATGCAGGACTTGATGTAGAAGTTTGCTCAGGTGCTTTAGTTCAAGTGGGCGGTGAGTTCAATCCCGGGTACGCATATTCCTGGCTGCCTGCTGCAGGACTTGACGATCCATTGGCTCCTCAAACTTCCGCTCAATTAATGAATAATACTGCGAATACGATTGTTTACGAATATGTATTGACTGCCAACGATGGCAATTGCACTGCACGTGACACGATGTTGTATTCGGTAACGGCGCCTCCTTTTGTTTCGTTCTTGTCTCAACCAGGGCAATGTTTTGATGGGCATTCGTTCTCCTTTCAGGCAGTTGGGGATTTTACTCCTACAGCTGATTTTATCTGGAACTTTGGTCCCAATTCGATTGTAGCCTCAAGTTCTGTAGTGAATCCATCCAATATCACTTTCGATACAACTGGTTCTCAAACAATTTCCTTGCAGGTGAATGATGGTGGCTGCTTTTCTAACTTGTATTCAGCAGATGTGCTTATTTATCGTGAGCCGGAAGCAAATTTTTATGCGGAATTTATATCAGGTTGTGATCCACTCGAGGTAAAGTTTATATATCTGAGCGAAGGTCCCGGTAACCTGATTTATGAATGGAATTTTGGGACCGGATTGCCATCTGCTTCAGAGCAGCCTTCATTCAATTATACCAATCCCGGAATTTATGATGTTTCGCTGGTTGTAAGAACAATTCAGGGATGTTCATCAAGTTTGGATAGAAAGGAGTATGTAAATGTTTATCCTACACCGGTCGCTGATTTTAGCGTCAGCTCATTAACTGCGAATATTCTCGAACCCGAAATTAGTTTTACTTCCTTAGCAGAGCAGGCTGATTCAGTTAGTTACTACATCGTTTCCTTGGATACCACCTTGTTTGACGATGATGTATCATTTACTTTTCCGGATAGTTCGGCAGAATACAATATTGTTCAGTATGCGACCAATAGCTTTGGATGCGTAGATTCCACAATCCGTAAAATTGAAATCCAGGAAGGATATCGTTTTTATATTCCAAACAGTTTCTCACCAAACAACGATGGAATTAATGACATCTTCATGCCACAAGGTGAAGGGATAGAAAGCTTTAGTATTATTGTCTGGAATCGCTGGGGTCAGCAACTTTATGCATCCTATGATACTGAAAACGGATGGGATGGAACGACAGCTTTGTCTGATAAAGTAGTGCAATCAGGCACATACATCTACCGAATTGAAACATATGACCGACTCGGGTTCTCTCATAGTTATGAGGGTGTCGTTCATGTTATTAAATAAATAATCAAAGTCGCAACATCAGGTAATTGTACAGATCAATCATAGATTGTATGTCCTTTTTGTTTACCCATTCGTGGGGCGAATGAACATTTTTTTCAGGGGCTCCGATGAAGCACCAATCGATTGGGAAGGGTGATTTTTGGATTTCAGCCCCATCGCTTCCTCCCGCTCCTTCGACTTCTAACTGAAAATGAATTTTTGATTCGGTGGCCAGCTGAATGATTTTGTTAAGGTAGCTGCGTCGGGGGATAAACTGATCGCGCATCGAAATAGCGACCCCTTTTCCTGGTAGAATTCCTGAAGTAACCCAAGTGATATCACAGATGAGTGCTTGCCGAATGTTGAACTGATTGAACAAAAATCCAGCAATGTATCCGGCGATACCACCACCATGCTCTTCGTAAGTACTGAAAACGAGGACGCCATTCTCTAGAGTTTCAGCTACCTTGAGCGCAACATAAACGCCCAATCGGTTATCGAGGTAGCAACATTGAACAGATTTGGTGTTTTCACGAAAGTCGGGTTTGAAGGTGAGATTTGTACCCGGGTCAATAGTTCGGTGGTAATCTGCAAGCAGGTAGCCTTCGTCTTCCTGAATCAGGCTGGTTTCTATTTCACCCACCGAATCTTTACCAACCAGAGTTATTCCCGGTGTTGTAACCGGACCACCAATTTTTTTTAGAGTATTGTTGTACGAAACGGTGAATCCGATTGAATCGATGTGTGCATAAATTGCACATCGGGGTTCACCGAAAACGAGAACCAGAGCATCCTGAAATTCATTCCCTGCGTGAATGACCGGTTTTTGTTTCCATTGACTACAATTTTCAGTGATGTAATCGATCAGAAATGTTGTTAATTCAGATTCATCGCCCGAAGTGGCGCGAATGGAACAAAGCCTTTTGAGTAAATCCATGCCACCAAAGATGTGAAAAAGCCCGGAGAAAACAATTTTCCGGGCCTTTGGGTCTACTTGAGGTGGTAAATAAAAGAATCAGTATTCGCTTTTATCAAAAGCGACAGGACCGCTTATTTTAACTTCGTATTGAAATGATTCCTGACAGTCCCAGTTATTTGCTGTGAATGTTACCAGGTAGGATCCAGGAGTATGATACGTGTGACTCACCGAGAGTTTACCATACACCATTGGTGACCCATCACCGAAGTCCCAGGCAAATTCGTTGGCTCCGTTTGACAAACCTGTAAAGGTTAACTCTCCTCCGCTCACATATTTATTGTCAGGATGCGCTTCGAGACTGGCCTGAAGTCCTTTTGCGTTTTTAATTTTGAATTCATCGATGGCAGAAGTTCCGTCGGGCAGCGTAAAATGTACGAAATAGCTTCCGGGCTCTAGTTCTCCTATTTTTCGGTTGTAGCCTACAGCACCTTCGCCAATAAAAGACCCTTCTTTACTGAGAATCTTGTATTGCCATTTGGCTCCGGAAGGATTTACAAAGGCAATGGTTCCCTTTTGCCCATCACAAACGGGCTGTTCAATGTTTACTTTGACAGCCAGTTCTCTTTTTTCTTCATCGTATAGCATGGATTCCATTGTCATGAAAATGCCAAAACCTGCAACCGATGCAGAGGCTTCATTGTGAATTAAACTTTGGCTCAAAGCTGCATAGTGCAAAGCTTGCTGTGCGTTTAATTGCATTCGAATCAATATGGCAATTGCTAAGGTTAGGTAAATCTTCATTTTCATTAAGTCTAAATTAGTAAGGCTTTTCTACGGGCAAAGGCTGCCTTTAACGCATGAGGCCACTTTGGAATATCACATCTGTAAGATGTGCAGCAAAACATGATGGGAATTCTGTATTGATTAGCTTAAATCTATAATAATCAATCATGTACGATGCGTAAATATATAGGGAGAGCTGATTCTTATTGCAAGGATTCCATTGGATTTTGTGTTTTGCCGCTGTTGTATTACAGAAAAGAAGATTGCATATTCATTAGTTGCTTGAAAAAGGCAGGATGAAATGGTGTAAATGAAAAAATATAAAAATTTAGACTAATCTAAAAATATATTTAGGAAGATAAAATATTGTATTTTTGAAGCATGAAAATAAGTAGATTATTGTTGCTCGTTTTGCTGTTAAGCCTGGGTGCTTGCCAACAAAAGGAGCCTCAAACAAATGAAAAGCCTTTGATTGTGGCAACTACAGGCATGCTGGGTGATCTTGCAAGCCGGCTATGCGGCGGTTTCGCTGATGTTGAGGTATTGATGGGGCCGGGAGTGGATCCACATCTGTACAAAGCTTCTCAAGGCGATATGCAATTGATATCTTCGGCGAGTGTGATTCTATACAATGGGCTTCATTTGGAAGGCAAAATGGTAGAAGTATTGGAAAAATCGGCCCGCTCAAAACCTGTTCTTGCTGCAGGAGCATTTGTGGACACTGATGCGATTTTAAATTCAGAAAATTCAGGCGCTGCCAGTGATCCGCATATTTGGATGGATGTAGATATTTGGCTGAAAGCAGTTTCCGGAATTGCCGATAGTTTGCAGGGCTTGTTTCCGGCGGCAGCCGAAGAAATTGCCAAATCAAAAAGCAATTTCGTTAACGAATTGAAGGCGCTCAATTTGGAGGTTGATAGTTTAATTCAGTTGATTCCCAGCGAAAGTCGCGTGTTGATTACATCGCATGATGCATTCCGGTATTTTGGCAGAGCATATGGCATGGAAGTAAAGGGCTTACAGGGCATTTCGACAGTTTCGGAATACGGTTTAAGAGATGTGAGTAATTTATCCGATTTGATTATTTCGAGAAAGATAAAGTCGGTGTTTGTTGAAACTTCCGTTTCATCGAAATCGCTTGAATCAGTTGTAAGTTCTTGCAAAAAACAAGGTTGGGAAGTTTCCATCGGAGGTACTTTGTATTCCGATTCAATGGGTGAGTCAGGGACATCTAAAGGAACCTATGTAGGAATGATCAGACACAATGCGCTAACGATTTCAAATTCTTTGAAATGAAAAAGGAAAACATCGCGCTGGAGGCGCATAACCTCACCGTGATTTATCACAAGAAGCCTGTTTTGTGGAACATAGATTTTGCTTTGCCTGCCGGGGAAATTATTGGAATTATGGGGCCTAATGGGGCAGGCAAGTCCACACTTGTGAAAGCTATTTTGGGATTGGTTCCTTTAAATTCGGGCTACTCGCGTGTTTTTGATCAGGAATTTGAAAAGGTTCGCCATCGAGTAAGCTACATACCTCAAAGACAAACAGTTGATTGGGATTTTCCCGCAACTGTGCGTGATGTGGTTATGACAGGGCGTTTTCAGCAAAGGGGCATGTTTGCAAGGATGAACGATGAAGACCGGCGAATCGTTTCAGATGCGCTGGAAAAGGTCGGTATGAGTGCTTTTGCAGGCAGGCAAATATCTCAGCTTTCGGGCGGGCAGCAGCAACGTGTTTTTATTGCAAGGGCTTTGGCCCAGCAAGCCGATTTGTATTTGCTTGACGAGCCATTTGTTGGTGTTGATGCTTCAACAGAGGCTGCCATTGTTGACATGATCCGTGCGATGCGCGATGAAGGCAAAACGATTGTGGTGGTTCACCACGATTTGCATACGGCGCCTGAATATTTTACCTGGCTGGTGCTGATTAATGCATCTTTGATTGGGGCGGGTCCGCTTAGTGAGGTGTTTACGGATGAAAAGCTGAGGGCAACATACAGCGGTAAACTCACCATTTTATCACAGGTGGGAGATAAGCTAAGAGAGAAAAATTTTCCGGTTAGAGAGAAATGAAATCAGGACTGATTGAAGATTTTTTGTTTTTGGGTGATCCCAACGTGCGAATTGTTCTGCCGGGTGTACTGGTTTTGTGTGCCATGGCGGCTTTGGTTGGTAATTTCACTTATCTGAGAAAGCGTTCGCTGATTGGTGATGCTATTTCGCATGCGGTGTTGCCGGGAATTTGCCTGGCCTACCTTGTAAATGGCGAAAAAAATTTGTTTTACTTGCTTATAGGCGCTTTGGCAAGCGGATTATTGAGCGTGTTTCTTATCGACTTTTTAAGCAAGAACCGCTTTGCCAGAAACGATACAGCCATCGCGCTGATGCTATCGTCGTTTTTTGGTTTGGGCCTTGTTTTACTCACGTATATTCAGCACCAGGGAGGTGCCTCCCAGTCGGGACTTGATGGGTTTTTATTTGGCAAAGCGGCATCGTTGAGCGAGTTGGATGTTTATGTGTTTTCCATTTCATTTCTTGTCATTTCAGGTATTGTTTACTTATTCCGACGTGGATTTGGATTAATGTCTTTTGATGAGGATTTTGCTCAGTCGATAGGTTTCCCGGTGAGGTGGTTGCGCTTCTTTTTGTCGGTGCTTACGGTTTGGGCCGTTGCTACTGGCATTCAGGCCGTTGGAGTTGTCTTAATGGCAGCTTTATTGATTGCTCCTTCGCTTGCCGCTAGATTGTGGAGTAATAGCTTAAAACAAATGATTTTTATTTCGGTTTTGGTTGGACTCCTTTCCGGGTACTCTGGCTCTTTGATATCTTACCTGAAACCAGGCATGCCAACAGGTCCCTGGGTTGTTATTAGTGCAGGTGTATTTGCTTTGATTTCCTTGATGGTTGCACCCGGAAAAGGTCTTTTATCGCAGTGGAAGCTGCGGAAAAGCAATGAAACTAAAATGTTGACTGAAAATCTGCTAAAATTGTTTTACCAGATATCTGAGAAAAGCGAGAATCAGACAGCTGTGACCGAGGACGATCTATTGAATCGGAGATCGCTTAACCGCTCGGATTTGAGCAGGGGACTTAAATTACTGATAAAGAATAACTATGTATTGGACATTCAGGGAGCCTGGCGATTGAGTGCTGAAGGTGAGATTGAAGCGAAACGGATTGTTCGTCTGCATAGACTTTGGGAGCTTTATCTTCAGGAATATTTGCATTTAGATGCTGATCACGTGCATGATGACGCTGAAGCGATGGAACATGTGATTACTCCAGACATAGAACGCCAGCTTGAGGAAATACTGGGCAGGCCGGAAAGAGATCCTCATCAGGCTATAATTCCCCGCGTTTATGACACTAAATGATTTCTGGATTTTAGCAACAGCCATCGTTGTTGCTTTGGTATGTGCCATACCGGGAACCTTTTTGGTGCTTCGGCGAATGTCGATGGTTGGAGATGCTATTTCGCATGCTGTTTTGCCCGGGATTGTAATTGCTTATTTGATTTCGGGCAGTCGCAGCAGTGTGGCCATGTTGCCCGGGGCAGCAGCTGCAGGTATGTTTGTGGCCGTGGCGATTGAATGGCTGCAGAAAAAATTGCGTGTGCGCGACGATGCTGCCATTGGTTTGGTTTACACCTTTTTGTTTGCCGTAGGTGTGATTCTGGTTTCGGCCTTTACAGCCCAAACCGACCTGGATCAGGATTGTGTGTTGTATGGCGAAATTGCCTTTGTTCCCTTTGATTTGATAACGCTGAGCGAAAATGTTTTGTTTCCTCGGCAACTTCTTGTGGGAACTGTATTATTGATTTTGATCCTGCTTGTGCTCATTCGGGGGTTCCGGGGATTGTATTTAAGTACCTTCGATCCCGGCTATGCTATGTCCATTGGTGTTTCGGTGGCTTTTTGGCACTACGTGCTGATGGGCATGGTTTCATTTGCTACCGTTGTATCTTTTGAATCTGTTGGTGCCATTCTGGTGGTTGCGTTGTTGAGCGGACCCGCCGCAAGCGCCGCTCTTTTTGCGCGTAGTCTCAAAAGCATGATTTTGATGTCCTGTGCCTTTGGAAGCATTGCGGCTGTAACAGGTTATTTTGCCGCTGTTTGGTTGAATGTCTCCATTGCAGGAAGCATTGCCATGTTTACCGGTATCATTTATTTTATATCTCTATTGCTGAAAAGAATTATTCATTCATTTTGAGTATTTGTTATGAATCTGACCATTTGATTGTCGTTTAGGTTTATTTATTGTCTTAATTGGTGGTTTTTTTGTGATGCTTAACCAGCCTTGTTCGAATGAACAGAGGACATGTTACAGGTATCTCTTAAAGTTGAAGTACACACGAAAAAGCAACTGAATTTGACGTTTAACATTTGCTGTTGTAACTGCGGCTTCACTTGTTTACACACCTTTCGGTGGATAGCTTAAAAATGATTTTTAAGTAGTTGATACCTCTTTTTTAGCATGATTAGCAGCATTGGCAAAGGGTGAACTTGCTTTAAGCCGATGTTAACAATATTAAAATTAAATTAAAGCAAGCGAAAGTTGGATTGAACTATTTTATAACTTGTGAACAACAAACCAATCAATTTTATTTTATGTTTTTAATATCTACAAAGCGCTTTACGGGTTTAGGGCTTTTGCTTGCTCTATTTATGACAGTTGGATTAGCAGGGGAAGACGCCTTTGCGCAGGAATCCAAAGTTTACGCCATGAGTCCGGATGGAAGAACCGGGTATGAAGTTTGTGCCGATGAAATACTGGTGCAGTTTAATGCAAGTTTGACACCCGGGAAGATTTTGAGTATTCTTTCTGCAGAAACACGATTTTCTAAAATCAAGGAGGATGAAATTTTACCATCGCCACGCAACCTGGTTCGGGTTCGTCTAAAAAAAGCAGTTTCATCACAAGAGTGGGAAGAAATTCAATTGAAGCTTCGTGCCTTGCCCGAAGTTGTTTTCGCTCATGCTGTTTTGCAGCATAGCGATGGAACCCGTCAGGGAATAAGCAATCGAATTGCTGTTAAACTGAAGCAGGATTCAGATTTTCAAATGCTTCAAAATACCGTTCGCAAAGAAGGTATTTTGATACAGGAGAATTACTCTTACGACAACCTTGTTTACTTTCTGGAGGTGCCCAAGTCAGCAGAGAATCCACTTGATTTAGCAAACAGATTCGCAGAGTCGGGTCAGTTTGCATGGGCTGAGGTAGATTTCTTTCGTTTCATGAAGCGATTTTCTACAAATGACCCCTTTCTTGCTAATCAATGGTCGCTTAATAACACTGGCTCAGCGGCGCAATTTAATGGAACACCGGGCGCTGATATGAGTGTTTTTGATGCCTGGACGATCACGACAGGGTCTTCAACTATTAAAGTTGCCATCCTCGATGAGGGGGTTGATTTGGCTCATCCTGATTTGGTTGCAAATCTTCTTCCCGGTTTTGATGGAACCGGTTTGAATAGTGCCGGTGCCCCCAGCGGCAACGATGCTCACGGTACTGCATGCGCAGGAATTGTTGGAGCTGTTGGAAACAATAACATAGGAATTGCAGGTGTGGCTTATCAGTCGAAGATAATTCCTGTAAGAATTGCCTATTCTTCCGGTTCTAACTGGGTTACTCAAAACTCATGGATTGGCAATTGCATCGATTGGTCCTGGCAAACAGCCGGTGCTGATGTGTTGAGCAATTCCTGGGGAGGAGGGGGTAGCTCAGCTCTGATCAATGATCCAATTACCCGATCAGTAACTCAAGGCCGCGGCGGTTTGGGCGCTCCGGTATTGTTTGCGGCCGGAAATAGCAATAGTGCCGTTAGCTATCCTGCAACACTTAGTAATGTAATTGCAGTAGCTGCCATGAGTATGTGCGATCAACGAAAAAGTCCATCTTCATGCGACGGTGAGAATTTCTGGGGCTCAAACTTTGGAGCCAATTTGGACATTTCAGCACCCGGAGTAAAAATTTACACAACTGACATATCCGGCTCTGCTGGTTACAGCAGTGGAAACTACACGGCTACCTTTAATGGTACTTCTTCTGCTTGCCCAAATGCAGCGGGTGTTATGGCTTTGATTTTATCTGTTAATCCAGGTCTTAACAATGCCCAAGCCCGTCAAATAATTGAATCTACTTGCGATAAAGTAGGAGGCTTGTCTTATACCGTAAATGCCAATCAGCCTAACGGAACATGGAGCAATGAACTAGGTCACGGCCGTGTAAATGCGTTTGCTGCAGTACAGCTTGCAAATCCTCAGCCATGCACAACACCAGGTGTCGCATCTGTGAATGTAAGTCCTGCTTCTGTTTGCGGATCAGGAACGGTCAATTTAAGTTTAGGTGGAATAGGTTATGGGGCAGGACAAACCTATCAGTGGCAATCGTCGACCGACAATGTTAACTGGAGCAATATCAACGGCCAAACAGGCCAAACCGCAACTGCCACTGTGAATGCAGCAACCTGGTTCAGATGTATTGTTACCTGTGGGACATCAGTCACCAGTCAAATCGCACAAGTAACAATAAGTAATCCTTTGGTAACAACTTTCCCTCACACTCAAAACTTTGACGGAGGTAATGGTTTACCTTGTGGGTGGACTGTTCAAAATGTGAATAATGATGGGAATACCTGGTCATTAGGAACCGTAAATGCGCGTTCAGCTCCAAACAACGTTGCTTATACCTATAATGTAACTAATGCTGCGAATGACTGGCTTTTCAGTGCACCACTTCAACTTGTGGCCGGTCAAAGCTACCGGGTTCGCTTTTGGTACAGGGCCCGTTCGGCAAGTTTTGCCGAACGGCTCGAAGTAAAATGGGGGAACGCGGCAAACGCTTCAGCTATGACTTCGGCAGCTATTTTTAGCAATACAAATATTGTAAATACAACTTATGCGGAGGGGACAACAGCGAGTTTTACACCTTCAAGTTCAGGTACTTACCATGTTGGTTTTCGTGTGTTTAGTGCTGCTGACCGATACGATCTTTATCTCGATGATGTAACTATCGAATTAAGCTCTTTATGCACCACCCCAACGGTTGCTGGCACAACAAGTGGGCCGGCCTCCTTTGTGGCAGGAACTCCAAGCACATACAGTTATGCAGGTGGAAATGGAACGTCTATCAACTGGCAACAGGCTGTTGGAACCACAGGAGCTTTTTCTGATATCGCAGGAGCCACTGCTGCATCAATTGCTTATAACAACATTCCTGGAACATACAGACTTCGAGTGCGTGTTTCAACGAATAACTGTGTGGATGCATTTTCAAATGAAGTTACAGTTACTGTTAACCCTCGTGTTGGGGATAATTTAAGTCTGCCAATTCAAACGAATTTACCCTTGATTACATCAGGAAGCACAGCGACGGGGTCAGGGTTTTCCAATGCTTATACTGGAACCAACAACCAGACATCTGCTGATGTTTTTTACAGTTTTGTAACAGGAGCCTGCACTGATTCCCTTGTTGTTAGTACATGCGGATCTAGTTTCGATACTTATGTTCATATTCTGAATTCAATTGGAACTCAGCTATTTTCAAATGACGACAATGGGCCATTTTGTTCAGGGACTTCCTCTTCTTTAAAGGTTCTTGTTCAACCAAATACCAACTATTTCGTAGTAGTTGAAGGTTATGCAAACTCAAGTGGAAGTTTTAATTTATCCATCAGCGAAATTGACAATCCTGTTGCAAGTGCTTCTATTTCTGCTTCGGGTGCATTAAGTTTCTGTACCGGAGGTTCGGTTGACTTAACGGCATCGGCCGGAACGGCTTACAGCTGGTCGAACGGAGCTTCAAGCCAAAGCATTACTGTGTCGGAAAGCGGTTCTTACACCGTGAATGTAACGGATGCCAATGGATGCAGCAGTTCAGCATCGGAAAC
>Ga0169931_10010250_pt1 | contig 13355 bp, 18 predicted proteins | sample Kivu_15m_20L_FD_129675 | JGI IMG/M metagenome (GOLD analysis project Ga0169931, IMG submission 129675) | Freshwater microbial communities from Lake Kivu, Western Province, Rwanda to study Microbial Dark Matter (Phase II) - Kivu_15m_20L... | ecosystem: Environmental > Aquatic > Freshwater > Lake...
ATATTATTACCTTATAGTTGATACCAAAGAACAGGAATATCATTCCTAACAACATCATAAGAATGACGAGGTAATAATATGGCTAATCAATTGAGTGACGAAACCAGAGTGGAATTAACTCCACGCAAGTTTGCACTTCACCAAGAGACCAAAGTGGTCACCTTCATAAACGGTGAACCACCTTCCGTTGCCGGAAAAGGTCGTCGTGCAAACCCAGTGATAATAGAGATATATTCCTCTCTTTTGACCAACCGTGGTCAATGGGCGCACGTCAATATCCCAATCACCAGTAAAAAGCAAAAAGGAAGCATTGTCATGTCGCTGTACCAGCGTGCAAACAAAGACAATCTTTCCCTTAGCACTCGGTCGTTGTTCAACGATCGTACCAAGCTATTTGACCTCTGGGTCATGGTGAGTTGATTTTCAGTTAAGTGTCCTTGGGCGCCAAGACCAGAACGTTGCAACGCTCAAGGGCACTCTGATTATAATCAAACTTTTTTAGTTCATTCAAAAAAGAAGGGAAAAGACTATGTACTTTTTTTGTTCATACAAAAACAAACCTAAAGGAGTTTTTACGAATGAAAGTTCACCCGTTCAAACAAATATCTCAAGACCAAAAAACAATCCACTGCACAGCGTGTGGAAATGAAGCACCAGTTGAATCTTGTAAAAATGGACCAGACAACGGTCTTCATTTAACTGGATTTGCTGGTTATTACGGCGGATTCACAGATCGCAACTTTGATCTTTCTGCTGATGCTCCTTCCGCAATTAAAGAGTTTCAGCAAGAGTTTCAGACTTATCAAAACGCTTGGTTTTGCCACGCTTGCTGTGTAAAACTTTTCGAAGTTTTTCCACATCTGGCCAAAGCGGTTGGGATCAAGGGAAAATATTCCCATGAATCCCGACATCATCCATGCCCTGATGAAACTCCGTGCTGTAGGTATGCTTGGACAGTTGCTAAAGATCCTCATCATCCCGGACAAGCGGTCGATCTTTATGCATACTATAACAAAGAAACTAAGCAACTTGAATGGCGACCTCTGGAGCCATTTTAATAGTTCATACAAAATATACACCAAAGAGTACTTGAAAAGGAGAAATTAGACTATGTTCATTATGGCTCTTATGCTTGGTTTTACTTCATTTGTTATAGAAATGATGATTGCTTCCAGTTTTCCTTACTGGCGTCAATTAGCTCACAAAAACAAAGCTTTTAATATGATTGCTTCTATTGGTCTTTCATCAACTATTGGTTTCTTGTTTGGTGCACAAGGTTTGATTATGATGACCGGTGCTCTTTTTGGCACTATGTTAAGTATTCCTGGTTATGCTTTTCTTCACTGGAATTATGATACACCAAAAGCAAAATCTTCTGGTGGCAATCGTTATGATCATATGAAGAAACAAGCCAAACCAAAGTATGAAAAAGCCAAGGAACTTGGCGGAGATTTGGCAAAGACAGGTTGGTTTGTTGGTCGCACGATCACCGCACCAATCTGGATTTCACGAAAGATATACCGTAAAGTAAAGAAATAAATCATTAATCCGGGCGCTACCCGCGACTTGTATCATGCAGTGCAATAATAATAATCATCAACTACCTAACAAATAAAGGATAAATTATGACAAACGAAGAATTCGATTTTGACGACAACAACCAAGACAAGGGATTCGCGTTTCCTTTGTGGCAACGAATGGCCAAAGACGTTCGTTCCATGCGTGTCGATTTCGACCGTAACTCGGTTCGGGAACTGGTTTCGACCTACTACCGAATCCAGGACGATCGCATCGCACTAGCTGCCCAAGCACGCGAACTCGAGTCTGCAGGCTCTCCGCACGAGCTGGTCGAATATCTTTCTAACCAACTCGGCTACATGGAAGCCTCACTCAAGTCACCACTCAAGACATTTGCCGAATCCTACCAAGTAGGCAATTGGGCTTTGTCTCAGTATGGAATTGGTCCGGTAATCACCGCAGGACTGATCTCCCACATCGACATCGAGAAAGCTCCCACGGCTGGTTCTGTGTGGCGCTACGCTGGACTTGACCCCACTGCCAAATGGGAAAAAGGCCACAAGCGACCATGGAATGCCGAACTCAAGGTGCTTTCCTGGAAGATTGGTCAAAGCTTCATGAAGTTCTCTGGTCGTGACCAGTGCTTCTACGGTAAGCTTTACAAGCAAGACAAAGCCCGTCGTGTGGAGATGAATGAATCTGGTGCGTTTGCAGAACGTGCCAAAGTCATTCTCGACTCAAAGAATTGGCGTGCAAACAAGTCAAGCGAAACGCTTCGTTCAGGCAAGCTTCCTGCTGCCCAGATCGACGCACAAGCACGACGATTTGCCGTCAAGATCTTCTTGTCGCACTTCCATGCTGTGTGGTTTGAAACTCACTATGGTAAGCCGGCGCCTACGCCGTACACCATTGCTCACATGGACCACGTCCATATGATCGAGATTCCGAACTACACACCACTTCCCAAGGTTTAGCGCAGAGTGGCTCCTGCGTTAAAGTAATAACAAAATCCACAAACAATAAGGAGAATACATCATGTATACCCTTGCACTTGCAATGTTCATTGGGTTCGTCGCTGCTCAAGTGACGAACTTTGTCGTTGACAATCTGCCTGCCGTGGGCCGTATCCCGGTTCTCGGTAAGGGAGACAATCTGTTCATTGTTCTCACCATTCTCACCGTATGGTTGACCGACACTTCTGTGCTCGGCACCTACGGTATTGGTAATGGTGCACAATGGGTTGATGTCGTCGGTAGCGGTTTGGCTATCGTTGGTCTTACCAACGTGCTAAACGCTGTCGCCGGTTACATCGACCGCAAGTAATCTCACACCAGGGGTGCGTCTGGTTTAACAACGCACACTCATAAATATAATAAAAAAAAATTTTGAAAGGTGTCAGAATATGCCACGCAATGACCATCCGGCTTATGGTAATCATATTAAACAAACTCTTGTTCCCTGTTTAATATGCGACAAAGCAGTAGTTTACTACGCTAGAACTACTCAGACTTTGGCAGCAGCATCATATCTATCCATTAGATCTACATATCCGTCCAACTTTGATGGCAACATTTATAATGCCATCATATGTGATGACTGTTTAGATAAATCAATTCAAAGAAACAAAGTATTAATTAATTTATAAACGAATGAATCACCGCTCAAAATTTGTAACATGGTGGTTGAATGAATCATAGTTCCGAATTTGTAGCAACCCCAATGAATGAATCACAGATACCGATTTGTAACAAAGTTCAGAAATGAATCAGCGAAATCAATTTGTATCAAGCGCGGCAAATGAATCAGTGCAGACGACTTGTAACAGTAGTCGCGAATAAATCACGGGCGACGATTTGTAACACCTACAACAAATGAATCACCTGCTATGATTTGTAACAATCGAGTGAAATGAATCAGAATGCCAGATTTGTAACAAGGCACAAAAATGAATCATTGCTGATTAATTTGTATCAAGCGGGGCGAATGAATCACGACAAGGAATAGTATCACAAAACCTGAATGAACCAGCAATGGCGACTTGTAACAAGAGAATTGGGTGAATCACCGAATCAAACTTGTAACACAAGTTATGAATGAATCAATAGCCTAGATTGTAACATTATACGTGAATGAATCAGAGTGGACGACATGTATCATTTTGACAGAATGAATCAACTGAGAGGATTTGTATCAGGCATGCCGAATGAATCAAAAAAAACGATTTGTAACATGTTCTTTGAATGAATCAAAAATGGAGATTTGTAACACTGATTCAGAATGAATCATTCCTCATGATTTGTAACATCAGAAACGAATGAATCAATGTGCGAGACTTGTAACACATGCTGGAAATGAATCAATGATGGAGATTTGTAACACTGATTCAGAATGAATTATCTGGTACGATTTGTAGCATGATGCAGGAATGAATCAAGGTTCCAGATATGTAACATTGTAAATAAATCAATCAAGATCCACGATTTGTAACAGAAACGTCGAATGAATCACCAACAACGAATTTTAACATGATGCACGAATGAATCATTGCAGGGAACTTGTAACACGGCTTCAAAATGAATCAACACCCTTAATTTGTATCACGTACGAAAAATGAATCACCTGGTCGGATTTGTAACATTGAGATTGAATGAATCACACATCGTAATTTGTAACATTAGGTAGGAATGAATCAGGCGTTATGATTTGTAACAATTTCCACGAATGAATTATATAATTTTAAATGTACATACAAAAAACAACACCTATTAAAGTTTATCTTTTCATGCTACATGCAGAAAAGAAGGGAAATTTTACTATGCAAAGGAGCAATTAAATGGCATTTGAAACTTACAAACCGAATGTTCGTTTGAAGGCAATGGCAAACGGCCCACTGCGTTCTAACAACGATTACCAGTTCGGTTTCTATGACATCGGTGTGCTGCGGCACGCCTTGCAACACTCTGGTTCACCAGAGTACCGTGTCTCAGCACTACCCATTCCAACCAATGAATTCGACCTTTCCGATCTTGAAAAGATCATCAAACACCCCAGTATTCAATACGCAATCGTAGACAAAAACAAGGTTGTTTGCACAATCCTAAAAGAGCGTCCAGGTTGGATGAGTGTTCTCAACGACATGGGATTCAAAGTCAAGGGCGGCGGCAAGACAGCAAAGCGAATGAAATCCTTTCACCGCGCAAGTCTCGTCAACGCACACTTTGACCATCTCAACATTCGTTGGGTAGACTCACTTGACTTCAGCCGATATACATTCAAGGCTGAAGAAGGCTGGTCTGATTGGCTGACTGATTCCGCAACGCTTGCCCGTCTCTTGGACGGCGGCTTTGTCGTATCCAGTCGCCTAATCCAAAAAGCCGTCAAGAATCTACCAATCTACGAACCCGGCAACACGCTTGACACCAACGAGTATTATTACGATCCCACCGTTCGTAAACAGCTGACACACTTCTTGCTTAAGTCCAAGGTTTTCAACGCTCGCATCTTTACTTCTGAAGGTATCATCAAGGGCAACATGTTTGTCCGCGACGATATGCCAGAAGGAATAGATGTGATCACATCACGCGAAAACCTGAAGAAAGAAGTGACCTATGACAAAGGTTACCGTCTATTGGCTGAGCCCCAAGGCCCCAAGAGTCGCGTAATCACCGACGACCAAACCGTAATCAATCTTCCGAAACTGTTCCGTAAAAGCGACATGGAAATGTGGCTCAAAGAAGAGTACGACAAGATGTTCGATAAGGCCATTCAAGGCCATCTGATTACAGATTGGAAGTCAGTGTTCATGCGCAATTTCTCACGCGAAAACCAAGACATTGAAGATGTGGAAGCACAATCCCGCATCAGCTATGTTGGTTACCGCTGGGTAAGCATGGGTTTGTCAATCACCAACTCTCCTTGGCTCTTTGAGACACTTGCAATCTCACACGCCAAGCCTTTGCAAAAGCGTATTCCAATACCCTGTTCTGTCTATGAACAAGTTATTCCAGAATCGCTTGCGCGTATGGCTGGCTATGATCGCATAGTCGAAGAAGGCACAATCGTGCGAATCAACGAAATAGGCGTCCATGTCGTAAACGACTTTGATTGGCTCGAAATGTACGAGTCTCATGGCGGTCACGACGAAGACGACTTCTTCAAGTTGTTCTATCGCACGCTTGAAGGCGGTCCAATGGACGGCAAGAAAGTAGTCATCGTTGCTCGTTCTCCGAACGGTTTCGGTGAATACTCCATCTTCAAATATGTTGAAGGAGAATGGTTTCCCACCTGGAAGAAAGCCAGCGCCCCTGACGAGGAAGTCTCATTTCCTGTAGTCAACGGTCGCAATTGGCCCCAACGTCTGTCCGTAGCCATTCGTAGCGGCAAGGTCAGCTACAAAGGGCTGCCTGGATCAAAGCGCAAAGACGATACTCGTCCAATAACCGAACAGTATTCTGTGGAAGACGTAATGCACGACGTTCAAATCGCCATGAAAGGCGGCAATGTCGGTCGTTACGTCAACGCATCAATGCTGCATTCGATGGTTATCGGCAAGCATCGTCCATCTCAGCTTTGTTCTTTGGAGAAAGCAATCGACGGTTGCACTCAAACAAGCGACCCTGACGACCGCGTGGCAATCGACACAGAAGCAGATGTAATGATCGATGAAGTTCTTGCTTCCGGCAAGCCCATCGATCGTGACTTTTGGTTCGGTCGGTTCCGTGCTCTGGCTGCAAAGCATCCAGAAATAGAGACACACGAAGGTAAAATAACTCAGTTGAACACCTTGTGCAACGAGTATTACAATCGTTATGTCAAACGAGTCGTCGAGTATTCGCAACAAAATGTTCGTCCACTGGAAATCGTCCATGAACTTGGTCAGCGTCTGTACTATCACGCGCTGCCGGTTCTGCGCAATTTCCGTATGAACATTTTCAACGCGAATGCGTCTGAAGTCGTACAAGTTTCTAACGGCATCAAACGTACCGAATGGGAAGGATTGTATTCATCAATCGTTGACCATGTCAATTCGTTTGAACGCCTACAGGACAAACACGACTTCATTCTTGCTTTGTACTCTGCTTCTATCAAGAACCCTACCAGCAATGGTAAGATCACTGATCAGATTGTCATGAATCGTATCGTCTATCCGCACCTTGAATCAGCACTGATTCACTATGGTATCGGTAAGAAGATCGTCATGACATTCGAGAACGGAGAACCAAAGCTTACGGAGCGTCAGGCCACCAGCTGGAGTTATCCAGACGAAGACGGAGAACTCGTGGAATTTCACGATGTGCTTGAATACCAAAAGTATCATGCGCAGTTTTCCGATATCGTCCACACAACATCAAATGTCATAGCACAAGTTCAACGCCGATTAAAGGCGGAGTTCTAGCAAAAGACTAGGGGAGCACCACGCGAAAGCGTGGTGCCCCCCCCTTTTTATAGTCAACACTAAAGGACACGAATGAACACTATCAACCCCACAATTAGTGAAGAGCAACTGCTTTCTATGCTAAATATTGTTAATCAAAACGTTAATAAAATTTACAAAGAAACACACAGTAGATCACAATATTTAACATTTCGTTTAGGCAAAGGCGCTTCAACGTTGTTTAAGTTTATGAGATCGCCTCAAGTCAAAGTAATAAACATGATAATGTTTTGGGCAATCTTTGTTGCCTCTTGGATCATGACTGCTTTTGCATCTGGTAGCATATTGGCTTTTATTGCTTTTGGTTTGATTATCGCCGTCTATACAGACCTTACAGCAACAGCCGTATCTTCAATAATTAAAGACACAATATTTAATTATTATAGCGGAGCATTAAAGAATGTATAAAGAATCAGAAACAGTTCCTTTTGAAAGTGTAGATCAGTTTAACGAACTGATGTCGCAAGTAAAAAACGATGCCTATGCAGAATTTGTTAAAATATCTAATTATTTTTCTGAATACACCAAATCAAACGGTGGTGACTCGTTCAACACCTTGATGGTTGTTTTCAGTCAAACAAAACAATCTGTTGCAATAGTTTCTTGTAGAGCCGTAGATAACAAAGACGACCTTTACAAAGCTATGGCACAAATGTTATTTCTGCCTGCTTCCATAAATTCCTCACTTTTCATACTTGCGCAAGATGCTAAAATAAGCATTTTTTCTAAAGATAATATGAAAGAAGAACCAGAAAAATCTGACGCTCTTGTGATAACGTATGTGACAAAACACAAATGCATTGTTTTTACTGTTCCTTATTCCATAGATGAAAATAAAGAAGTAAAATATTTCTACGACAAATCTTATTTGAATAGCATCGCATCTACCGATGGTACAACTCAAAATATTGCTCGCGGAGATATGATAGAATTATTTTTTATATTTTCACATATGGATTCTACTGGTCCTTTTTCTTATCATGAAGTTTTGACATTCATGAAAAATAAAGGATTTGAATTTCAAATCATAAATCCATCAGCACTAGAGGAGAAAAACATAGGAATCCCTGTAATGATGCAGGGTTAACATATTATGCTTACATTAGAAAGACCCCCTGATACCAAAAAGCCATCAAAGAAAAATTCTATAAATGCTTGCTGGTATGAATCCAATACAAGAGTTTGCGGTAAAATTAAAGCAGTAGACTATTTTGAAATCGTAGAAAGCAAAATGAACTTTGAACCTTATTATGGCGACATAGATTTGTTTGGTTTTTAATATGACAATCGAGTTGCGTCCTTACCAAAAAGAGGCACTCGATGCCATACTTTCCGCTGAAAAACAAAATATTACTAAACAATTGGTTGTTTTACCCACCGGAGCTGGCAAAACAATTTTATTTTCTCATTTACCTTTAATCAGAGAAAATACGTTGCCAATGCTTGTTCTTGCTCATCGAGAAGAGCTTTTGAATCAAGCCAAAGACAAAATCTCTTCAGCTAATCCAAATTTAACTATTGGCATAGAGCAAGCTGAAAAGAAAGCTGGCAATGTTCAAGTTGTTGTTGCTTCAGTGGCTACATTAGGTAGGAATAATACTCCTAGAATATTAGAATATGACAAAAATTATTTTAAAACAATCATTATTGATGAAGCCCATCATGCTGCTGCGCCAAGTTATAAAAGAGTAGTTGATTATTTTAATCCTGATTTTATTCTTGGCGTAACTGCAACACCACAAAGATCAGATTCTACTAGACTTACTGACGTATTTCAAGAGATTGTATATTATAAATCTATACAGAATTTGATTGACGAAGGATGGCTTTGCCCTCTTGTTGGCTACAGAGTTAATACAAAGACCGACATTAGCAGAGTGGAGATACAAAATGGTGAATACAATCAATCACAATTGGAAGAAGAGATTAATAATTATGAGCGCAACCTTAGTATTGTTGCCGCTTATAATAATTTGGCGAGTTCTACGAAAACCATTGTTTTCGCCGCTGGAGTCGCTCACGCGAAATCACTTGCAAGCACCTTTGAAGAAAACGGGACCTCTGTACGAGTGATTGTAGGTACGACTCCTTCGGATGAAAGACAACAAACTTTATCTGATTTCCGATCAGGAGACGTCAAAGTAATAGTCAATGTTGGTGTTTTAACAGAAGGATTTGATGAACCTTCATTGCAAACAATTATATTGGCAAAGCCGACAAGATCAACTCTTTTATACACTCAAATAGTTGGTCGTGGAACTAGGCTTTATCCTGATAAACCGCATTGCACTATCATCGATATATCTGACACAACCAAGGGCAAAAAACCCATCGGGCTTCCAACATTATTGGGTCTTCCTCCTGATTTTGACCTTCAAGGCAAATCGTTTACGGAAGTAGCAAAAGAATTTGAGGAGCTCAAAGCTTACTGCCCTGGTGAAGCAATCAGAGTTTTAAGTCCCGAAGACATAAAACTTGCGTACAAAAGAATCAATCTTTTTATGCCTCCGCCACCAAACGAATATATTACCCAATATTCAAAATTTGTTTGGGCAGAGATCGCAGAAAATGATTATCGTTTGAGTATCAGCAATACCGAATCAATGAGAATACATATAGATCCTCTTGGTAGATGGTCAGTCAAACTTTTAATGAGAACTGATTTTACTATAATTGACGAAAGACTTCTTGGACATGTTGCAGACATCAGAGAAGCTTTTGCTCGTTCCGATAAATGGATCGTCAACAACAGATCTAGTTCTGTTCCCTTGATCGATTCTACTTCTGTTTGGAGAGCTGATGCTCCCACCGAAAAACAAAAGCGCCTACTCAAAAGTATGGGCGTACCAATGACTTCAGATATGACCAAAGGTATTGCAAGCATGATTATTGATCAAATAATCAAAAACGATCCCGATCAAGCAAAACGTGCAAAACAACGACAATATTGGAAAAACAGGTATAATAAGTTTGGATGAACATGACTCGATATTATTCTCGAAAGGTTGTCACACCTTATGATGATTATCAATACGAGATGTATGGTCATATATCTAACACTGATCAAAAATTTTTGACAGTTGCTTCTAAACTTGCGCTGACTTCCAACAACAGATTTCGTGTAGGAGCAATCGTTGTCAAGTCAGGAAGAGTTTTGGGCGGCAGTTCAAACATTACAAGAAGATCGCCGCGCACACCCCCCAATAGATTTTCTACCCATGCAGAGATAGCGGCATTAAGATTAGCTTCATGTACCCATAAAGCCACACTTTATGTCGCTAGGCTTAATTCATCAGATTTTAACGCCATGGCTAAGCCGTGCTCATGGTGCATGCAGAAAATAACCGAATCAGGTATTGATAAAGTTGTTTATACAGCTGGACTCGATACTGCAGAATCTTTTTACATATCAACTATCAAATGGAGCAAACATGCTTAAGAAAAAATTAAGTATTATTCTTGCTATTGCAACAATCTTTTCTTTTATTTCGTACAAAGAAGCTTTTGCAAACAATAAGTTTCAATATAACGACGTAGCCCCAGCAACAACCGAAATTAGGTTTAAAACTACACTTTCAAATAGTATTCCTTATATCGGTGCTAACGTAGCTCATTCAACCAACTATAAAGGTGCAGGAGCATATATCGCAATAATTGACACTGGCATTGAAGCCGCCCACCCATTCTTTGGTGGTAGAGTAGCGCTTGAAGCATGCTTTGCTGCTTCTTGCCCCAACGGTACAAAAGAAATGATTGGTCCTGGTGCAGCACGCCCAGTTCACTGGCACGGCACTCATGTGGCCGGCATTGCGGCAGGAAACAACACATCTTTTCGTGGCGTTGCACCAGATGCAAAAATCATTGCTATCAACGTTTTTGACATCTATGGTGGTGCCTACGATACCGATATCACCAAAGCCTTGAACTGGGTTAATAGCATATCTGAACAATATAATATTGTTTCAGTCAATATGTCTTTGGGTGGTATTCAAACTTTTAAAACTACTTGTGATGGCTATATTCCTGAAATGACCGATGCAATCAAGAATCTTCGTTCTAAAAAGATTGCAACCGTTATTTCTTCCGGCAATAGCTACGCATACGGAATGAGCGCTCCAGCATGCATTTCTTTTGCCGTATCTGTTGCTGCATCAAATCCCACCAACGACGATATCACAACTTTTTCCAATATCAACGAACTCACTACAATTGCTGCTCCAGGATCTAACATCAATTCTTCTGCATTGATGGGATCTTACAGAACAGCTTCCGGAACTTCGATGGCTTCTCCTCATGTTACGGGAGCATTTGCTGTTTACTATTCTAAGTTCGGTAAACAAGAAGTTTCAAAGGTTATCGCTGATTTTGCTGCAACAGCCAAAAAGGCTCACGATGACTTTACAAATATCTATATCAATAGAATAGATTTTACTTCTTTGTTTAGTGATGGTTCTACTCCTACAACTTCTACTACCGTTGTAACTACTACTACCATTCCTTCCACCACTACAACTACTGTCACTCCTCCGGTGACAACAGTTCCTTCCCCTACTACAACTGTGGCTCCCCCTAGATTTTATCCTACTTTGACTAAACCACTGTTGTTTGAACTTGATGGTCGATTCACTACTTTTGTTTATGTAAAATATAGGGTTCCTGTTCAAGGAAGAAACATAGTTTCACATTACAAATTGTATTGCAATGGTCCATCCGTTTATACTATCCCGCACCAAACAAGATGGACAGTCGACACATACAAGCTCGAGGTTCCTCCAAGAAATATAACTATGTGTTATATGACTGCCGTTGATATTTATGGAAGAGAGTCTGATCCGTCAATGTTTGTAAGAATATATCCTAAAAACAAGTAGCAAAATGATTTCATCTTCGCTTGAAAAACCAGACCAAGAAATAACAGCGATATCTATACCGTTTCATGGTTTCCCTAAGATCACCAGAGGAACGTACGACGATATGGTAAAAACATATTTTTTTCAAAAACAAGTGCATTACATTATCTTAAACAAATTAGATTTCGTTGTTGTTTCACCTAATTATTTCAACGATGCTGCAAACATAAATTACTTGGCTACAACTATTTATAGATCTTTCAAGCCTTACGAATCTTCTTTCCAAGATATAATCTATGGTCCGGTTCTTTTTGTTGGGAAAAAAGATGAAGATTCTAATTTCACTTCTGTTTCTCAGCAAACAATAGAATCCGTACTCAACGTATATACCAGAGATTTGTATGGAATAGATGATGTATCATAGCAGTCAAAAAAAATCTCTTAAATGTCAAGAATGTGGATTGTTCTCGAAAGAAGTTTCTAAATCTTATTTTGATCAAAACAATTATTGTATCAACTGTTTGGTTGAAGTAATAAAAAAATTAATAATAGAACAAGATTCTGTATTCAAAAAACCGGATGTTTCATAAACAATACTATATTGCAGAGGAGGTGTACCATGACCATTGCAGTTATGCTGACTTATGAAAACTTAAAGCATTTGGAGAAACTACTTGAGTATGTTTCTAAAGATGTTAAGCCACAAGACGATGACGAATCAATGAAATGGTTGAATGATTCAATTGACCTGTTAAAGGGTAAAATTGATTTTTCAGTTGAATCACCAAGCGGATGATTTTTGCCCAGGTGGCGGAACAGGCAGACGCAAGGGGCTTAAACCCCCTCGACTAGAAATAGTCGTACGGGTTCGATTCCCGTCTTGGGCACAAACATTCATATGCATATACAAAATACCACACTATAATAGGAGACTAATATGAAATCCCAGAAATTGACTAAACCAAAGCAATCAGTGATCAACAAGGCAAAAGCAGATTTTGCTAGTCTTTTAAAGGCTAAACGTGAAGCTGCTGGAATTTCTCAGGAACTTCTTGCCAATACCATAGGAGTTGATCGTAAAACAATTAATCGTATAGAGAATGGGCATTTTTCCCCTAGTCTTGACACGATGATTCGTATTGCAACGGTTTTGAAATTAAAGCCTCAGCAGATGATATCTATTGGCAAATAAATTAATTTTTGTTTGTTATGAATCTTCAAAATATAATAAAAGACATTGATAATTTAATAAAAGATGCCAAAAAGGAGCAACGGCGTTCTCAACATACGATAGACGTCGAACTTGCTTTTTGGGAAGGATACGAACAAGCTTTACTTATGGTAAAGGTTCGTATCTTAAACAAGATTAAAGCCAAACTAGAAAGAAAGAATAAACAACGTGCCACCGTTAAAGAAGAATAAGATTGTAAAAGAAGAAAAAACCACCGAAGAACAAAAGATACAGACTGCAATAAATTCTAATTATTATTGCATGATTCCACATTTGTATGCTGACTATGTAACTGTTCGTAATCCAGTGACTGGTAAAGACC
>Ga0169931_10010251_pt1 | contig 13355 bp, 11 predicted proteins | sample Kivu_15m_20L_FD_129675 | JGI IMG/M metagenome (GOLD analysis project Ga0169931, IMG submission 129675) | Freshwater microbial communities from Lake Kivu, Western Province, Rwanda to study Microbial Dark Matter (Phase II) - Kivu_15m_20L... | ecosystem: Environmental > Aquatic > Freshwater > Lake...
GTGGTATTGTTGGTATTGTAGGTAAATATCCGGTCAATCAGGCGCTGTATGACGGCCTTACCGTTTTACAGCATCGCGGCCAGGATGCTGCCGGCATCGTCACCGTTGATCAGCAACGTTTGCGCCTGCGCAAGGCCAATGGTTTGGTGAAAGACGTGTTCGAAGCCCGCCATATGCAGCGACTTGCCGGCAATATTGGCATTGGCCATGTACGTTATCCGACTGCCGGGTCAGCTTCCACTGCCGAAGCACAGCCTTTTTATGTGAATAGCCCGTTTGGTATTGCGCTGGCGCACAATGGCAATCTGACCAATGCCGATGAAGTCAAAGAACAGCTGTTCAAAGATGCCCGCCGCCATGTTAACACCACATCCGATTCTGAAGTGTTGTTAAACGCGTTTGCTCACGAGCTGCAAATCGACAATGCGCTGCACTTAATGCCAGACGCAATTTTCCGTGCAGTCGCCAATGTGCACCGCCGGGTACGGGGTGGTTACGCTGTGGTGGCGTTGATCATAGGCCATGGTTTAGTGGCTTTCCGTGACCCAAACGGGATCCGGCCTTTGGTGATGGGCAAGCGTGAAACAGAGCTTGGTACTGAATATATGGTGGCCTCTGAAAGTGTTGCACTGGATGCAGATGGTTTTACCGTGCTGCGTGATGTGATGCCGGGTGAAGCGGTTTACATCACGGAAGATGGCCAATTATTTAGTCAGCAATGTGCAGAAAATCCGACCTACACACCTTGTATTTTCGAGTATGTGTATTTTGCCCGGCCAGATTCAACCATCGACAATGTCTCGGTGTATGCTTCACGCGTGAACATGGGCAAGATGTTAGGCGCTAAAATTAAGAAAGAGTGGGCGCACCTGGATATCGATGTGGTGATCCCAATCCCAGAAACCAGCAATGATGCTGCACTGCAAATTGCCCATGAATTAGGTCTGCCATATCGGCAGGGCTTTGTGAAAAACCGTTACATTGGCCGGACCTTTATCATGCCAGGGCAGGGGCTGCGTAAGAAGTCGGTTAAGCGTAAACTGAACGCCATCTGGCAAGAATTTAAAGGCAAAAATGTGCTGCTGGTTGATGATTCAATCGTACGCGGTACCACCTCTGGTCAAATTATTGAGATGGCGCGTGAAGCCGGTGCCAACAAGGTTTATTTCGCTTCAGCAGCTCCAGAAATCCGTTTTCCAAACGTTTATGGCATCGACATGCCATCTGCCAATGAATTAATCGCCCATGGTCATGACATCGATGAAATATGTAAAATCATTGGTGCCGATGGCCTGATTTTCCAATCACTGCCAGATTTGGTTGCTGCAGTACGTACTGAAAATTCTGAGATTAAGAAGTTTGAGACTTCTGTGTTCGATGGTGTTTACGTAACCAACGATATTACGCAGGAATACCTCAACAAGCTAGATGCAGCCCGTAGTGAAGATGCCAAGTCGCAAAAAGCGGCTTTAATGGCGGCAAGTCTTGAGCTTTATAACGAGTCATAACAGTCTGCTGTCAAAATTGACTACTTAGCTAAACAGTCAATCGCCAACAAAAAGGAGCCTCTGGCTCCTTTTTTATGCGGTCAAATGAGGGTGGCTGCTTCAATGTGTAAACATTGGCGCAAAACCAGAGCTCCATAAGATGGCGGTAGCAGTTAACACACAAACCAGCAGGATCAATCCACAGGTCACCACAGAGCTGGAATAAATGAAGCCACGCTCTTCAGGGATATGCATCAGGATGGGTACTCCAACATAGAGCAGATAGACCGAGTACGACAAACCTGCCAGGCCGACCAGCATGAGGAACCACAGCTCCGGATACAACGCAGCAAAACCAACCATAAACAGCGGCGTCGAGGTGTAGGAAGCTAATTCCAGCGTTTGGGTATAAGTGGGCTCAGAACCAAAAGTATGCGCCATCCAATGCGCGAGGTAAGCCAGTGCAAACACGCCTAGTATTAACGCGACATACATCGCAACTGCGAGCATCATTGCACTGTCTGCCGTGAGATGAATACGGTCGCCAACCCCAATACTCCAGCCGATATTGACAGCTGATACGTAAGCACAAACGGACGGTATAAGCGCCACCAGCATGATATGCGTTAGGCTATATTTTAAACTTTCATGGCGAGCGTCGATTGTTTGCCATTCTTCTTTCGGATGAGCGTACAAGCCCCACAGGTGATTCAGTATCATTTTGGTTATCCTTGTCTACTGCCATAACAAAAGTCTCAGAGTGACAACGGAGCACTCGTGTATAAGGTATGGTCAAAACTCAGGCAACCGTCAAGGGCTGTGATATTAAAGCGTCAGCGGACCGCTATGAAATTTGAAGTCGTCGTCGATGGATTCAATCAGATTAGCTTCATAGCGTAAGAAAAAATCGATTCTTGCGGAGATGTCTTTGCCGGCAACTGTCGCGGCGAGTGTCAGATAATCTTCAAAGTGGCGCGCTTCTGAGCGCAGCAATGACAGATAAAAGCAGGCTAGTTCGTCATCGACCACTTCAGCCAATGCGGCAAAACGTTCACAGGAGCGCGCCTCAATAATGGCACCACAAATCAGTTTATCGACCAGAATTTGTGGTTCATGGGTCTTACACTGGCTAATCAGGCTTTTTGCATAGCGGCCGGCACTGATATTGCTATAAGCAATGCCGCGGCTTTCCATGATTTCCAGCACCTGATAAAAATGATGTAGCTCTTCCCTGATCAGCAACACCATTTTTTCGATGATGTCGTTGGCGTAGCCTACTTCCGGCCGGCCTTGTAAATTGCGGCTAAGTTTGACGGCATTTTTCAGCGATGCGGCATCGCCTTCAAAGCGGTAAGCGAAATTTTCAAACGGCTTTAACCACTCAAGTAGCGCCATCGAGCCTTCTTTATCGACAGCATACTTACGTAATAACAACATGGCCGTTTGTGCGGCTTTCAGCTCACAGAGTAAGTGGTCTTGCAACAACACCGCCAGGTGCTCGGGCTGGCGGGCGTAGGCTATCCAGTTCGCAGGGGTACGGCAGTGCAGAAACTGATAAACAGGCAACAAGATCTCAGCGTAATTCATAACAACCTCAGGCGGCAACGGCCGGCATTATAGCGTTGCTGTGGCTGTCATCCAACAGCCGCTGTGTTGTTATCAGCACTCAGTGGGCTGAAATGGAGTTGCCATTTGGACGCGGACACTTCCAGCCAGGATTGTTGCTCGTACCAATCGCCTAACACGTAACGCCAGCCAGGCAAGGTGCCAAGCTGCAATGCATGCACGGCCGGTCTGTGGGTATGACCATGGATAAGATGCTGCACCTGATAATGAGCCATCACAATAGGCACTTCTGTGGGTGTGACATCCATGATTGCAGCTGTTTTGCCTGCTTTATCCTGATAACTGGTCCGGCGCGCTTTGCGGGCAAGCCGGCGGCGATACCATAGCGGCAAGTTTAGGATCAACCATTGCCACCAGGGTTGGTTCCACCAGCGGCGGAATTTTTGATAACCAACATCAAGAGTGCAAAGACTATCGCCGTGCATCAACAATGTTGGTGAACCATACAAATCAATCACGGTATGAGCGGGCAGTAGGTGCAAACCGGCCCGGTTGGCATACTGTTTTTTTAGCAGGAAATCCCGATTACCATGACAGAAATAAACTGGTACCAGTGCTGAGTACTGCCGCAGCGCTGTGGCGACTTGTTGCAGTAGTGGGTCCGGGTTATCGTCACCAATCCAGACTTCAAACAAATCGCCAAGGATGTACAAAGCATCAACCTGCTGCGCTTTTGTCTGCAGAAACTGTAAGAAGGCTTGAGTGATATCAGGCCGATCGGCGGACAAATGCAGATCGGCGATAAACAGGGTCTTGCCAGACCCTGTAACAACGTTAGTCATGCAGTTCAGCTTTCTCGATCACAATTGGCTCAACCGGCACGTCAGAATGGCCATCTTTACGGCCGGTCGCGACCGTTTTAATCTTATTGACGATATCCATGCCTTCAACAACCTCACCAAATACGCAGTAACCCCAGCCATTTGGATTTTTAGCACGGAAGTCGAGGAAATCGTTGTTAGCAACATTGATGAAAAATTGGCAGGTTGCTGAATGCGGATCCATGGTGCGGGCCATGGCAATTGTACCGGTTTTGTTCGCAGCGCCATTGTCCGCTTCGTTTTCGATCGGGTCCTTGGTCGATTTTTGTTCCATGTCAACGGTAAAACCGCCGCCCTGAATCATAAAACCATTAATAACCCGATGGAAAATAGTGCCATCGTAATGACCATCAGCGACGTATGCTTTGAAGTTTTCCACTGTCTTTGGCGCTTTGTCGGCGAACAACTTCAATTTGATCACACCGGCGCTGGTATGCAAAGTAACCATAAAAATCTCCTTTAAAATGTTGCTCTAGTTTAGCGCAAGCTACACAGCGGGCAAAGTGTTAATCCAACCGGCAAGGATAGCCGGTTAAATTGACTGATGTTACACTGTCACCTTTCTATATGTTGCCTAATGATTTGATTTGAGGACGCTATGTTACAGATATACAACACTCTGACCCGCCAGAAAGAACCGTTTAAGCCTTTGGTTGCCGGTAAAGTGGGCATGTATGTCTGTGGTATTACCATTTATGACCACTGCCATGTGGGCCATGCCCGAACTTATGTCGCATTTGACGTCATCAACCGTTTTTTGCGTTTTAGCGGTTACGATGTGACTTATGTGCGTAACATCACGGACGTCGATGATAAAATCATCCGGCGTGCCAATGAAAATGGTGAGAGCTGCGACGCGTTGACTGCCCGTTATACCGAAGCCATGCACGCAGATTTTAAAGCATTAAATTTACTGCCTGCCGACATCGAGCCTCGTGTCACCACTCATATGAGCGAAATCATCGCGTTGATTGAAACATTGCTGGCAAAAAAACACGCTTATATTGCCGCTGACGGTGATGTGCTGTTTGATGTCAGCACCTATGCAGAATATGGCCAGCTTAGTCAGCAGAACCTTGAAATGCTGCAGGCCGGTGCGCGGGTAGAAGTCGATCAGAGTAAAGATGATCCGTTGGATTTTGTGTTGTGGAAAATGGCCAAGCCTGGTGAGCCAAGCTGGCAATCACCTTGGGGGGCTGGCCGACCGGGCTGGCATATTGAATGTTCGGCGATGAGCGCCAAACATTTAGGCGAGCATTTTGATATTCATGGGGGCGGCTCAGATTTACAGTTCCCGCATCACGAGAATGAAATTGCGCAAAGCTGCTGTGCGCATGGGACCCGATATGTAAATACCTGGATCCATACCGGCATGGTGCAGGTTGATAAAGAGAAAATGTCTAAATCATTGGGCAACTTCTTTACCGTGAAAGATGTGTTAGCCGAATACAACCGTGAGTCGGTGCGTTATTTCCTTATTTCGAGTCATTATCGCAGCCAGCTCAACTATTCAGCCGAAAATCTGCAACAAGCGCATGCCGCGCTGGGACGGCTTTACAACGCATTACGTGGCATCGTGCTCACCGATACATTGGATTTATCCGATGTGCTGTTTGCCAGCTATCTGACGCAGTTTAATGCTGCAATGAACGATGATTTTAATACCGCACTGGCACTGCCGGTATTGTTTGAGCTGGCCCGTGATATTAACAAGGAAAAAGACAGTGATCCGGTCAAGGCAGGAAAACTGGCTGGTTTGCTGGTGAAACTCGGTGAAGTGCTTGGCATTTTACAAGGCGATGCTGAAGCCTTTTTACAAGCTGGTGGTGATGCCGATGATGTTGCAGCGATTGAAGCATTAATTGCTCAGCGTAATGCCGCACGTGCGGCCAAAGACTGGGCTGCCGCTGATGCGGCCCGCGCCGAATTAACTGCCCGTGGCATCGTGGTGGAAGATAAAAACGGTGTGACCAGCTGGCGCCGTGGCTAATCGGCTGCGCGAAAGTGCGATTTAGCTGAAATTAAGTAATATAAAAAACGCGGCATGAGCCGCGTTTTTTACTTTATTTGGGCACTTTTACTGGTCATGGAACTGTTCGCAGGCTTCCAGCGTGTTCTCAATCAGACAAGCAACGGTCATTGGACCAACACCGCCCGGCACCGGAGTAATAAAACGGGCATGTTGCTCCGCTTTGGCAAATTCGACATCACCCACCAGTTTGCCAGAATCTAACCGGTTAATACCGACGTCAATCACCAGCGCACCAGGCTTAATCCAATCACCGGGGATAAACTCTGGTTTACCAACCGCTACGACCAGCAGGTCTGCACGCCGCACCTGTTGTTCCAGATTCTTGGTGAACTTATGGCAAACCGTTGTAGTGCAACCTGCTAACAACAATTCCAGCGCCATTGGCCGGCCGACGATGTTGGATGCACCGACTACAACCGCATCCATCCCGCGGATTTGCACGCCAGTGGATTGAAGCAACTTGATGATACCTTTCGGCGTGCAAGGGCGTAGTGCCGGCATCCGTTGCGCTAAGCGGCCAATATTATATGGATGAAAGCCATCAACATCTTTTAGTGGGTTGATGCGTTCAAGAATTGCAGATGCGTCAAGCCCAGCCGGTAAGGGCAATTGCACCAAAATGCCATCGACTGCCGGATCAGCATTTAGCTGGTCAATTAAATCGAACAGCTGTTGCTGGGTGGTATCTGCTGGCAAATCATGCGAAAACTGCACAAAACCAACTTCTTCGCAGGCTTTACGTTTACTGCCAACATAAACCTGTGAAGCTGGATCTGCACCCACCAGCACGACTGCTAACCCTGGCGCCCGTTTACCTGCGGCCAATCTTTGTTGCACCCGCAAAGCCACCTGATTGCGGGTTGCCTGTGCAACCGCTTTACCATCAATAATCTGTGCTGCCATGTTCTCGCCTGTGATCTGAAGAAATACTGCGCCGTATTTTCTCACAGGGCAGGGGGATGCGCCAAGTGAGTTACCGGAAAGCCTTTACTTTGCTGAAATTTAACGCTTTTTGCTGCACAAAGCAGCAGAAGGTTCAAATAATAGGCAAACAAACTTATTCGGTAAAAAAATGATTTGACGCTTCCGAGGACCGGTTGTAATATTGCGCCCCGTTGCAGCAGTGTAACGAAGTCGGTGATTAGCGCAGCTTGGTAGCGCACTTGGTTTGGGTCCAAGGGGTCGCAAGTTCGAATCTTGCATCACCGACCACTTTTTGAAAGTGACGCATCTTAGGGTTGCGGATTATGCGCCCGTAGCTCAGTTGGATAGAGCAACGGCCTTCTAAGCCGTGGGTCATAGGTTCGAATCCTATCGGGCGCGCCATTTTCGATAAGTAGAAGACATGCAGCGGTGGCTATAGCTCAGTTGGTAGAGCCCCGGATTGTGATTCCGGTTGTCGTGGGTTCGAGTCCCATTAGCCACCCCAACTTCCTGTTTGCAGGAAAGATTATAAAAGATTTTGTCGGTGATTAGCGCAGCTTGGTAGCGCACTTGGTTTGGGTCCAAGGGGTCGCAAGTTCGAATCTTGCATCACCGACCACTTCTACAACGAAGCCCGCAATAGCGGGCTTTTTTGTGTCTGAAACAATCACTTCTTTTTTCATAGCCCATCCGTGGTTGGTCTATCAATCCTTGCTGTTCAACGCACCAATCTTACTTATCCACGGGAATGGTCAACGGTGACGCTGTCGATTCTATTGCCAATGGTGTGCTAGTTAGGTTGCCGGCCCCATTAACCTGAGTTCTCGAGCTGTGCGGTACTAAAGCGAAAAGGTTTACTACTTGTACAAGATTTGCGCAACAATAGTCTGGCGCCGAGCATTGCAATTCAAGTTTTACCTGCAGCTGTAGGGGTTGTGCAAAGCAAACAAAAAGCCCGCTGATGCGGGCTTTGTTTAGTGATGCAGCAACGTCTGATCAGAATCAGGCGGCTTGTTCTGCTGTCTGTGGTTGTGCCAGCGTTTTGTCGGCCATCAAATAAACCGGGTCAAAGTCATCAACGTTAATCGCAAATAACCGCCCCTGTTCAGCAACCCGCAGCTTATCAGCTTCGCTCTGACTCAAAACGCCAAGACTCAGCCCCAATTCTGCTACTTCATTTAACCGGTAGAATGGCAGCTTTTTATTGGCAGCATGTGCAACTTTATCAAACAACGGTTCTGCGGCTAACACATCTGCCAAAGCTTTTTCCATCATACCAAGCTGATTGTTCGGTTCAGCGGTCAGGTACAAGTGATGCGCAAGGCGATTGCGCGCTTCACACGGAGTTTGCATGATGCGAGCTACCTGGTGCTCGATAACATCAGAGGGCCGGCGCATGGTGGCGCCAAACGGGAATACTACGCGCTTCAATACGATACCCACTAAGCGGTTCGGGAAGTTATCAAATAACTCTAGCAACGCCACTTGTGCACGGTACAAGTTATCTTCGCATCCCCATTGTACCAGCGGTAAATCCTGCGCCTGACGGCCTTCATCGTTGTAACGCTTTAGTACCGCAGACGTGATATACAACATTGACAAAATGTCACCGAGCCGGGCTGAGATACGCTCACGACGTTTTAAGTCACCACCTAGCGTCGCCATCGCCACATCAGACATCAACGCTAACGCTGCACTGAAACGGTTCATTTGTTTGTAATAACGGGCTGTTTGATCCTGTACCGGAGCTGCACTGAAAGCACTGTTAGTCAGGGACAGCCAGAACGTCCGGAAGAAGTTACTGATGCTAAAACCAATATGACCAAACAGGGCACGATCAAATGCGGTGACAGCAGCACGTTCATCAGAAAGCTGGGCGGCCTGCAGCTCGGCTAGAACATATGGATGGCAACGAATCGCGCCTTGTCCGTAAATAATCATGTTACGGGTCAGGATATTGGCACCTTCCACGGTAATTGCGACCGGCGCTCCCTGATAGCCACGTGCCAGGTAGTTGTTTGGACCCATACAAATCCCTTTACCACCATGCACATCCATCGCATCGATGATCGCCTGCCGCATGCGCTCGGTCATATGATACTTGGTGATAGCCGAGATCACCGACGGTTTTTCACCCAGATCGATCGAGCCGACTGACATGGTGGTTGACGCGTCGGCCATGTAGGCATAACCACCGATGCGGGCCATTGCTTCTTCAACACCTTCCATTTTGCCGATTGGCAACTTGAACTGGCGACGGATACGGGCGTAGGCGCCGGTTGCCATCGCCACAGCTTTAATACCACCGGTACTGTTGCTTGGTAATGTGATCGCTCTACCAACCGACAGACACTCAACCAGCATACGCCAGCCCTGACCTGCCATCGCCGGACCCCCAATGATGTAATCCAGCGGTACGAACACGTCCTGGCCTTGCGTTGGACCATTTTGGAATGGCACGTTTAGCGGGAAATGACGGCGACCAATTTTAACGCCAGGGGTAGAGACTGGGATGAGGGCGCAGGTAATGCCTAAATCAGCTTGTTCACCCAACAGTTTATCAGGGTCCTGCAATTTAAACGCAAGACCCAACACAGTGGCGATCGGTGCCAACGTGATATAACGTTTATTCCAGGTTAAACGCATACCAACGATTTCCTGCCCTTCCCACTGTCCTTTACAGACAATACCGACGTCAGGAATGGCGCCTGCATCAGAACCGGCTTCAGGACTGGTCAGGGCAAAACATGGAATTTCCAGACCTTTGGCGAGGCGTGGCAAATAGTAGTCTTGTTGCTCTTTAGTACCATAATGCTGTAACAGCTCGCCGGGGCCGAGTGAGTTTGGCACGCCAACGATGCTTGATAACACCATGCTCTTACTGGTTAACTTCTGCAGTACACAAGACTGTGCGTATGCGGAAAACTCCAGACCACCGAACTCTTTTTTGATAATCATGGCAAAGAAACCATGATCTTTCAGATACTGGTAAACCTCTGGCGGCAGATCTGTGCGCTCGTGGGTAATATGCCAGTCATCAACCATTTGCAACAGTGTTTCAACCGGGCCATCCAAGAACGCCTGTTCTTCAGCACTTAAGCGCGGTTTAGGAAAATTATGCAACTTGTGCCAATCCGGTGAGCCGCGGAACAAATCACCTTCCCACCAGGTGGTACCGGCGTCGATGGCTTCTTTTTCCGTTGTCGACATTTCCGGCATGATTTTGCGATAAAGTTTTAACAGTGGTTTCGTAATATGTTGCTGTCGGATACTGGCGACATTCAGTGGCACAGCGACAACGGCAAATAACACCCAACCAAGCAGACTGACGATATCAAACAAGCTGCCGACCACCATTAAACCGGCAAGTGCCGCAGTAAACAGTGTCAGGCTGGCGCGATGATAGGCCAATACACCAATGCTGATGAGCAGCAATACAATAAACCCAAGTAATTCCATCTTTGTCTCCTGATAAGAGGTCTGACCACTAACTTATTTAGGGTATAAGCCCGCGCCGCAAGATGCAAGTCATTCCTGCCAGTTCTTACACAGTGTAGTGGCTGATTGTGCTGGTTTTTGTACATTAGCGCTAAAACGCCGGAAAATTCTGCACTGGAAAACGCAAGTCTTGCTGGCGGTAATAGGGGCTGATAGGCTGAACGTCCGTTTTAATGGGATAATGCAGATGTGTGAATTACTCGGAATGTCGGCCAATGTTCCCACCGATATTTGTTTTAGTTTTAAAGGGCTACGTGAGCGTGGTGGCAATACCGGTCCCCATAAAGACGGCTGGGGTGTAGCTTTTTATCAGGGAAAAGGGGTCAGTACCTTTAAAGACGCAAATCCAAGCCATTCATCGAAAATTGCTGAATTACTGAGTGATTATCCGATTAAAAGCGATGTGGTGGTTGGCCATGTGCGACAGGCAAACCGCGGTAGAGTCGCGCTGGAAAATACCCATCCATTTACCCGCGAGCTGTGGGGGCGTTATTGGACCTACGCACACAATGGTCAGCTGACGGACTACCAGCAATTAGCGTGCACGCACTTCAAACCAGTTGGTACTACAGACAGCGAACAGGCATTTTGTTTTATCCTGTCACAGCTAAAAGACCGTTATCCGGCAGGTCCGCGCAGTCGTGCTCAGGTATTTAATTTAATTAAAACACTTGCGGATCAGCTACGCCGGCAAGGTGTATTCAACCTGTTGCTGTCTGATGGTGATTATTTGTTTGCCTACTGTTCCACCAAGCTACATTACATTACCCGCCGGTCGCCCTTTGGTGTCGCCCGTTTATCCGATGTGGATGTCGATATTGATTTTTCTCGTGAAACTACTGAGCGGGATGTGGTGACAGTGATTGCAACTTTACCCTTAACCTGTAATGAGCATTGGCAGGCTTTACAAGTCGGCGAGGCTGTTTTGTTTAAAGCGGGAGAGTTAGTGAAGAGGTTTCCGGCCAGCCGTCAAAAGCCAGCCAGAATCCGTGCTTAACTGTTTAACCAGCTGGTTGATGGCTGACCAGCTGAATATCGAACTGTTCGACGTTATCTTCAGCTTGCCACAACCGAACCAGCATGTAATCCAGTTCAGGAGCGACCCACGCAATCACCTGCTTGTCTTGTTTGTCACTGATGCGCTCCACGCGGATCGTCTTGTACTTGCCAGCGGGAACTGCTATTAGTTCTTCGCCGGTCACTTTGTAGTTATACAAACGACTTTCGCCATTGCGGCCCAGTACATCAAAGCTAAATTCCTTTTTGCCGCCAGCCAGTTCCAATACAAGTTGGCTGTGGTAGCTCAGCGCGTCAAGCCAATGTGTGTCGATATTAAGAGGCTGACTATTCTTTTCTTTACCGACTAACAGCTTTTTGCTTTGCCAGTCCAGATTTAACTCGTAATGCCGACCCGGGCCAGTTCCCCAGCGTCGTAGCTGGTAGAAAAATGGCTGCAAATGGCCATCAACGAGATTAAAACGGGACAGCTCATGTCGTTCGTCTTTAAAAATCAACCAGTTAATCTTGCTACGGTAACCTAATTCGTAGCCGCGGCCATAAGGTTTCACGTAGCGTTCAGCGTCGCCATGTACTTTACCTGAACGTAATACCTGATAACTGGCATTAAAGGGCTGTAAGCCTGCAGGTTTAGTTGCTGGCTTCGTTGCGCCAACTTCAGGTTGCTGGTTTGGTTGTTGCGCAAAAGAGGATGCTGTAACCAGCAGATTGAGACAAAAAAATGACGCCAACAGGCGCCATTGTTTATTCTTCTTCATCATCGGCATATCCGTGTGGTGAGAGGATCTGGCCATCTAACAATGCCTTATCATGCTGTTGTTGTAAACGGTCCAAACAGAACCAGCGAATAACCAACGGATAAACGCGATGTTCCTGTTCATGTACTCGTGCAGCAACCGTGGCGGCATCATCTTCCGGAAAAATAGGCACTTTCGCCTGTAGGACCACCGGACCACCATCTAGTTCCGCTGTCACAAAATGGACTGAACAGCCGTGCTCTTTGTCAGCGGCATCTAATGCCCGTTGATGGGTATTTAAGCCCTGATATTTAGGTAACAAAGACGGGTGGATATTCAGCAAACGTCCCTGATAATGTGCGACAAACTCAGCAGTCAGGATCCGCATAAAGCCCGCAAGCACAACCAGATCTGGTTGTTGCTGATCAATCAACTTGATCAATGCCGCATCATAGCTGGAGCGGTCAGCAAACAGCTTATGATCAAGCACCAACGCAGGAACATTTGCCCGCCTGGCCCGTTCAAGGCCATAAGCGTCGGCTTTGTTGGATATAACCGCACTGACACGTCCGGCAATAAAGCCGGACGCACAATTATCCAAGACCGCCTGCAGATTTGAGCCACTGCCCGAAATCAGCACAACAATGGATTTCATCAGCCGTTTACACCCGGGATCACGACCTGTGCTTCGCCGGTCACGGCTGACTGGATCTCGCCCAAATGCCAGGCCTTTTCACCGGCTTGTTGTAACAGTTGTAAAGTCTGCGCCAGGTTGTCCGGGCTGACGACCACAATCATGCCAACGCCACAGTTAAAAGTACGGTACATCTCGTAACGGGTCACATTGCCTTGTTGCTGTAACCAGTCAAAAATGGCAGGCCATTGGTAGCTTTGTTCGTTGACTACTGCTTTAGTGTGCTCTGGCAATACCCGTGGGATATTCTCCCAGAAACCGCCGCCTGTGATATGACACAGTGCATGCACCGGCACCTGTTTGATCAAATTGAGCAGGTTTTTCACATAGATACGGGTAGGTGCCAATAAATGATCTGCCAGTGATTTGTCACCGAGCATTGTGTCTGGGCTTTGACCGGATACTTCAAGAATTTTACGGATTAATGAAAAACCGTTTGAATGAGGACCACTGGAAGCCAGCGCGATCAGCTGATCACCCGGTTTTACTTTACTACCATCGATGATGTTGGCTTTTTCA
>Ga0169931_10010253_pt1 | contig 13353 bp, 9 predicted proteins | sample Kivu_15m_20L_FD_129675 | JGI IMG/M metagenome (GOLD analysis project Ga0169931, IMG submission 129675) | Freshwater microbial communities from Lake Kivu, Western Province, Rwanda to study Microbial Dark Matter (Phase II) - Kivu_15m_20L... | ecosystem: Environmental > Aquatic > Freshwater > Lake ...
CTTGGTACCTACGTGGATCAAAACAAGCTCACCTTCAAATATGCTGATCAATTTTCGGGCTTCAGCAATTAAGGCCTCCATACGTGGAGAAAAGGCAATGGCAAGGGCAAGTTTTTGATACATGGCAACAAGAATAATCCTTGAAATAGGTAATTTTTTGTGAAAGAAGCAATTCCCTTTCTTTCAGTCACCATTCATCCTCTACCCCTTCCTTCCACCTCCATTTTAGAGAATCAGAAAAACTCTCCACTCAAATTCCCATTTTTTTCCTAAACTTTCCCTTCATTTACTATTTGAATATTTCCAAAAACACGACCCAATATGAGAAAACACCTCTTTTTTGGACTGTTGCTAGCGACAACTATTTGTGGGAATGCTTTTGCCCAAAGCGACTACCCTACACTCAGTCAGACTACTCAACGCATCCAAAAGCTCAGTGCTAATCCAGCAGTAGAGTTAAAGACGCTTACCAAGACTGCTGGAGGCAAGGAAATTTACGCCTTGAAGATCGGTACGGGAGCCAAAGATCAAAAACCAGCGATTGCAGTAGTCGGCGGGGTAGAAGGATTCCATGTGCTTAGCGTGGAATTGGCCCTTCAGTTTGCTGAAAAGCTGGTTGGAGAAAATGCCAAGGCACTCGAATCCACTACATTTTATGTGTTTCCCAACCTTTCTCCAGACGCTTATGCGCAGTACCATGCTGCCTTGAAGTACGAGCGTCGGGGCAATGCTGTGGCAGTGGATCATGACCGGGACGGAACACCTGGAGACAATGGCTACAGTGACCTGAATGGGGATGGAATGATTACCTGGATGCGTATCTCAGATCCTATGGGGGACTGGACGACTTCCAAAGAAGATGCCCGCGTCTTGGTAAAAGCAGATCGAACCAAAGGAGAAGCTGGAAAATACAGGGTTTTCAAGGAAAGTGTGGATAGCGATAAGGACGGCAAGTTTGCCGAAGACCTTACCGAAGGCATTGCCATCAACAAATCGCTCAGCTACAAATTTCCTGTATTTGAGCCGCTTGCAGGTGACATTGCAGTGTCCCAACTCGAAAGTAGAGCCCTGTTGGACTACCTCTTTGAGCAGTGGAATATTTTTGCTTTTGTGACCTTTTCCCCTGCCAACAACCTGAGTACTCCTTTGAAGTATTCCGCAGGGGATGCACGCAAGCGGGTAGTCACTTCGATTTTGGAAAAAGATCAAGTTACCCAAGCCATGGTGTCGGATGTATACACCAAAACCATTTCTGCGAAGGCCTTTCAACAAACCAATCAAGGTACAGATGGAGATTTTTTCCAATGGGCTTATTTCCATTTTGCTCGGTATAGTTTCTCCACTCCAGGCTACTGGACTCCAGAATACAAAGGGAAGACCAATGCAGAAGCCAATTTCCTAGCCTGGTCAGATTCCTTGAAGCAAGATTCTTTTGTGCCCTGGACTGCAGTAAAGCACCCTGATTTTCCCAATCAACAGGTAGAAGTAGGCGGAATCAAACCTTTCGTGATGGTCAATCCTCCCTTTGAAAAAGTAGGGGAGATTGCCAAGCAGCACACGGATTTTATCCTCAAGTTGGCTGGAATGCAGCCCAAATTGGAATTCCACAACCTCAAAACAGAGGCTATTGGAAATGGATTGACGCGTGTAACGGTGGACTTATTCAACAATTCTCCCCTTCCCACCCACTCGGAGATGGGAACTCGCTCTCGTTGGTTGCGAAAGCTTCGGATAGATATCGATGTGCCGGCTGCACAGTTGGTATCAGGAGATAAAGTGAAGTTGATTACCTCTTTGGGTGCATTCGAGAAGACCACCTTGAGTTGGTTGGTTCGAAGCAAAGGATCCCTTACGCTCAAGGCAGGTGCCCCACATGCAGGTTTTGTTTCCCAAACTGTCAAATTCTAAGCCATGAAGATCTTGAATTTAAAACATACCCTTACTGCCTTGGCTTTAGGAGCTTTATCGTTGAGCTCTCTACAAGTGAATGCGCAACAAGAAAATTACTTTCGTGCCATTGGCACACCACATACCCCAAAGGTAGAAATCGCCTGGAATCGCTATTACAGCGCGGAAGGGCTATGGGATTGGATGAAAAAAATCGCAGTAGCGCATCCCAAAATTGCTAGAATCGAATCCATCGGCAAATCGGTGGAGAGTCGAGATATCCTCACTTTGACGATCACAGACTTTTCTGCCGGCAAGGACACCGACAAGCCGGCCATGTGGATCGATGGCAACATTCACTCCAATGAGGTTCAGGGAGGAGAATTTTCACTTTATGTGGCCTGGTACCTGACCGAGATGCATGCTGACAATGAGTTTGTCAAGCAGCTTTTGAAGGACAAGACCTTTTACATCACTCCCACCATCAACCCGGATGCTCGAAACAACTTCTTCAAGGAGCCCAATACAGCAAGTTCCCCTCGTTCGGGCATGTTGGTCTTGGATAACGATGGCGATGGCCAAAATGGAGAGGACCGGATGGATGACTTGGATGGGGATGGACACATCACCCTAATGATCCGCAAGTCTGCTACCGGAAGATTTATCAAGGATCCTTTGGACCCAAGACGATTGATGCAAGTAGGTCCAGATCAAGTAGGTGAATACGAAATGCTCGGTCAAGAGGGCCTGGACAATGACGGCGATGGAGAAGTAAACGAAGACGGGATTGGCTATTACGATCCTAACCGAGATTGGGGATGGAACTGGCAGCCGGATTACATTCAGCGTGGTGCCATGCGCTATCCGTTTACCTTGCCGGAAAATCGTGCCGTGATGGAGTTTGTGATGAAGCATCCCAACATTGCAGGAGCCCAGAGTTTCCACAATTCCGGAGGAATGATTCTTCGCGGTCCAGGTGCAGAAGAGGATATCAATACCTACAATAAAGAGGATATCCGAATCTACGATGCGATTGGTAAAAAGGGAGAAGAGATGATTCCAGGCTACCGATACTTGACAGTCTACAAGGATTTGTACTCTGTATTCGGAGGAGAATTAGACTGGTTTTATGGCAATCGTGGGATTTTCACCTACACCAACGAACTCATGGTCTCTTACCTCTACTTCAACAAGGAGGCGGGTAGAGGCAACCAGGAGGAGCAACTCAAAGTAGATGAGTTATTGACCATGGGAGATGCATTTGTCAACTACAAGGAATTTAAACATCCTCAATTTGGAACAGTGGAGATCGGAGGTTTCAAAAAGACCTTTGGCCGAGCGCACCCCGGATTCCTTTTGGAACAGGATGCGCATCGGAATGCCGCCTTTACCATTTACCATGCCTACCATACACCCAAACTTTCCATCACTGAGGTGAAAGAGGAAGATTTAGGGGGTGGTTTGAAGGCCGTAACCGCCACGATTTTCAATGAGCGAATGATGCCGACTCACGCCAGTCAGGATTTGAAATACCGGATTGAGCGCCCAGATTACGTGACTCTATCCGGAGCTAAGGTGGTAGCGGGATTTGTAGTAGAAGATGAAGACATGAAAAAGTACACCGAACAGATCGCTTCCCCAGAAAAAATTGCAGTAGCCAACATTCCTGGGATGGGAGCAGTGAAAGTGCGTTGGCTTGTGTCGTCAACCCAAAACATGAGCATCACCGTGGATTCCGCCAAAGGCGGTAAAGCAAGCTGGAAAAAATAAATCTTACCCTCAGATTCAGATCCCCATTTCTTAACAGAGATGGGGATTTTTTTTTAATTTCGGGGATGAACAGTTTCTCCTGGATGCCTCGCTTTTTCCTACTCAGTTTCCTTTTCTTCTTGCTATCCTTCCGAGGATTTGGGCAAGGGCAGCCCACGGTTTTGATCGCTTACTACAGCCAGTCTGGACACACCAAAACCATGGCCCAGGCGGTGGAGGAGGGGGCAAAATCGGTAGCGGGAGTACACGTGCTTTTGCTTTCTATAGATCAAGTGAGCACTAGTGCCTTGCTTGAAGCCGATGCGATTCTGTTGGGTTCGCCAGTCTACAATGCCAATGTGGCCCCAGCCATGCAGGAATTCATCAACAGTTGGCCCTTTGATGGGCGCCCATTCAAAAACAAATTGGGTGCGGCCTTTGTCACGGGGGGAGGGATGTCGATTGGTGAGGAATTGGTTCAGGTAAACCTATTGCATTCCATGTTGATTCACGGGATGCTCGTTTTGGGAGGAGCAGAGACGGAAGCAGCTTTTGGGGCTTCAGCGATTACTGGGGAATTTCCATTTCAAACCGGTAGTGTGGGTGAGCAATTTTTAGCAAAGGGAAGAGGCCTGGGAAAACGGGTCGCTGAAATGGTGGTATCGCTCAAAAAGTAGGGAACTAAATTTTACCAAAGGTTTTTAGCAAAAGACCTATTCCCTTCCCCAACAAATCTTCCTACTTGTTGTTCTTCAGGAGAAAATTAGGATTCTTAACCTAAAATTTTGATAGGTTTTGATAGAGTCCAAACCAAAATCGAATTTTAAATTTGCTTAAAAATAGTATGCATGCAGACTATTTTCTATTTTGGCATTACAAAAGGAGCAGCAATTGATTAAGCAGCAAAAAATAGGGCAAAAAAAAACCAGATCAAGATTGATCTGGTCTGTGGTGATAAGTGGACTCGAACCACCGACTCACGGATTTTCAGTCCGATGCTCTACCAACTGAGCTATATCACCATCCTTTTGAAGTGTTGCAAAGGTAGAAAAATGAGTATTCTCTACAAATCCTTTTCAGAAAAAATAGACCCAAAATTTGTAAAAACTAGTTAATCCAATCAATATGAGCATTTTACCACAACTGGCCTTTGTCATCATTCTGGGTGTTGCGGGCTTTATCTTGAGCAAAAGGATCCAATTCCTTAGACGAAACATCCTGCTTGGTAAGGCCGAAACACGAAATGAACAACCGGAAAATCGGTGGAAAGTAATGCTTCTTGTTGCTTTTGGTCAGCAGAAAATGTTCAAACGCCTGGTCCCAGCATTTTTACATGCACTGATTTATGTAGGATTTTTGGTGATCAACTTGGAGGTTTTGGAGTTTGTACTGGACGGACTATTGGGTACCCACCGGCTCTTTGCCCCCTTTTTAGGAGAGGTATACACGGTGGCGATCAATGTATTTGAATTTCTTGCCTTTGCTGTGCTGGTTTCCTGTGTGGCTTTTCTGATACGGAGAAATGTGATGAAAGTCGAGCGTTTTAACAAGCCCGAACTAAAGGGATGGGCGGCGCTGGACGCCAATTTGATTCTAGTGATCGAAATCATCCTGATGTTTGCCATTCTGACCATGAATGCAACCGATCAGTTGTTGGCAGCACGAGGGGATGCACATTACTTAGTTCTTGGCCCGCTATTCTTCAGTAGCTTTCTTCAGCCAATCTTTGAGGGTCTTTCCTCAGGGACTTTGGTTATTGTAGAACGTGCAGCTTGGTGGTTTCACATCGTTGGAATTTTTGCTTTTGCGGTGTATGTGACCTATTCCAAGCACCTTCATATTTTCTTGGCATTCCCCAATACTTGGTATACCAACCTGAAACCAAAGGGTGAAATGCAGAACATGCCTGAGGTGACGCAAGAAGTAAACATGATGCTTGGAATTCCTACAGAAAGTTCTTCCGAAACACCTGCTGAAATCGGAAGATTTGGAGCCAAAGATATCAATGACCTCAGCTGGGTGAATGTGCTCAATGCCTATTCCTGTACCGAGTGTGGCCGTTGTACTTCCGAGTGCCCTGCAAATTTGACGGGCAAAAAACTCTCCCCTCGCAAGATCATGATGGATGTTCGCGATCGAGCCGAAGAGGTAGGCAAAAGCCTAGATGCGGGAGGTCCAGGTCTTGCGGACGGGAAGGCACTTTTGGGAGACTACATCAGCAAAGAAGAAATCAATGCCTGCACCAGTTGCAATGCCTGTGTGGAAGCTTGTCCCATAAACATTGATCCGCTTTCCATTATTCTACAGATGCGCCGCTATGTGGCCATGGAAGAATCCGGAACCCCTGCTCAGTGGAATGCGATGTTCCAGAACATGGAAACGAGCTTCTCTCCTTGGAAATTTAGTCCCTCCGATCGCTTCAATTGGTCCGAAAAAGTAAAAGAAGAAGAAATGAAGTAAGGGATGCTTAAGGGCAGATTTGCTCTTGCATCTTGCATCTAACCTCTAAATTATGTCTACCTACCAAGTTCCTACCATGGCCGAAATGGCCGCCAACTCCCAAACACCCGAAGTTCTATTTTGGGTGGGCTGTGCAGGATCCTTTGATGAGCGCTACAAAACGGTAACCCAGGCTTTTGCCAAAATATTAAATAAAGTAGGGGTAAGTTTTGCCGTATTAGGCCCAGAAGAAGCCTGTACTGGTGATCCCGCTCGACGAGCAGGCAATGAATTCCTTTTCCAAATGCAGGCAGTAGCCAACATTCAAGTGATGAATGCCTACGAAGTCAAAAAAGTGGTAACCGCCTGTCCGCATTGCTTCAATACCATCAAAAACGAATACCCTGCCTTGGGAGGCAACTACCAAGTGATCCACCACTCTGAGTTTCTGCAGCAGCTCATCAACGAAGGCAAAGTGACCCTTCAAGGAGGAGGGGAATTTAAAGGTAAAAAAATCACCTTCCACGATTCCTGTTACCTGGGGCGAGCCAACGGAGTCTATGAAGCCCCACGGGAGGTCATCAAAGCCTTGGATGTGGAGTTGGTAGAAATGAAGCGCTGCCGTACCAAAGGACTTTGCTGCGGAGCAGGGGGTGCACAAATGTTTAAAGAGCCTGAACCAGGAAAAAAAGACATCAATATCGAGCGCACGGAAGAGGCCTTGGCCACAGGAGCTTCCACCATTGCTGTAGGCTGCCCCTTCTGCCTCACCATGATGATGGATGGCGTCAAAAACAAGAATCGGGAAAATGAAGTACAGGTAGTCGACCTCGCTGAGTTGGTTGCCAAGGACTTGGGAATTTAATTTTACCTTTTGAATCCCAAAGGCCCTTTTTGCCGTTAAGAAGAACGGGTTTTCTTTGAAAAATAAATGCAGTACCATGTACCTTCCTTTTGAGCAGCTTCCAGACAGTTCACGGGTCTGGGTTTACGTTTCGGCCCGCAAGTTTACCGCTGACGAACAGGCCTTGATTCAGTCAACCCTCAAAGATTTTTGTGGAGAATGGGCTACCCACGGCAATGGGATGCCTACTTCTTTTGCCATTTTGTACGAGCAGCTTCTAGTACTTGCAGTGGATGAAAGTCAGTTGGGAGCCTCAGGCTGTTCCATTGATTCTTCCGTTCGGATTTTACGAAATTTGGAGCAACACTTAGGAGTCAATTTGGTAGATCAAGGCAAACTCACCTTACGAAACCAAGCCGGTCAACTACAGGTCTTACCGGCACTTGGGATCAAATCCAGAATCAGTAGTGGAGAAATTACTCCAGATCTAGAGGTAATCCAACCTCAAGTTCAGACCAAAGCCGACCTAGCGGAACTATGGCTACCACTGTCAAAAAGTTGGTTGAGCGTCTATTTTCCAAATTAATTCCCCATATTCACTTCTAGACTTCACTTGCTGTCCGATGAAATCCATTTTTTCTGCGCTGGCTCTTTTTTCAATGCTCCTGCTTGGGTCTTGCAAAAGCCTTTTTGAAAAGGGGAATGAGCAGTACCTCTCGGGCCAATACCAGTATGCCATTGCTACCTTCAATCAGGTGTTGGCCAAGGATTCCAGCAACCTTTCCGCCCGGCGACTTCTGGCGGAAAGTTACCGCCTCTCCAACCGCATTGAATCCTCCTTGCCCCATTACCAAAGATTAGCGAAGGAAGATCCCAATTTCAACACCCATTTTTTCTTGGGCCAAAGTTTGAAGGCCAACCAAAAGTGGGCGGAGGCTAAACTTGCCTTTGAAGCTGCGGCTGCATCTACCTCGGACGAGCGTCTTCAAGCCCGCGTCAAGCAGGAACTTACAGCCCTTCCTAAAGTGGAGGGAATTACCGATTACTTCACCAACTACCAGTTGGTCAACTACAACGAATTGAATAGCGCAGGTGCGGATTATGCGCCTGTGATTAGCGAGGACTTCCTGTATTTTACTTCGGGGAGGGCTTCTTCTCGACTCTATCCTGCTACTGGCTCGGGCTACCATCAACTTTTTCGCGCTAGAGCCCAGGGACTAAAAGTGGATGCTGCTGGAGTGGAACTTTTGCCTGAATTTGAAAATGAGGAGGGCCTCAATCAAGCGGCTTTGGCCATCAGTCCAGATGGAAATACGCTGATTTATGCCCGTGGAAATTCCCTGTCTGCAAAGGATTATCCTGAGACCATGCTTTTTGCGTCCTACTTTCGAGGCGCAGGATTTACCCAACCCATCTGGATGCCTGTCAATGAGGAGGACAACTGGTGGAATTCTACTCCTGCTTTCTCAAATGATGGTGACGAACTTTACTTTGCTTCCAATCGACCAGGAGGTTACGGTGGCATCGATTTGTACAAGGCGACCAAACTTGCCAATGGGGATTTTGGAAATGCGATCAATCTCGGTCCTACTGTCAATACTGCAGGCAATGAATTGTTTCCTCGACCTACTAAGGATGGGAAGTTTTTCTTTGCCTCCGATGGTCATCCAGGCTTGGGAAAACTGGACCTTTTTGTGGCCGAAAAAAATCAGGATGGTGTACAAATCATCAGCAATCTAGGACCTAGCTTCAATAGTCAAGCGGATGATTTTGGGATTTTTTTTACTGAATATCCCAGAGCAGGGTTTATATCCTCCAACCGTGCCGGCGGAAAAGGGGATGACGACATCTACTTTTTTGAGGACAAGACTCCCAAGCCTAAAATCGTGAATGTATTGCTCAACGTCTACACCAAAGAAGTGAAAGCAGACGGGAAGGAAGCAATTTTGCCGCAAACACGCGTGGTCTTGTATGGTGGAGACAAGCGTCAATTGGGCGGGGATGTGTCGAATCAGCAAGGAAGAGTTCGATTTACCCTTTCCCCAGAAAGTGAATACAGCATCATTGCTTCTCGAAGTGGGTATTTCTCCAAATCTTTCCCCTACACCACAAAAGGCAAGACTCCTGATCCTGCCACTTTAATTCAAGAGGTGACCAACATTTCCTTGGATACCACGATCGTTTTGGATCAGTTGATCCTTGAAAAATCCATCGTGCTGGACAATATTTATTACGATTTGAACAAGGCGGACATCCGCTCAGATGCAGCCCTAGAATTGAACAAATTGGTCAAAATTCTGAAGGACAATCCTGCGATTCGCATTGAACTCAGTTCCCATACGGATTCCAGATCCAGCGATGAATACAACCTGATCCTTTCTCAGCAACGAGCTCAGGCAGCGGTAGATTACCTCGTTAGTCAGGGGATTGCTGCCGATCGAATGGTGGCGAAGGGCTATGGAGAAACGAAGCTTCTTGTTCCAAATGCTCAAACCGAGGAGGAGCATCAAACCAACCGACGTACGGAATTCAAGGTAATTGAGATCAAAGAAAACTAGTCCTTCAATTCCTTCTCCCATTTTCTTTTTTGGTGTACGCTGTAGCGTTAAACTTTCCTCTAGAGTTTCAATGCCTCGTAAATAAGGTCATGAATTTGGGTGCGAATTCCTAAATCAAGGAGGGTATTGTTGTTGGCCTGTGGGTAGACGCGGTTGGAAAGGAAGATGTAGGTCAGCTTGTTGTCTGGGTCAGCCCATACGCAGGTACCTGTAAATCCGGTGTGTCCAAATGTGCTTTTTGGCGCCAATTTCCCTGCAGATCCGCCTTTTCCCTTTTCTGGTTCGGGCTTATCCCAGCCCCATCCTCGCCTACTGAGTTTGGATTGGCGCTTGGTAAATGCGGCGATGGTTTCTGGTTTTAGTAGGGCGACGTCCCCGTAGGTTCCTTTATTCAAAAGAAGTTGAAAGACGACGGCTAGGTCTTGGGCAGTACCAAACAATCCTGCATGGCCTGCCACTCCGCCGTACATCGCTGCGCCAGGGTCATGCACATAGCCTTGGATTTGTCTTCCGCGAAAGGCCACATCAAACTCTGTAGGGGCGATTTGAGAAAGTGGAATTTTTTCAAAAGGCTTGAATGTAAGCGTACGTAAGCCAAGCGGGGCGTAAAAATTATGATCTACAAACTCGTCCAAAGGCTGATTTACAATCTTTTCGATTACCGCTTGCATGAAGTACATGGTCAGGTCGGAGTAGACATAGCCATAAGGTTTGGGCAAAAGTTCGGATTCAACGGTCCATTTCCACAAGCTATCCCGTAAACTCGTTGGGGCAAACATGGCATTGGAGACAGGCTGGGTATAGCCTTCGCTGATCGAATCCTGGTAATAGGTAGGATTCCATTTTCCCGAATTCAAGGTTTTGGTGTAGTGGGGAATAAAGGCCTTTAGTCCCGCTTCATGAGCCAGTAAATCTTTCAAGACAATGCGCCCCTTGTTCGTTTTTTTCAATTCGGGAAGGTAGTCTCCCAAGGTTTTCGTGAGATCAAGTTCCCCACGGCTATGCAAAAACATGGCAGCAAGCGTGGTAGCCGCTACTTTGGTGATAGATGCCAAATCATAGACGGTTTCTGAGGTCACTGGGGCAGATTTTTCGTAATCCAAATGCCCATAGGAACGATCAAAAACGACTGTGCCCTCCTTTACAACAAGAACACGTGCGCCAGGCGCTGCTTTTGCGGCAATCATTTCAGCTACTACCCCATCAATTTTATCCAATTTCTCCCCATTCATTCCCACACTTTCTGGGCTACCGTAAGCCAATCGATTTTGTGGGGTCAAGAACCCACCCACGCCTTGGGTAAATTGTTCGCTTACTGTCACCGGTAAACTGCCTTTTGCAGGGCGGGCACCAAATAGGATTTGAGGAACAAGTTTTTGGGTAAAGGGGGAATTCTCATAGGCAAAGACCACATGTTCCAATCCCTCTAAGAATTTGGAAGCATAGACATTGCCGAAAAGTACGGTGACCACTTGCTGCCGCTTTTCCAGTTCTCGTATGAGAGCTAAATCCCCTGGGGCAAGACCAAAATTCCGCTGGGGGTTGTTGCTAATTCCCATCAAGCCCACCACGACGACGTCGTAGTCTTCCACTTGCTTCATCAAATTGTAATGCGCGGACTCAGTGGAGGCTTTGGGCAGGGAAAAGTGGTCTACTTGCGTATATTGATTGAGGTAGGTGCTGAATACACTACCTTCGTCTCCAAGGGTAATGCTGGCGATTTTTTTCAAGTCCAACTGCCCAAAGGGGAGTAAGTCATTTTTATTTGCAGCCACTGTAATGGCTTCCCCATAGAGCTTTTCAATCACTTCAGTAGTCGCCTGAGTGGTCAATTTATCAGCAATTTTGTAAGTATCTATGGGAGCATAACGATGAAGACCTGCCCAATATTTGGCTTTGAGTACTTTTTTTACTCGGCGGTTGATTTCTTCTTCGCTGATCAAGCCTTGCGCTACGGCTTCCAGAATGAGCGCTTTTGCTTTTGAAATATCTTCCGAATGGAGGAGGATGTCGTTACCGGCAAGCAGCGCTTTTAGTTCTACCTCACCAGGGTTTTTCCGGTCCGTTACCCCATTCATGTTGAGAGCATCTGTAAAAATCAAGCCTTGAAACTTCAATTGCTCTTGCAATAAGTCGGTGACTACTGCCTTGGAAAGGCTCGTAGGGATTTGTGATGCGGAGTCTAGGCTGGGCACGTTCAGGTGGGCCACCATCACAGACATCAAATTTTCTTTAAACAACCGTTGGTAGGGGTAGAGGTCGATGTCCCAGATTCTTGTTTCAGAGTGAGAGATGAGAGGTAGGGTGTGGTGGCTGTCTGTCTCGGTGTCCCCATGCCCTGGAAAATGCTTCGCATTAGCAAGAATCCCATTCTCTTGCAGTCCTTTCATGTAGGCAATAGCCCGCTGAGTTACCCCATCCTTGTCCTCTCCGAAGGCGCGAAATCCGATTACGGGATTATTGGGATTGGAATTGACATCCACCACAGGAGCAAAATTGACATGCATGCTCAGCACGCGAAACTGCCGGGCAATTTCCGCTCCCATCTCTTGCACCAGATTGGGATCTTGGATGGCCCCTAAGGTCATGGCTTTTGGAAAATTGAGCGTGGAGTCTAGGCGCATGCCAATGCCCCATTCCGCATCCATGGCGATAAACAAGGGGGTTTTTGCTTGGGCTTGGTAAAAATTGGTTAACCGCGCTTGCCGATTGGGACCTCCTTGAAAAAAGATGAGGCCGCCTAAGTTTTCCTTTTGGATAAGCGCAGAAATTTCATCCACATGCCGTTGATCCTTATTGGAATAGGCCGCCACCATGAATAGTTGCCCCAATCGCTCCTCGAAGGTCAAGGCATGAAAAACACTGTCTACCCAAAGCTGCTGCAAATCGGTCTCTTTACTCTCCTGGGGATCTGGATTTGGGATCTTGGGAGTTGGTTTTTCAGGAGAAAAAAGACTTCCTAAAAGTATCCATGAAAGTAAAAACCATTGGATTGCCGCCATGGAAGAGATTCAGTTTAATTCTGTATTTTTACTTAAATTTGTTTACGGAACATGCTTTTTCTTCAGCCTAAAGTGGGTTGCGGAATAACGCAATCCTTAGCGAAAAAGACGTAGTTTCAAGATACAAAAGTTTGGAATAATTCAACTAGAGGATTCTTTTTTCTTGCAAGAAAAAGAAACCGCTTTTGAGACAAACCCAGCACACCCTAATTCATTTCTTTCCGTTTTTTGGAAAAAATAGCACCTTATGAAATTACCTGCCATTTTTAGAACCGCCTCTCATCAACGATTTGCAATCAAGCCTAGGTATTACGATCCGATCAAAGAAGAAATTGAAGAGCGTACTGCCCGTATAAAAATGGAATTGGAACAGGAGGGAGAAATTGAGCCGGATAGTGATTCCCAAACTCCTAGACGCCCCATGATGAAGGGGTCATTTTCTACCTTCAGATCCAATAAGCCGCGTGAAAATGCGGTATTCAATTCCTCTACCCTCCTTCGAACTTTGCTATTCTTAGGAATGGTACTTTCGGCTTTTGGTTACATCTACATTGGACCGCAAGTATTTACCTACATGGGCTACACCGCCGCAGGTATCGGGGGCGTTTATTATTTGCTCAGATTCCTCAAGAGTAGAAAGAATGCCTGATTTCATCCAGCTACTTCCCGATGCCATTGCCAATCAAATTGCTGCTGGTGAGGTAGTTCAACGCCCTGCTTCTGCACTCAAGGAACTCCTTGAAAATGCGGTAGATGCGGGTGCCACTCAAATCCAAGTAGTGGTCAAAGAGGCTGGGAAGCAACTTATTCAGGTGATCGACAACGGGAAGGGGATGTCTCCCACCGATGCGCGCATGAGTTTTGAGCGGCATGC
>Ga0169931_10010254_pt1 | contig 13352 bp, 12 predicted proteins | sample Kivu_15m_20L_FD_129675 | JGI IMG/M metagenome (GOLD analysis project Ga0169931, IMG submission 129675) | Freshwater microbial communities from Lake Kivu, Western Province, Rwanda to study Microbial Dark Matter (Phase II) - Kivu_15m_20L... | ecosystem: Environmental > Aquatic > Freshwater > Lake...
TTCAGGGTTAAGAGCAACTAAAAGCCCAAACCCACCAAAGGGATTGAAAAGACGGACACCTTTTTTTTTTCCAAACCGGGCAAAAGCCCCCCCCCCCCCCCGCTAACCGAAGCACTCCTTCATAATGCTAAGAATCGAAGTCGTTAACGACTGAGTAAACGAGGCTTGGGTGAATTTTAGAGATTCTTGTAATGTAGCGTACACTCTTTCGCGGTACTCCTCATCAGATACCTGTGCAGCACGACTTGATACCGCTTTAATCTCGTCAATGAGCCGATCCCGCGGTCCCCTCAACGAATATCCAAAGCTGCCCAGTCCTATCCCTACCTCTTCAGTCAAGATCGGCACCAACCCACCTTTCATCACGGTGGCGACCGATGTCGCGCAGCCTTCTGAACTGGACGCAAATATAACAAACGCACATTCCGACATCAGCTCCTCAAATCTCGCGCCGCCTACCTTTACAAATCCTTCGAAACGGACATTGCGGGAATTTTTTATGCGCGCCCCCAAAACATCAAAAAAGGACGGCTCCGTGTCAGGACCACATATATGGAGATCGAGCTCGGGCATTTCCAGAAATGCCTCAACAACGACATCAACACCTTTGCAAATCAGTCCGTTCCCGGCAAAACATAAAAATTTTTTGCGAGAACGACTGCGCACCCAGTTATCAAGAAATCGAATACGCGGCGAAACACCCGGCAAATAGGTAAGCACCAGCTTTCCAAGCTGTGCGTAGCTCCGTGCACAAAACTGATCTGCCTCGCCTATAGCAAGAAAGTAGTCTGCATACTTTGTGAACGCCTCGAAATCAATCCCCTCCGTCAGGCGCATCGCCGGCACTTGGGCACCATGTCGGGCGTTGAATCGGTCGTACTGCTCCTGAACCAGCCGGTTCGACAGCCTTGGCTCCGGGCCGGCCGCTAGCAACACCTTGACCGCACGCGGCATCGCCTCTGCGTACTTTGCGAAATACTTCCCAGAGTGACCTGCCCCTAATCCTATATAGAGATCATACTGATCTGTCGGCTGAAATGCACTGGCACTTCGGTCAACAACATCGACCACAAACCCGAAGGTGTTAAGAACACGAACGATTTCGGTGATTTCCCACAGGTTGGTATGCTCATAAATATCAAGCCGTTCCGGGAATATGAATGGCTCTGTCTTGTAATAAAGGAGCGCTTGCTTAGTTGAAGCCTTATTCGCAGATACGATTAAGTTAAGATTTCTTACGACAAGAGGCCAATCTGAACCTAATGTATTTCCTAGAAAACGCACAACTTTCCAATACAACCTGGAAATAGTATCTGTCACCCAATCAGTCATATTATTCACTATTCACGGCAACAGTGTTTTAGGTATGCAATCTAAATACTGCATACGCAAGATACTCATTGTTGCGTGGCTGCACGAAACAATTAATAATTTCGAATCCACGCGCCTCGAAATAACGTGCGTAGAACGGTAGTAGAAAGCGTTCAAGTGACAGAGATGAAGTATCCACTATGCCGTAGAATTCGGCTCGACGACGTTGCCATTCCTTGTTGGCCTCAAAGTTGAATGGTGCCCAGTTCAGATTGAAAATCAGGAAGGCGCCTGGCCTCAATAGGCGTAAAGCCAGCGGCAGCGCTTCAAAATGTTCGCAATAGCGGCCCTCTGGCCCAAAAGTGGCCTGCGGGTTGTCCAGCACCACGAAATCGAAGCGATCTGTAGTTTTCGCACCGTAAGCATACGAATCTACAATGCGCACAGTCGCTCCTGGCAGATTCCGTTGTAGGCCTGGCAGAAACTCGGGGCTGATTTCCCACGCCTCCATCACCCCTACTTTTCGAGCATAAACCACGGTTTGCCAGTCGCCCTCGCGTGCAAAAAAGTCCAGAGCAGAAAGCTTCTGCATATCCACACCTTCAGCTTTTAGGCGAGCACATATCTTTGCCATGGCTTCACCACGCATAACAGCTTTCGTAAGAAATTCTCACACCGCCACCTCACTCTTTTTAAATGCAAACATAATGTATGGGAACATTAAATGCCTGATTATCTTCACTTGGTATGCAATATTTTCTGCCCGGTTACGGCAATCACAGAAACACATGTCAAAGCTTGCAGATGTAACTTGTTCTGTGTGCGAGATAACGAAACTTTCTGTTCTCTTAAATAAAACCCCCCCACCCACTACATTTTCTCTCTTATAAACATATGTTTTATATCGCAATGCCGATAGACTACGGTTCGTGCGCGAAATCTTTCGTGAAAAAGCATATGCGGTTATGTTGTGGCTTGTGAAGGCAAGACCCCCCCCCACGTAATTTTTTATACATTTCACGAAGAATTATTTCTCTGTCCTCCAGTGTAGGAGCAAGATCAATACCATTCATGGGAAAAAGAACACAATCAAACGAAGCATCCTGTACACAACCCAAGTCTCTTGCATCGCCATTTAATAATTTCAGATTGCCGAATAGTTCGGGGGGATAATCAGCCAAAGCAGCTTCATGAAGTTCCGATGAAAGCTCAATAGCAGTTACTTTATTTCCGAAAAGGAGCAAATTGGATGGAACCCTGCCTGCGCCACTCCCAAGCACGAGAATGTCTTTATTCCACAAGTGATAGTGATCAATCAAACTTTTTTCAGGGTTATTAAGTTGCCGAACCCGTGTTCTCTTGGAGATATATTTTTCGACAACTTTTCTGTCTCTGTATAGCTGCTCGTTATTCATCACCATCCTCTCTATCAACATGCTTTTAGCAGTTCACTCAGCTCCGCATGGGAAAACTCGACCGCATTCTCAGTCGAAAACATCTTAGGCGGTTGCGTATTGACTTCACTCGGTCGTAGCACGTAGTAGTCGCAAAATTCAAAGCAATAGTTGACTTCGTTCTGACTAACCAGTTCTTCATGAACTTTTTCGCCGGGGTAGAGGCCTATGATCTCAAAATTTTGGCGACCAGTAATTTCGCGCAGGATATTGATGATGCGAGCCTTCTTCATTTTCTTGATGAATACTTCGCCGCCCTTTCCAACAGTCATGGCTTGCAACACCGTATCCGCACCATCCGAAATGGTGAAGAAGAACCGCGCGATTTCGGGATGGGTCAGCTTGATGCTAGCATGCATCTGCGGATTCTCTTTCCATACGCTGATCAGTGATCCGCTGGAATTCACCATATTGCCAAAGCGTACCGACAGGAAGGTCGCATCCGAGACTCGATCGGCCTCCTCGAACAGCTTTTCCATGATGTACTTGGAGCAACCATAAACACTTGAGGGCGATGCCGCCTTGTCGGTACTTACCGCGACAACCTTTTTGATGCCCACGACATTGCGCGCGGCACGAATGACCGCCTTCGAACCCTCCACGTTATTAAGGTAGGTCTGTGTCGGCTGGGCCTCGCACATGATGAGGTCCTTCATGGCGGCGGCATGAATGACATAGTCGCAGCCGCGCATCGCGTATTCGACCGTCTCCTGGTCACGCACATCGCCGATCAAATAGGAAACGTTGGCGGAAGCCAGACGTTGCTTCATCAGGTATTGGCGCTCTTCGTTGCGCGAATAAACCACCACATGGTTGTCAACGGCGAGCTTGCGCACCAACTCCTGCCCCAGCGATCCCGTACCGCCAGTCACCAGAATTTTGTTTCTCTTAAACGATTCCAAGATTTTTCTCCACAGTTTTGATTTTTCGGAAAGCCTCCTCACCATAAAGGAGGTCGCCCATACCATTGCACACCCCAATCACCCTAGTGGGTTGCGATATATCATCCACCAGAACGTCTCCAGCCGCGCCCATGACGCCTCGAGACACGATCCACACCATGCTGTCGATCTGCCGGCGCCCTAATCCCTGCTGCAGCTTAAGCGTCGCCGCATAGCGTCGAAGGTAGCCCTCCCATCCAGCAGTCGGCGACAACACCTCTAACAAAAGACCCCGATTCTGGGCAGCAGCAATGGCACCTCGCGTGAAGCTGCCGTTTCCTACGTCGAGCAAAAGCGACGCTTGAGAAATCTCGACTGCCTCGGTATCGATCGCGGCAGTGCCTGCCGTGCAACCGATGATGACGTCCGCCCCGATGCATGCCTCTTCGATGGACGGACAAGCGATCACGGCGCCGCTTCCGCACAGGAAGGCATTCAAGCCCTGCACCGTGGCTTCCAGTGTTGCAATTCGTCGCCCCACGAGTTGCACCTCGCCACCGCGCTCGGCAAGTCGCAAAGCCAGCTTGGCGCCGATATTGCCCGCCCCGACAATTGCAACCCGGGCGCCTTTCAGTATTGGCATTCGCTGCGCGACCCATTCATCGGCCGCTTCGACCGTGAAATCGTTCGGCTTGAAGAAATGTCGCCTGTTTGGTGGAATCAACTCAAGAGCGGCTGTGCCGAGATCGATTCCGGCCTTGACTTCACAATCGATGAAGAACCGCGACACGAGTCTGTCGAAACGTTTGACGATCTCGGGTAGTGTTGTGGTCTCGCGGAGTATCAGGTTGCCGGCCAGAATGCCATCAGCCAACCGCAGTGACCCAATCAGGACCGGCGGATTGTTGACATTGGCGGTCGTCGCCAAACATAGAAGGCATTCGCCGTCGTACGAAGCCAGACGCTCATGCAGTTTTGCCAACTCATCGGGAATCATACCGACAAACCCAGTATCTCCCGGCTTTTCGGACCGTGATTGAAAAGCAAATCGAGCGTGGACAAATAGGGCCGAAAATTCGGCGCCGAATATGTCGGATGTTTGAAGGCATGGTAGTCAATCGCGACACCAGAAGCCGAAAACAGGGCTGTATCGAGGTAGTCGCGGCCGGAAGGTCCTGACAGATAGGTATCCGCGCCGAGACTCTTGCATATGGACAACAATAACTCTGAGCGGTTGCCCTCAACAACCATTGTCGAAGATCGCACCATGGGTACGCTGATACCCAACTGATGGCGAAAGTGTTGAATCAGATCTAGATTAAGGTCGACCAACCGCGTGTGGCCACCCATGAAGATCAACTCTAGTTCCGGGGCCAAAGCATTAAAGTAAGGATGACGCCGATAGGCCCCAACAATACGCGCCCAGATTTTGCGTGGCCAAGGCTGGTTATTGTCGAGCTCCATATCAGTGATTCGCTTGTCAGTATGACCTACCATGCGAATCGGTACCGTGGACCAGAACACCACGCCATCGTGGTCAATAAGGCGATTGCGATTCTGGTAATTATTTTTGGTGAACTGAACACTATCCAAAAGAACGTAGACGTCACAGAGTGCCATTTTGTGGAAAAACCCTAACCACGGTAGATGTTCTGGCTGGTGAATTGTGACAATCATTACCTATATAAGTCAGGTAACGCGCAGATATGTCTGAAATGCCTCAGCGTAGTCACAGCGCGCTTCGATACCGCGATACCGCGCCCAACTGCGAATGCCGTCAATAGATAAATAATTCTTATCATCCCGTATCTGGGATGGGAAACAGCTTCGAAAACATTCGAGTTTTCGATCTAACTCTTCTTTAGACAGGCAGACGTACGTGTCAGGCTGAAAACGCGTCAACGGGTTGGTCGCGTGAACGTAGGTCGGGTTCTCGAGTATATAGATTTCCTTCGGGCAAAATCTGGTAGTTGGCCGGGTCGCCGCGATCATTGCCTCATAGACTGCGGTATGGTCATGATGAAACGAAGGCCCGGTACACATCAGCACTTCCGGCTCTATCGATTCAATCATTTTTTCAATTCTGGAGACCAGCTCGCGGCGCGGATACACGTCCAGGCGCGAATCAAGATCCAAGGGGAGGTCAGTATCTTTATCCGTCCCCCTATGCCAGGTACCGTTAAAGTATCTGACATAGGCCTCAAATTCCCCAAGACGCTGTTCGCGGGTCAAAAACTTGTTGTGGTGTAAAGGCAGGCCCGATGCAACGACCAGCACAAAATGATATTCATAGCGGTCCCGGAATTTCTCCAGAAATCCTCCGGCACTGATGATTCCGTCATCACTATGCGGCTCGATGATCAACAAACGTTTTTTAGTCTTGCTCATTCTTTAGCAGTTCCAGTAATAACCGGCCTTTGTCAGCCCCACCAATCTTCCGTGAAAAAACAAACCCTGGAAACAGCTGCTCCAGTCCCTTCGCCAACGCAATCTCATCCGGATATTTCCAGACAGACGTCGCTACCCATTTCACTCGCCCAAACCAGTCCTTGACCGGCTTCCGACCTTTTTCCACAAGGCGGCACTCAATCAGAATCCGCTTGCAGAATCGCGCGATTTTACGGCCGTTTTCCTGAAGGTTCTGTGTATGGTGAATGACTGAAAACAAGCAGACAGTGTCAAAAGTTCCGGGAATTTCCGCGTTATCAAGGTCGAGCGCCTTAAAGTCGGCCTTAACCCCGATAATGTTTGCGATCATTTTTGCCGCGACGACAATACCCTCGTCCAACTCCACCCCGGTCGGTCGGCATCCCCGGGCAGCGAGATAATGGCATAACAGCCCGGCGTTACATCCAACGTCGAGCAACGTTTCGCCGTCGATGAAATTCACCACATCCAACAACGCGGCGCGATCCTTCAGGTCGCGCACGCCGTCGGCGTATACGACCGGCGAAGTTATCTTGTGATACACGCCGCTTTTTGTGTTCGTTGTGGCCTGCCTTCGGTACGGCGTAGTCAACGCAAGATTAAACGCGCCATTGCGCAGCAACGGCAGGATATGTCGTTTCTGATTAAGCCTCTTGAAATGCCGTCTCCATGTATCGCATTGTCCCGCATACTTTTGCTTTTCTCTGGTATCACACCACTCGAGGAAGTCTGCGGCATTCATGTCGATGACGTTATTCGGCAATTCCTCCGCCTGATCGTAATCGATGAAAACGCATACGCCTCGACCTTCGTCAAATCGAATATTTTCTGGCTTTATGTCGCCGTGATATACGCCCAAGGATTTCTGCTCCAGCATCGCGAAGATCACATCCGGAAGCGGCGCACTCCGACCCGATGGTACATACTCCATCACCATGAAACTGAAAGTGCGCCTCCCCTGGGACTCAAGAATCTTCAGAATATTCTCCGGGAGATCGTGGCTTGCCTCGTCGTAAGAGAGTTCGCCTACCTCAATCAATTTAGGCACCGAAACGCATCCAGCTTCATTCAGTCTCCTAATAATTTCCGCCTCCCGGGAAAGATTGTTGCACTTACGTGGATGCGGAAAATATTCGATCTTCAACACTCGCCTTCCATCGGTGGATAACGTAACCGCGGACGTAAGTAAAGGGGATCCATTTCTCAACAAATTGCCGGGAGCGGCTACCGCAGTCGGCTGCGCATCAGATGGCAAAGTGAAATCGAAAACCTGACTTCCCCAAAGCCGCGGGCCACCTGGCACTTGGGACTGTGACACCAACGCTCCCCGGGGCAAAGCCACTTTGTAGCCGGACAGAAGATTTACAAGCACGCAGAGGATTCCTTTATTCGTAACAACTGTAAGCAGGTACTGCTCCAGGTACTACCCTATATCCGCACGTAATGTATGCTACGGTTGTGTTTCGCTAACCAGTTTCCCACATTCAAGACGATATACGCGGCTACACTGTTCGACAGTAGACATCCGATGAGTAACAATCAGAACAGTTTTATGTCCCTGCAATGCGGAGACAGCTCGCATGACACCCCGCTCTGTTTCAGTGTCGAGCGCGCTCGTCGCCTCATCCAGGACAAGTATGGCGGGATCGTGATAGAGAGCCCGGGCAATACCAATACGCTGCCGCTGACCACCGGAAAGTCTGACACCTCGCTCCCCGACCATGGTCTCAAGACCTTGGGGCAAGCCCGCCACGAACTCCGTCAGCTGAGCCGCATCAATTGCCCGTTTTATGGCCACATCGTCAATCTGCTGCCCGGAAAGCCCAAACGCAATATTGCGCCGGAGCGTATCGTCAGTAAGGTAAATGGACTGCGGAACATAGCCGATTTGGCTCTGCCAAGAACGAAGGCTGTGTCGAATGTCTTTCCCATCCGCCAGCACTTCTCCGGAGCTCGGCGCCAGCAGACCCAGAATTACATCGACGAGGGTACTTTTCCCCGATCCGCTCAGCCCAACAAACCCGACAGATTCACCGCCACGAATAACCAAGGATATGTTTTCAAGCACCAAAGTGCTGCATCCGGGATAGGTATAACACACGTTGGCTAAGCGAATTTCATTCTGCAGTACTTGACCACGCTCGATCACTGCGCCACCAGGGCCACATTTCGAGAGTTTCAGCTCCTCGTACAATGTGTTGACAGCCGGCAACCCAAACCGCATTGACTGTGTCGCGGCGAGCATTCGTGACATCGACGGCATCAACCGGAAAGCAGCCGCGGCGAATAGGCCGAGGGTAGATACGACGTGCGACATCTCCTTCCCCTGGATCACCATGGTTACCACGAGTGACGCAAGACCGGTTACTCCAAGTAGCTCCAGCCACAGGCGGGGAAATTGCTGCAATGTGGATTGTAGCTGCGCCATACGCGCGCTCTGGGTGTTGTGAAATGAATATTGCGTCAAAAAGTCTTCCTCACGACCGAGCAACTTGATGTCTTTCGCCCCGCCCAGCCCTTGCTGCAGATGTTGCATGCGCAAGCCCTCGTGGTACTGACGCAGCTCACCCCATCGCGCAATCCGTGCCCCGGTAGCACCATGAAATACCCAAACGGCTGCGGCAAGCACCAGCACCACCACCAGCGCACCTACAGGCTCGACGACGAACATGAGCGATGCAATACCTGCCAAAACCAACCCCTCGGTCATGAGAAGCATCCCTGGAATCAGGGCGCTACCGGTAAACACACTCACCTCGGTAATGGCGTTACGAATCAGCTCCGCCGAATTGCGCTGCAAGTGGAATGTATGGGGCTGAAGAAGATAGGTCTCGAAAAGACGTTGCGACAATTTCGCCTGCATATTAAAACCAAAACGCATTTGCCGCCATGCCAGAAATGCCAGGAACACGGCCTTTATAAGGTACAATACTACGAGCACCAGCATTCCTCCGACAACCAGCAACTGATGATCGGGATTACCAAGCGATTCGACAAGTGGTCTGAGTGCCGGATAGCTTTCCACCAGGTTTTGTCGCATCAGCAAAGAAACCGCCGGAATCACCATACCAATACTGAGCGTCTCCAGAAACATGCCAATCCCCATAAGCCCGAGCAACGCAAGCACACTCTTTCGCTCGTATTGATCAAGAAGGTCCCAGGCTTTGCGAAGAGCGGGAAACATCGAAAAGTTAATTATCTTTGAAGCATAAAAACAACAGCGATTCTATGCGACAAGACTAAAATCGGTATTGGCGGGACCTTGAAACCACTGGCACCAGCTATGTCTTGTCGGCACTATCACGGGCCTTCGCAAGAAACTAGCCGATAAAAGCCGAAACCATTCCCAAAAGCAAGCCAGCGCTATTACCATAATCAACTTCTTGTTCGGCTTCACGGGGTAGCGCGGAACCAGTAATTCTCCATTATGCATTTTTCACCCTCGAAACACCTAGCACAGAAAAAAACAGGAGGGAGAATGTAACTTCCGAAAGATAGCGTTAGGCCCTTGGGTTCATGTGTTTACATTAAGATTAAGATTTATTCGAAGATAGGAGATGGGACTTGGCGGGAGGTGGAAGGGGGCAGGTGGAAAGTCTTCATGACTTAGGACTGGAGGACTCGGGACTAGGTTTTTAGCAAGCTGTAAGCAGTGGGCGATTAGCAGTTACTTTGAACTTCCTGCCTACGGCAAACTGCATACTGCCTACTTTTGTATACAGTGAGCAGTGGGCTGTTTGCAGTAGGACTTAGTCCTCAGTCCTAAAACCTGGGTCCTAAGCTCTAAAACCTACCCTAAGCTTCAACTTAAACTTAAACTAAACACCACGCGCCTGCGGCGCGCCCAACGCTAACGCAAAGGCCTTTTCCGCATTCCCAAAAGCCGGCGCGCAAGCGCAGCACCCTTCAAGACGGAGGCGAAATTGGCTTGGGCCAGGGGCGGGTGTGTGGGGGCCAATTCTTGATCCAAAATGGCAAAAATGCCTAGCCTTCGATCAAGATCACATCCGTGATCGGGACGCCGGCAAGATCGGCCTCAGCCTGATATAGATTGTGAAGGCTTTTAAGCGCCTCTCCACTTTTGGAAGTCAAAAGAATCCGGCCAAAGCCTTGGGATGGTAGCCGGGCAAATAGACTCGAAGGGTCATCGGTCGGGAAAAGACATACCTCGGTATTGTCCGATTCATTCCTGGAAAAAGAGTGCCCAGAACGTTCTGCGGCTGAACGAATCTTTTCGATCAAATCGGATTCCGACTGCGGGATAAATGCTGCCAGTTTTTTGGGTTTTTCCTGGTCTGCGCGGGCAAAACTGGCTGCCAACAGATTGACCAGCTCGCCAGAAAACATTTTCGTCGGATAAATTGATGCTGTCGGATGGATCTCAGCCAGATCTTTTTCCCCAAGAACCTTCGCCGCCAGTGGGCCAAGAAAGCTAAGATAAAATAACATTGCCAGAAAAAATCCCGCGCCAACCACAAAGGGCAAAAACCAAAGCGCCCGGCTCGGCAACATTTTCGTGAAGTTTTGTTTGCCGGGATAGGCAAACACCATTCCTTGAGGCCAATCCTTGAGCTTGTCTACAAACTGATCGATCAACCGGATGCGCTGGTAGTTCGACAGCAGCGAAAAATCAGCCGTGATTGGGATTGGCTGGGTAAGACGCGCCAAATTTTCCATCGATCCAGCAGGCTCTTGGATTAACTGGGCACGCACTTTTTCGGCGTAGGGCCTTTGTGTTTTGGCTAGATCCAAGACTTGTTGGCTCCACGAATCGTTTAACGCCCGCAGCAGGTTGGAGCCGATGGTTTTTAATTTTTCCTGCGGAAATGATCCTTGAATGATCATCTGCACCGGCTTGCTCCTGGGAGACTGCAAATCGATCAAAAGATTGGTCTGCCCTGCGGAGCCATCCTGAACCAGAAACCTAACGGGGACTTTTTCTGATCTGCCCAGATCACCTGGGGATCCAGCCTTCGGTCCTGAATCTATCCGTTTAAGTCCTGATTGATCCAGGGCCTTTCCTAAAAGGGGCCACACCGGCCACTGTTGGATAATGTCTTGCAAATTGATTTGCGGGTTAAAAGTCGACAAAGCCGCGTCAATTTCTTTCACCCCCGTCACCCCCGTCACCCCCGTCACCCCCGTCACCCCCGTAGAGCCGACAAATAAAATCTCAGTTTCAAGCCGTGTTTCTACCGGTTTCGAAAACTGGTACAGAGGATAAACTAGGCCCAACCCCAATCCCAGCAAAGCGGCAACCGCCAATAGCCCGGCTTTTTTACGGCCAATATAAGCAAGCCTTGCGAAATCGATGGAGATTTCGTCACCATCTTCCGCTGGGTTCTGAGGCAATCCCTGCCGTCGAATAATCACTTGTTTTTAGTAGCTGTTTTTAGGGTGGTTAAAAGGATTGCTTTTTTTGGAGGCGTTAATGGGACGTTGCAAAGCCATTTTTTGAGCGATTTGAAACTACGCCTGAACATAAATCTTTGGCTTTTTTGCGTTGGCTACACAGCTTCTTGTGTCCACTAAAGGCACGCTCAGCTTGAAAAAATTATGCGATTTGAATGGCGCATGAGCTGTGGAAATGAGAACCAGATCGCAAGATGCATCGATCGGGACTGATTTTCGACCCGCCAAATGAGAATGCTCCCGACTCGGCCGGATCACCGGGACATAAGGATCGTGGTAATCGACCTTGGCCCCCATGGCCTCCAGCTTTTCGATTAGGACATAGCTCGGGCTCTCGCGGTCGTCATCCACGTCGGCCTTATAAGCCAGACCCAAGAGCAGGATTTTTGAGCCTTTGATCGGTTTGCCCACACTATTCAGCGCCTCCCCTACCTTCGCCACCACATGATCGGGCATCGCCGTGTTGATCTCTCCGGCCAGCTCGATGAAGCGGGTAGGATGCCCGTACTCCCTTGCCTTCCAGGTCAGATAAAAAGGGTCGATCGGAATACAGTGACCTCCCAAGCCAGGACCTGGATAAAACGGCATGAAACCGAACGGCTTGGTCTTGGCGGCCTCAATCACCTCCCAGATATCAATGCCCATCGAGCCGTAAATGATCTTGAGCTCGTTCACCAAAGCGATGTTCACCGAGCGAAAAATATTTTCCATCAGCTTGGTGGCCTCGGCGGCTCGGGTGGAACTGACCGGCACCAGCTTTTTGATGGCCTTGCCGTAAAGCTCCTTGGCCCGCTCCAAACAGGCCGGAGTCAGCCCCCCCACCACCTTCGGAATCTCCGCCACCTTGCTCTGCGGATTTCCCGGATCCTCACGCTCCGGCGAAAACGCCAGATGAAAATCCACCCCCGCCTTCAGTCCACTCCCCTTCTCCAAAACATTCTTCAAGTCCTCATCCGTCGTCCCCGGATAGGTCGTCGACTCCAACACCACCAACTTCTTTCTGCTACCTCCTTCCACCTCCCGCTTGTCCCCTTCCACCTCCCGCCTTCCACTTTCTGTTTTCAAATACGGCGCTATGGCTTCTCCCGTTTTCAGTATGTACGAAATATCCGGCTCCCGATTCTTGTTCAACGGCGTGGGGACGCAGATCACCACCGCCTCCGAATCCTTCACCAAGGAAAAATCTGACGATGCCGTGAACCGGCCCGCCTTCACCTGCGCGGCCACATCCTCAGCCGGTATATGCCGGATGTAACTACGCCCCGCCTCAATCTCCCGAATCTTGGCCTCATCCACATCCAGCCCCAGCACCCGACAACCCGACTTGGCAAACTGCAGACCCAAGGGCAGGCCGACGTACCCCAAACCAACAATAGCGAGGTCAAACTTTACGGCGCTCATGTTGCGTAGGATTCAACCGTTTTGAGGATTCCCCCTCGAATCTTTACGGACGGGCGAAACCCCAGCAGGCGGCGAGCCTTACCGATGCTGGCTAACGAATGACGAACATCCCCTTGGCGTTCAGACAAAAAGCGGGGAGGAAGAATTTTAAGGGGTGAGCGGCAGGCGGTTTGCCGTGCGCGGTCTCGTTTGCTGCCCACTTTTCGAAACGCTTCGCTGATTATGGAGTGGAGGTTTTTCAACGAAGTGGCCTCGCCGCATGCGACGTTATAAACTTGATTCAAGGCAGCCCGGTTTTTTGTAACGCCCGCCAAAAGGTTGGCCTGCACGACGTTCTCCACAAAACAGAAGTCCCGACTGGTACGACCGTCCCCGTAAATCACATTCTTTTTTCTCTCCACAATTTCCCCGATCCATCTGGGTATCACAGCTGCGTAGGCACCCGCTGGATCTTGGCGCGGACCAA
>Ga0169931_10010256_pt1 | contig 13351 bp, 12 predicted proteins | sample Kivu_15m_20L_FD_129675 | JGI IMG/M metagenome (GOLD analysis project Ga0169931, IMG submission 129675) | Freshwater microbial communities from Lake Kivu, Western Province, Rwanda to study Microbial Dark Matter (Phase II) - Kivu_15m_20L... | ecosystem: Environmental > Aquatic > Freshwater > Lake...
CTCGTTATTCCATTCATACTTGCCAACAATTAATTGGCTATTGATTGCGCTACATTATCACAGTCAGAGTTACCGCGGCCATTTAACTGTCTTTATAGTTCGAGCGTGAACAAGAACATTTAAGATACAGTCATAGGGCAGGAATCACTTCTAATACAAACACTTACGTGTTGGCTAAAAGCTGTGTTTTTGGTAAACAGTCGATCTCCTCTATTTTATGCTCCCTTAAAAAATACAAATAAGCCAATTAGTTATTAATTTAAGGGACTCCTTATTGCTAACGTACAGAGTCAATTTGCCGAGTTCCTTAAGAATGATTATACCATCACCTTAGTATATTAGTACCCATCCACTAGTGTCAGCTTTAGTACGGTCATAATTTCTTAGCTCTTTCCAGCGATTAAAAATAAAAATGGCTTAATAATAATCGGTCACTAAAGAAAACCCCATCTATTAACATGTTCATGTTAAATATTAGGGACCGGATAACCCTATCTTAATGATTAGAAGGATAAGGAAACCTTGGATATACGGTGAATCATATTGACAAAGATTTAAAGTTACTCATATTTGCATAATCACTTTTGATAAAAACTATAACTAGTAAAAAATAATCACAAAACGCTCTGCTACCATAATTAAATTTATTCTAAGTATCGGTAATAAATTTAGCCACCCAAATTTTAGGCGCATTTTCACAATAATCTAATGAACTATTACGTTTTCTTTAAAAGATGGCTGTTTCTAAGCCTACATTTTAGTTGTATTAGTAAAAACACTATCCTTTTACACTAAATTTATATTTTATGACCTTAACTATAGATCTGGATTGTTTTCCTTTTGACTTAGAACCTTATCGCCCTAAGACTGAATGTTTAACAAATAAAGTTTTAGTATTGTAAGGTTAACTAATTTAAGTACGTTATACACGCCAAAAAACTAATAAGAGCTTTACCCCTAAACTTAAAAATTAAACTCCCTACCTAAATAGGTTTCGCAGAGAACCAGCTATAACTGATTTCGATTGGCATTTCACCACTATACACAAGTCATCCAAGCATATTGCAACAGTCACTGGTTCATTCCTCCACTTGATTATTAGTCAAGTTTCAAATTGCTCATATATAGATCAATCAGTTTCGGGTTTAATAATTTATGTTGACGCTCTCTTAAAACTCGCTTTCGCTACGCCTACATTAACACTTAAACTTACATAAATTATTAACTTGCAAATCCATTATACAAAAGGTACGTCAATTACGACTGCTTCTAATATTCAAATTCAGGATCTATTTCACTATGCCTAGACAATCTTTTTCAATTTTCTCTCACGATACTAGTGCACTATCGGTGTATTTATATATTTAGCCTAGAGGTTGAATGCCCCTATATTCAAACCTAATGGTTCTACTTAATAAATTATATAATTTTGAGTATACGGGATTTAATACCCTCTTTGATATATTCTACTTGAGTTTATATAATTTGATCTTATTCAGATCGGCTTTTTAAGTGTTCGTTCGCCACTACTAACTTAATCTCGGTTGATTTTTTTTCCTATTGCTACTTAGATGTTTCAGTTCGCAATGTGTTAGGATTAAAAGGTTTCCCTTAAGGAGATTATATTATTAAAGTTTCTACAATATACCTATCGTTTTTTTTTACGTCCTTAGTATTTATACCCTAATCATTCTTTGAATATCTTATATTACTATTTTTCTTAAATATGTACGACGGGGCTCGAACCCGTGAAACCTGCTTGGAAGGCAAGAAGTTTTCCAACTAACCTACATACATAATATCATCCAAGGGCTCTTTCCAGAACCCTTACCTTGTTACGACTTTCTCAAGATTTCAGAGAATTCCTAATTACTAAAACTCATAATAAAATTAATTATTATGTTATTTAATAACTTAAGATAATCTCAAGATCTCTCAAGGTGACGGGCGGTATGTACGAATAGAATTGCTAAAATTCACCTTATCATTCTTATATAAGATTACTTCTGAATCCAACTTAACGAACTCGAATTACAGAGATCGATTCGAACTAAGAGAAATTTTATATTTATATATTATTTCTAATATATCTAATATTGTATTTTTCCCATTGTAGCACATGTGTAGCCCTTATCATATAAACCATCTTGGCTTGTTGTTGTCCCATCCTGCCTCTTAAATAAGCGGTCTAATAAATGTACAATCATATTTATTATGATTTAGTAAATATATTAGTGGGATTTCGCTCGTTAGGGAAATTAATCCACGGTCTCACAACACGGGCTGACAACAGCCATGCAGTATCTGAATTAATAATACTATTAATACAAGATAAGGTAAGTTTTCTCGCGTGTTATCGAATTAAACCACATGCTCCTCCAGTAAGATATACTAAACCGTCAATTATTTTGAATTTTAATCTTGCGATCGTTGTGCTCAGGTAGAATGCTTAACGAGTTATCTTCAACACTTATCATACAATAAATATTTAGCATTCAACGTTTACAGCTAAGACTACTAGGGTATCTAATCCTATTTGCTCCCTTAGCTTTCGTATCTCAGTGTCAGTTATTAACCAGTGCATTGCCTTCGCCTTTTGGTGTTCCTTCTAATTTATAAACATATTATTGTTACACTAGAAATTCCATGCACCTCTATAAAACTCAAGAAAAACACTATCAATACCTTAACAATTCTTATATTGATCTTTAAATATTGAGTTATTTTTCCACCTACATACATTTTACACCCCGAATAATTGTGAGAAAGACTTGAGCTTTACGTATACATTTATGTTAATTATTTTATCTAATTGTAAAATAATTCTTATTCTAATTATTTTAATTAGAATTATTAAGACTTACAGTTCCCTGTAAGATCGGACTATATCTTTAACTAAATATTTTTTACATTATTATGAATGTTTAATTTAAATTTTAAGATCTTATCCAAATAATTAGGATCTTGATTATCTAAAATATGAGCTTTTTTTCAATTTATATAACTAATAAGTTTTTTAGTTTTTAAAGGAAATTTATCTAAATAATTTATTAGTTTATTTCTTGCAAAATAATCTGATGTATATAATACATAAGTATTTCTATCTTTTCTAATATTATTTTTTAATGATAATATTTTAGCAATATCTTGTAAAATTTCTATTTCTTTTTGAGAAATTTCAAATATTAGCTTAGGTCTTGTTTTATCAATCGCTATTCTAAAACAACCTTCAGCATCTATAAAACCACTTAATCAAGCATTATCAAAATTAATTGGTGAATTATCTTTAGTGATTGAATTAAGATCTATAGTATTATCTATATTAGAATGAATAAAACTACATCAACTATAAAATTGATAAAAACGATAATTAGATTTTAAACGAGAGTTAAATTTATTTATAATATCGTTATATTGATTTTTAGTTAAACAATAACGGGAAATAGAAATTTTACTATTATGGGTAACAGAACCATAACCTAAATATTTCTTAATAAGATAAAGTAAAGAAGCATCACAACTATGTTGAGATATTTCAAACCCCACAGTTTGATTTTTACGGATAAATCAAGAACCGTCACCTTCAGTGAAACCTATTAATCAATCTAAAAATTGTTGTTTATTATTCATATTATAATTTAGTTATTTCACATGTAGTCTCTGAGGAACTTAATATTAATTAATTTCCTGCTGATTATCTAAAATTATTAATTTTTCCGATAGATCTCATCAGGATAAATTCGGATAATAATTATAAAGATTTTCCAGCATATAGTGAAATTTTATCTTTTATGTCACCATAAAAGACGGCAATACATTTTACCGCGTCTGCTGGCACGTATATTGGACAGCCCTAATATCATTAAGTCATAATCTTAGAATAATATATGTGGTTTAAGTTATAATTACCAATCCCACAATGCAAGATAGCTACGTCAAGCTTTCGCTCATTGCGTAATATTCACCACTGCTGCCTAATTATTTAGTCCAATCCGTGTTTCAGTTCTGGCGTGGCTGTACAAACTTTCATCCCAGCTACGGATCACAGTCTAGGTGAGCCATTACCTCACCTACTAACTAATCCGAAATCAGCTTATCCTAAGGCGATTAATCTTTAATTATTATAGAGTATTCATGATTAACACTTATCCTCTACCTTAGGGTAAATAACCAATTTATTACTCACTCGGACGCCAAGAATCTAAATTCTTTCGACTTGCATGTGTAATTCCTCTTGCTAGCCTTATCTACTGTGCCACTATCAAACACAATTTTCCTTAGAGAGAATTGAACTCTCTTAAACCAATAAGGAACTAAATTATTATTCTATAAAATTTTATCTCTCCGAGAATGAATCGAACACTCAACCTTGATATTAACAGTATCACGCTCTAACCTATTGAGCTATCGGAGAAATGGAGTATTGGTGAATCGAACACCAGCAGCATCCATGCAAAAGATACATTCTACCAATTAAATTAATACCCCATAATTTTTAATTATAATAATAGCTAGGAAATAGCGAGATTCGAACTCGCGATAGTTAGACTATGACAACTTTCAAGGCTGTTGCATTAAACCACTCTGCCATATTTCCAATATATTAAATAACTCAATATATTATATTGAGTTATTTAGTTATAGAATTATATTAAATAAATAATAATTAAATTTTTAAATAATAAAATTAGATAAAACATCAAAACTAATAATAAATATAGGATTAGGATATAAAATAAAACTTATTATAATAAATAAAGAAATACCTAATATTAAAGAATTAACTAAATTAATATTATTTCTTTTTATCGTAATATCCGCTAAATTTTTATAAGTATAAGTTAAATTATGTTTCATATATATTCATTTAATAACTCTTAAATAATAGAAACAACTTATAACAGATCCAACAATAGCAATTAAAGATAGAATATAAAATTCATTCTGTAAAGCTGACATAAATATTAAAAATTTACTAAAAAATCCAGCTAAAGGAGGGATACCAGCTAAAGATAATAAATTTAAAACAAAAGTGATAGCGATAATAGGATTAAATCTAGATAAACCAGATAATTCAACAATAAAATTACCAGTAATATTATTATCATAAAAATATAATAAAATACTAAAAGTAATAAAATTCATTATTATATAAATAACAAGATAAATTAAAGATGATTGTAAATTTAATAAATTATAACCAGATATTAAACCTAATAAAATAAAACCAACATGACCAATAGCAGAATAAGCAAATAATCGTTTTATTTTAGTTTGATATAAACCACCTATAGACCCTATAATAAAAGAAGAAATAATTGAAATAACTAATATAAAATAAAAATCTAAATTATTAAAAACATAATATAATAAAGTTATTAAAACACTAAAAGTAGCTAATTTAGGAACAATAGAAAAAAATCCTGTTATAATAGTAGAAGTACCTTCATAAACATCAGGAGCTCAATTATGAAAAGGAGCAGCAGCTAATTTAAATAATATTCCAATAATTAAAAATAAACCACCTAATAGAGTAGGAAATTGATCAGAGTAACTAAAATAGATAAAATTATGAATCCCGTAGAAAGTTATTTCACCAGTATATAAATACAATAATGTACAACCTAATAATAAAATACCAGAACTTAAAGCACCTAATAAAAAATATTTTAAACCTGCTTCAGTATTAGAATATTTATCTCTTTGAAAAGTAGCTAAAACATATAAAGATAAGCTAAATAATTCAATAGATAAATAAAACATTAATAAATTATGAGAAGACACTAAAAATAACATACCTAAACAAGCGAATAAAATTAATAAAGGAAATTCAAAATCAGTTAAATTATCTTTTTTATAAAAATCAAAAGATCAAAATAGAACAACAATAGAACTTAATAAAATCAAAACTTTAAAAAATACAATTAAAGAATTACTATAAAAAATTTCATCATAAAATATAATATTAAAATTATTGAAATTTAATATTAAAGTAATTAATAATACTATTATAGATAATATTGTTATTTTATATTGTTGTGAATATTTACCATTAACTTTTGCATATATAACTGCAAAAGTTAATAATAATATTAAAGAAGAAGATAAAAATAATTCCGGTAATAATATTTCTAACATTTTTTTATTGTATTAGTATAATCAGTATTTATTTGAACAAATAAATCTTGTCTTTTAACATTTATTTCATGAGATAATGTTAACACTATAGCAGCTAACATAGCAACTAATAAAATAATACTGGCAAATAAAAAATAAACATATAAGTCTGTATATAAATATTCGGCCAATAATAATATATTAGTAAAAGGTAATATTATAAAATAATCTGTATAATTTATAGTATTTTGTACATCAATTGTAGGTAATAATAAAGATAATTCAATTAAAAATATAATACCTATTAAAATCCCAATAGGAATATATCTAGTTGTATTATCTAATAATTCTACTAATTTAATATTTAACATCATAACTACAAATAAAAATAAGATTGCGATGGCCCCAACATAAACAATTAAAAATAATAAACCTAAAAATTCAATACCTAAAAGTATTAATAGTATAGACACATTAGCAAAAGCTAAAACTAATGAAAAAATACTATGTATTGGATTTTTTGAAGTAATTACTAATAAAGAACTTATAAGAGCAGCACTACCAAAACAAAAAAATATACTCATTTTAATGTCTGAGAGGATTTGAACCTCTATCATATTAATCCGAAGTTAAACACACTACCCTTGTGCTACAGACATAAATAGATATTTAAAAATATCTATAAATTATTTTTTTTTATTTCATTTAGCTAATTTTCCTCATTTTGTTTTATGGGCTCCACCTCTCCCTCCGGATACTGGAGTTTTACCACCATGAGGATGATCAATGGGGTTTTTAGCAACACCTCTAACAATAGGCATTCTACCTAATCATCTAGAGACACCGGCTTTACCTTTAACAATATTATTATGATTTATATTAGAAACACGACCTAACATAGCTAATGAATTTTTACTTAAAGATATAATTTTCTTAGATGGTAAACGCACTGTACACATATCGGATATTTTTAATAATTCACAAGAAACACCAGCAGATCTAGCAAATTTATTATCAACATTATATATCATACTCCCTATAGGTATTTCAGATAATAATAAAGTACTACCTATTTGATAATTTATAGGGTTATTACTATTTCTACCAAAAATTATACTCGATTCTTGTAACCCATGAGGAGCTAAAATATAAAAATATTTATTATTTTTAGTTTTACATAATGCGATATTACCAGATCTATTAGGATCATATTCAATACGTACTACAGAAAATTCATTGTATTCACCTATATTTGAATTTCAGTTTATTATTCTGTATTTTCTTTTATGACCCCCTCCTCTATGATAAATTGTTATTTTTCCAGAATGGTTTCTTCCATCTATTGATTTTTTACCTTTTGTTAAATTTTTATAACTAGAACCACTTCATAAATTATTATCTTTAACAACAACTCTTAATCTTAAACCATTAGTAATTGGTTTATATTTTTTTATACTCATTTCTTACAGTTAAATAAACTTTTAAACCTAATTTTCCTCATTTTGTTTGTATGGGATTACTTTTATAATCTATAGGTATTACAACAGATTGAGTTTTTATACCTCCAATACGATAATGACGAGCTTTATTAACACCACCTAATCGTCCACTCATTTTAATAAGGATCCCAGAACGAGAAGTAGAAGGAATTTTGTGTTTAGTTTTAAACTTAAATTTAAAAGGAGTTCAAAAACTACCTAATAAATATAATTGTTTTTTAAAAAAACCAAATCTAAAATATTCATTTTGAAAACCCCCACTATAAATAGTATTAAAACCTTCTGATAATTTTAAAGTTCTAATATGTTTTATTCTATATCAGGGTATTAATTTTTTATTTCAAATTAAATTATTATTTTGTAATTCTATTAATTTAATATATTTCATAATTTTATTATTAATTAAATATATTTAATCCTAATCAGGATTAAATATATTAAGAACCTCATCAATATATACAGATAAATAAGAAAATTCAAACATAATCAACAAAATGTCAATATCATAATGAAGCTTCATAACCATTATGGTGATGTTTTGTAAAATGATGATTAATCATTCTAAATAAACAAACAATTAAGAAAGTTGTACCAATTAATACATGTAAACCATGGAAACCAGTAGCAACAAAGAAAGTACTACCATAAACAGAATCAGCAATAGTGAAAGGAGCTTCATAATATTCTAATCCTTGTAAAAAAGTAAAGAAAATACCTAATAATATAGTAATTATTAAACCTAATATCGCATTTTTTCTATCACCTGATATTAATGCATGATGTGATCATGTTGCTGTAGCACCAGATGTTAATAAAACTGCGGTATTTAATAAAGGTACTTCAAAAGGATTTAAAGCTTGAATACCAACAGGAGGTCAAACAGCCCCTAATTCAATAGCAGGACCTAAAGAACTATGGAAAAATGCTCAGAAGAAAGAAAAGAAGAAACAAACTTCAGATAAAATAAATAATAACATTCCTCATTTTAAACCTCTTTGTACTATTAAAGTATGATGCCCTTGGAATGAAGCTTCTCTAATAACATCTCTTCATCAAACGATCATAACTAAAATAACTAAAGTAGCGGAACTTAATAATAATAAATCACCATATTGATAGCTGTGAAAATACATAACAGCACCTGTAGTTAAACCTAATAATGCCATAGAACCAACATAAGGTCAAGGGCTAGGATCAACTAAATGAAAAGGATGATAATGTTTAGAAGACATAAGTAATAAAAAAATACTATAAAATAAAGTAAGTAATAAAACTAATACTTTATTATAAATATTATAATTATTTAATTATAATATTCCTTTTTGTTTATATCTATCTTTATATGCTGGTTTAATATTTATAATTTTATGTTTAAAATTAGTTACTAATAATTTTGAAGACCCTATAATTTTTATTGAAGTAGCATTTATTGCTTCTACTTTTAAATAATCAGGAATATTAATAACTTGAGGAGATTTAAACCCAATATATAATAAAATTTTATTATTTTGTAATTCTATCTTAAACCCAACACCAGAAACCTTTAATATTTCAAAATAACCTTTATTAACAGAAAATAAAAGACTATTTAATAAAGATTCTAAAGTATGATTAGACGGAACTAAAAATTTTTTATTAGAATATAAGACTTTATCTGTAGATTTATAATTAATTAATTTTTTTCCGTATTTTCCAGATATTATGATAGAATTATAATTAGTTTTTGATTCTATAATTTTAACTGTAGACATTTTAAGCATAGTCTGGAGTTGAACCAGAATACAGGAGCTTTGCAGGCTCTGCCAATAACCCTATTGAAACTACGCCAGATTTAATTCCTTTGTCATTAAAAGGAATTATCAGATAATATTAATTTATTTTCTAATATACCTAATAGAGGATTTAAAACTAAAAAATATCCAAAATAGAATATAGAAGCTAATTGTCCAATAGTAATTCAAGGTTCTTCAACAACTTGAGATCCTATATATGTTAATAAAATAAAATCAGAAACAAAGAATCAGAATAAAATTTTACTTATAGGTCTAAATTGTAAACTTCTAAATTTAGAAAAATGAATATGGGGTAACACTAATAAAACAACTAATGATCCAAATAAAGCTAACACTCCTAATAATTTATCTGGAATAGATCTTAAAATAGCATAAGCAAATAAAAAATATCATTCTGGTTGAATATGAGCAGGTGTCACTAAAGGATTAGCTGGAATATAATTATCAGGATGACCTAATAGGTTTGGGTAGAAATAAATGAAAACTGCGAAAAAAACAGCAAAAACTGCATACCCTAATAAATCTTTTGAAGTATAATAAGGATGAAAAGGTATTTTATCTATATTAGAATCTATACCTATTGGATTATTTGAACCATGTTCATGTAAAGCTATTAGATGAGCAAGAACTAAACCAGTTAAAACAAAAGGTAATAAATAATGTAAACTAAAAAATCTATTTAAAGTTGCATTACTAACAGAGAAACCACCTCAAATTCATTCAACTATATCTTGTCCTAAATAAGGGATAGCTGATATTAAATTTGTTATTACTGTTGCACCTCAGAAACTCATTTGCAAATCTTAAAATTATATGAATTCCTTTCATTATAATTCCTGTACTTTAAATCCTATTTTAGGATTAAATTTTACATAAAGCCCTAGCCTATATATATATATATAAGTAAGATCCGACTGTACATTAAGCATCATTTCAGACACCCATCGATGAACCAGTCTGTAGCAGTTAATATTTTAACTGACGGTCTTTACTAAAAAAATGGAATAAGTAGTTGACCGTTAACATCGACATTGCTAATAAATTAAATTACTAGAAATAAGTAAAAAAATACTTTTAAAATATTATTGCGTATTTATAAATTTATTAACTATCTATTAATTTTCTCATCATGTCTAAACTAAAATGTTTAGAAACTATATTAATTAATAAAGGCATATATATTTTAGGAATATATATTAATCATTGATTTTTATCTTTATTTTTTAACCGAGGATAGGCTAATATATTAAATTTAGTTTCTAATAATTTACATAATAAAAGAACTTCATTATAATCAAAATTATCTGTATGTAATATTAATCCAGATTTAGGGTTTTTTGAACCGTCATCCATAATTCAAGTAGCTAAAGCTAAAGAATCAATAATATTAAACAAAATATCATAAGAAGGTAATATTTTTTTATTATTTTTATAAAAAATATCATGAATATAATTAAAACTACTAAAAGTTCAAGTATGAAATCGACTATAATAATATACTTTATTTAACTTAGAGATAGTTTTTAATAATTTAGGTTTTTCTAAACTACAATAACTATAAGAAGAAAATATTTTTCAATTATGTAATAAATACTGAACATTAGGTGAGCCTTGCTTAAAAGAAATACGAGTATTACCTAAAACAAGTTCATTATTATTTTTATATAATCTACGCTCAGCATGAGCATCCCCTAATAAACTTCCATATATAATAGATAAAATTATAAGAGGGTGAGGACCTATCCGAGAAAGACCATTTATACGAATATTAGACATAATTTAAATTAAATAGATTTGAGGCCAAATTTAACCTCAAGGTAAAACATAACCGATAAAAGCAGTAGCCATCATAAGTATTAAGATAACAACTCCAATACCTCAAACTATTTCTCGAGGTTTTGTGTAACTACCATGATATAAACCACGAGCTACATGTAAGTAAACCATAATAAAAAACATAGATGCTCCATTTGCATGGATATATCTAAGAGTTCAACCATAATTTACGTCTCTCATAATATGTTCAACTGAATCAAAAGCTAAATCTATATGAGCAGTATAATGCATAGCTAAAAATATACCCGAAGCTAATTGTATAATTAAACAAATCCCCAATAAAGATCCAAATCCTCATAAATAACTTAAGTTAGCGGGGGCAGGTAAATCTATTAACATACCATTAACTATAGATAATAATGGATGATTTTTTAATATTCTCATTGACGTCGTCGGGATTTGAACCCGAGATGTATAATACAATTGATTTACAGTCAACCGCCTTTAACCACTCAGCCACAACGCCATAACTAAAAAGGAGAAAGATTATTCTCATTCTAATCCTCCTTTTAATCACTCATAAATTAAACCTATAGTTAATATAAATAAAAATAAATACATAGTTCAATATCCAAATATATCTATATAACTAATAATAACACTTCAAGGGAATAAAAAAGATATCTCTAAATCAAAAATAATAAATAAAATACCTACTAAAAAAAATCTAACTTCAAATTTTTGTCTACTATCTCCATAAGGATCAAATCCACATTCATAAACTGATATTTTTTCAGGATCAGGATAGGAAACGGCTAATAGATAAGAAGCTAAAACTATTATAGAACCTATTAAAGTACCTATAATAAAAAATATTAAAATATTACTATATTCAAATCACATATTTCTTTTTTTTTATTACATTTTACACTCTTAACAATTAAGAGTGTGATATATTATTTATTATTAGAAACTACTAAATAAGGTAATTCATTAAATGTATGTAAAGCCGGAGGAGATTCATGATATCATTCTAAAGTAGATATGATAGCAGGGTCTGCTTGTGAACTAAAGAATTCTTTAGATTCTCAAACATTAGCTTTAACAGGAACACCGTCCGATAATGTTCTATATATAACATACATAAAAATAAATACCCCAACTAAAGATATAATACTACCAAATGAACTAATATAATTTCAACCAGCATAAGCATCCGGGAAATCACTATATCTTCTTGGGAATCCCGCTAAACCTAAAAAATGTTGAGGGAAGAAAGTTAAGTTAACACCAACAAACATTACTCAGAAATGAATTTTTCCTCAAGATTCTGGGTAAGCATAACCAGTAATTTTACCACTTCAATAATATAATCCACCGAAAAGACTAAATACAGCCCCCATAGATAATACATAATGGAAATGAGCAACAACATAGTAAGTATCATGTAACGCGATATCTAAACCACCATTAGCTAATAAAACACCAGTAACACCACCTAATGTAAATAAAGCGATGAAACCTAAAGCAAATAACATAGGAGTTTGAAATCTTAAAGACCCTCCATATAAAGTACCTAATCAACTAAATATTTTAATACCAGTAGGAACTGCTATAATCATAGTAGCTGCAGTGAAATAAGCTCTAGTGTCTACATCCATACCAACAGTATACATATGATGAGCTCAAACTATGAATCCTAAGAAACCAATAGATAACATAGCGTATACCATACCAAAATAACCAAATATTGGTTTTTCTGCGAAAGAAGAAACAATATGAGATACAATACCAAAAGCTGGAATTATTAATATATAAACTTCAGGATGTCCAAAGAATCAGAATAAATGTTGATATAATATAGGATCACCTCCACCAGCTGGGTCAAAGAAACTAGTATTGAAATTTCTATCTGTTAATAACATAGTAATAGCTCCTGCTAATACCGGTAATGATAATAGTAATAATATTGCAGTAATAAATACAGCTCATACAAATAAAGGGATTTTATGCATAGTCATTCCTGGTGCTCTCATATTTAAAATAGTTGTTATAAAATTCATAGCACCTAATATTGAAGACATCCCAGCTAAATGTAAACTAAAAATAGCTAAATCTACTGAACCTCCTGAATGATATTCTATACTAGATAAAGGGGGATAAACA
>Ga0169931_10010257_pt1 | contig 13350 bp, 11 predicted proteins | sample Kivu_15m_20L_FD_129675 | JGI IMG/M metagenome (GOLD analysis project Ga0169931, IMG submission 129675) | Freshwater microbial communities from Lake Kivu, Western Province, Rwanda to study Microbial Dark Matter (Phase II) - Kivu_15m_20L... | ecosystem: Environmental > Aquatic > Freshwater > Lake...
ACCATCTAACCATTGTTCCAGCCATTTTTGGGAGTCACCAAGAGGAATAAACCAATGTTCTGTTTCACGCCATTCAGCTTCACCACCGGTAAGCGCGCTATGTGGATTGATGAGCTCAGAAGGAGACAGGGAGGTTCCACATTTCTCACATTGGTCTCCATAGGCATCTGGATTACTACAAACAGGACAGGTTCCCTTTACATATCGATCAGGTAAAAACATGCCGGCTGCTGGATCGAATAATTGTTTTTCAATTTTCTTCTTGAAAATGCCTTTTTCCAACAGTTTTAGAAAGAAATCCTGTGATGTTTTCTTATGAACTTCCGAGCTTGTTCTACCATAATAGTCAAATTCAATACCCATCTTTTCAAAACTTCCCTTCAGAAGGGGATGGAATCGATCTACAATATCCTGAGGTGTAATTTTTTCCTTGTCAGCAGCTATCGTTATTGGTACACCATGCTCGTCCGAACCACAGACAAAAAGGATATCTGCATCGTTTTGGCGCTTATATCGAACAAAGAAGTCAGCTGGTAAATACGCTCCAGCCAAATGCCCAATATGAAGCGGGCCATTAGCATAGGGTAGAGCTGCTGTAACAAGAAAACGTTTACTCATGTTGAAATTGATCTAATATGAAGCTTGAATATACGACGCTATTTCTGGCTTCTAAAACCAGTTCCAAAAGCTGATTGATGAGCTGCGTATATACAGATACCTACGCTTACCGACACATTTAAAGAATGCTTTTGCCCATACTGAGGAATCTCGAATACATCGTCACATAATTCTAAGATCTCATCATCCAGACCGAGCACTTCATTGCCAAATACAAATATGGATGGTCTACTTAAATGTAAATCGGTCGATATTAATTTGGATGATTGGGTTTGTTCTATACCAAAAATCAACCAATTTTCTTTTTTATATCTCGAAATGAGCGCTAGTCCATCTCTTTCATATTCCCAAGGAACCCATTCATCAGCTCCCAGTGCAGTTTTAGAAATTTCAATTCTAGGTGGGGATGGTGTATAACCACTTAATAACACTTTATGGACGCCAAACGCGTCTGCACTTCTAAATGTCGACCCGACATTATGCATACTTCTAATGTTGTGTAAACACACCATTAGCTTCGTCTTAGTTAATGGACTGATTCGGCTTTTATGTAATTGGCTGATTTCTGTTGAATGTAGTTTGGGATATTTCAAAGTATCAAGACTTAAAGGTAGATTTATTTCTTACTAAAATTATCAGAATACCTTATTTTATCATAACCTACCTTTCAGGGGCAAGCACCCCAACTAAACCCTGCTTCATTTGAATCATTTGATCCTAATGAAGCAGGGTCTTATTTATTCATTAATCGAATGGACTCAGGTCGTGAAAATTAATTACTTAAGTCAAGAAGGTTTCGATAAGCTTAAAGCGGAGCTTAGAGATTTGACAATTAATGGACGTCGCGAAATTGCTCAACAAATTGCTGAAGCCAGATCTCATGGAGATTTGAGCGAAAACGCTGAATATGAAGCGGCCAAAGAGGCGCAATCACACCTTGAAAAACGAATTGCTGAACTTGAAGCAATATTATCAAATTCGAGGGTTATCGACGAAAAAAATCTAGATACCGACAAAGTATACCTATTATCAAAAGTGACCATACTTAATAAAAAAGTTAATAAAAAAATGGTCTACACTATTGTATCTGCTCAAGAAGCAGATTTTAAAGAAAATAAGATTTCTAGTGATTCACCTATTGGAGCTGCTTTAATGGGTAAAAGTAAAGGCGATCTGGTAAAGGTTAATGTACCGGCTGGTACTCTTGAATTAGAAATACTGAACATAGAACGTTAAAAGGTCTTAAACTATGAAATTAGCGGTAATTGGAACAGGTTATGTTGGTTTAGTTACGGGTACCTGTTTCGCCGATTCAGGTAATCATGTAATATGCGTCGATAATAATTCCAACAAAGTTGAGATGTTGCGAAATAAACAAATTCCTATTTATGAACCAGGAATTGAACCATTATTTGAACGCTCTGTACGTGAAGGTCGACTAGTTTTTACAACAAATTTAGAAGATGCCGTTAAACATGCCGAAATAATTTTTCTTTGCCTTCCAACTCCCCCTGGTGCAAATGGTCAAGCAGATCTGAGTTTTGTCCTAAATGTGGCAGAGGAGATCGCTCCGATGATTGACTCCTACAAAATCATTGTGAATAAAAGTACCGTTCCTGTTGGAACTGCTGATCAAGTTCATGCCAAAATAAAACCTTTCGCTAAAGCTGATTTCGATGTCGTTTCAAATCCAGAGTTTCTACGTGAAGGTGCTGCAATTGATGATTTTCTAAAACCAGAACGTGTTGTGGTTGGCACACAAAGCCCAAGGGCAATGGAAAAAATGCATGCGCTCTATGAGCCATTTGTTCGTAGCGGAAATCCAATCATATTTATGGATGAGCGAAGCTCTGAACTCACCAAATATGCAGCTAATGCATTTTTAGCGACTAAAATTAGTTTCATGAATGAAATTGCAAATCTTTGTGAACGTGTTGGAGCAAATGTTGATAATGTTCGTCGAGGAATTGGAACAGATACTCGCATTGGGAAAAGGTTCTTGTTTGCAGGAATCGGTTATGGCGGAAGCTGTTTTCCTAAAGATGTGCAAGCTCTAGGCTTTACTGCCGATGAATATGATTATGATTTCAAAATACTTGATGCTGTTATGAGCGTAAATGATCATCAACGATTGAGTATGATGAGTAAAATCTTACATCATTTCGGGTCTTTATCAGGTAAACAAATAACCATTTGGGGACTAGCATTTAAAGCAGAAACCGATGATGTTCGTGAAGCCCCAGCACTATATCTTGCAAAAGAACTAGTTGATTCTGGTGCTAAAGTGATTGCATATGACCCTGAAGCAGCAAAAAATTTTAAAGAGTACATGGGGCCGGAATACGCCGATAAAATAGAGTACAAAAGCAATGCCCTCGATGCTCTTGATGGAAGCGATGCATTACTCATTTGTACGGATTGGAATGAATTTAGACGACCTAATTTCGATGAATTCACCAATCGACTAAACAAACCAGTCGTTTTCGATGGTCGTAATCTATATGATCTTGATCATATGGCCAAAACAGGTATTCATTACTACAGTGTTGGTCGTGCTACAGTTACGCCTGCCAGTTCATAGTCGCTCCACTTTTTAGAACTCTTCTATGGTCATCCTAGGAATCTCATGCTACTACCACGACTCGGCAGCAGCAATCCTCAGAGATGGCAAAATAGTTGCTGCTGCTCAAGAAGAACGGTTCTCACGCATCAAACATGATGCTCGTTTTCCAAAGAATGCTGTCGAATACTGCCTTAATGAAGCTCAAATTTCATCTGAGGATCTTGATTTGGTTGTCTTTTATGATAAACCATTTCTAAAATTTGAGCGGATTCTTGAAACAGCACTGATGGAAGCACCTTTTGGGCTTAATGCAGCGCTAAAATCGATACCTATTTGGATTAAACAAAAGCTATGGATCAGCGATCATATTCGTAATGAACTTGAATTTAAAGGTCGCATATTATTCCCTGAACATCATCAATCGCACGCCGCATCAGCCTTTTATCCAAGTCCCTTTGATCAGGCAGCTATCCTTACACTTGATGGGGTAGGTGAGTGGGCTACGGCAAGTATTTCGTATGGAAATGGAAATCATATAGAGCTGATCAAGGAACTAAAATTCCCGCATTCTCTTGGTTTATTGTACTCAGCATTCACCTATTATGCTGGTTTTAAGGTTAATTCAGGTGAATACAAATTAATGGGTTTGGCACCGTATGGAAAACCTGTTTTTGCCGATCTGATATATGAACATCTGATTGATCTAAAAGATGATGGTTCTTTTAGAATGAATATGCGTTATTTCAGTTATCAATCAGGTCTTAAGATGACTTCGAGACATTTTGATGCACTCTTTGGTGGACCCGCTCGTAAACCTGAGGCTCCATTAACACAACGAGAGATGGATTTGGCAGCATCCATTCAAAAAGTTACCGAAGATATTATGCTTAAAATGGCCAAAGAAGCGGTTGAAATTACGGGATGTCGTAATCTTTGTTTAGCCGGGGGAGTTGCTCTTAATTGCGTAGGGAATGGTCGTATCCTAAAAGAAAAAATCGTTGACAATCTTTGGATACAACCAGCTTCGGGTGATGCAGGAGGCTCTCTTGGAGCAGCCCTGCTGGGCTGGTATTCCTATAATAACAAGCCTCGGAAGGCAAATCCCAACGATGATATGCTGGGTGCATTTCTTGGACCAGCCTATCATAATGATGAAATACGAGAATGGTTGGATCAACAACACATCCCCTATAAATACTTTGAAGACCCCGATTTGTTCAGCTACATGTCCCAAATGCTTGACCAGGGTTTTATTTTGGGATGGCTGCACGGTCGTATGGAATTTGGACCAAGAGCACTCGGTAACAGAAGCATATTAGCTGACGCTCGAAAACCCGATATGCAAAAAAAATTAAATCTCAGCATAAAGTATCGAGAAAGCTTTCGCCCATTTGCTCCAGTCGTTCTCCAAGAAAATGCCCATGACTATTTTGATCTCAAAGGGAATAGCCCTTATATGCTTGTTACTGCTCAAGTTAAATCAAGTCATTTAAAAAAAATAAATACTAATCTGGAGGGATTAGAACTACTTTATGCTGATCGAAGTGAAATTCCTGCAGTGACACATGTGGATAACTCAGCACGTATACAAACAGTCGATCAAACTCGTAATCCTCAACTTTGGAGTCTACTTCATACTTTTAAAGAACAGACAGGTGTACCGCTTCTTGTCAATACTAGCTTTAATGTTAGAGGAGAACCACCAGTTGAATCACCAGAAGATGCATGGAATTGTTTTATGTCTACGGAAATAGATATTCTGGTTCTTGAGAATTACGTCATCCTTAAGTCTGAACAGGACTCTAAAATGAGCCCAAAACAAACCCAAATTCGAAATTTCGAACTAGATTGACCATGAGTTTTATAGCCATCAACGAAACGATACAAGTAACGAGACGCAAAATCATCGAATTTGGTGTAGTTTTATTCGTAATGTTAAGTCTTGTAATTCCCATAATTACACTATGGCAAAACGATTGGATTTGGCAAAATTGGTTGGATTGGACGTTTGCCCTTGGTTTGTCCTTTCTGATTCTATGCCTAAGTACGGGTACTAAAATGGCGCCTTTTTATCTAGCTTGGATGAAATTTGCCTTAATACTCGGGACAATAGTAACTGGATTTATCGTTAGTCTTGTGTTTTTATTTCTCATTAGTCCCATTGGCTTGATCAAAAGACTATCTAAAGGTAAAACTGATTACACAAAGGAATTCAACACCTCAATCACTTCCTATTGGATCGAATCAAAAACATCACAGCATCCCAATCAAATGGAAAAGATGTACTAATGGCCGAAATGGAAATAAAACAAAAGATGAATCCTATCTCTTCTTTAGTCGATGTCTACCCTTATCGCTACGTGAATGATGATATTCATTTTTTACTTCTTCATCGTTCTGAAACTCAAATATACGGTGGTCAATGGCGTATGATTGGCGGAAAAGTGGAAACCAATGAAACACACGCCCAAACAGCACACCGAGAGTTTATGGAGGAAACAGGCCTTCAAGCAAAGTTAAAATGGGTCGTTCCAACAATTAATTCCTTTTTTGACCCCCAAGCAGATAGTATCAGACATATTCCAGTTTTTGCTTTTGAATGTGATGATTACATCGTCCGTTTAAATCATGAACATGATGATTGCTCATGGTGTAATCTAACTGATGCACAAGAAAAAGTTTCATGGTATGAACATAAGCGAATCATTCGCCTAATTCATGATATTCTAAGATCTTCAGGAATTATGAAGGAGTGGGTACTTTGAAAACCATATACTCAGTACTCTTATTGCTAATATCTACTAACTCGGTAGTTATAGCTCAAAACAAGTATCAGATTTCCCCCGGACCCGATCTATGGTATAACTCTGTAGATGGTTTACGTATTGGTGTGAAAATTCGTGGACAAATGGCTGGCTCAATGGGGGATGGCCCCCATAGGCTAGATGTCGGGTTTTGGCTAGGATCCAAATGGCCATCTAGTCCTTTCTCATATTATGCATCACTTACAGAATTAGTCCCTGGATGGAGTTCATTCGGAAGTGAGGCTTCTTTTGAAGTAATCAGCTCAATACGTGAAGGATTCTATAGGCATGGACTCACATTCAGAAAAAGATGGCAAAACGGATTTAATGAAAACGAATATGTACAGCTTTATGTCTTAGCTGATGTTAATAAACGATTTGATCTTGATTATGTCGCTTTACCTGTACTTTGGGATAGTAAAACGCTCTATATGTTTGAACCTAATCTTGAGGTGAATGGAAATTATGGAGCGATTGGTCCTATATCACAAAGCCTACTTTTTAGAATTGCTGGTCAGGGAGCTTTTAATCAGGATTTCTTCACTCAACTAGAATTTGAGCAAGAAGGAAAAATCGAACTGTATGATGATTTCAAACTTGGACACCGAATCTTCTTTTCTACAAGTTCTTCAAATGTACCAACTCAATATCAGTATCGACTATCTACGGGTAAAGCTGTTGAAGATCTGAACAATGGTTTTGGTAGATCAATAGGTACATTACCAATTTCTGGATTTGAGCAAGGGTGGTTACATCTACCTGATGGTCCAAATTTGAGGGCTTATGGTTTTTACGAAATGAAACAAATATTTACTGATAAACCGTATATCTACAGAACTTCAGCTGCCATCAATCTTGAACTAGATGTACCAAATCCCATAAGTTGGATCGTTGATCAAACTCCTATACTTGGAGGTATTTTAAATAATAGGATGTACTTTTTTAATGATGTCGGACAAGGGTGGGGTTCTGAAAAATCTAAGATTCAATCAAATTTTGGCTTGGGGTTGTCTGTAGGACTAAACCTGCCTGAATCACTTGGGAAAAACAAAATACTTACAGTTCGATATGATGTTCCTTTTTGGCTTTCACATCCTGTAGCAACTGAACCTAATATTAAGTACAGATCAGTTTTGGGATTTTCTAACATTATTAGGTGGTAATCATATGATTATTCTTGTAATCAATTGTGGTAGTTCGTCGGTTAAGTACAAGGTAATAGATATCAAAACTTCGACAGTTTACTGTTCAGGTATAGTAGAGAGAATTGGAGCGGTGACTTCAATTTTTCGACATGATTCTACTTTTGGAACTTCTGTTAAAGAAACTTTAGTGGTTGACGATCATAGTAAGGCCATGAAAGTTATTATGGATTACATAAGCCAGCATATAGGCGCATTTCTTCCTGAGAATACTTCAATTGATGCTGTAGGTCACCGTGTTGTTCATGGTGGAGAATCATTTACAGAATCCGTTCTCATCAATGATGATGTAATCAGTGCCATTGAAAATGCTTTCGACTTAGCTCCACTTCATAATCCACCAAACTTGAAAGGGATCAAAGCAGCCCGAGAACATTTGCCCAATGTTCCACACATCGCTGTTTTTGACACTGCATTTCATCATTCTTTACCACCTGAAGCCTATCTTTATGCCATTCCGAATCGATTATATAGACGTTATAAAATTCGGAAATATGGATTCCATGGTATTTCACATTACTATGTGAGTAGAAAATTTCATGAACTATTTGATCCTGAATTCACAAAAAAAAGAATTATTACTATCCATTTAGGAAATGGATCATCTGTTTGCGCTATTAAAGATGGTAAATCGGTTGAAACAAGTATGGGTTTTACTCCTTTATCAGGATTAATAATGGGTACCCGATCAGGAGATATTGATCCCTCAATTATGTTTTATTTAATCGAGAAAGAAGAATTATCAATCAGTAATGTGCATGCACTTCTAAATCAGCACAGCGGTCTATTGGGTATTAGCGGGTATTCTTCCGATATGAGAGATCTTATTGAAGAATCACAAAAAGGGGATGCCAGATGTCAACAGGCTATTGATTCATATTGTTATAGAATTAAACAATATGTCGGTAGTTACATGGCAACACTAAATGGAGCAGACGCTATTATTTTTACGGCGGGAATAGGTGAAAACTCAGCTCTAATTAGAGAAAAAGCTCTCGATGGACTTGATGCCCTAGGGATATTAGTAGATCCTGTTTTGAACTACTCAGAACAGATAAACGGTGCACGTAAAATCAGCTCGGATTCATCAAAAGTTGAGGTATATGCCATTCCAACGAATGAAGAACTTGTTATCGCTCAAGATGCATCCAAAATTACCACAGCCCATAAACAATCTCCTTGGGTATAGATGAGAGGTCAATATAGATTCATATTAATTCTGTTTGTCGGAATGTTAAGCTCCTGCTCGGGTACCAAATGGATTCTTGAGCCTGAACCTGTTATTGATTATAAAACCCCACGATTGATTAACGAATATCTTTATCCGCTTCTCATTAATTCACCAACTCCAAGACAACCTATTCTTGAATTTGAGTTAATTACTATCAATGAATCTGAATATCCGAAACGTCTTGAATCCAAAAGACATGTTCAGCAATACGGCTTACGTCCAGGACTTATTACTTTAAGTTTACTCAGTTCCGCAGCTCTTGTCTATGTCGCAAATTCACCCAATGTTACTTTTGATGCAGGTATAAAAAATCAAAATTTGGTTCTCAATGTTTCAGCAGGAGTACTGACAGCGGCAAGTTTTCTAGCCGTAAAGCCAATTGGCAAGCCACTTCCCACTGACGAGAAAAAATTAATGCAGAAAATTGGGTCTGTCGTTTTAACCGATTCAACAGCGTATCGTGAAGAAAGTATGCTGGGAGTTAATGTTAGTGTTCGTTACAAAGATTCGGTACTGGTTAATCGTGTTCGCCGTGAATTTGTTAATGGTAAATTATTGCTAGATGTAAGTAGAGAACTCCCAATCTTTCCGGTAGCTTTGGTTGATCCCGGTGAATTTGTGGTTGATATCGAAGTCGGGGGAAATGTGGGAACTACTCGCATTCCTGTAAGTTCAGTTATGTCTCAATTTGTACGAGTTAGCTCACAAAGTACACCATTACGAAGCTCACCTAGAGAAGTGCCCAGTAATATATTATCTCACATTGTTACGGGAAGTCAATTATTGTATCAAGAAACCCACGACGCAGAATGGATCAGAGTTTTGTATGGTGTTGCATCCACCTACATCAAACGATCAGATATTGAATTCATATGGCGTCCATTACAGACTAATAATGAGTCTTTGATTATTACAAGTCGAGAGGCTGAATTTGGTAGCGTCGATATTGAAAGAGACATACCCAAATACGATGAAACATCAAGCGTAAACTATCATAGTTTGATTGTCGGAAATTCTGACTTCTTGAGTGGTATTTCTCAAAAACCAATCAGTTTATCCAACCTTGATATTGTTAATAGATACGTTCTATCCACTATAGGTACTCAAAAGGATAACACCATAAAGCTGCAAAATTCAGACAGAATCGAACTTGAAAATATTTTTTCGTTTCAAGGTCGTCAATCTGGATTGAACGTTGTACTATCAGACTCGTCAAATCTGTTCATTTATTTAACTGGAAAAGGGTATCTCGATCAGCAAACACAAACACTTTATTACCTCCCGTCCGATGTTCGTCCTGATCTCCCTACTATTACCGCTATTGAACTTGGATCGATCTTTAATGCTATAGCTAGATTACCTTTTCAGCAATGTATCATTTTTCTTGATTTGGATTTTCCTTCAAAACTCGATAATGATCAGATGACAAGTCAAGAAATAACTACCGAATCTTATCAGAATATTGTTCGCAATTTCGTGGTTCGACCACAAACAGCAGTGATATTTTCAAACGATATCACTCAACTTTCAGGAGAGTATAAATCAAACGACGGAAGAATTAATAATCGTTATTCCATCGCCTCTTATTTTTTTATTAAAGCTATTAAAGAACAGCGTTCAACGGTGGGCGATATTTTTCAATACATGGAAAATAATATCAATTTTACCTCGCGACTATTGCACAACAGAGCTCAAAGCCCCGTATTTTTTGGCGATCCTACCTTGCGACTACGTCGCTAATTTAAATCATCTACACCTTGATCTTCGTCTTACTTAGTGCATTATGCTCAGTGTTCCTTGCGCATATGTTGAAATATGCTGGCCATAAAAACCAGCGCGAAATGCAAGTTTACTTTGTTAACTATCTTGTAGCTGGAGGCTTAGCTGTTTTTCTTAGTGAAAGTCATATATCCATTCTCTTCACTAAAGAAACTTTACCATCCCTACTATTTGGAGTGATGGTAGGTGTGCTGTATATAACAAACCTGTTCATTATGGGTAGATCAATGATTGAAAACGGAATAGGATTAACTGTTTCGATCATGCGTATTTCCTTAGTTCTACCTGTTATGTTTGCCGTCATTGTTTTTGATGAAAATTTATCATTGCAACGTGTTACTGGACTCCTTATCGCCTTGGGTGCGCTTGGGCTTCTATTTCAACCAGATGGAAGGGATAGGAACAAAAAGGCAATTCTGTACTTAGTCGCTATTTTTTTTATTGCAGGTATGGGTGATATTTCCTTAAAAATCTTCGAATCCATGCAAACTCCAGGAATTGATGAATGGCTTTTTATGGCCATAATTTTTATAACCTGTGGTGTCATAAGTTTAATATTTGTTCTACTATCTTCACGTCCTGTACCAAATAAGAGTGAAACTCTTTCAGGTATCTTGATAGGAATTCCAAATTTACTAGCTTCTGTATTCGTCTTAATGGCTTTGGATAGGATACCTGCATCGGTCGCATTTCCAAGTGTTAACTTGATCGTTATTGTATTGGGTACCGTTTGGGGAGCTATGTATTGGAAGGATATGCTCACTAAGCGAAATTATATTATCATAGGTTTAGCTGTTTTAGCTATTATTTTGCTGACCCTTGATATATGAACAGTTTCATCCAAAAGATTCATGATCGTGCTTCAGATAGAAGAGCATCAGTTGTTTTTCCTGAATCAAACGATCCAAGAATATTAAAAGCCGCTGAAATCTTACTTAATAAGGATATTTGCAATATACATCTTGTTGGGTCTTCAGAAATAATTAAAGATCTATGCGCTGTTCATGATATTAATCTGGGCAATAAAGCTCATATTCATGATCCTGCAACAGAAAATGATGTTCTACAGAATAGAATGATTGATCATCTTGTTCAAAGACGTGGAGAGAAAGGGATGACCCACGATAAAGCTGCTTCTTTATGTAAACAGCCTCTTTGGTATGCTGCTGGACTTGTAGCTTTAGGTGAAGTTGACGCTGGTGTTGCTGGTGCTGTTCACACCACTAGCGACGTCCTACGTGCTGGTATTTTTATGATTGGTAGTTCCAAAAAAACTTCAGTGATATCAGGTGCATTTTTAATGAGTTGGGATAATGGTAAAGTCTTCGCCTATGCCGATTCTGCTGTTATACCTTATCCGGATTCAAAAACACTCTCTGAAATTGCCATTAATACAGCTGATATGTTTACTAAAATGACAGGTCAGATAGCCAAGGTGGCATTTTTATCCTTCGCCACGCTCGATAGTGCTGAGCATGAAAAAGTTGATCTTGTCCGGCAAGCTGTTGAACTCTTCCATGAAAAACGTCCTGATCTATTGGGCGACGGACCCCTTCAATTTGATGCGGCCCTTCTGAATGAAATAGGAAAAAGGAAAGCACCAAATTCATCGGTTGCTGGACAGGCAAATGTGTTCATTTTTCCTAATCTGGACGCCGGTAATATCGCCTACAAAATTACAGAACGTCTTGCAGGAGCAAAAGCTACAGGGCCAATCATAACAGGATTCGATCGGCCCTTTAACGATTTATCGAGAGGATCATCCATTGATGATATTGTCGATACAGCTTGTGTAGCTATCCTATTGAGATAAATTTTTCAATTGATTCGCTCAAAGACAGCATAATCCCAAGCTTTCATCGTCAAATCTATCCCTTTCGAACCATCTATAGCCTGTTCAGTGAAAATATTCACATAGGGGTAGGGGAGATTATTCGTTTTTAAACTAAAGCTTGAAGGATTATCTGATAGATTTAGAACTACAATCACTGAATGACGCTCATTCGTACGGTGAAATGCATATATACGATCATTTTCAGGATGATTTAATCGTACCATAGGCGCTCCTGATGTTCCATTCCAGAGAGCGGTATTCCGTAATTTCAGGGTGTTAAGACTTCGATACATATCAAATAATGAGCTTTCCGCCCAAACGATAGTGTCTTTTTCAAAAAAAGCGAGTCGTTTATTGAAACCCACTTCTTGTCCATTATAGATGAGTGGGATCCCTTCCATTGTACTTGTGAGTATGGCAAAGGCAGCGGCGCCATCACCCATACGTTCAAATTCAGTTCCATTCCATGAGTTTTCGTCATGATTACTAGTGAAATTCATCAAATAGCTATCCGGGAATTTTGTACGGGTCACTGTGATCATACTATCGATTAAATGAACGGAGGCACCTTTAGCTATTTTATTGAGTGTATGATGCATTTCCCAGGCATATCCTGTATGGAAAGCACTATCGTGGAGTGCCGGATTTTCTGCTTCTGCCAGCATAAAAACTGGTTTTATGGCATCTAAGCGTTTTCGGGCTTCATTCCAAAAATCAAGGGGTACCATATCTGCTACATCACAACGGTATCCATCAATATTGAATTCTCTCACCCAATATTCCATCGCATCGATCATTGCTTCCCTCATTTCTAAATTGGAGTAATCCAGATCTATTACATCAGACCAATCGGCTACCGGTGGTACGAAGGTGCCAGTTGAATCTTTGGTGTACCACTCAGGATTAGATAGCGTCCATGGATGATCCCAACTGGTATGATTAGCCACCCAATCAATGATTACTTTCATACCCATGTCCTGAGCGGTATTAACGAAATTCCTAAAATCGTCTTCCGTACCAAATTCAGGGTTTATGCCCTTGTAATCCTGAATCGAATAATATGATCCCAATGTGCCTTTTCGATTCAATTCTCCAATCGGATGTATTGGCATCAACCAGATAACGCTCACACCAAGATCTTTTAATTCGGGAAGACGTTGTTGAGCAGCAAAAAACGTTCCTTCAGGGGTAAATTGCCGAGTATTAAGCTCGTAAATAGTTGCATTTTGTATCCACTCAATAGATGATGACGGAGCTGCTTTTTGTTGAGTTTCATTCGAACAGGCGCCAACAAAACTAATAAGAAACAGAGTGTAAAG
>Ga0169931_10010258_pt1 | contig 13350 bp, 12 predicted proteins | sample Kivu_15m_20L_FD_129675 | JGI IMG/M metagenome (GOLD analysis project Ga0169931, IMG submission 129675) | Freshwater microbial communities from Lake Kivu, Western Province, Rwanda to study Microbial Dark Matter (Phase II) - Kivu_15m_20L... | ecosystem: Environmental > Aquatic > Freshwater > Lake...
ACGCCAGCCCTGGCGAGGCGCGTCGGTCGACCGGTCGGTCTCCGCCGACACCACCGGCCCGCCGAGGCCCCGCAGGCTCGCGACGGCCGCCCAGGCGAAGAGATAGGTCAGAGCGTCCACGAGATAGAGCACGACGAATGTCTCGGGGCGGTCGATGTCGATGATGGCTGCGCCGATGAGACCACCGACGCCGAGGCCGAGGTTGAGGAGCATGAAGCCCACGGCGAAGGCGGTCGTGCGCTGCTCCTCCTCCACGACCTGCGCGGTGAATGTGCTCAGCGGTCCCCAGATGCCGGCCGCTCCCAGGGCGAGCAGCGAGGCGACGGCGAAGGCGGCGGGTGCCGAGGTGACCTGGGACATGAGGGCGACACCTGATGCCTCCACGAGAATGGCGACGAGGAGCACGCGTCGAGGACCGAAGCGGTCCGTGAGACTGCCGGCGATCGGGACGGCGAAGAGCCCGATGACCGCCATCCAGGTGAGGACGAGCGAGGCCGTGAAGATCGGCAGTCCTCGGACCTCGGCGAGGTAGACGACGAGGAGGGAGAGGGTGAGGCCGTTGCCGATGGCATCGAGGAAGCGGCCGAGTGCGAGTCGGCCGAAGGGTCCGCGCAGGACAGCGCGCACCTCCGCCGTGGTGCTGGTCAGGTCAGTCCTCCGGGTCGTCGAGCCGGGCCAACCACGTGGCGAGGCGCTCGACCGGCGTCTCGAATTCGGGGTGGAGGTCGACGAACTCGCGCAGGCGCTCAGCGAGCCAGTCCAGGCTGATCTCCTCCTCGCCGCGCCGGCGCTGGAGCTCTTCGATTCCCCTGTCGGTGAAGTACATGGCCTAGGCGAACGCCGCGTCGATGACGGCGCGCTGCTCTTCCTCGTGTCTATGGTGGCTTCCGACTGCGGGGGAGGACGAGGATAGCCGGGAGATCCCCTCGATCGGGCGACCGCCGAGGATGCTCGGCAGGTTCAGCGCCATGAAGGACCACGCGCCCTGGTTGGCAGGCTCTTCCTGCACCCAGCGGACGCTCGCCGTCTGGGGGTAGGCCTCGACCATCTCCGGGAGGGTGCGCCACGGCAGGGGATAGAGGCGCTCGACACGGATGATTGCGGTGCGGGTGTCCCCGCGGCGTTCGCGCTCGGCGACCAGGTCGTAGTAGACCTTGCCGCTGCACAGCAGGACGCGCTCCACCCGACCCGGATCCACGGTCGGGTCCTCGATCGCCGGGCGGAAGTGGCCGTCGAGGAAGTCGGAGAGCGGGGATGTGGCTGCCTTGGCGCGCAGCAGTGACTTGGGCGTGAAGACGACGAGCGGGCGGATGAGCGGGGAGTGCACCTGCCAGCGCAGCAGGTGGAAGAACGACGCGGGAGTGGAGGGCATCGCCACGGTCATGTTGTCCTGCGCGCACAGCTGCAGGAAGCGCTCGACGCGGGCCGAGGAGTGGTCGGGGCCCTGACCTTCGTAGCCGTGCGGAAGGAGCATGACCAGCGAGGAGCGCTGGTTCCACTTCTGCTCGCCAGAGGAGATGAACTCGTCGATGATCGTCTGTGCGCCGTCGACGAAGTCACCGAACTGCGCCTCCCACATGACGAGGGCATCGGGTCGCGCGACGGAGTAGCCGTACTCGAACCCGAGGGCCGCGAACTCGCTGAGCAGGGAGTCGTAGACCCACAGCTTGGCGCCGTCGCGGTAGCAGCGCTTGAGGGGCTTGTACTGCCAGCCGGTCGCCTTGTCGACGATCACGGCGTGCCGGTGGCCGAAGGTGCCGCGGCGGGAGTCCTGCCCGGCGAGCCGGACTGACCTGCCCTCCATGAGCAGCGACCCGATGGCCAGGGCCTCGCCCATGCCCCAGTCGATCGTGTCGTCGGCCACCATCTGCGCGCGCCGCTGGAGTTGGGGAGCGAGTCGCGGATGGAGGGTGAACCCGTCCGGCATGGTGAGCTGGGACTCGACGACGCAGTCGACCATGTCCGTGCTGATGCCGGTGACGATGTCGCCGGCGGGCCCCATGGGTGCGAGGGCGAGCTGACCGGTGCGCACCACCTCGTCGGAACCCTCGCTGAAGTCGCTCTCCGTCAGGGCGGCGCGGCTGCCCTGGAAGATCGTCTCGAGTTCCTCCTGGAAGTGGCGCAGGGCCTCCTCGGCCTCCTCCACGCTGATGTCACCGCGGCCGATGAGCGACTCGGTGTAGTGCTTGCGCACGGAGCGCTTGGCATCGATGAGCTCGTACATCAGCGGCTGGGTCAGCGAGGGATCGTCAGCCTCGTTGTGCCCTCGGCGGCGGTAGGTGACGAGGTCGATAACGACATCCTTGTGGAAGGCCTGGCGGAAGTCGAAAGCGAGTTTCGCGACGCGCACGACGGCTTCGGGGTCGTCGCCATTGACGTGGAAGATCGGCGCCTGGACCATCCGGGCCACGTCGGTCGAGTAGACACTCGAGCGGCTGTAGCGCGGTGAGGTGGTGAAGCCCACCTGGTTGTTGACCACCACGTGCACGGTGCCGCCGGTGCGGTAGCCCTGGAGCTGGGAGAGGTTGAGGGTCTCGGCCACGACGCCCTGGCCCGCGAAGGCCGCGTCGCCGTGCAGCAGGAGGGGGAGAACGTCGAAGGCGCGGTCGCGGGGGAGCTGGTCCTGCTTGGCGCGGACGATTCCCTCGAGCACCGGATCGACGGCCTCGAGGTGCGAGGGGTTGGCCGCGACGTAGACCTTGGTCTCGTATCCGTCGATGCTGCGGTAGGTGCCGCTCGTGCCCAGGTGGTACTTCACGTCACCGGAGCCCTGGACGGACTCCTCGCCGTAGTTGCCTTCGAACTCCGCGAAGATCTGGGCGTAGGACTTGCCCGCGATGTTGGTGAGGACATTGAGCCGACCGCGGTGCGGCATGCCGATCGCGACCTCGATGATGTCGTCGCGCGCAGCGGAGGACAGGACCTCGTCGAGTAGTGGGATGAGGGACTCCGATCCCTCGAGCGAGAAGCGCTTCTGGCCGACGTACTTCGTCTGCAGGAAGGTCTCGAAGGCCTCCGATTGGTTGAGCTTGTGGAGGATGCGCAGCTGCTCCTCGCGGCTGGGCTTGTGATGGGGCACCTCGACGCGCTCCTGGATCCACCGCCGCTGCTCGGGATCTTGGATGTGCATGTACTCGATGCCGATGCTGCGTGTGTAGGAGTCACGCAGTACGCCGAGGATCTCGCGCAACTTCATGAGGGGCCGACCGGCGAAGCCCCCCGTGGCGAACTCCCGGTCCAGATCCCACAGGGTGAGGCCGTGCGAGAGTACGTCGAGGTCGGGGTGCATGCGCTGCTCGTACTCGAGCGGATTGGTGTCGGCCATGAGGTGACCGCGCACGCGATAGGCGTGGATGACCTCCTGCACGCGGACGGTCTTGTCCAGGTCGGTCTCGTGGGAGGCCGAGATGTCGCGGGCCCAGCGGATGGGCTCGTAGGGGATGCGCAGGCTGCGGAAGATCTCGCCGTAGAAGTCATCCTCGCCGAGGAGCAACTCGTGGATGCGCCGGAGGAACTCGCCCGACTGAGCGCCCTGGATGACGCGATGGTCGTACGTCGAGGTGAGGGTGAGTGTCTTGGACACCGCGTTGCGCACGAGGGCTTCCTCGGAGGCGCCCTGCCACTCGGCGGGGTATTCCATCGCACCCACTCCGACGATGCAGCCCTGTCCCTGCATGAGCCGTGGCACAGAGTGCTCGGTGCCGAGCGTGCCCGGATTGGTGAGGCTGATCGTGGTGCCGGCGAAGTCGTCGACGGTCAGCGCGCCACTGCGCGCGCGGCGTACGACATCCTCGTAAGCAGCCCAGAATGCGGCGAAGTCCATGGCCTGGGCGCCCTTGATGTTGGGCACCAGGAGCTGGCGCGAGCCGTCATCCTTGACCAGGTCGATGGCGACGCCGAGGTTGACGCCCTCTCGATGTGCCACGGCGGGCTTGCCGTCAGCCTCGGCGAAGGAGTCGTTCATGGCGGGGACGGCGGCCACGGCGCGCACGAGTGCGTAGCCGATCAGGTGGGTGAAGGACACCTTGCCGCCGCGGCCGCGCGCGAGGTGGTTGTTGATGACGACGCGATTGTCCATGAGCAGCTTGGCCGGCACACCGCGAACGCTGGTCGCGGTGGGCACGGCAAGGGATGCCTCCATGTTGCCGACGACCCGGGCGGCCGGCCCGCGCAGCGTCACGATGTCGGTCGTCGTCGCGGCGGCCGGTGCGGGTGCCACCGGTGCAGGCGTCACCGGTGCGGGTGCCGGGACCGGGGTGGTGGCTGCGTCGGCGGATGCCCCATGGCCATTGGCGCTGGCGTGATCGATCTGTGCCTTGAGCGCTGACCCATCAGCGGGGGAGTAGTCGGCGAAGAAGTCCCACCAGGCGGGATCGACGCTGTCGCGGTCGGCGAGGTACTGCTGGTAGATCTCGTCGACGAGCCACTCATTGGGTCCGAACCGTCCCTGCGTCACCTGTCCAGGGTAGTGGCGGGGCGGGTGCTCAATCTCCTGCGGGCGGGCGCGCATGGTCGCCCCCGGCGATCTGGTCCAGTGCGTGGTCGATCAGCGGGGCCAGGACCGCCAGGCCATCGCGGGCACCCCCCGGAGATCCGGGCAGGTTGACGATGAGGGTGCGACCTGCCAGTCCAGCGATGCCCCTGCTCAGCACCGCGGTGGGTATGCCCTGGGTCGCGCCGTGGGCGCGGATCGCCTCGGCGACTCCCGGCACGGGCCGGTCGATCACGCGAGCGGTCATCTCCGGCGTGAGATCAGCGGGAGTGAGACCGGTGCCCCCCGTCGTCACCACCAGGTCTATCCCGTCAGCGATGGCATCGCGCAAGGCGACCTCGACAGGGTCGCCATCGCTCACCACGACAGGCCCGGTGACGTCCAGGCCCATCCCGGCGAGGCCGTCGGCGAGGACGGGACCGGAGCGGTCCTCCCACACGCCCGCCGACGCGCGCGTGGACACCGTGATCACACGTGCGGTGCGAGGTTCAGACACGGCGTCGCTCACCTGCCTCTCGGATGGCGGCGAGGAGGTCCTCCAGCGCCCGGACCGAATGTCCGCTGAGGAAGGTATCCACATGCGGGAGCGCGGCGGCCATGCCACCCGCTAGTGGCTGGAACTCCGCGGCCGCGCTGCGCGGATTGACCCAGATGATGTGGTGCGCGAGGCGCCCCAGTCGGCGCATGGCCTCGCCCACCTCGTGGGGGTCGCCGATCTCCCAGCCGTCGGAGACGACCACGACGATGGCGCCCCGCGCCAGGCCCCGGCGACCGTGCTCGTCGAGGAACCGCGTGAGTGCGGTGCCGATACGTGTGCCGCCCGCCCAGTCAGGTGTCGCGTCGGCGACGCGCGCGTAGGCGTAGTCCGGGCCGCCCGTGGCCAGTTGCCGAGTCAGGCGCGTCAGCCGCGTCGCGAAGACGAAGGCCTCCGAGCCGAGTGCGCGCACCGCTCCGCGCATCAGATGCAGATAGACGCGCGCGTAGGGCTCCATGGATCCGGAGACGTCGGCGATGAGGACCACGCGGCGGGGTCGCTCGGCATGTCGCCGAAGCGACCGGCGCACGGGATCGCCGCCGGTGCGGTAGGCGGTCCGCAGTGTTGCGCGGACGTCGAGTCGGTCGCCGCGCGCATGACGGCGCAGTCGCCGCCCGCGGCGCTGAGGAGGCACGAGTGGCAACTGCTCCACCAGTCGGCGGAGCAGGGCCAACTCCTCGGGGGAGCACTCGGAGAAGTCGCGGCCCGCCAGGCGCTCGCTCGTGCTCGCGGCTGCGAGCACGGACATCTCCTCAGCCTCGCCGTCGCCGCGGGCGTCCAGGCCCGGTGTTGCGCTGGTGATGGGGGAGTGTGATGCGCCCTGCGTGGGCGCGTGCGTCTCCCGGGGCGCACGCTCGCCAGCCGACAGGGGGCTGGCGGGTGAGGGTGCCGCCGGCCCGGTCTGCTCGACCAGGTCGACGTAGCCTCGGAAGTGCTCGTCGAAGACGCGGTCGTAGACCGGGATCTGGAAGTGGCCCGTGAGCAACGTGACGCGCCCGAGCCAGTAGGCCTCGGGGATGGTCCGCGGCGAGGCCAGGAGCACGGCCTCGGCGAACCTGCTCGCTCGCTCGGGCGTCACGGGCACGCCGGCGGAGTGCAGGCGCTCTCCAAACGCGGCGGCCAAGGCGGCCAGGTCCGCCTGGGCGGGCGGGGCCGAGTGTGGGACGAGGTCAGGCACCGCTCACCCAGGCAAGCCCGGCCTCGACCGCGACGTCGTGATCCTCGCGATACTTCAGGACCGAGCCCAGCGTGCGCTGCACCGCCTCGGCGTCGAGTTCGTGAACGCCGAGGAGCACAGCCGCGTGCACCCAGTCGATGGCCTCGGCGATGCCGGGTGGCTTCTGCACATCGATGGTGCGCAGTCGCGAGACGGCAGCGGCAATCTGGGAGACCAGTCGATCCCCGGCCTCCGGCACGCGCATGCGCACGATGGCCGTGGCGTGCTCAAGGGAGGGGTAGTCGATCCAGTGGTAGAGGCATCGCCTCTTGAGGGCATCGTGCAGGTCGCGCGTGCGATTCGAGGTGAGGATCACGATCGGAGCGTGGCGCGCATGCAGGGTGCCGATCTCCGGGATCGTCACCGAGGCTTCGGCGAGGAGTTCGAAGAGGAATGCCTCGAACTCCTCGTCAGCCCGGTCGACCTCGTCGATCAGCAACACGGCCGGGCGCGGGCCGGGGTGCTCCACCGCCTGGAGCAGCGGGCGCTCGACCAGGTAGTCGCGAGAGAAGAGGCTCGACTCCTCCAAGCCCTCTCCGCGCGCTTCAGCGAGACGGATACCGAGGAGCTGCCGGGCGTAGTTCCACTCGTAGAGGGCCTCTGCGGCATCGATGCCTTCAAAGCACTGCAGGCGGATGAGTGGCGTGTCGAGTGCCGCGGCGAGGGCCTTGGCCGCCTGGGTCTTGCCGACTCCGGCCTCGCCCTCGAGGAGGACCGGCTGTGGGAGTCGTACGGCGCAGAAGAGCGCCGTGGCGAGACCCGGGTCGGCGAGGTATCCCGAGTCCTCCAGGCTGCGCGCCAGCGACGCGACGTCAGGCACGACCCCGGCCAGCGCGTCACCGTGCATGCTCACGCCCGTGCAAAGGCCGCCGGATCGGCGACGAAGCGGTCCAGGCAGCCCTGGCAGCAGAACCACCAGGTGGCGCCGTCGACCTCGGCGTGCAGGGAGGTCGGCACAGTGACCACATCCATGTGGCAGACGGGATCGACCGCTGTCGCCGTGGGGGGAGGCGCGGTCAGGGCGCGTGGCTCACCCTGACGCTGGGCGATGACCTCTGCCAGGATCGACAGGGCCACCTCCTCGGCGGTGCGGGCACCGATGTCCATGCCGGCCGGCGTGCGGATGCGTGCCTTCTCGTCGTCGGTGAGGTCGAGTGAGGCAAGGACGGCGGCACCGCGCTTGCGACTCGCGACGAGCCCGATGTAGGGGACATCGGCGTGGACGGCGGCTTCGAGCACGGCTTCTTCTCCGTTGCCATGCGATGCGACGACGACCGCGTCGGTGGTGGAGAGGTCGGGTGTGCCGGTCCCGGCGTCCCAGGACTCGATGTCGTATCCGAGGGACGCGCCGACCCGCGCGAGGGCGACGCCGATGGGTGTGGTGCCCAGCACGCGCACGAGCGGGGCGGGGAGGACAGGCTCCATGAAGATCTCCAGGGTGCCACCGGATTGACAGGGGTTGTGGACGATGACGCGTCCGGGCTGATCAGGCTCAGGGGTGGGCGCGATGCGCAGGAGGGCGCTCTCTCGGCGTTCGAGGACGGCCAGGCCCTGCGCGCGCAGGGTGGCCAGGGCGCACTGGCCACCCACGAATCCCTCGATCGTGCCGTCGGCAAGGACGATCGCCTCGTCGCCGGGCTTGGCCGAGGTGGGGCGCTCGGCGAGGACCACGCGCGCGTGGACGAAGGGAATGCGATCGGCCGCAAGGGCGTCGGCTCGCTCCCGGAGCTCACGGGTGGTCATGGTCACAGTGTGCCTCTCGCTGGTCGATCGGGCCTAGCCGCGTCGTCGTGCGATGAGCCAGATGATGCCGATGACCGCCACGAGGATCCCCACGGCGGGGAGCACGCGCTTGAGCACGGGTGCACCGGCGGTGCCGAGCAGGTCGATGCTGTCCGAGGCCTGGGGGAGCGGCGAGGGTGCAGGCGCCGGCGTGCCGTCGGCGGACGCGGCCCTGCCGCTCGCGGCGATCACCGACTCGAGGTTGGCCGAGAACTGGTCGATGATGCGACCCGCGACGTCTTGCATGACGCCGCGACCGAACTGGGCCGGCTTGCCCGTCACGGTGAGGTCGGTGGCCACCTCGACGCGCGTGCGATCGACGGACTCCGCGATGAGCTGGCAGGTGACCAGGGCCGAGGCAGTGCCTGAGCCACGCGTCTCCTTGCCCGTGCCTTCGATCACTGCCCGGTGTGTCGCCTCGTCCTTTTCGATGAAGCGCGCCTTGCCGCCGTAGGTCATGTTGACCGGGCCGAGTTTGACCTTGACCGAGCCCGTGAAGAGGTCGCCGTCGACCGTCTCGAGCGTCGCGCCAGGCATGCAGGGCGCGATCGCCTCGACGTCGAGGAGGGTCCGCCACGCCGTGTCCATGTCGGCGGGTACGACGAAGGAGTTCTGGAGGTCCATGCACGACTCCCGAGGTCGAGCCACGCGTGGGTGTGGGGCCCGGCAGGCCCGCGCGGCTGTGATGGTTGAGACTAGCCGCATGCCGGACGCCCCGCGACCTGTCGAGGTGCACCTCTTCGCCGCGGCGCGCTCGGCGGCGGGTGCAAGCGTGCTCGAGGTCTCGGCCGGCACCCTCGCGGGTGTGCTCGCCGGTGCCGTCGCGCAGGCACCCGGTCTGGGGCAGGTGCTGCCGCGCTGCTCGATCCTCGTCGACGGGATCGCTGCCCGCGAGGACGCGGAGCCGGTGCCCCCGGGGGCGCGGGTCGACGTACTCCCGCCCTTCGCCGGCGGCTAGCCGCCGATAGCGCTCATGGGCCGCGGCGGCTGGATGAATGCCGGATCGTTGATGCCGTGACCGGGCAGCTTGGCCTGCACACTTGCGTGCAGGCGCCGGCGAACTTCGGCCTCGCGCTCGGCCTCGGTGAGGTGCTCGTCACGCAGCACGGCACGCAGGTCCGTCTCGTCGCGCGCGAAGAGGCAGTTGCGCAACTGACCGTCGGCCGTGAGGCGCAGTCGGTCGCATGTGCCACAGAAGGGACGCGTGACGCTCGCGATGACGCCGACGGTCGCGGGTCCGCCGTTGACGTAGAACTCCTCGGCCGGTGCGGTGCCGCGCTGCGGAAGTGCAGTGAGGTCGAACGCCGAGGACAGACTCTCGAGGATCTCCTCGGCCGTCACCATGTTGGCGCGATTCCACAGGCCGCCGGCATCCAGCGGCATCTGCTCAATGAAGCGCAGCTGCCAGCCCTCGTCGAGGGCGCGCCGCAGCATGGGCACCGCCTCGTCCTCGTTGACCCCGCGCATGAGCACGGCATTGACCTTGACCGGGGCGAGTCCCGCGGCTTTGGCCGCCGCGAGCCCGGCGAAGACGTCGTCGAGTCGATCGCGGTGCGTGAGCTTCTTGAAGCGCTCGCGATCCAGGGTGTCGAGGCTGACGTTGACCCTCTCCAGCCCGGCATCGCGGAGGGGGCCGGCGAGGCCCGACAGGCGAAGGGCATTGGTGGTGATGGAGATCCGCGGCGGGCGGGGCAGGGCGTTGATGCGGCGTACGACGTCGACGACGTCGGGGCGCAGGAGTGGCTCGCCCCCGGTCAGCCGCACCTCGTCGATGCCCTCATCCACCGAGATGCCGAGGACGCACATGAGCTCGTCGGTGGTGAGGAGCTCGGCGCTGGGAATCCAGTCGGCGAAGTCAGCGGGCATGCAGTAGGTGCAGCGCAGCGAGCATCGATCGGTGAGGGAGATGCGCATGTCACGGTGGCCGCGGCCGTACGTGTCGACCAGGCGTGTCTGGTGAAGATCGTCGGCGTGGCTCATGCGCAGTTCACCCACTCGTCCGTGCCATCGGCGAAGTACTGGTGCTTCCACACGGGTATCCGCGCTTTCGTCTCCTCCACCAGTGCGGCACACGCGGCAAACGCCTCGCCTCGGTGCGCGGAGCTGACCGCTGCAGCGAGGGCGCAGTCACCGATCGCCAGGGGTCCCGTGCGGTGGGCGACGGCTACCGCGATGACGTCGAAGCGTTCGGTGATCTCGGCGGCGATCTCCGCGAGCACGTCACCGGCCGTCGGGTGCGCCTCGTAGTCCAACCGCAGGACCGATCGCCCGTGGTCATGGTCGCGGACGTCCCCTGAGAACGTCACGACCGCGCCGGCGCGGGGGTCCTCGATCATGCCGGCCATAGAGTGCGCCGAGATGGCCTCGGTGGTGACGGCCGAGCAACGGACGGTGCCCGACTGGCTGGTGGCCTGCATTCCGTCATTATTGTGGTCGCGGCACCCTGCCGCCATCGGATGGGCCAGGAAGGGAAGTCCCATGAGGGAGATCCTCGGCGACCTGCTGGGTGCCTATGAACGGGGTGAGCCCTGCGCCATGGCGACGGTCGTGCGGACCTGGCGCTCAGCGCCACGGCCGGCAGGGGCCTCCATGATCGTCACGGCCGGCGGCGAGGCGATTGGGTCCGTCAGCGGAGGCTGTGTCGAAGGAGCCCTCTACGACCTCGGCCACGAGGTCCTCGCCGATGGTGTGGCGCGTTTCGAGACGTACGGCGTGAGCGATGACGATGCCTTTTCGGTGGGACTGACATGCGGGGGCATCCTCGATGTCTTCGTCGAGCGGGTGGACCGTGAGACATGGCCGGAGCTTGCCGGCGTAGCGCGTAGCGTTGCGGCGGAGGATCCCGTCGCCGTCGCGACCATCGTCGCCTCGCCGGACGCATCCTCCCTCGGGCGGCACCTGGTCGTGCGTCCCGGCTCGGTCGAGGGCTCGCTCGGCACCGACCGTCTGGACGAGACGGTCTCCGCAGACGCGCGCGGTCTCCTGGCCTCGGGCACGACGGGCTTCCTGCGCTACGGACCGGAGGGGGAGCGTCTCGGCGACGGGCTCGACGTCTTCGTGGCGAGCATGGCGCCGCCGCCGCGGATGTACATCTTCGGCGCGATCGACTTCTCGGCCGCGCTGTGCCGGGTGGGCAAGGTCCTGGGCTTTCGCGTCACCGTGTGCGATGCCCGCGAGATCTTCGCCACGCCCCGCCGGTTCCCCGACGCGGACGAGGTCGTCGTCGACTGGCCGCATCGCTGGCTGGCGAGTCAGCCGGTGGACCAGCGCACGGTGATCTGCGTGCTGACGCACGACCCGAAGTTCGACGTGCCCGCGCTCGAGGTCGCACTGCGCACCGAGGCGGGCTACGTCGGTGCCATGGGTTCGCGGCGCACCCACGAGGACCGCCTACGCCGGCTCAAGGAGGCCGGCATGACCGACGAGGAGATCGCGCGCCTGCGCTCGCCCATCGGCCTCGACCTCGGGGCGCGCACGCCCGAGGAGACCGCTATCTCCATCGCGGCCGAGATCATCCAGGAGCGGTGGGGTGGGAGCGGCATCCATCTCGCCGCTACGAGCGGACCCATTCACCCGGGCGCGCCCCGCTAGCGGTCGGGCGTGAGCACGGTTGCGGGGCTGGTCCTCGCCGCGGGCGAGGGTCGCCGTTTCGGCGGCCCCAAGGCGCCCGTGCTCGTCGAGGGCGAGCGTCTCGTCGACCGCGCGGTGCGCGTGCTCCGCGAGGGTGGCTGCGCACCGGTCTACGTCGTCGTGGGTGCATGGGTCGGCGAGATCCCCGGCGCGGTCGCGGTCTCGAACCCGCAGTGGCCCGAGGGCATGGGGTCGTCGTTGCGCGTGGGCCTCGAGGCGGTCGCGGCGATCGGTGATGTCGACCGCGTGGTCGTCACCCTCGTCGACCTCCCGGGTCTCACCGGCGATGCTGTCGCACGTCTCGCCGCGAGTCCTGCGCGCATTGCCGCGGCGGCCTATCACGGAGAGCGGGGCCACCCGGTGATGCTGGGTGTCGAGCACTTCGGGGGAGTAGCGGACGTCGCGCGCGGCGACGCGGGTGCACGTGACTACCTCCGCGCTCACGCCGACGAGGTCCAACTCATCGAAGTGGGCGATGTCGCGTCGGGCGAGGACCTCGACACCCCGCGCTGACCCCTCCGCCGAGTGTGCACCTGCGTGCGCCAAATCAGTCGAATCCGTGCACGCAAGTGCACACTCGCGAGTGAAAGGTGTGCCTAGAGGCCCAGGGTGCGTGCGATCACGAGAAGTTGCACCTCGCTGGCGCCCTCCACGACGCGCAGCATCCGCAGGTGTCGCAGGACCCGCTCCACCGGCCCCTCCCGCATGAGGCCCATGCCCCCGAAGACCTGCAGGCAGCGATCGGCGACGGCGTAGGCCTCCTCCGTCGAGTAGAACTTCGTGATGGAGGCATCGCCCATGATCGCGAGTGGGTCGCCCTCGGTGTCGACGCGCCAGGCGAGGTGGTAGACGAGCCAGCGGATGGCTTCGATGTCGGCCTTGCTTCGTGCGAGCGGGAAGGAGACTCCCTGGTTGCGCGATAGTGGCTTGCCGAAGGCCGTGCGCGTCTTCGCGTGGTCGGTGGCCGCGTCGAGGGCCCATTCGGCCAGGCCGAGCGACTGGGCGCCGATGTAGGCACGGCCGGAATTGAGGAAGGCCATGGCCTCGAAGAAGCCCATCCCCACCTCGCCGATGACGTGGTCGGCGGGTACACGGGCCTGGTCGAAGAAGAGCTCGGCGGGGTGCGAGTCGGAGAGGTTCCACTGCAGCTTGCCCCGTCGGAACTGATCCGAGGGGACGATGAACGCCGTGATGCCGCCGGCGGCGCGCTTCTCGGCATCCGTCACCGCGAAGACGATGGCAAAGTCAGCGTGCTCGCCGTTGGTGATGTAGTGCTTGTGGCCGTTGATGACCCACTCGTCTCCATCGCGCACGGCCGTGGTGCGGATCGCCTGGGCGTCGCTCCCCGCCTCGGGCTCGGTGAGCGCGAAGCACATGGTCTTCTCTCCCGACGCCACAGGCAGGACGTAGGTCTCCCACAGGTGCGGAGGCAGCTTGAGCAGCAGGGGAGAAGGCCCGGCGGGATTGGGAGGGGCGATGGCTGCCATCGCCAAGCGCATGCCGGAGCGGGCCGCATCCTCCACGAGAAGCGAGGTGCCCAGCACGGATAAGCCCTGTCCACCTGCCTCCTCCGGCATGTACGCCGCGTAGAAGCCCTCGCGCGCACTGCGCAGGCGGATGTCGCGGATGACCGGCGCGAGCACCTCCCGATTGGGTGCCTCGCCCCAGAACTCCCTGGCGTACTCCTCCTCGAGC
>Ga0169931_10010259_pt1 | contig 13350 bp, 14 predicted proteins | sample Kivu_15m_20L_FD_129675 | JGI IMG/M metagenome (GOLD analysis project Ga0169931, IMG submission 129675) | Freshwater microbial communities from Lake Kivu, Western Province, Rwanda to study Microbial Dark Matter (Phase II) - Kivu_15m_20L... | ecosystem: Environmental > Aquatic > Freshwater > Lake...
CCCTCACCCTAAATCCCTCTCCCAGGGAGAGGGACTTTGAAGTCTTTTCCGGCTCCCCTCGCCCTTTGGGAGAGGGGCTGGGGGTGAGGGCAGAACTACGGTTGTCAACGTGGACTTGGTTTAGTTGACAAATCTGGCCGCGCCCTATGTACTTGTCATAATAAGTTCTCCCCCCAAAGATTATGTGTCCCCCGTTACCCGCCACCGAATCTCTGACCCGCCTCACCGTTGAGCCGGGCATTTTGCACATTGCCGCCAGCGACTTTGACGCCCGCCCCATGAGTTTTCTCACCGCCGAGGGGCAGCGCACCGGCTACGAACCAGAGCTGGCCCGCGCGGTGTGCCAGCACCTGGGCCTCACCCCCCAGTGGCACAACCTGCCCATGGCCGAGTTCTACACTTGCTTAGCCACCGGTCAGTACGATGTGGTGTGGTTTAACCAGGCGATTACCCCGGAACGCCAGCAGGTGGTGACTTTCACCCAGCCCTATGGCCTGTTTGACGAAGCCATCTTGGTGAAAACCGGCAGCGGTATCGCCACCGTTTCCGACCTGGCGGGCAAGCGGGTAGGTGGTCTGGCCAATAGCACCAACATTGCCCTGGTGGACGGGTTTCCAGGGGCCATCGCCGTGCCCTATCCCGGTAGCGATCAGGTGCTACCCGAAATGCTAGCCGCCCTCCGCGCCGGGGCGATCGACGCGCTGATCGACGATGAACTGGTGCTGGTGGTCGCCGCTGAAGAGGATGCGTCGTTGGAAATCGCCTTGAGCCTGCCGACGCGGGTGCCCTTTGCGATCGCCACCTCCCCCGCCAACCCCACCCTGCATGCGACCCTGGACGCCGCGATCGCCGCCACCCTAGCCGATGGCACCCTAGCCCAACTCTGGGCCACCTGGATTCCCTGGAAACCGTTTCCGTTTGTGTAGGGGGGTCAGCGTGGCAGGCTTGACTGCCGCCGTTAAAGCCGGTCAGTAGGAGTCAGAGGAAGATGGATGGTTGAGCCATCAGGGGAGCTTTAGATGCTCCACAATCGTTTGCACAATCACCTCGGGGGGTGGATCCACTTCAACCACCAGGCTGTCGGTGGGGGCTTCTAGGGCTTCAAACTGACTGGCCAGCAGCGAGGCCGCCATAAAGTGCCCTTGGCGCAAGTTGAGCCGCTGCTGGATCAGCTCGTAGGAGCCGGTTAGCAGCACAAACCTGACGCGATCGCTGCCGTTGCTTAGCTGCTGGCGGTAGGCGGCCTTGAGGGCCGAGCAGGCTACCACCGCCCCTTGGTTATTGACCAACAAGGTTTGAAGAAATTTTTGTAAAGCTTCTATCCAGGGGGCACGATCGCGCTCCGTTAGCGGTTCACCCCGCCGCATTTTGGCTATATTAGCAGGCGAATGAAAATCGTCGCCGTCAACGAAAGAAATGCCCAGATGCTGGGCCAGTTGCTGACCGATGGTGGTCTTACCCACCCCCGAGACACCCATCAAGATAATGACCGGGCTGGGTATAGCCTTGGGTTGATAGGGCACTGTACTTGAATTGGCTTAAGCAGTTCGGAATGGTTTAGCCAAGGCTGCCGATGGGGCGGCCCTGGTAATGTTATCCCATGGATTTGACGGTATGACTATCTCCTTTGGGCGTCACCTGTGCGGCAGCGAGGCGATCGCGACCCAGTGCGAATGGCTGATTACCAACGGCATTGGCGGCTACGGCTGCGGCACCGTAGCCGGCGTGCTCACCCGCCACTACCACGGCTTGCTGGTGGCCGCCCTCAAACCGCCGCTGGAGCGCACCCTGCTGGTCACCAAGGTCGATGAAACCGCCACCTACCTGGATCACAGCTACGACCTGTACTGCGATCGCTGGATCGATGGCCCCCTATACCCCCAGGGTTACCTGCACCTAGAATCCTTCCGGCTGGAGGGAACGATCCCGATTTGGGTGTATGCGATCGCCGATGCCCGCCTCGAAAAGCGGGTGTGGATGGAGCCCGGAGCCAACACCACCTACCTGCGCTACAACGTCAGCCGGGCCAGTGCTCCGCTGGAGCTCAGCCTCAAGGTGCTGGTCAACCACCGCAACCACCACCACAGCACCCAGGGCGAAGGCTGGCAAATGGCGATCGCCGACTGCCCCCAGGGCCTACAAATTCAGGCCAAAGACGATGTTCAGCCCTTCTATTTGCTCAGCGAAACCGGCCCAGCCCAGCCCGCCCACACCTGGTATAACGGCTATGCTCTCGCTGTAGAAGCCTACCGGGGCATTCACCCCTACGACGACCACTTGCACGCGGCCACCTTCACCCCCACCCTGAGCCAGGGGCAGTCGTTTACCCTGGTGGCCACCACCGACGCCGACGCCGACCGATCGGGGCAGAGTGCCCTGCTGCGCCGTCTCGCCTACGAACAGCATCTGATCGCCCAGGGGCAGGCGGTTCAGCCCGACCTGCCGACCCCCGCTTGGGTCAATCAGCTGATCCTGGCCGCAGACCAGTTTGTGGTCAAGCGCCCCCTGCTACCGGCTAGAATCGCTGGCGCTGGGATGAATGACGCTGGGATGAATGACGCGAGCCTTGGGGTAGCTGGTCTCGAGCCGGTTGGAGCCGCCGCTGCTGAGGTCACCGATGTAGCGACCAGCCATGCTCCCAACGGCAAAACTATCATCGCCGGCTATCCCTGGTTTGGTGACTGGGGCCGCGACACCATGATCGCCCTGCCGGGGCTCACCCTGGCCACGGGGCGACCGGCCCTGGCCCGGCTGATATTACAGACCTTTGCCCGCTACATCGACCAGGGTATGTTGCTCAACACTTTTCCTGAAGATGGGCAAGCACCCCACTACAACACCGTAGACGCCATCCTCTGGTACTTCGAAGCGCTGCGCGCCTACCACCGAGCCACCGCCGATACCCCCCTGATCGAAGACCTGTTTCCCCAGCTCCAGGCGATCGTGACCTGGCATTGCAAAGGCACCCGCCACGGCATTCAGGTCGACCCCACCGATGGCTTGCTCGACGCCGGAGAAGCAGGCGTGCAGCTCACCTGGATGGATGCCAAAGTGGGCGACTGGGTCGTCACCCCCCGCATGGGCAAACCCATTGAAGTCAACGCCCTCTGGTACAACGCCCTGCTCGTGATGGGCCAATTTGCCCGACTGTTGGGTCAGTCTGATCGTCCCTACCAAGAGCTAGCCACCCACACTCACCAAGGCTTTCAGCGCTTCTGGAATGACGATTTGGGCTGCTGCTACGATCTGCTGGATGGCCCCATCGGCTCCGACAATACCCTCCGCCCCAACCAGATCTTTGCCGTGGCCCTGCCCGACTTCACCCTGGGCGAACCCTGCCTGACCGCAGCCCAACAGCGGGCGGTGGTGGATGTGGTAGCCCAGCGCATGCTGACCTCCCATGGCCTGCGATCACTCGACTCCGCCCACCCCAACTACCAGGGCCACTACGGCGGCACCCCGATTCAACGCGACGGAGCCTACCACCAGGGCACTGTATGGAGCTGGCTGATCGGCCCCTTTGTGCAGGCCCACTGGCGCGTCTACCAAGACGCTGACCTGGCCCATAGCTTTCTCGATCCCCTGATTCAGCACCTCCAGGGTGGCTGCCTGGGCACCCTCAGCGAAATTTTTGATGGCGATGCCCCCATGGAACCTCGGGGTGCCTTTGCCCAGGCCTGGTCGGTGGCGGAGGTGCTGCGGGTCAGCACTCTGCTGAGGCCGTTGATGATGGAGTAGGGGAACGCCCTAGAGGGGCGCGCTGTCGCGAACGCATTTCCCGCCCAGTGCGTCCACCACGATGCAGGTGTTGGTCACCAGCATGGCCTGCATGGTCTCAGCATCGGTGCCGGGGCCACCGGAGCCTTCCACCCACAGGGGTTGGGCCGCCACCGCTACCCCCGCATCCTTCGCCACGGCTTCAATCAGCTGGGGGTTGGTGGTGGTTTCGGCAAAAATGGCGGGCACCTGGGCCGCTTTCACCTGATCGACCAGGGCGGTGAGGGTGCCTGGGGTCGGCTTCTCCTCGGTGCTGAGGCCGCTGAGGGCTCCCGCCACCTCAAACCCGTAGGCGTCAGCAAAGTAGCCAAAGGCATCGTGGGTGGTCACCAACCGCCGCTGGGCCGGGGGCACCGTCGCCACCTGGGTTTGAATCCAATCATCGATCTGGTCGAACTGGGTTACCAGGCGAGCGGCGTTCTCAGCGTAGCGATCGGCCTGGTCGGGGTTAACCTGGGCCAGGCTCTCGGCAATCACCTGGGCGATCGCGCCGTTGTTGGCCGCACTGTGCCAAATGTGGGGATCAGGCACCAGTTCGGCTCCAGCGGTGGCACCTTGTTCGCCCCCAGGCTCACCTTCGTGGGCGTGCTCATCCCCATGGGCATGCTCACCCTCGTGGGCATGCTCCTCCTCGTGGGCGTGCTCACCCCCATGGGTAGCTTCGGCACCGTGGTCGTGGTGGTGGGCGGCCCCCATCAGCGGTTCAGGCACCGCCTTTTCGTAGACCGCCACCCGTACAGCTCCGGTCGAGCTGTCCTCGATCATGCCAATCAGACTCGGCACCAGACCATAGCCGTCGTAGAGAATCAGGTCAGCCTGCTCAATGGCCTGGCGATCGGAGGGTTGAACCTGGTAGGTGTGGGGGTCGGTACCGGGGCTGAGCAGGCAGGTGAGTGCTACGGTGGTCTCGGCAATTTGCTGGGTCAGATCGCAAATCACCCCCGTGGTGGCCACGACCCCAGGGCGGTCGGCCTGGCCCCCGGCGGCGGTACCGTCGGGGGCTGTAACGGCACCGTCGTCGCCACTGCAACTGACTAACCCCAGGGCCAGCACCAGCCCTGTCCCCCAACGACTAACCTGGCGACCTGCCGACGGAACTCCTGGATGTAAAACCATGACCCGTTCTCCCAGAAATGGATAACTGAACTACTATGATAGTGATAATGGTTATCATTTCACAGATGTTATGCTGGAGGTTAAAAACCTGTCTGTCAACTACCGGGGAGTCGCCGCTCTGGAGGATATTTCACTGTCCGCTGGGGCCGGGGAACTGGTGGGCTTGATTGGGCCCAATGGAGCGGGTAAAAGCACCCTGATCCAGGCCATGCTTGGGCTAGTGCCGAGTCGGGGACAGGTGCTATTTCAGGGCACCCCGCTGCGGAGACGGCGGCGACTGGTGGCCTACGTACCCCAGCGATCGCGCATCGACTGGGACTACCCCATTACCGCCGGGCAGGTGGCGATGATGGCCCAAGCCGCCCTAGCCGGGTGGTTTCGGTCGCCCAGTCCCCAGGCCAAACAGCGGGTCACCGTCGCCCTCGAGCGGGTGGATATGCTGCATCTGTGCGATCGCCCCATTGGTCAACTCTCCGGTGGGCAGCAGCAGCGCGTTTTTTTGGCCCGCGCCCTCGCCCAAGGGGCCGATCTGTTGCTGCTCGACGAACCCTTCACCGGCATCGACAAAAAAACCGAAGCTCTGATGCTGGCTATCTTTGCGGAACTGCGGGCGGAGGGCAAAACCCTGATGGTGTGCAGCCACGAGTGGGGCGATGCCCTGCACCGCTACGACCGCCTACTGCTGCTCAACCGCCGCCTGCTCGCCGACGATACCCCCGAGGCCGTGATGACCTTCGACAATATTCAGCGGGCCTACGGTCAGGGGCCCCAGACCACGGCCAAACTGACTCCCTACGCCGACTTCTTTTGCTAGGGACTATTCTGGCCACAAAAATACCCAAGAATTGTGCGTCTTCCCAAGGGCGCAGGGCTCTGCGCCCCTAACGGCCCTGATCGGGGGGATCTTTTTTGACCAGAACTCCCCCCTCAGGGACTAAGAATATCCTCTGGTTCCCGGTGGGGGGAGCGATAGTCCGGTAGGGCTCGGTGGCCAGAAAATGGCCAATCAAGTAGAGCGACCCACACAGCACCCGCAGCGGTGCTCGGGGGGCCCGATCAGCGGTGGCCAGGGCCGCCAACCCCGCCCCCAGCGACGGGTGGCTTTTGCACTGGGCTAGATCGGGGCAGATGGTGCGGGCGATCGCCCCCAGGGTCTCCGGCTCCGCCGACTCGTGCCCCGGCACGGGCACCAGGTGCAGCGCATCTCCAGGCCGCAGCAGGGCCGCAAAAACATCGCCGTGGTCCTTGGTGGCCAGCATCCCCATCAGCCATACCGTGGGCTGGCCCGCCCACTCACTATCCACGTACTGGCGTAGCACCCGGGCTGCCGCTGGGTTATGGGCTCCATCCATGAGCAGGCGATACCTGGGCACATCCTGCCCCCAGGTCACCCACTGCAACCGGCCTGGCCATAGGGCCTGGCCCATCCCCTGGGCGATCGCGTGGTCAGAGATGGCCCAGCCCTGGTGGCGTAGGGTTTGCAGAGCGGCGATCGCCACCGCCGAATTGATCAGCTGGTGCGCCCCCAAAAACGGCAGCGGGTAGGTAATGGCCTCTGGACCAGCCCCGTAGCGGGCCTGGCCATCGCCCAGGAGGATGGCCGGGGTTGGCCACACCGCCGGGCAGTCGAGCGCTTGCAGCCGAGCCTGCACCACCGTCGCCGCCTCGGGGGGCAAGGGGCCAATCACCGCCGGGCAGCCCGGTTTCAGCACCCCCGCTTTCTCCCAGGCGATATCCCCCAGGGTGGGCCCCAGGCGCTGCCAGTGCTCGCGGCTGAGGGAGGTGATCACGCTGACCAGGGGACTGTCCACCACGTTGGTGGCATCGAGCCGCCCCCCTAAGCCCACCTCCATGACCGCCAGGTCAACTCCGGCCTCGGCGAAGTGCAGCCAGGCGGCGGCGGTCACCACTTCAAACTGGGTGGGGGAGGGGTGAGCCGGGTCAATGGTCGCAATCACCTGGCTGAGGCGCTGGACCAACGCCTCAGCCGCGATCGGCTCGCCATCCAGGGTAATGCGCTCTCGCCAGCTCACCAGGTGGGGAGAGGTGTAGCGGCCCACCCGATAGCCTGCGGCCCCCAATACCGCCGCCAGGTAGGCACACACCGACCCCTTACCGTTGGTGCCCGCCACATGCACCAGCGGCACCCGCCCCTGGGGGTTTCCCAAACCGCCCAGCAGCCGCTGGATGCGCTCGAGCCCCAGCTCCACCCCAAAGCGCCCAAAGGGCTCTAGCAGGGCCTGAATAGACTGCTCTGTCTGATTAAAATCAGGCTGCTTAAAATTGGACTGATCAAAATTGGGCTGATCAAGATCGGGGGACTGCAACATAGGCATGATTCCCCTCCTGGGAGAGGTCGGGGTGGGTTAGGCTAAGCCATTAAGCATCTTACTCCGATGGTGCTCCGCCCTGACTGCCGACCGGGGCCCTCGAGGCTCTAGCGCCCATGCTCCAGCGACAAAACCACAAAAAAAGACGCAGCTTGCGCCGCGTCTGGGGTTGAGATATCCATGCAGGGGGCTACACGGCCTCAGTATTTTTCTCGCCAGTGCGAATGCGGATGATCCCATCCACTGGGCTAACGAAAATCTTACCGTCGCCGATCTCGCCAGTGCGGGCGGCGGAGATAATCTTATCGACCACAGTATCCACCTGGGCGTCTTCCACCACAATTTCAAGCTTGAGCTTCTGGAGAAACTCAACCGTGTATTCTGACCCCCGGTAGCGTTCGGTTTGCCCCTTTTGGCGACCAAAGCCACGCACCTCAGACACAGTCATGCCCACAATGCCCGCATTGACTAGGGCGATTTTGACCTCATCAAGTTTAAACGGGCGAATTATAGCTTCTATTTTTTTCATAGATTCAACCAGGGTGCTCTAGCAATTGTCTCTTAAGAGTATTCCAACTAAAAAAACATCCCTTCCCAGGACGCGAACCCGGCCCGTTGGGCCGGTCGCGGCGAGATCCTGGATCAGTATTTAGTTGGCACACTCTAACTTCGGTCTATGTTTATCGGGCTTGGCCCCTGCAATACTGTGTCCTTCACTACAAAAGTCCCGTAGACCCTGATAACTTTTGTCATCAGAATCAGGGTGCAGTCCCCTAGCGTGAGTTGCTCAGCAGCGGCTTCATAATCAAGAACCCAGCCCCAAAGGCACTGATCACAATCAGCAAAATGGTGGCCGCCAGCCACAGCCCGCTCATGTCAGAGGGTTGCTGGCTCAGCTGACCCGGGCGATTGGCGTCTAGGCGTTCTTCGGTGTAGAACCGTTGGGCAGGGCTACCCTGGGGCCGCTGGGGTGGCTGAGGCGCTTTTTTCCCTTTGGGCTTGACCATCTGGGTAATCTGGCTGGCCAGGTTAGACACGCTTTCGCCCACGGAATCAACTAGGCGTTCGGGCAGACTCTCTGTCGGACGCTCGGGCAGCGAGGGAGAGGGGTCTTCGGCCAGGTAGGTCGGCGGCATGGATACCATGACCGGGGCCTCAGCGCCGTAGCTAGCCTCCAAGGAGGATGGCCCCTGAAGGCTAGTCTGGGCCCATTGCACCGCACTGACGGGCTCTATCGTCTGGGGCTGGCTGAGCTCGATCGCCTGCTTCAGCCGGGCCGCCGAGTCGGCAAAGCGAATCATTTCTTGGCGCAGCACCTGGTTCTGTTGGCTGAGGTGCTGATTTTGCTGGGTCAGTGAATCGGCCATGGCCTGGGTAGCCCGCAGCTCTGTGGCGAGTTCTCGATACACCGAGATCGGCACCGAGGGAGCTTGGCGGCTGCCCTGGGGTGCCTCTGGAGCCATCGCCCCAGGATGAGATTCAGGGGAAAAAGGTGCGTTCATGGTGACGGTAGAAGGGGCGTTGAAGAATGGATCAAGAAGCCTGAGAATTTGGGTGACCCATGGTCTAACCAATGGTCTGCCCAAGAGTAGTTCAGATTAGAGCAATTGCACCAGCCTTAGTCAAAAAAATGGCAAGAAAAGTTTCGCGATCGCCGGTAGACGGCTGATCGACCCTGTGCCATCAGTCCTGGTTCAGAGCGGTGGCGATCGCCGCGCTATCGGTCACAAAGCCAAAACACTGGTTGACGTTATAAACCGTGGCCTGGGCACAGTAGTCGGGAGATGTCGTAGCGCTACAGTCGTAGATCAAAATACAGTCATAGCCTAAAAAGTTGGCATCTTGTAGGGTAGCCATCACGCACTGATCCAGATTCACCCCAGCCAACAGCAGCGTGGTTTTGCCCAGGTTACGCAAAATGCTGTCCAGGGGGGTATCCCAAAACCCGCTCATGCGGTACTTATCGACCCAAATATCCTGGGGTTGGGCCTCTAGCTCGGCTACCACCGCTGCCGCCCAACTGCCCTGGGTCAATACGGGCGCGCCGTTTGCAGGCAGGGGGTCGCCCAGGCCTACCCCGGCCCCGCTCGGGTTATACACATGGCGCAGTCCGGCGCTGATGTTGAGTAGGTCAGGGCGGTTGCCCCAGTTGAGCCACACCACCGGCACCTGGGCCTGCCGCAGCTGAGGCAAGAGCTGCTGCAACGGCTGAATAGCCTGGCGGGCCGGGGTCACGTCGACGCCAATGCTCGCCAGCCAGCCGTCGGGGTGGCAAAAATCATTTTGCATATCCACCACCAGGCAGGCGGTTTTACTCAGGTCAACCCGCAGCTGCTTGGTTTGAGTTGCCACCGTCGCTAGCCGGGGCTGAAGCGCTAGGCGGCTCATGTCGGCCACCTGATCGTTCACCCACCAGGCGTTGGGGGGATGGCCCAGGGGGTGCAGGTTTGAAGCTTCCATGGCGACCCTTCGTTCGGTATGTTCTCCATGGCTCCGATTCAGAGCTATCTCGCACTAACGTGTGAACAGCCTGGGAGGATCCTGCTTGATCAACCCAGCTTGAGGGAGACGATCGCTAGCAGCGCGGTGACCGCGTAGGCCACCGTTACCACCCGGATCTCAGACCAGCCCGAGAGCTCAAAGTGGTGGTGCAGCGGGGCCATTTTGAAGAAGCGCTTGCCCACGCCATCAGGGCCTTTGGTAGCCTTAAAGTAGGTGACCTGAATGATGACCGACAGGGTCTCGGCAAAGAACAGCAGGGTCAGCACCAGCAGGGCAAACAGGTTGCCGCTGAGAATGCCCACCGCCCCCAGGGCAGCGCCCAGGGCGAGGGACCCGGTATCGCCCATGAAGACACGGGCAGGGTTGTGGTTGTGCAGCAAAAAGCCCAGGCAAGCCCCAGCCATGGCCGCGCAAAAGACCATCAGGTCAGGATGAGTGGGGGCCACAATGGCGGCTAGACCCATAAAGGCGATCGCTCCGGTGCCGCCCATTAAGCCATCTAAGCCATCGGTCAGATTAGTCGCATTGCTCTCGGCCACCAGCACAAACCCTGCCAGGGGCCAGAATAGAAAACCCAGGGGCAACATTATGCCCAGGGGCAGCGTCACAGTGGTGATGGTCGCGGGCTGGCTCGTCAGCGCCCACAGGCAGAACAGCATCGCCACCGCAATCTGTAGAATGAGCTTCGTGCGGGGCGAAATACCGCTGTTAGACCGGCGCTGAATCACTTGCCAATCGTCGATCCAGCCGATCGCACCGTAGGCCAGGGTGAGCAGAGAAACCGCCACTGCGTCACGGGCAAAGCCAGTGGCCACGAGGGCTACTGCCACCGCCACCGGCACAAAAAAAGCGCCGCCCATGGTGGGGGTGCCCGCTTTTTTGAGATGCCCCTGGGGGCCTTCTTGGCGAATAAACTGTCCAGTCTTGAGCGCCCGCAGCAGCGGCACCGCCCAAAACCCCGCCAAGCTGCTACCCAGAGCCGCCACCAGAAACGGCACCACAATCGATGCACCCAGGCTAATCACGTTGCCCAGCGCCGCATCGAGACCCACAGCGGCCGCGCTTAGCCCTAGAATCAGCAGCCAAAACGATGTCAGGCCGTTTAGGGTCAGCCGTTTAGGTGCTAAAAATTTCGCATCCACAAACGATTCCTCAATTGCATCACACCCCACACCCCAGAAGTCTACTGGATGATCTTCCAATTGACTACATTTGGTGCCAGGAAATAGTCAGGGATTCTAGATGAGCAGACCCATAGTAGGGAACAAAGGTTAATAACACTTAATGCCCTTAATTAAGGGCATTAATGGCCGCTTAGGTCAACACCCTGGTCAGAGCTAGGGTTACCGCGATGGCCATTAATCATCATCGTCAAGGGCGAGATCGGTATCGTCGTCGTCGTCAAAGCTATCGTCATTGCCCATCAGGTCAGAAATTTCTTCGTTTTCGGCCTCATTGGGGATGGTTTCGACCACATCGCGGCTGCGGAGCCGACCAATGCTGTCTAGCCAGGCCAAAATCGAGGAATCTCCGGAGGAGGGCAAAATCGGTGCCTTGGCATCGCGGGGCACCTGGCGCAGAGAGGGATTGTAGAACTTAGAAGACATTACGGTGGCCTTATAGCACTCAACAGAGGCAATACATACACAGACATCCCATGGTAGCAGAGCCTACAGACTGTCGGCCCCTAGAGTTTTGCCGTATCATGCCCGTGGTACTGCCGTGGAGACTGGACTATGTTGGGCAAAGCTGAGCTACTCGATGCGGTCGCCTCGGTTAACCGGGGCATTAACAGCAGCCCCAGCGATCGCACCGCGATTCAGGCTGCCGCCACGACCCTAGAGGAGCGCAACCCTACCCCCGAGCCGCTCCAGGCCACGGCCCTGCTCGACGGCGACTGGCGCTTGCTCTACACCACCAGCCAGGAGTTGCTGAATATCGATCGCATTCCCCTGGCCTCCCTGGGCCCCATTTACCAGTGCATTCGCCTGGCCGAAAACCGGATTTACAATATTGCCGAAGTGAACGGCCCGCCGTTGCTCTCGGGCCTGGTGGCGGTGGCCGCCACCCTAGAGCCGGTATCGACCCAGCGGGTGAATGTGGGCTTTGAGCGGGGGATCGTGGGGCTGCGCCAGGCCCTGGGCTACCAGTCGCCGGCCCAGTTTATTCAGATGCTGCAAAGCACCCCCAAGTTTTCGCTGCTCCAGGGCATTGATTTTAGAATCAAGCGCGATCGCCAGACAGGCTGGCTCGAGGTCACCTACCTAGACGACGACCTGCGCATTGGGCGTGGCAACCAGGGCAGCCTGTTTGTGCTGAAAAAGGTCTAGGCGGCTTCCTAACTGTGCTGCCCGACTGCCCTGACCGCGCGATCCCATCAGAACCGACAATTCACCATACCGACAATTCACCATAATGGGGTGGGGAAACAACGGCCGCGATCGCCCTCACCAAACCTGGGGCTGAAAGGCACCGTCGTTAAGAATCACCACGCTGTCGCCCGACTGCGCCAGCACAAAGAGCCCTTGACGGTAGGCGTAGCGGGCCACCTCATCGGGCACAACCATGGCGGCTACGGCCCCCATGGCCCGCACATCGCCATAGCGGGGCATGAGGCGCTTAAATTTGCGCAGGCGCTCCCGGTGTTCATCGACATCGGCCTGGGTGAGTTTGCTTTTGACTTCTACCAGCACGGCTTCGGTGGTGTTGACCACCAGTAGGTCGATCTCAATGCCGTCCTGGCCGCGCTGCACAGATACATCCCCATGGAACTCGTGCACCGCAATGCCGCGCTCTTGGAATAGCCGAACGACGGCAGGGCGCACTTGCCACTCCACAAACTCGCCGAGGCGGTTGCCCAGCTTGCCCAGTTGATCGTTGAGCTGCTGATTTTGTAGTTTGATTAGCTGCTTTGTTGCTTGGAATTGGCGCTCGGTCTCTTGGAAGCGACGCTCGGTCTCTTGGGAACGGCGCTCGGTCTCTTTTTGGGCTTCGGCGAGTTCTCCCAGAATGCGCCAGACGTCGTCAGCGGTGGTGGCCATGGGGGGCGATTAGTAGCTTTGTTCTCTCCATCATAACAGCTGCTTGATAGAGGCCGTCTGCGTCACTGTAGGTGTGTGAACCTGCAATTTTCACAAAGCTAGGGGGCACAATGGGCATAATGGCGGATGCCCCAACCGTTGCCCTTATGCTATGAGACCTGCTGAGCCCCTCCCGTTTGTTGTCTACACCCCCGAAAGCAAGCTCAAACATCCCGCGTCTGGCTCGAGAGATAGGGCGCGACCTGTTGGCCTCGCGGGAGCTGGCCTGGCGGCTGATGGTGCGAGATATTAGTGCGCAGTATCGCCAGTCGTTTTTGGGCATTTTTTGGGCGTTTGTGCCGCCCATTTTGATGGCGGTGGGGTTTACCTATGCCAACAATGCCGACATTATCAATGTGGGGGAGACGGAGCTGCCCTATGCCGCCCATGTGATGTTTAGCGCGGTGCTGTGGCAAACCTTTGCTGAAAGTACGTCCATTTTTGGTGGCTGCGGAGCTTTGTGATGTCCCAAGACCAGAGTTGATTGGGCGCTGTGGCCAACAGTTCTGGCTTGGTATAGGTGGGATGCTGGCGTTGCTGACGTC
>Ga0169931_10010260_pt1 | contig 13349 bp, 13 predicted proteins | sample Kivu_15m_20L_FD_129675 | JGI IMG/M metagenome (GOLD analysis project Ga0169931, IMG submission 129675) | Freshwater microbial communities from Lake Kivu, Western Province, Rwanda to study Microbial Dark Matter (Phase II) - Kivu_15m_20L... | ecosystem: Environmental > Aquatic > Freshwater > Lake...
ATCCAAGGGGATTCGGATTGTGGATCTGGAAGCCATGGATACTGAAGAGAGTCTTATTGGAGGTTAACGATGGCGACTATGTATTTTATCTCGATGCCGGTTGCAGTGTCCACACTTCAGTTGCGAGCCGCGCGAGGTTTGACTGGTATCTCGATTATCTAAGTCAACATACATTTCTGTTTTTCCAACAGCCGTATCTGGAGAGGAATTGGTCTAAAAAAGAAGTCATCGATCACTTTCTACTAAACGAAAAACAACGTGCATCTGGACAGGCTCTCGGAACCATTCAGGGGTACCTGGCCAGTGAAAAGTCCCGGCAGTTCGTTGATCAGTGGCTCTCAGCCTGCTCAATGAATTCGGGAAGATTCTTGCAGGACGTAAACGATGTTGAGCTTGAGGATGGTGTCTTTATTGAGCACAGACATGATCAATCAGTGTTTTCATGTTTGGCTAAGTCAAGAAATGTTCCGATGCTCAAAGATGAGACGTTCCATCATCCGAAGTGGAATCGAGATGGTGATGGGTACCCGATCTGGGCAACAAGAAAGTGTTCAGGATTGCCAAGTTGGATGGGCTACTACGCTCCGAGAGCTTGGCCATGGGTTATCAAAAGTCGATTACTTCGTAAACCCCTGACCCCCTTACTGGATCCTGAAGTGTTTCCACGCGACTAGAAGATGATCTGTACGAAGTTCACCAGCGTGAGGAAGCAATACGTATAGAACCTGATGAACGGCTAACGCGATCCTGCGTTCGAAAAGAGTTGCGTCAGAAACCGCCTCGGGATACGGCTAATGCCTGATTTCTGAATCAAAGCGATAAGACCGTCCCGACGAAGTAATGAGACGAATCGATATTGAGGCTGTCGTTCGAGTCGAAGCTGATTAACGCGTTGTTCAATGATCGCACCAAGTGAGAAGTCGGAGTAAATCAGATTGCGAGCTTGTCGAAGGGCAGGAACTCGGCGCGCATAATCATCCTCTGAGAGCCCGTCTATTATCTTACAGCACTCTTCAATGTCATCAATCGGTAGAGAGATAAAACTGTCCGCGGGGAAGTAGTCACTAACATTTGGCGCTCCAAAATAGAGCGGCACCGTCCCAGAAATTATGCAGTCACTGAATTTCTCTGTTAGGTAATTGGGCGAAGATGTATTTTCGATGGCTATCGAATATCGATATCGACGAAGCCCGTCAATTTTTTGTAAGAGTTGTTGTTTTCGACCGCGCCCGTAGGTGTGAGGAACAAGGTTGGGACGTCGTTTCAGTAGTTCATTAATGAAATTCAGACGTGTCTTATGACCGGGAAGCAAGCTGAGATTGCTAGCTATGACCGACACAGATTCGGTCTTTTCATTGAAAGGTGTCGGATCGACAACTGTCGGGTCGACGAAAGTCCCGTTACAGGGCAGAGTGACAGTAACTCTGTTATCTACTAAGCCTTCTTCGTGTGTGTAAATCTCGTCAAAAGTGCGGGAGTGAAAGTAGGTGAATAGGTGAGTAACTGGATTTCTGATTACCGGCTCTTGTACAAGTTTGATTAGTTGACCTCTTCGGACAAGTGTCCACCGAGGTATTGAAACGCAATTGATGACGACAACAAGATCAGCCTTGCCTGAACGATTAAATCTGACATCAATTCCCTGAGATTTAAGCTGACCGATGTGTCTGCCTAGTAATTCAGAAGTGTTTGTAACAGAGAAATTTGTAAAGACACGCACGATTAGTGGGTTCACGCAAGAATTAACCGTACTATGTCAATACTCGTACATCAGATTAAACAAGTAGATCCTCATTGACGCACAAACTCTGCCTCATTGTCATAGGCCGCAGTGGCGAATTTCGAAGTCGCTCCTTGTCGAAGTTGGTCGAGCGGTATCGTGCGACGGTGTTGATCGAACCCGTTTATATTGAGACTCATAGGCGATTCGTAGATGTTGTAGATGAGGAAGCTTCTGAGTTGCTCCTAGGACGCCGTCTCTCAAACTCCGAATTGGGATGCGCAATTGCGCACAAGAACGCCTTGAACGCTTCACTAAGTCTAATGAGTACCCGTCATGAGGTTGAATGGGTACTAATTTCTGAAGACGACTCAGATTTGGATGAGCGGACTCTTGAATCAATCGCTAGAGAACTGCTCGGGTGCTCCCTGTTTTCACCATCACTTGTCACTTACTATTCAGCTAGGGGATGGTTGGGTCTGCAAATATTGCGACATATCAAACCCGGATCATCGCCTAGCCGAGCAAGGGGCTGGTCCGCTGGTGCGGTCTGTTATGCCATAAATCGCAGGGCAGTAGAAGAACTGGCACCGTATCTGTCGCTGCCTGTCAGCTACGTAGCCGACTGGCCACTCTACTTCTCTCATGTGAGGAGATACGAGTCTAAGAATGTCAAGGTCAATGAAGTATCCGGAAGGTCAACAATCGGGGATCGCACTACGCATTCCGTTTTTAAACGAATTCATACATATGCCCGGCAATTGCGAAATGTGAGGAAAATTTCTGAGACCTACAGGGTTCCAAAGTCAATAATTATCAGCCGTTTGATCGTTCAGCCTATTATCAGGGATTTACTCAATCGAATTTTCTAGTGAGCATGTAAAGTATCGAGCAAATTCAAGGCCCCCTCAGCTAGTGGAGAAGAGTTTGCGAAGTTCACTTTGAACTATTCTCGAGTCGTTTTCAGACAAGAGATGGCCTATTGAGTCGCGCCAGCTTTCCCCAGGGCACTGTTCAATCTCAGGTAAACGCCTTGATGCCGGATCTTGAAACATTCCCTTGTGAGTTCCCGTAGGGCCGAAAACATACTTGAATTTCAAGTATTCGAGATTCAAGCGAGAAGTCTTCGCACCTGCGGCAAGTGCATGTGAATCCCATCCATTGACCGAATCCCGATTAGATAGTCCACCGTGATGATGTCGCGCAACAGGAAATCCGTAGTATTCCTCAAAACGCCAAACATAATCACCATCTTCTTGACCAAAACCCAGAAATCGCTCGTCAAACCAACCAACGGTGTTTATACATGTTTTTGAGATTGCGAAATGACCGAAACTATCGTTTAAGACTGCGAGGTGGTTCTTCGTAGCCTCACGAAAAAGCACATCAAGGCAATCGCCCACGAGTGTCTCATCAATGCTTAGATCGTCATTCAGAACCGCGACAACTCGTGTTCCAGCTTGTCTGATCCCCAGATTCCATAGCGCGGCCATTCCAAGAGGTCGTCCGCAACAGATGGGGAAAATGGCTTCCATTGTCGACAAATGCCGAAGGAAGGTGGTCCTAAGTCTTGGATCAAATAGGCCATCGAAATCAGCATTGATTACTACATAGATCGGATGAACGACTTGACCTTTGCGCAACGCCTCTACGAGAGGGAGGCAATCAGAAAAGAAACGGCGAGAAAACGTTGTTACAACAATCGCCTTATCGTGGGGAGCTTGGAGCGAGTTTTCATCTTGGAGGGGGGGGGCAGACCTTGGAGGCTCGGCGAACCTGAGAACTCGATTTGCTGCGAAAGTCATGTTCTTGGCAAGTAACTTTGCAAGCTGCCGCGGTAGGTGCATGTTAAAAACACTAGTAAAAGGGCATTCGGGCTACTAATCAAGACTTCCGCCATGTGCCAGGCGTGATTGTTTCTAAAGTAGATCAGGTACTACCTCTAGCTGATTGCGATCCGTTCAAGGCGCAATCATTGCGTCACAACAAAGCATCTAGATTTAGATTCCTAACATCCGAAACGTTTGTCTGTTTAATGGAGCTTTGTCAAGATGCAGAGAAAGAGAATCCTTGTAGTCGCAATGCTGGACAGCTCTCATGTGGCAAAGTGGCTTAAATCGACTGCTTACCAGAATTATGAAATAGTTCTATTTCCAAGCTCACCACATAGGCGGCTTCATCCGGATGTGAGTCGTTTGCTGGAAGACCCGCGAAGTCAAGTATCTCTTGATCTGATGTCCAAGTACTTTGCACTACCACTTTGGCTGATTGATCAAGTGAAAGGTATGAATATCAGAAGGACCATGTTGTCTCGGCTATACAAGCGAATTCGACCCGATGTTGTGCACGCTATCGAGTTCCAACACTCTGCGTATCTTGCGGAACCCATAGTGCGACATCAGACAACTTGTTTCTATGTCACCAACTTCGGTAGCGATATTTATTGGTTTATTCAACAACGTGGGCATCGCGATCGAATCATCAAAGTTCTTAATCGAGCCGACTACTACTCTGCCGAATGCTCTCGTGATGTAGTATTGGCCAAATCCCTCGGTTATCGAGGCTTCGTTCTTCCGGTGAGACCGAATGCTGGAGGTATACCTCAGGAGATGTTTGGGTCAGGTGTGTACTGCCCGCCTTCTCTGCGGCGGGTAATCGCAGTCAAGGGTTACACAAATTTTGTTGGTCGAGCTCAGATAACTCTGAAGGCCCTAATCGCGAAGCGTCGAGACCTTAACTCGTTTCGGGTGATCGTCTACTCATCAACGTTGCGTGCAAGAGCGATGGTCCGCTGGATACGGTTTCGATATCGGATGAATATCCAGGCGATTCCGAAGTTTTCGTTGAGCCAACAGCAGGTAATTCAATTGATGCAAGAGTCCGCTCTCTACATCGGGGTCTCTGAATCAGATGGCTTATCGACGTCAATGTTGGAGGCATTATGTTGTGGATGCTTTGTTATACAGAGTGGGACATCCTGCTGTATTGAAGTAGCCGAGCATGGTAACGGGGCCTACATCCTTAATGAAAACTCTGTTCCTGCAGTAGTTACAGCCCTCGAATTCTTTCTGCAAGGTCTTGGTAAGCCTTGGGACGATGCTGCAGAATTTAATTCGAATCGATTGCGTTCTTATCTCAATCACCAAGAGTTGTCTGAACACGCTCGAGAGTGCTACCGCTTGTGTTTAGGCAACGGATAAACAAGAACCAGCAAAGCGCCAACCAAATGCTACAAAACTCAGTGGTGGGGTCGAACAAGACTATTGAACCACTCAGACTTCTATTTATTCATGAAGTTGACTGGTTGAACAAAGTGGTGTTTGAGATTCATGATATTCCCGAACTGCTTTCAATACGTGGACACGATGTTACGGTGCTCGATTACCCAGAGTCGAGCGCTGGAATGCGGCGAGTTAGAACACGACTCGGACTGAGCCGAGCTTGGAATGAATCCTGCATTCGGTTAGTTTCGCCACCAGTCCTCTGCGGTCCGCGCGTAGGAAGATGGCTCGTGGCGCTACTTGCACTTCCACTAATTCTCAGAGTGATTCGCCAACACAGGCCTGATGTAATCATTACGTATGCGGTCCCAACGTATGGGTGGCAAGCGATACTTGCAGCACGTTTGTTGCGAATCCCAATCGTGTACCGTGCGATTGATGCAGTACCCGAATTGAGGCCAGGAATTCATCGGCCACTAGTCGCTCTGGCGGAGCGCTTTACATGTCGTTTTACGAATTTCGTCTCAACTCACAATGAAGCCCTTCGAGATAGGTGCATGAGATTGGGTACGCAAGGTGACCGTGTCCAAATAATGGTTCCCGGAGTCGACTCGTCACATCTCTATCCGGCGAGCCCAGATCACGTGCTTGCAACACAACTTGGGATTCAGCGTGACGACAAAGTACTTGTGTTCATGGGAACACTTTTTCGATTCGCACAACTAGATCAGCTAATTCGCGAACTGAAGCCAACGATGAAAACAGATAGAAGTTTGAAACTCCTTGTAATCGGTGATGGTGAGATGGCTAATGAAATCAGAAATCTCAGTGCCAGTGAGGAGCTGGGTCAACAGGTCTTAATGGTTGGAATGATTGACTATGCCAATCTTCCAAGGTATCTGCGTCTTGGCGCAGTTGGATTACTACCATTCGCGAGCAACACAATTAGCCATAACGCTCTTCCGAATAAGGTGCTGCAGTATCTTGCCTGTGGACTTCCTGCTGTCGCGATTCGACTACAAGGTCTTGCGTCGGTCATACCGGAAGGACATGGTGTGATCTATGTTGAAACATTGTCCGAACTTGCAAGTGAAGCGATTGCGCTAGCCGAAAGTTTTGATGAGTTGACTCGACAGAGACAACGGGCAGTCGAATACTGTCGACAGAACCTTCAATGGGATGAAAAGATTGTGACATTTGAGACCTTCCTCACGAGAATTTCTCACAGTTGGTGAGTTTCTGACATCTGATTTAGAAGACCGTTAGATTGAGTCTGGTTCCCATGCAGGTCCTCGTACTCGGTTCAAATGGAATGCTGGGGAGCCAGCTGGTGTCAAAGTTTCGGGCTCATAACTTGGATGTGTATTCGACTTCGCGATTCGGCGGATTGAACAATCGTGATTTCGCATTTGAAGTGCTGGGAAGCAACTTGGAACAAGTACTAGATGCGCAACGGTTGGCACCGCACTACATAGTAAATGCCATCGGTGTGATAAAGCCGAGGATTGATGAGACCAACTCACAATCTGTTCGCCTAGCGGTTCAGGTAAATGCAGAGTTTCCGCATCGAGTCGCCGACTTCGCTGATCGCATCGGAGCGAGAGTGTTGCAGATCGCAACCGACTGCGTGTATTCAGGCAGTCGTGGTGGATATCTTGAGTCATCGCCCCACGACGCTTTGGATACCTACGGCAAAACCAAGAGCCTGGGCGAAGTTACGTCAAAATCTGTGATGAATCTCAGATCATCCATAATCGGACCCGAGGTTGATCGCTCGAGTTCGCTCTGGGAATGGGTGTGTGGCCAGCCCCACGCACAGACAATTGCGGGGTTTACAACGCACCTTTGGAATGGTGTAACCACCCATGCATTCAGCGAAGTGTGTCTTGGAATAATCAAGAAAGACTTGTTTGCCGCGGGCAAGACACATCTTGTTCCCGCTGATACGGTTACGAAGTTTGAACTCGTCAAGTTAATTGCCGAAAGGTGTGGACGCTTGGACTTAAACATCGAGGCTCAGGCGCCATATCCCGCAGTCGACCGGACTCTGCGAACAGAGAATCACGCTTTCAACCTGCACTTGTGGGAAGGGTCTTCATTTGGGGGAATCCCGACTATCAGGGAGATGATTGGTCTCGCGCCGACTGGCTAGTTATTGCCAGTTTCTCTCGAACGGTTTTCCTGAACCCTGCAGTTGGTGACCACGAAGAGACATCTGTCCATCTAGCCGATTCAGCAAGTCGTTCACGATTAACTGAGATGCATCCCCAGCGCCCAAACCGTGTGACCACACACGATTTCGTAACTCTTCAGCCAGTTCATGTTTGGCGGCGATATCTGAGATTGTAACCACAGAGTGCGGATCGAGCTTTATCGACGCTCCACACTCGTAGACCTCGGGGCGTTCAGTTGAAGATCTCATCTGTATTGAAGGCACTCCGAGTACTGCAGCTTCTTCAACAACCGTTCCCGAGTCAGTAAGAACGTATCGCGCAGATGTAAGTAGTTCGAGAAATTCGACGTATCCGAGGGGATCAACCACAGTTACATTGTCGGGAAGCACAATCCCAAAATCCTTCAGTGATCGCTGTGTTCGGTAACTTGCAGGAAAGATAACTGGATAATCTGTCGCAGCTGCTGTGCGAACGATAGTTTTCAGCGAACTGTAGGTCTCCACGTTTTCTCGGCGATGTGATGTCATAAGTAGAAAGTGATCGCGAGATACCTTGTAGTTCGCATGCAATGACGACAATTCTGAATCTGTCAGTCTGATTCGACCAGAGAGGTAGAAATGTTGAAGTACGTCAACAATTGGATTACCAGTCACAATTATGTTGCGGGGGTCCAGACCTTCCGAGAGTCCTTGCTGCTTGTAGCTCGGCAGGTAGGCGTAGATCACATCGGAAAGATGGTCTATTACGGTTCGATATTTCTCCTCCGGCATTCTCCAGTCGTAGGAACGCATGCAGCCTTCGATATGGGCAATCGGAACATTGAGCGTGGCGCATGCTAACGATCCAAGGACAGTGTTGGTATCACCAAGAAAGCAGCAGATCGAAGGGTTTTCCTTCTCAATGAGTCTTGAAATCGCTGGAATCAGCTCTCCGATGAAGTGCGGCTCACTATCACTCTTGAGCCGAAGTTCGTAGTTTGGGGCTGGCACTTCAAGTTCGTTAAAGAATACGTCTTTGAGATTCGATGAGTAGTGCTGTCCCGACCAGACAAATACAAATTCGGAATGCAGTGCATTCTTCAGCTGCTTGATAATCAGAGAAGCACGAATCACGTCTGGACGTATGCCCAGCACGAGCATTAGCTTCTGTTTCTTCATCTCATCACTTTGTCGAAGAGGCCGACGGGGTTCAGCTCAACGTTCCTCAATACTCCAGATATTCCAATATCTGGAATCGAATCGGAAGTCGTCTTTCATGGCATCGTCAATTGCAAGTGTGGAAAACACAAGCACCTCAGTATTTGGCTGAAGTGTCATCAATCCGTTTGCAAATCCTGGCGGTATGACATAGACGGAGGGCATTGCCGATGATAGCACTACGCGCTGTGGAGTCACTGACCGATCAGGATTGTCCCAATCAGTCACTTGTACAGCGCCGATTACAGCAGCACCGTCAATGACAGTGAAGGCTTTCCCCTCAATTTTATGTGCATGCCAAGCTCGCACAAATCTTGACTCATGATTTCGAATTATGTAGAAGCGCTTGTAGGCGCTCAAATCAAAATCATTCGCAAATTGGAGTGCACCACGGTCATCAATAGCCAGACCACCAGAAATCAACATCGGCAAGAGTGTCATCGCATTCCTATTAGGGGAGTCATAGCTGTTACATTTGAGAAACGCGCAAGTTCTACATTCTTTATTCGCTGGGACTCCACAACGTGCGCAATCTCACGAATGCCATCTTCAAGACTGAAGAGAGGTTTGAACCCCAACTGCTTCTCCGCTTTTCTGCTCGATACTCTGTAGTTCCTGGCGTCTTGAAATGTGGACTCGGTAAATTCAATTTCTGCGGTAGTAATCTGTGTCTGAATTCTTTGCGCCAATTCCGCAATAGTGAGATTCTCGGCATGAAGGTTGTAGATCCCATTGTGACTTTGACCTATGCACGGAACCATCGCTGTTGCGACATCTCTGACATGTAGTAGTGGTCTAAATTGATTTCCACCAAACACACTCATTTTTTTCTCAAGTACCGCGCGCACTGTAAGTACATTGAGTACTAGATCAATTCGGATTCGCGAGTAAGTATCGCTAAGCCCAAAGAGGGTACCAAGTCTGAAGATAATCGATGGAGCTGAGCGTCTAATGAGAAGTTCTTCGGCAATCAGCTTCGTTTCAGCGTAAAGGCTCAGCGGTGCGACCGGACTCACCTCTGTCAGTTCGCCGTGCTGAGCGCCGTATACCGAGCATGTAGATGGGAAAATGATCTGACCATCAAAGTGATCAATCAGTAGTTGCACTGCGTCGACATTGACTTTTCGAGTCTGCACTGGGTTGAGAGCGCAAAGAGGATCACCAACAAATCCTGCAAGAAAAATCACCACTTCGGCCCATTGAAGCTGAGGACCGAGTGCATCAAGATCGGTGACGTCACCATAAACGAACTCAACTTCCTTCAGGTAGAGGTCCTCATAGAGCAGGCGGTCGAATACGCGAACTTCGTGACCGGCAGCCATGGCTTGGTCAACCAACCAGCCACCCACATATCCAGCACCTCCGGTGACTAGTACACGCATAACTTCAGACTAGTTCGGCACGAAAAGTCTGTTCGGGGGACTTTAACGCCGCCATCTATCGTGCACGTGTTAAACGAAGAGTTGTAAGGACCAGTGCTCTAAATACAAGGAGTACTGCCATCGCATTCGAGGTAGCAGATTCCCCGACGCGACGAGGACTCAAGGAAGCTGGTACCTCAGCAACTCGATATCCAGCTCGCAGTGCGTTGACAGTTGCTTCAAACGTGTCTCCCAGGTAATGGGTCGGGAATTCTCGTGCGAACTCGCTTAAGAGTGGCTCACGAATTATCCGAAAACCACTCGTTGAATCGGTAATTCGGTATCCCGCAGTTAGTGAGACATACGAGGCAAGAATCCGCATCGCAAGTCGCCGCCCTGATGTTGGGATCAGCGTCGAGTCTGGCGCCAGGTATCTGCTGCCAATGACCAGATGGGCATCTTGAGAAACTGCAGCCTGAATCAATCGAGGCACTTGGTCAACAGGATGTTGACCATCCGCATCTACTTGAACCACTGCGTCGTACCTGTTAGCGATCGCGAAGCGGAAACCAGCCCTGAGGGCTCCTCCCACCCCAAGATTGATTGGGAGTTTGAGGACTTCGCCACCTGCAGAGCTAGCCATTACAGAGGTGCTATCAGATGAGCCATCGTCGACAACAAGAACAGGCAGACCTGCCTTACGTAGTGCAGAAACGACCTCGCCAATCGATTGCGATTCGTTGAATGCCGGTACCACGACAAGCGCCTTGATCTCGTCCCCCCGCTGTTACTTGCTGGTTGGCTCTTGACGTTGACTCATTGTTACTTGCAAACGTAGTGTCGCGAGGTCTTCCGTAAGTGCCTGAATTTGCTTCTGAAGACCAGATATTGAAATGGACAGTTGGACAGTTACTAGAAACAACACTGAGGCAGCAATCAACGCCACGAACGCAGATGCAGATATTCCAAGTAAGTCAGCTACTGGTTGTGCAAGGGGCACCAACAACCCGGCAACAATTCCTACAGCACCGATACTTGCCCAACCGACGGTATAGCGAAAACTCAACTTCTTGGCTCGAGAGAGTTGAATTGCCGAAAAAACTACAAGCAGTCCCAAAAGTGCGACCACAAGCATTTGTGTAGCACTTTGACTCATGCTTTACAGGCTAGTTGCAATGCGAACGATGCTTTAGTTCTTGCAGAGTACACAATCTGCGCTAGGTCGATTTGGCACACTATTTCGAGTGCTTCGGTTCGTCGTGGCTGCTGGCGGTGCGCTTGTTTCGTTGCTCTGTCTCTCGCTATCTCGCCGCATTGGGGAACGAATTCGAATCGGCTGGAAGGTGTCGAGACCAATTTATATTGTCTTGGTGATTGTCGGGGTCGTGACCGGGTTACTCATTGGCGAGGGAGGACTCCATTGTGTCCTAAGTCTCGTTGGTGTGACTGTGCTGCTTGTCATTCAGACGCCAATTGATCTTGCATTTAGGCGTCTCGCGCGTGAACCAACGTTAATTGTGTCGGTCAGTTTTGTGATTCTCCAAGTAACGAAGGCTGTTGCTGAGAAATCGTGGGGGGAGCTCTTGGTTCCACTGTCGGTGGCATTCTGTACGACTGGCATTGTGGCAACACTGCATCGGTTAGCTAAGGCGTCAGTCGGGTTTGGCGACGTACTTCTCACATTCCCTTTGGCTCTCAGCCTTGCATCAGTGTCGTTCCAGGTAATGCCGTGGTGGATGCTCATCGCATCTCTTACTGGCTCGATCCACGCTCTTCTTGTTCGGCGTCGCTCAAAGCTGATTCCCTTCGGGCCACACTTGTTGTTTGGGGCGTGGCTGATGCTCCTTATCAGCGTCTAGGTTCAACCTGTGATCATCCACCTTGTTGACGGCACGTATGAGCTATACCGGCAGTTCTATGGGCAGCTTGGCAGACACAGCGATGAGCACGAGCATGCCGGTGTAATCGGCGTGTTGTCGAGCACCTTGCAGCTCATCGAAGACGGAGCGACCCATATTGGGGTTGCTACTGATCACGTCATCGAAAGTTTCCGCAACGACCTGTGGCCGGGCTACAAGACGAGTGAGGGAATGGAGCCCGAGATTCTGCGTCAGATTCCGGTGTTGGAGGATGCCCTGACAGCAATGGGGGTAACAGTATGGGCGATGACGGAGTTCGAGGCGGATGATGCACTTGCCTCGGCGGTGCGAGTTGCTTGTGATGACCGCCGCGTTCACCAGGTGCGGCTACTCACGCCAGACAAAGATCTTGGGCAGTGCGTAAGTGGACGCCGAGTCGTTCAAGTCGACCGAAAGAAGGATGTCATTATCGACGAAGCTGCCGTGAAGGCAAAGTTCGGAGTTGGTCCAGAGTCAATCGTTGACTACTTGGCTTTAGTCGGGGACTCGGCTGATGGGTTTCCAGGGTTGCCGGGGTGGGGAGCAAAGAGTGCCTCGACATTGCTGGCACAGTACGGCGACGTTATGTCGATTCCGCCTCACCACACAGCTTGGATTGCTGATGGGGTGAAGGTGCGCGGTGCGGAGAAGCTCGCGACTGTCTTGCGTGAAGGTAGGGCTGATGCAGAGCTGTTTCGGATTCTTGCCAAGTTGGTCGACACGGTGGAGGTCGGTTCGGTTGATGACTGGCGATGGGCTGGCCCTACATCGGGCTTTGCCGCACTTGCAGATGAATGGGGTGTGGCAAAACTGTCGGAGCGTGCAACCAAATGTGCAAAGCAACGATGAGCCCGGCTGGAAAAATCACTTCTCGCTCACGGCTCGTGCTGCCGATTGCGAAGTTACTCGGTATCTCACTGCATGCAGCTCTGTTGTATCGAAGCTTTCTTTCGGTAAGTCACCCGATAAATGGTGACGTGATGCAGTACCTGGGTTGGATGCTCGATTCACGAGATGGGCTGCGATGGTTCTCGGGCTATGGCTACCTGTCTGGACTTGGGATCACGCAGCTCTGGCATCCCTTTGTGTTGGATCCATTCGCAGCGGTGATGCGAATTGCGCCATTCGGTGAGACCTTCTATGTCTACAAACTCTCGGTGGTGATATTGGTGTTGATCTTGACCTATGTCATAGGGCGATCGGTTGACTCACCGCTGACGGGACAGATCGCTGCGCTTGGGGTGACGATCTTCAGTTTTCTCCCGTCCCGATTCTTCAACATGATCAACGTCGACTTCAGTGGCCCTGGCTTCATGATCATGTTGCTGGGGTGGAATGCACAGATTCTCGTTGCAGCGATGTATCTTGCCCAAGATCAAAGGTGGCGCATCCGCGCGGGATTCGCACTACTGACGTTTTGGACACTTGCCGCCGCCCAGATTTGGCAACCCGGGTACCTCAATTTGTTTGCACTCACTTTCGTGGTGCTTGGAGTAGCAACTCTGTTGATGCACCGAAGTTTCTTGATGTTGCAAAAGGTGCTGCATTTGGGAGCGGCCTTCGGAACCGCCGTTGTTCTCCATGCTGTGGTCTTTGGCTCGTCGGTACCGCTAGCAGTGTTCTCTGCTCGAAATACCACGCCGTCCGTCAACGTTTCACGCGAACTTGGATTTTTTCAGTTGATAAGTGGGCTCGCGGGCCGCAGCATCGCAACACCAGTCGTGCTTGCCCTGGCAGTTGTCGGGGTGTTGTCTGCCAGGCGGGGCGACCAACCGCTCC
>Ga0169931_10010261_pt1 | contig 13349 bp, 8 predicted proteins | sample Kivu_15m_20L_FD_129675 | JGI IMG/M metagenome (GOLD analysis project Ga0169931, IMG submission 129675) | Freshwater microbial communities from Lake Kivu, Western Province, Rwanda to study Microbial Dark Matter (Phase II) - Kivu_15m_20L... | ecosystem: Environmental > Aquatic > Freshwater > Lake ...
ACCGGTTCCACCTCCATCAAAAACCTCTTCAGCAGGTGACAGGAATGAGTTGGTCGTTGACATCGGAGTAGACAGTCACAGTTCTCCTTTACAAGTGGCGTTAATGGAGGGACTGTCAACTATCACATACAGTAAGTGTATATAAATACATCACCGAGGGGTTTGGTTTACGTGTTATTTATCATATTTCTGCTGTTCGATGGAACATTTCGAAAGAAAAACCATTGACTGCTTTCACCTGGTTTTGGCTAAAATAGTCACATGCGTGATTTGAACTTTCTCATCGTGCCGGATTCTGATTCCGTATGAAAGAGTGTAACAGTCTCTTAGCTAATTTATAAGACCCATTGAACTTGTTTTCGATACAAGCCGTTGCATTCTACGAAAGAGATGGTTGCAGGTGAACCCATTGTTATTGAAGCTTATAGTTAATTTTACTGTAATCAATACCCATCCTATCCTCTCGAAGCATTTGAGTGAACATCTGATGCATCGTCCCTGGCTCGACAAAATCACATAGGGACCTAACAACTTTTTTCTGATGTACGTCGATGCCGAATGTAGAGTAGAACTTGCTAAGATCACGAACGTGACCAATACCGTATCTTTCCTCCTATGGACAGAAAATTAAGTTTAAAAATAATAATAATAAAAGAAACCTGTTAAATTTTCTTTTGTAAATGAGTATAACGCACCTCAGTATGATCCCATGTATTTCTATCAACTTCAGGATTCATATTCAAAATACCTAATAGCCTTTTCATGGCAAGTTTCCCTTTACTAAAATGGTGAAAAGGAATACTAGAGTTAATGTCTAGTTGAAAGCATTACAAATGTCACATTCATATTCTAATTTACCCTTGATATCGATTGGAATTTTCCCAAAAATGATTCACTGTGTCTCTTTTCGCTTTATTCTTTCCATTGGCATAATGATGAAACGATATGGATCGTTCAGGGGCATAAAAATCGTAGCCGATGGTAAAGGCTCTGACCTTTGCATTCACAAAGTTAAGTTACGAAGCGAAGCGAAAGGAATGCATGGGTTGTCCATAATGTGACTTACGGCTATAGCAATCTCCTCGCCTTGGAAAATCATGGGTAGATACCAATCGTAAGGAACGTTGACAACAAAATGTCCTCGAGAGAATGAAAATCCGGCAGCCCAATAGGGCTGTAATTGAGGTGCACCTTGTATGCTAGGATAACTTTCAGGTTGAGACAAGTGTCTTAAATGCATCCCTTGGCCATCATCTTCATAATCGGTGTTACACATGATGGGGCGAGTTTGAACTAAACTTTCTCCCGTTATTTCATTTATCGACCCGACCACATCAGTAAGATATGTACTCAACACTGCCATTTCATTCCGAGTCGATTCTAGTTGTTCGATAATATCAACATCCCAATTTTGGGTAAAAGATACATGGGCATCCACTTGCATAGCGTAGTATTCACCACGATACAAGCGATGTCCAATATGACGGGCGAAGACCTAAAGTTAGATAAATAATGAAAAAAAATCATATGTATATTACGCCGTGGTCAGAAGAACATCCAAGTATCTAGCGATATGAAAATATATGGTGGCAACTTACAGGTCCAACAGCTAAAGGTGCATCAACACGATACACATCCACTTGATTTCGGTACTGACATAAACCTTGATTCGGATCTTGAGTACATGATACAATAGGATCGACACAATTAAAATCGCCATCGACAATTTGATCTACCACAGTTACGCGGACTCTTCGAGGATATTTGGCTCGTTGAAAGATACTTTCTACTGTATAACGACATTGCCAATCACGATAGGATGCAATAGCAACAAATATTGTACGTTGATCAAGGGGACATGAGTCTCCTCTTTGAAAGTTCAATTTGTTATCTGGATTGGTACATGTACCAATTTTCATAGCCATTTCATGACTCATTATTGTATTCCCATGGACGGGTGGAGACCAAAATCTTGGTAAAGCCATTGTAACTGTCGCATCACCTGGATGTTTCAAGTCTTCAAAGGTCCCATCCTCATCGCGAATGGATACAGGCCAAATAGCTTTGGGTATAGGAATATTCCTTTGTATGGAGAAAGCAGTAGAAGTCTTGTCACCCAATGCTTGCTGATTGATGATTTCTTCATGATTCATCCTATTCCCTATGGGTATTAAATCTAATTCTTCTACTGCATTGTCTCCCTCCATTTCCTCTGCTAGCCCTTGACTTTTTTTCTCGTCTTCTTCCTCGTCTCTGGAAGACTCCTCCGGATCCTTCTCATCGACAAATCGCTCCCTATGTTCCTTCTCTTCTCCTCCTTCGTACATTTCTTCTTCTTCTATTCCATCATATTTATTCATTTCTTTTGCATTTTCCTCCACTACTTCCAGTTGAATCTGTATTCTACCCTGATTTTCTCTCGAATGAAAGGCATGTACGTCCGAGGTCGTATCCGATCGATGAAAAATAATGTGTGTATTATTCGCGGTAGGAAAATGAATAATTGTCTCATACAATCCAATGGCTTGTAGTAGGACGAATACTCCAATAAGGACTAAAGTTAAATCGTAGTACATGGTGGAATTGGAAGATGTGTTATTGTTATTGGATGATATTGGGGTGTATACCCGCTTTTTACGAAGCCTCTTTAGGTCCGACCGTTCAAGTCGTACATCTGTACTATCATCCATCATGTAATACCTTTTGTTTTTATAGTAGTGTTGATTCTTTGAAAGCAATGTGTCCTTAAAGGGGTGGCATACCTATTAACATGTTCTTTTGGCAGTTATTCTGCATTTAAAAATGTTGTGAGCACCGATGTTCCCTATTAAACGTGCTTTATTATTGGGCAGCCTACAAATACTACAGTACAAATGCAGGAAATGCAGCTACATCATTTTTTTGAAAAACCAAAGCACCAAAGCTTATTATACTCGAAGACTCTCTGGATAAAACCAAAAGCCCAATCGAGCATATCGTTTATAAGCCAACCTTATTTTTCCTAGTTTCATTTCTCGGATATAATATCGCGTTCAAAAAGAAATGATGCGACCGGGTATTATCATTCTCCGTGAAGGAACGGATACCTCACAGGTACGAAAACCCATGGTGGTCCTTGGTAGTTTTGCATCCAATTTGAAATTGGACCTGGATGGGAATATCCATCCATAAATATATTAATTTTCATCTTAATCATGATACTAACTGTCTTCTACCATCGTTATTAATAACTATTTAGGGAAAAGCTCAACTTGTAAGCAATATCAATGCATGTCAAGCAGTGGCGGATGCTGTCAAGACAACTTTAGGTCCCCGAGGAATGGATAAATTAGTATTTGATGGAAGAAAAGTAACTATAAGCAATGACGGAGCTACAATCATGAAACTTTTAGAAGTAGCTCATCCGGCTGCAAAGACATTGGTGGATATTAGTATGAGTCAGGTATGAAAAAAAAATCGTGTAACATTTGAATCATTTATTCTAAATTTGTTCTCTATACTCATTCCTTTGAAAACAAACAATCCCATGTGTATGTATAAATATAGGATGCAGAAGTAGGTGATGGTACTACATCCGTTGTACTTCTAGCTGGAGAAATACTCAAACTTATGAAACCATTTGTTGAGGACGGAGTACATCCCCAAGTTATTATGCGAAATGTACGCTTAGCTGGAAAGCTTGCCGTGGAAAGAGTATCACAACTGGCTATTCCTTTTGATACCAAGTCTGCAGAAATGGAACAAATGTTACTCAAATGTGCTTCTACGGCCTTAAATTCAAAACTCATTTCATCACATCAAGATTTATTCTCACCCATGATTGTCTTAGCTGCGAGAGCACTGGATGACGCAGGAGCCTTGGATGATATTAATTCCTTAATTTCTATAAAGAAAATTCCAGGCGGAGATGTCCGACAATCCTTTCATGTACATGGTGTGGCATTTAAAAAGACTTTTTCCTATGCTGGCTTTGAACAAATGACAAAGAAATTTTATCATCCAAAAATCTTGTTACTTAATGTCGAGCTTGAACTCAAGAGTGAGAAAGAAAATGCTGAAGTTCGCATTACAGATCCTGCAGAATATCAAAGTATTGTTGACGCTGAGTGGAATGTTATTTATGATAAGTTGGATGCATGTGTCAAATGTGGGGCAAATATAGTTCTGAGTAAATTACCTATCGGAGACTTGGCCACTCAATACTTTGCAGATCGTGGTTTATTCTGTGCTGGACGAGTTGAAGAGGGTGATATGAAACGTGTTTCCAAAGCCACAGGCGCCTCCATCCAAACTACTACAAGTGACTTGTATGATAAGATCCTTGGTACATGTGGTCTTTTTGAAGAAAGACAGGTGGGAGATGAACGTTTCAATGTGTTCGAGGAATGTCCCGCGAGCCTTACATCGACCATTGTCTTGAGAGGAGGAAGTGAACAATTTATCGCAGAGAGTGAGCGCAGTGTTCATGATGCGTTGATGGTTGTCAAGCGATGTTTAAAAACGAAGTCTATAGTTGCTGGTGGAGGAGCCGTTGAGATGGAAGTCGCCAAATATCTAAGAGACTATGCCTTGACTGTGGAGGGAAAAGGGCAACTCATAATATCGGCCTTTGGAAAAGCATTGGAAATCATCCCTCGACAGCTTTGTGATAATGCTGGCTTTGACTCTACAGATATTTTGTCAGCTCTTCGTCGTAAGCATGCCCAAGATAGCGGTGGGAGCTGGTTTGGTGTCGATATTGCTGAGGGTAGCATATGCGATACACTAATGTCGGGAGTTTGGGAACCTAGTGATAACAAGTCTCATTCGTTTGCTGCCGCAACCGAGGCTGCATGTGTTATTTTATCTATTGATGAAACAGTTGTGAATCCTAAGTCGCAAGATCCAGGAGCTACTACAGGAATGTCAGGCGGTGCTGCAGGTCTTCAAGAGCAAAAGCCCCTTTCTACGATGATGGGTAATGCGATGGATGCAGCCAACGCTGGTAAGGGCGGCAGTCGCAGCGGAAATCTAGGAAACGGTGTCAGTTGGATGAAAGGTCGTGGGGGTGGTTAAGATGAATTTTATTTTTCAAAGGCAGCCCCGTGCATTTACACATAATCGCTTTACTCTAACAAATAATATAATTATTCCGAGATAGGAACAAAACTTTTTTTATAAAGGTACGAATATTCTCCTTTTGGATGTAACGATTTGCTATAAAGATACTGCTTTTCTCCTATCATCGTTGAATTATTTTTGAGACGATATTCCAAGAACCGATTTTGCACGTGGGAGAGTTTTTATTCCTTCTAGCCCTTTATCATATCAATTTCCGTTCTTGATATCATCACACAGTTTTACACAAGTATCAAGAATCCTGGAAACGAAGTTATGTGGTACCACGGTTCTCAAGAATATGGTAGGATTTTAATTGGGAATCTATAGTTATAAATAATGCCTAGTCTTAGTTAGTAGCTATTCATAAGCACTTTGAACGGATATCACCGATACGAGCGCTGAATAACGAGAAACGTTCCATGATAAATAGAACTTCTTTTCTCGGTAGAAATTTTGATGACTCCATTCCACGTAGCCCTTACTGTGGTGTTAATCTTATGACTTCAATATTATACGGTACTTTTCGTAGTGTAGAATCTGAAAGAAACTTTCCACATCTATTCGGCGCTTCTTGAGTCGCATACAATTCATCATATCTTCACAAAGTTGATTGTAACCCCTGAACAGTGAAAAGATAATCTCATTTCTTCAGCGATGAATTACCACCTCACACGGATAGATTTTCCCGGCAGCAGTTGTATTATAATCATGGATTGCTCGCATATATTCCAAATGTAATGAACTATATTATCTACCCCCAACGTGTGTTGTAGGCCTTCTGGACTGTGTGAATCTAAATGGTACGTGATAGCACGACTGGGCTGCGTATCTGCACGTTATATGCCATGCTAATTTTTACAAACGTTCATGTTCATAGCCGAACTATTATTATTGCCCTATAATACTGTACATGACTTGATTGTAAGCATTCTAAATAATACACAGTAACATCTCAAAATCACATTCGCTTCGAGTTTGTCGCAAGGTGGTAAATAGAACTCGATTCTATTCATCTAAATCCATCACTATTGTCGCTGACTTATTGCTCAACGATAAAGGTTGCGATCGAGCCGACAAAGGTGTATATGATTTCAATTTGTATACAGATTTAGATGTCAAAAGGAAATCAAGTACTTTTCATATTTGCTCAGATGATATTCTTTCAAATGAGTATGTCGTTGCAATATCATTCAGCTCGTTACGGAATGAAATCAAGCACGCAATACCATTCTCTAAACATACGCTTTGGAAGCAAGAGACCACGTACATTGCCAACTGGAATAAAATTCTATCTGTCAACACAGCAATCTAGGAAGGAAGGTTATCGGAAAATGAACTCTGTACTAGGTTTAGGAAAACAGTTCTACACAAACGTTTCTAACATAATACCAGAGTCTACAAAAATTCTAGATCTTACTGCATCAATCAACGATAAATATCATCCTACTTCTATTCCATCATCTTCTATAGATATTGATCGGTGTAAGCTTCAATTCGATGGTGGGTCTCGTGGTAATCCAGGTATTGCTGGTTACGGCTTCGTGCTTCTTCGTGGAATGGAAAAGATTGGCGAAGGGTACGGATATCTAGATAGAGCTACAAACAATGAAGCTGAATACATGGGGTTGCTTAGTGGTTTAAGATATGCTCAAAAATTAGGAATTCATAACTTGGATGTGGAGGGAGATTCACTCCTAGTGGTTAAACAAATGTTGGGTGAGTATGCTGTCAAGGCTTTGAACTTAAAACCACTCCATCATGAGGCACAAGTCTTATCAAAACATTTTCAGAAGTTTTCCATTCAGTATATACCGAGGAATGATAACGCATTGGCTGATCAATTGGCCAATATAGCTATGGATCGACGAGGATCATCTGGCCTTTCATAAACCTTAAAAAATATTAACATTTAATTCATCTCATTCATAATCCGACGATAGTGCATCACAAATGAAGTCGCAATCATTTACATGTGTCGATCAGATACCGATCCATATATAGGGTCGTTTTCTAAATGGCGTACCGTGAAGAAGGTCGTCGTCATATGACCGAAAAAAGTTAAAGCTCATGCCGAGAGTTGAACCCGGGATCTTCTCATTTCCTGACTTGCACTATGTTACTAGCAGTCATACAAGTGAGATGCGTTAACCACTGCGCCACACAAGCTTTAGATTCAAACTTCAACGGGTCCTTGAACAGTAGCCATTATAAAGACTTTAATTATGCTTGTGGTTGATGTACTACTGTTATACGTGCATGGAACTGTAGCCGTAGCCCAGTCTTGGGGTCGGTCTAAGGGGATCAGCTCCAGTTGATGCACTGATGAAACTAGAATGAATAATAGTTGAGACTTGGTCACTTAGTTCAAAAGGATCAGACTGAAAATTTATTACCTATGCTATGAAGCATCCTAGTTAGTTATTATGGTGTTACATGAATCTTGAACTTCATTATTATCACCAGACGTGTGTGATAAGGCAAGTTTCAGTCCTCAATTCCGTTTCCGCCCACGTAATACGATAGGTTCCTACATAGTACTTCCTCCCCTCGTGGGACATAGTCCACGTTTACGATGCCGTATGTACGGTGCGGCATCGTCACGTCTATCCTACCGACGTCAGAGAAGTGACTCATTTTCTCAAATAAGCTCTGTTTCATCGTCATCAGCTATATCATCACAGACATAGCTTTGGTTGATACATCAAATACTATATTATAGTAATTGCGATAAGGATACAAGGTGTGAATTTAACGATTGCACAGAGCTCGAGAACCTAGTAATTGCGATAGGCATTCACCACCTCCAGCGATTACTCCTGTTGTAAATGAGAAGGAATCTTTGTAGAGAGAAATCTAGTATCATCATCACACGTAGTACATCTCCACAGCCTTTATTTGTGTTGTATAGTCTTGGTATGATTTTTTCTCTGCTTTCGAAAGTTCATCAACGCGTAGTAACTACATCTGCCCTTCTGGTAACGAGAACTCCAATTCATAGTAGAGCTAGTAGTAGAAGCCGTACAGCCACAACCGTCATTTCTGGCCCAGGCAGCTCACAAGTTACGACCTCGTCGAAAACCGTGTCCCGTACTCAAACACCTTGTTCATTCTCATCCCTGCCCATAATGCAAATGACTACAACAGATTCTTCGTCTTCTTCCCATGAGGAGTATCCATTAAGCATGACAGAGGATGAACGATACTTATTTGATCTCAATGGATATCTTATCATACGAGGCGTATTAACACCTGAACAGGTCAAGGAAGCTAATGAGGCTATTGATCGTCATCAACATGAAATGATTCAACGTTCAGAAGGAGCCTTACGTAATGCCGTCAAGGGTACGACCATGTATGGAACAGGCCCTGGACGTAAAGATCTAGGTGGTGTCTTGGAATGGGATTATCAAGATTCAAAAATATTCAAGAGTATTCTTGCCCATCCACGACTTGTACCTATATTTCATGGAATTTTAGGGAAAGGGTATCGATTGGATCATATTCCTTTTGTTATTGCGCAAGATGTTGGTGCAGAAGGATTTCAATTACATGGTGGGACTGTTGATTGTGTATCTGGTATGTGCAGACATCTATGTATTACTGTAATGATTATTTTCATCATCATTTCAACCAACCTTCATACCCATGTTTTCTCTCATCGCTCGTATTTTTGGCTTTACATCGTAGGAGAATACAATCCTCATTTGGCGTATACCTGTCATCATGGCTTTATCCGTAGTGCACTATTAGGATGTAATGTTATGCTTACCGATCATAATGCTGGTTATGGAGGATTTTGTATTGTACCTGGATCCCATAAGAGTAACTTCAAAATGCCCAAGGGTATGGTCGATGGTGAAGCGTACAGTGAATATATAGTTCAACCTGCCACCAAGGCTGGTGATGTTGTTCTGTTTTCAGAAGGGACTGTACATGGTGCCATGCCATGGACACAAAACTTTCAACGTCGTGTCTGTTTGTATCGCTTCTCTCCTGCCACCAATGTTTATGGACGGTCCTACTTTGGACATGAAGGAAATGGTTGGCCAGTACGTATGTATGAAAATTTGACTCAAGCCGAACGTGCAGTTTTAGAGCCACCCTATGCGAATCGACTGGATAGACCGGAAATCCAACCCGATGGTAGTATTGTAATTCAAACTCGTAATGCAAGGAAGAAACAGCATGATCAGCAGTTGTTCAAAACCAAGTATTTCTAAATTCTTTTTCAAATTACTCTACTGTAACTAATGTGTACATTTCAATATAGTAACATGCAAATGATTGAATGCAGAATAGCAGACTTTATATTAGTATATATATTTAATTATGTATTACAAGGTTTCTGCCTATCGCATCTAGTTCTATTGTGGTATAGTTTCATGAGAGCGATCTGCAGATGCAGGTAATAACATGAGCATTGGACCATGGGTGGCTGTGACTGCATCATTGGTGTCGATAGAGTCTACCTGACTCGCTTCTACCACAGACCTAGATGTCCTTGTCAACAAAAGATGGTGCAATTGTTGACATAAAAGTAATTCTTCTTGTTCATCATCTTCTTGATCTTGATGTTCATGTAAATTAGTCGACGAGTCAATACCACATCTTTGTGCCATGAACTCTTGTAAAAACAAATGAGTATTCTCATCCATATTGGAATCATATTGACGTTCATAAATTCGAATGAAAAAAGATAAAGACATTTCACGCAGTTCTACATCTGTGCCTATATGAGAATGAAGACAATGTCTAGCGATATAATCAATTGATGTTTGAAATAAAGAAAGACGTGAAGCATTCGATGTATCGGATGTGATCAATGCCTGTAAGAAGAAGAGTGTTTTCTTTCGTAACATGAGCCATCTAGATGATGATAATATAGACTCATCCTGTAATGGGGAATTCATCCATATACCTAATCCATTCTCTATACATCGAGATGATAATTCATGTTTACAGAACACTTCTTCTGCAAGAACAAAATCACGTACTGATGCAGATATAGCTTGCATGATACGTGTAGAAAATAATAGTAATTCATCCATTGAAGCTATCCAGGTACGATCCTGTTTCTCATCTATATTCATCTCATTGCTATTCCTTATTTGGATATGTTGGAATAGGGATATAAATAAATGCATCAATCGTACCAAATGACCTTGATCAATCATAGTCTTTTGTACCGATGGATTATTTTGACAAAGTGTAGCAAGTACAATCATACATGTCGTTCTGATTCGAATAGAAGGTATCCATGATGATGATGATTCGAAAGACGCTATAGCCATCAGAAGGGATGCCCCTCCCATGACAGTAAACATTTTCGCATAATCAATCAAACCCACTAAATCTCGTAATTCGAGTAATAGATTCTCTATTTCCTCTTGTTTGTCAGGTGTACTGGGTGAAGAGACTGTATCATCTTGTGAATCAAAATAAAGAGTCAACTCTGATAAAATCTCCTTCATACGTTCACTTTCATTGACAATACCATGTTTCATTACTTCTTCTAGGAATGCACGATCTTCTGGTGACATGGGTGATATGTTATCATTCCTTGTTCCATCGGTATAGGATAATGACCATTTGAGTAATCCTAACCATTCTGCAGGTTGAGATGGATTCGACATGAGTTTTTTTAAACTTTTGCTTAAGGGTATGATTTATAGGAGGATAAATATATGGGGATTGGATAGATATGTGTTTTGTTTCTCAAATCGATACGGCCGAAGATATGTAAAATCGTGGAGGTTTTTTTTGTTCTATGTGACAGCGTGAAATTGCATGCGACGGTTGCGACGGGAGATCTTTCTTGATAAAACGATTATTCGTGCGTGGTTAGGCCCTATACATACCTGTACCGGTACACAATCTGTACGTACAGTAAGGCTTTTGGTACTGTTTAGGCTCTTTTAGCAGCAGATAGCAGATCGCGAAGGTAATTGCTTATGGAATTTCCTCTCCATTCCAGAACGGTCAACAAAAACATATAGAGGGGGTATCATTCCCATTTCTGTCAACCTGTTTGAAAAAAGACTCAAATATATTTTCTTGTTCTCAAATAGGAATCATGACTGATTATGGAGCAGAACTCCTGAGGAGACAATTAATGGGTATGTTCTTAACTGTGTAGATTAATGATTCATCCAGATTGGTACACACGCTGTGTTTATACAAGATTTTTCAATTCATTCAATACCTCTTGAAATTAATGGATTTCTTGTTTCTCTTTACATAATGACATATTCAAAACCTATTTACTCCAATACACAACCCTCCTACATAAACATATTTCAAAACAAAATAATAAAGAACTACATAAAAATCCCATAGATCTAGTTTCTGTAGGTTTAGTCGATGACAGCAATATATATGAATGGGATATCATGATCATGGGACCTGATGGGACTATGTATGAGGGGGGATTTTTCAAAGCTAGGCTTGTTTTTCCAAATGATTTTCCGAATATGCCTCCAACAATGACATTTCAATCGGAAATGTGGCATCCCAATGTTTATGAGGATGGTCGAGTTTGTATTTCTATCTTACATCCACCGGGCGAAGATGCATTTAATCAACAGGAACGACCTGAAGAGCGTTGGAGACCCATCTTAGGAGTCGAACAAATATTAGTATCCGTCATTTCCATGCTTTCAGATCCCAACGATGAAAGCCCTGCCAATTTAGATGCCGCTGTACAATGGAGGAATAATAAAACAGCTTTTAAAAAGAGAGTGAGAGACATTGTACGAAAAAGTCAAGAAATGTGCTAAGATATATATACATATGAGTGACAGTGAGAGTAATATATTCTCCACGGAGTTGGAAACCCTTTGTTTACTATGTATGTGTGGATCATATGTGGAGTTGGATATAGCATCGTAATGGAATTAAACGACAAAATATATTCCATTTGTTTTGCATGTTTGCGTAAGTTGACTTCATAAAAGAGCCCAGAACATTAGTTAAGAGATAGGTTTAAACTATTCCTCCAACTAAGTAGTTAAATGGATAACGTCGCTTCTATAGCTGTGCGTGTATAATTGGAGACCTCATAAATGCAGGATATTATTTCAAAGTCATTTCTTTTCCTTTAGAAGCATAGTGAGCAGCGACTTGATCATTAGGAACAACAAGTACATCATCATGCTTACTTAGCGATCAACTTATGTAACCCTTGACTGATTTTTATTGCTTCAACAAGGTGAAGCGTCTATAAGCTCCATGAAATAATTGGAGCACAAAAATTCATATCCACTTTCTTTGCCTACAAGCTTAATCGATTCGGTCAATACTTAATAAAGTGCAAAAGTAAAAGTCACGTTATGTTGATCTCTGACGAAAATATCCAGGATTGAGTCCATCTCCGTGCAAACCCATCGAACAAACAAACGGACTGAATCAAATATCACTCACAAAACAAACACTGAATAAGAAACCATGACCAAAGGTGATGGGTCTTCATCCGATGTGATGTAAAGGATGTTTAATTGACGACTATTGTTGAAAGGACAGTTCAAAAAAAAAATCACCGTCAGTGCCACGTGCCACATAGCCGAGATCCGACGACACTATCTATGTACGTATGGTAGACATTAGCCTACTGTAATGGTACTCGCCGCGCTGCTTTTGTTGTATACAACCACACAAATTTCTCGCTGCCGCAGTAATAAAACAATACACCTCATCATCTCTCTCGAGTCAACTTTTTCTGTCCAAGATCTCTAAGCAATCTGGAAAGGGAAAGTCTTTTGACAATCGTTAGAAAGCATCAGAGCATACATATTCCACATTCCATGGTCATTGCCTGCCGCAGAGTAAGCGTGACTTTTCGCAACACAAGAAGAGACGCAGTTGCCCCTTGGAGAGTATACTGCCTGTCATATCCTCCTCAACCGGGAATCTTCCATTCTTATATACCTTACGGGACTTTCCCGAAATACTTTTCAACCATTTCTTCGTCAGGTCGATATACGTCCAAACTTTTGGAGATCTTTTCCTCCACTGACGTCAAGTATATACGATCGCATAATATTTTTGATTCGGTTTGATAGACTCCCCTATTTTCGAAGTACATTTTTCAAAAAAAAATAACAATTATATCACAGTATGGTTTATCGTGCAGGCACTATCATCAACATATCAGGTGTTACACCTGTCGAAGATCCTGAATATCGCTACAAGATGCCTGTTGTATATGGAAAGATTGAAGGTCGAGGTAACGGTATCAAGACTGTAATTCCAAA
>Ga0169931_10010262_pt1 | contig 13348 bp, 9 predicted proteins | sample Kivu_15m_20L_FD_129675 | JGI IMG/M metagenome (GOLD analysis project Ga0169931, IMG submission 129675) | Freshwater microbial communities from Lake Kivu, Western Province, Rwanda to study Microbial Dark Matter (Phase II) - Kivu_15m_20L... | ecosystem: Environmental > Aquatic > Freshwater > Lake ...
CGCAAAAGAAAGGGGAGCCGAAGCCCCCCGATAAGTCAAACTGCGAAGGTTTGGTATGATCCGACGTACTTCGTCGAGTTTGCAGAAGCTGCAGTTACCGAGATAACAAGGTTACCTGCTGTAACTGCCGACGAGAGCGAGTAGGGGTTAGTGCCAAGACGTGCACCCGCAATGAGATGGTCGTTGGTTGTGGCACCATCGGTGACGATTTGCCAAGTATCGGTGTGATATTTGCCCCCTGTAACGTCTGTCACGGCAATGTTTATAAGGACAGCACGAGTTGTAGCGGTTGCGAGACTAAGAAGAGTTGTAGCGGCTGTTGAAGTTGTTGTGAGTGTGGTAAGTGGGAGTTGAGTGGGGGCAACCGAATAAAGGATGCCAGTTGTTTTGTCAACAACAACGGGTAATTGATTTGCCGCTGTCACCGAGCTAGTTGTCTTGAGCAGATCGTATCCTGGGCGTGTTTGTTGAAACACTACGGCGTTGGCAGCGGCAGGAACAGCTGTTGTGTAGGCAACCGCACTAGCATTGATGGTAAGGTTAGCGGGAGTAATGTTAAGGTTAGTCCATCCGTAAACCAGGTTCGCACCAATGTCAACCTTGCCACCTGCAGCGTTATAACCGCCTCCAAAATAAACGGTTCCTGTGCCAACTGACGCCGCCGAACCTTTATAGTTGAACCCAGTTCCACCAAAAATAGTGGTGGTAGTTGCACTGTTGGCGGTGAACGCAGTGCTGTTTGCGAACAAAATGACACCACCACTTTGGAACACAGGGGACAGTGCTTGAGAAGGGTTACGGAACTCCACGGTTCCTGTCAACACTGTGTAATAGTACGAGCTACTTCCTGTCCCGAGGGTGTTATCCATAACAAGATAACCACTTGCACCGGCGGCAGTGCCCGCGTTGTGCCTCACGTTACCGTCAAATGAGCAGTTGCGAAGGTAAATGGCGCGAACCCAGTTGGCCGCCGCTGAACGGAAACAGAAATGAGTCGTGTTAGTGGAAACTTGCTGAGTGAATGCACAGTTGCCGATGATGGTGTTGCCGGCAGTCGTGGCGTGTGCAATAACTTCAAATGGTGGAGTGCTGTTCTCAGAGATAAAGTAAATGTTATAGAGTGCGCAGTTACGAGTGACAGCTCCGCTCAGGTTCAGCTGGGTATTGCCAAGAATTTTGGTGCCTTGCCAAGTTCCGATGTCCTGATAAGTGCCCAAAATGGTGAGGCCCTTGTTGATGACTGGATTTTCCGTGTAGGTACCAGGAGCAATGTAAATGAAGTCACCATCAGAAGCGGCGGCAATCGCAGCGGTTAAAGTTAGAAAAGGTTTAGCAGTTCCCCGTTGTGCCGTGGCATTGTTACCGGTTGTAGAGTTAACAAATAGAACAGTAGATGTGCACAGGGGCGACGTAGAGGCGGCAACAATTGCTGCATCATATGCAGCCTTTACGGCAGTGCTGGATGCAATGGTTGTCGAAGAGGTGGTGCTTGTGCTATCGGAGAGTTTGCTTTGTAGTCCCGAAGGGGTTACTGCATGGGTTGTCTCAGACCCTGCTTGCACTTCGGCGTTCGTTGCCAGCTGCACAATGCCAGGGTCAGTTGTAGAGGCATAGGGAGCAGAGTAACCAACGTTGAGATAAGTCCAGGCGGACCCACTAGACAACCACCAGTCACCATCGTTGACCGCCTGAGCGGACCCGCCAGGAGGCGTCATCGTCCCTGGAACTACTACGATGGTGAAATACTCGGCGTTTCCAGCAACTGGAGAAGGCATCGCCGACCCTACTGTGAAACCTTTTGCCGCTCCCTCGGTGGTGACGCTCAGCATCAGACCGGTCGAACCATCAATGGTTCCCGCCAAGGTGATGTTAGACGAGACCGAGAGGGCGTTAATTTGGTCCTGCAGGAGTCTGCCCTGGTTAGCAGTGAGCGCCTGTGTGGTAGAGGTCGAAGAAACGCTATCGTTAAGCTGAACAACACCCGGAGAGGATGTAGATGCGGTGGGCAAACTGTCGGCAGAGATTTCGTTACCGTTCTGGATCAGAACGCCACCAACTCGGAAGGATGCGGACATAGTTAGAAAGTGTAAGATCAGAGAACGGTCGGTTGAGCGCCGAAGGACGCTGTGTACTTGTAAACGAAGTTAACTGTTGCCAGAGTAGCACTCGGGGTGAATTCTACGATGGTCTCACCGCCGCCACCTGAGATAACGGCAAAGGTTCCAAAGGTTCCACCGGATGTGGTGACAACGCTTGAACCCGCGCCGGTATCGGAAGCAATCGTGACATTACCCCAGGCGACGTTGGTCGCATTGTCGGTTGCCATGACCGTGAGAGTTCCCATGCGAATCGCACCGGACCAGCTAAGAAGGTTGATCGGGTTTCCACTGGTGGTTGCTTTGGTGGCTGTGGTCGAGATATTCTGCGGAGTGACCCAGGTTGGTGCTGCGCCTGTTCCAGAGGATGTTAGAACTTGTCCAGCGGTGCCATAGTTGGTGCCGTCGGGGGACCAAGCGCCGTTGGCATTGGCTTGGAACTTGATGGTTGTTCCGGCAGCAATAATGGCTTCACCGACGAGTGCCGCAGATCCAGCAATGTCACCGATGATGGTGTTGTTGGATCCAGTTGTAACTGCGTCACCGGCTGTGTCACCGATGAGAATGTTTCCGGCACCCGTTGTTACTGCGCCACCTGCATTGGCACCGACAAAAGTGTTGCTATTTCCGGAAGTAGCAACATCACCAGCACCGTGACCGATGAAGGTGCTGCTGGAACCGGTATAAGTAGCGCCAGCGTTGTAACCGACAGCAGTGTTACAGGTTCCTGTCGTGATTGTTTGTAGAGCACAGAAACCGATTGCTGTAACGAGTCCGGTGGAGGTATTAATACCAGCACGATGGCCCACGGCAACCGACCCGCAACCGCTGGTAACGGAAAGGGCACTGCGGCCAATAGCGATTGTACAACTAGGGGTAGTGGCGTTAAGCAGCGCCCCATATCCTACGGCAACGTTATCAGACCCCGTCGTAAGAGCTTGGGCAGCAATCGATCCAACCGCAGTGTTAGTGCCTCCGGTAGTTACTGCGGTGAGGGCACAGTTACCGATTGCGGTATTGTCGGAGCCTGTGGTGTTGGTATCCAGGGCGCCATATCCCATCACAGTATTGCGCTGCCCCGTCTGGATGGAACCCCCCGCTCTCCAACCAACAGCGGTATTCTGAATGCCGGTAGCGATCTGAAGAGCGCACCAACCAACTGCGGTTGTTCCGGTGGCGCCACCATTGCTGCCACTGCTGCCGCCAGCGAGGTAGCCGACAGCGGTGATGTTACTATTGGTAGTTACTGTGCAGCCAGCACCCACGCCGATGAAGGTATTTTCTGCACCGGTAGTGAGTGCCGTCCCGGCATTGTAACCGATAGTGGTGTTGTTGCTTCCAGAGGTGATCGAGTCACCTGCAAATACACCAACAGCGGTGTTAAACGGAGTTGCACCACAGGTGTAACCCGTCAGGCACAGGGCACCCGTGTTAATCCACGCAAGCCCAGCGGCGCACGAGGAGTTGGGGACAAGAACTTGGCCGTTTGTACCCACTGGCAACGCAGTAAAGGTACTTGCCCCCGTACCGACCAAGATGGCTCCTTTGCCCGTATAGGCAGCACAAGGCACGCAAGCCAGCGTTAATGTGCACCATTCCACGCCCCCCGAGCAACCGGTGTTGGCAGCCAGAAACTGGCCGGTGCTTCCGATGGACACGGTGCCCATAGTGCTAACCCCTGTTCCTGTAACCAGCGCTCCGAGAGCAGTGTAGCAGGACTTTGGAACCGCCGCATTTGCAAGGTCATAGGCAGACTTGACCGCAGTGCTCGAAGCGATAGTCGTGCTTGAGGCCGTTGAGGTGGAGTCTGAGAGTTTGCTTTGCAGCGAGGACGAAACTATAGCGTGAGTGCTTTCCACACCTGCCTGAGTTTCGGCATTAGTAGCAAGCTGAACGATACCTGGAGCGGTTGTAGAAGCGTAAGGAGCGGAGAAACCAACGTCGAGGTAGACCCAGTTAGTACCATCGGACAACCACCAGTCTCCATCATTTACTGCCTGAGCGGCACCACCCGGAGGGGTCATTGTGCCAGGGACAGTCACGATGGTGAAAAACTCATCCGCTGCAGAGGCAATAACCATTGGGTTGCCGACCGTGAAACCTTTAGCAAGGGCTTCCACTGTTACAGTAAGCATCAAACCCGTAGAACCATCAATGGTTCCACCCAAGGTGATGTTATTGCTAATAACAAGTGCGTTAATTTGGTCCTGAAGCTGCTTACCTTGGTTAGCAGTTAGTGCCTCCGTTGTGGAGGTTGACGCCACAGTGTCATTCAGTTGGACAACCCCGGACTGAGCAGTGCTCGCATTATTAATGCTGATGACGCCAGAGGGGTCAACATTAACGTTTGTTCCTGCCTGAACAACACCCACATTAGTGGTTGTAGCAAGAGCAACGCTAATGACACCAGAAATGTCAATGTCGATATTGTTGCCGATTTGCACAACTCCCAGACCGCTAACCGACGCCTGATTCACACTGATAACGCCACCGACAACACCGATGTTGCTTCCGACTTGCACCACACCTTTCTGTGCGGTGGTTGCGTCTTGGATGCCCGTAACAGGGAATAGTTGCCCAGCGACAAATGTGATGGCGCCAGTCATCGTGCCACCCGCCAAAGGAAGGCGTGTGGTGAAAGCATTGTTAGCAAGGTCGTAAGCGGACTTAACGGCGGTGCTGGAGGCAATAGTTGTGCTAGAGGTGAGGTTGGTTACGTCGGAAATTTTGGACTGCAGAGAAGCAGGAGTAACCCCCAGGATGGCATTCAAACCTGCCTGCGTGTCAGCATTCGTGGCAAGCTGAATCACACCGGCACTTGATGTACTTGCATAAGCAGGGCGGTCGCCCACTCCTAGAAACTGATAGACGGTTCCGTTGGAAAGGAACCAGTCACCGTTTGCAGTGGCGTAAGGACCACCACCACCGGGGGGGCTGTAGCTGGCGGGCACGGTAACGATAACGTAATAATCTACGTTGCCCGGAGCGGGGGATGGCAGAGGAGAACCGTTGACAAAACCAGCGGCAACACCGTCGGTAGTAACCGAGTCCAGGTTGCCTGTGGCAGAGTTCAGGGTGCCCGCCAGTGTGACGTTGCCTGCGAGTCCAAGGGCGTTGATTTGGTCCTGCAGGTTTTTGCCCTGGGCAGCAGTTAGGGCAAGAGTAGTAGAGGTAGAGGTAGTGGTGTCATTCAGTTGAACAATACCCGATTGACCTGTGGTAGCTGTGCGCACGGTCATTACGCCTGCAGGCGAGATGAGCACTTCTAAGCTTCCTTGAACCACACCCAACTGGGATGCCGAGGCAATCTGAATGCCTGCGATGGGGAAAGTCTGACCAGCGGCAAATGTGATGGCGCCAGTCATCGTGCCACCTGCCTTCGGCAGAGCGGCGAGTGCTACGGCCTGTGCAGCGAGTGCGGTAGCGTTTGCTGTGTTCGCAATGGCTGTAGCACCGATAACGTCGGTGTTTAGTTCATCAACCGCTTGCTGGACATTTATAGCGGGAAGACCACTAGTGGAGTTATTGTAAACAACTTGCGCAGCGGTTGGGTTGGCATAAGACGCCACCCGCACCCACTCCGTCGTGAAGACGTAGAGACCCTGATAAATTTCGCCAGGTTGACCTGTAACGATAGTAATGTCTCCTTCGTCAGGAGATGCTACGCCAGTGGCATTGATAATTTTTTCACTTACGGTGATGCCAGGCGCAACGGCGACTTGGTTGTTAGTTACTTGGTAAACTTGACCGCTTGCGCCACCACCTGAAGACCAAATGGGATGACCGAGCGACGTGCTCCAGGTCAGGACTTGGTTGTCAGTGGGAATGTCGCCGTAGAAAGTGGGGTTGGCGAGAAAGAAGTTATCCAATGCGTTAAACGACATTGGCATCGCATACCAACCGCTACCGGGAATGCCAGCGACGAATGAGCCATCAAAGGAAGTTTTGTAGGCAGAGCCATCACCAACATAGACGACTTTGTCAACAACGTTAAAGCACAGTTGCCCCGCCAGAAGGGTGTCGGGTTCTGTACCCGAGACAAAAGTGCGAAGATTTTGAACGGTTACTGTCATGGCGTTAAACGATAAGTCCGGAGTCAATACTTACAACTTGGCCATTGCCATCAATGTTAATGCCGTTCCCTTCCCTCACATATCCCTCTTCATCAAGGTAACCTACGAGGTGGTCATTGAACCACTCCACTGTGATAAAAGCAGCGGGATTGTTCGGAATAAGGTATTGTGCGTAAATGGGTCCCTCAAACACACCACCCTGTTGTGTGATGGTATCTTGAGGATAAGGCACAACGGAGACCCACTGTCCCCCGTTTAGGTCAGTGTACCAGATGTTCAGGTTTGAATTATTGCAATCGTACCAAAGCGATCCGTTGATTGGATTCGGCGGCGGTGAGGCACTTACATAGACGGGTGCAGATGTTGGAGAGGATACTGCAACTGCCGTCCACTGGACGCCGTTCCATTTCCAGGTCCTACCATTATAGGTATATGTCTGCCCCACCGTTGGACTAGGGGGGAAGGAGTAACTCATTGTGTTGAGTCTTACATCAATTGGCTTTTACCCTTAGTTAGTCCACCCACCAGTATCGTAAGTTATTCCACCAGCATCGGTTGGTTCGGTAATTTGAGGAGTTCCGCCGGTCAGATCTTGATAGTTCCCCGGAGTGATCCAGTTTGGAAAAATGTCATTTTGACCGATTGAACCAAATCCCTGTCTATAGTCAGGTGCTTGGTCTCCTGCGGTATCGGTTGTAAATCCTGAAAGTCCTTTGCCAGACACCATGTTGTAACGCTGGGGAATGCGCCAAGAACGCATGATTCCAGCAGGAGTATCAATCGCGCTGTCACCGTTGCCTGCACGAATGGCAGTCATCGCCATTTCTGCGGCGAGTTGCTTCAGTGCAGTTTCATAATCAGACTTGACGTCTTCGCGGCGGCGAACCGTGTCAAGATAGTACCTGGAGATGATGAGAGCGGTACGGCGGCGATTGCTGGTGATGAGCACCATGCCCGCTTTGCCACTCTGTTCAATATAGCTGTCGATCAAGCTATTGGCGTCTTGAATGGCCATTCGCAGCTTGGCCACATTGACACTTGTTGCAGCGGCATCGTCGATGTTTGTGAGCTGAATGGCTTCTTTCAAACCATAGGCTACGATGAAGTCGTCCGGAGAAGCCGAGCGGGGATCCGTCTTGTGCTCGGTCATTACCCCCGAGCGGTTTTGGTATGGGAAACCGTAACCGCCGATTGTTTGACCCAGGTTTGCCTGAACCCGTGTTCCGTCGGTCGTCTCGTCAGGCGCTGTCATGTTCCGAGCGGGGACTCGGTAAAACGCACGCACTGCATTCCGTTTCCGGACCACGTCGTTGGCGGTCGGGGGAACAGGACCCCTCAAGCAGCGACCAAGCTCAAGCGGAGGCTCGTACGAGACGAATACCTCGTCCCAGGGAGACAGTGCACTGTCGATCCCCAGGGTGATCATGGTGTCGGAAGAATAGTTTATTGTCGATACGCCGTACTGCCCGTAGTTGACGGTGAAAGATTCCACCGGCACGATAACATTTGTGTCCAGCGGTGAGTCGAACCACAGGATCACCGACATCGAGGTGGGAACCGTTATCTCCTTAATCTTAGGAATCGTCACGGGGCAACTTAGTCCAGATAAATGGTTTTACCCGGAAACTGGTTAGTTTCTGGGATTAAAAATCAGATACGACGGGGGTTCACCCTGGATTACAGGGTCAAGACTAAAGTAGTCGTAGAGGTTGTCAGTGGGAACAAAATTCTCCGACTGCCAGAATGCGATGTCAATCGGAGTCTTTTGAACGCGGACAACGTAGTCTTTCTCGGGATTATACAAACAGTTTGCGATATAGTTTACAGCTAATCTCAACGGCCATTCATCTCTCCAACCCACTTCCCAGTTATTGATTGTAATCAGTTTCCCCTGCACGGAGTAGTCAACGCGACAAACAATGTTTCCGCCGCGCTGCTCGTCGTCAGGGTAAGGTGGATTGCTATAATCGTAAGTCTGAGACTGTTTATCGTAAACTGCGCCGTCCCACTTCACCAGTAGGAATCGCAGTTCTTCTGCCCCCGGCATATCTGCAGGAAGATACGGGAAATCCTGAAAAACCCAGGTGGGTGAGTAAATGCTAGGTCTACGAATTGCCATTTTAAGAGGGAATGTAAGCGGCTAAGACGTAGTAATTGTCAAAGGGAGGGAGTCGAATTGCCTTGAACTCAATTTCCTGTACTTGGAGATTAGATACCGAGACATATCCTCGCACAACTGTATCCCCTTCAACAAAAAGGGGAACGCGAACGATTGTCGCGTCTTGACGCATTTCCGTTTGACCTACGGTGCCGGTATTTGCCAGTAAGTTCTGATCAATTGTGAGATTAGTTGCGATTGTAACATCTTCACAAAAAAATGCTCCCTTCCAATATCGGTAAGGCTTTGCATTTTCACAATTAGTGCCGGACTCTACATCGTAGTTAGGGGGAGGAGCATAGTTTGGGTCGGGATAGTTCACTGCGCTCCTCCGATCCAAGTGGCTTGATCGCCGAAAGGATTTGGACGTGGCGCATCGCCATAATTTGAGTATTTTGTCATAGGTCCAGCAGTTGTTGGAAATGTGTAATCCCATATAGAAGAATTGTTGACGGGTTTTTCACTATCCACCTCGTTATCTGGAGGTTGCGAGCTATCGTTTTGACCTGCGTGTCCGTGGGAGGCGTCGATGTGCCGAACCCAGTAGTATTGCCCATTGCGCATGAGGCAAACACACAGCCAATCTGACTGCAGCGGTCCCCCACATTCCACCACAGTGCAACCAACGTTTTCTTTAGAAGCCGGTGGCAGCTGCCCGCTTTCATAACACGGCAGACGGGTCATCGGGCTGTTATCCGGCTCGGTTAGTTTTTTGCCAGCCTTGCTTGTTAGAATTTGAGGGTCATATAGTACATCCCCAAGGACAGCATACTGATATTGTCCGTTAGAAACGGAGATGTTGACACGTTTTCCAACGAGGCCCGCAGGTTGTTTGCCTTGAAATGAGGGGGAAACGTCGATCCAATGGGATATTTGGTTTTCGCCACTGATAATCCTTTCTTTGGACGAGTCCCCGGCATTCTGCACCTCGGGAATATCAGAGTTGAAATCGTCAAAGATAACCTTGACACGAGCCCGCTCTTCCGGGTCGTTTATGTCAACAATGGTGCCACGAACAGTTCCTCGGGGAAGGCCAGCATACCTCATGGTGGCTTCCGAGGCCTGTTGCATGGCCGCGATTTGTTGAATCAGAGGTAATGTTCTTCCCTTTAGTTTCATTTACTACTCACCTGGAGAAACGGGGAATATTTCGACGGGGGCGTGTAGAAACAGTTTGATTGGGCTCAGGATTTTTATGAACCGGAGTTTCTTCTTTGGGGGCGGTTTTGACTTTTGCCTTGGGTGCAGGAGCAGGAACGGGTTCCGGCGCGGGCTCGGGAGTTGCTTCTTTTACAAATTCCTCAGCCGCTGCCACCTCTTCCAAGATCTCATCTACTATCGCGTCCACGAACTTCTCGTCCTCAGTCTTCTCGACCGAAGAGAAACCACTCGAAGGTGTTCTCTTTCTAGTTGTCATAACGGTGGCTTGAACTATGTGGTTTTACCCGGTTTACCCTTTCAGGGTAAAACTATAATCATTACAAGAAAGGATACTTGCCGTGGAATTTTTCACTTACTGTTACCTCGACGAAAATAACAAACCTTACTATATTGGTAAAGGTTGCGGAAACAGAATCGATGCACCCCACGAATGTGGTTTACCCCCGAAGGAAAAACGAATCTTTTTGAAACGAGGTTTGACGGAGGAAGAATCTTTCAAACACGAGGTTTACATGATCTATGTTTTAGGACGGATAGATTTAGGAACCGGTTGTTTAGTAAACCGAACTTGCGGAGGACACGGAACGGCAGGGTGGATCATGAGTGAAGATACAAAACAAAAAATATCTCAAGCAGCAACCGGAAGACCCCGACCCGACATGGAGGGAGAATCGAACCCGATGAAAAATCCTGAAATCGCACAAAAATTAGCAAACACAAAGATTGGCAAACCTCGAGACGAACAAACCCGGCAAAAGATTAGTGAATCCCTGACGGGTAGAAAAGATACCCCCGAAGTAAAACAAAAGAAAAGTGAGGCAGCCAGGGGTAAACCAAAATCGCAAACGCACCGAAAAAACATCAGTGAATCAAAATCCGGAAAGAACCACCCCGGATACGGACAAAGGGGAGAGAACTCGTGGAACTTCGGGAGAAAATTTTATGTAAACATTTTTGGCAAAGTTGTATTTACCCGGGAGAATCCGGGAGAAGGGTGGCAACCCGGCAGGATCTGGAAAACTACCTAGGAAGCAGGTATAGTGATTGGGACTGGGGTTCGGGTTCCCTCCAAGATGCTGGTTGAGTAATATCAAAGAAACCATCTTCGGCAGCAGACGCATCGGCAACGAAATAGCAGTAGCCGATTTTGTAGTGATTGGTGTCGACCGAGTAAGACTCGGGATTGTTCTCGCAAGTTGGCGCAAGTTTGTAGATGCTCGCATCCCAGATTGGGGCTGCCACAGGGTCAAGTGATCCGTCTTGAACGTCGTTAACGAAGAACCCTGAGAGGGGCAGGCAAGCATTCACATTGGTGTAGACCCCTTCCCAGTCGCCGTAACCGAGTCCAACAGGAGAAGATACGTCGGCACGCCGGTTGTGCAAGGGTGCGTATTCAATCAAAACAGCTTCGTCATAGTCGTCAAACGGAACTTCATTTGCCGGAAAGAAACCCGCATTACTGTAATCGGCTACCTCGTACCCTGTGAAGAAAGCGATATTAGAGTACAAATACGGTTCGCAGTACACGTATGTATAGTCGTTAGGTGTCTCATCCCCAAACAGGCACAACTCTTCGTAGATGGCAGGAGTGTTGTCTTCCGGTGGGCATTGCATTCTCTCAGGATCGGTTGTGGTTCCCCAGTAACCAAAGTCTTGACAAATCAGGGTCGTCTTTTGCCAGTTGGATCCGTTTCGTTCGTAGTCAAGAGGCAGACGAATAAAGTACTTCTCCCAGTTGACCAGACCCGGACCGTTATTCTGATCGGCGATAAGAGGGTTAATGTAGTTGTCTTCTACCAGATGAGCCACTATGCCAACGTCTTGAAGGTCTTGCGTTTTCCACAGTCTAAGGGGGACTTCGCTATCTGCAACGTTGGGTGTCAGCTTATATTGTATGCCGCCGAAAACTAACTCCGAGATGTTCTCCCGATACGTGCCTTCCAGAGAGTCCGAAATTTCAATCACAGGAAGTTGCGTTTTACCGAGAAGTGTTATTGGTGTGTAAACAACGTCGTAATTTTCCGTTGTCGCATTGAAAGTTACCCGAAGAATATAGTCGTTTGTCAGATAGTCCAATCCTTGTTGAATAAGCACACCATCACTGTAAAACTTTAATACGCTGCTGTTGAAGAAGTAAACAGGTGGACCGCTTAGGGGGTGGGAATTAACAGAAACCCAGGCACTCTGAATGTAAATGGAGGCAGCACGAGTTGCGTAAACGGGGTTGTCATAGTCCCACCACATTTCTCCCTGGTTCTCGTATCCAAATAGGGCAGATTGGGAGATGTACCGAAGAATGGAGTCAGGGGATATAATCCAGGTGTCACCAGTGTAGACTTTTGTCAAAACAGCTGGAATTGGTTGCGTAATCTCAAAGGAAAGATTGGTGATCTCAAACGGAGGTAATGCGGGGTCAAGACCCTGAGCATTGGAAATGACACAAGGAACTTGGGTGGGCAGAACATTGGCAACCGGGAAGAAATCGGCAACATTCGCAAAAGTAAACTGACTTGTTTGCCAGTAGTCTGCACCATCGATTTCAACTTTGTAGAGAATCACGGATGGCGAGGTTGTAATAATTCCGATCAGCCCTAGAATATCCATTCCCGTAGTTAGTCCGTTGGCATCAAGGATTTGAACAATTATTCCCTGGGGAACGGTGGGAGCCGCAGCAGTAAAGGCTGCGACAGTCGGAAACACCAGGGTCGGAACTATTTTTTCCTCTGGTGGCTGACGATAATCAATCTCAACCCAAATAGCACACTCTTCGTTCTGCGGGGCGTACCAGACAGTTAGAGCTCCAGTGGAAGGATTCCACCATAGGTCCCCTGGCTTCGGGTTTCCGGGAGCACTGATATCATACGGTGTGAGCTGAGAGTAGATCTCAGTCATCAAGGAGTTGTAACTGATTGATCGCTGAATCGGGGCAACGATCAGAGAATTCTCCTCTGAGACACCGTGAATTGACAGACTATCGAAAGCAAGGTTGAACGGCAGTGGGCCACCTTTATTGCCCCAGGCTCCTGTAAAGTTTTCAACGACACTCAGCGAGTTCCAGTCCGAGTTGTTCTGCCAGTAGAGCACCACAACGGGAGTGGAAACCGTTGTCAAAGTGGTGGAATCAGAGTAGTCCCAGCAGAAAAACGACGTGATGGCGGGCGTATTTGCAACAACCGACTGAGGAACTCTCAGAAACCACAACTCCCGCTCCGCATCGTACTCCGGAAGTACGTCTGGAGTTGGGTTGGAAAGGTTGTATTTGATGTATACGGGTTGATCGAAGTAGTAGACAGAATCGGCAAAGATGGAAAGAGTCAGATACTGAAACTTTTTGTCCGTGTCGTAGAAAGGATACAGTTGCAGATCGGTTCCGTCTGAAGCTACAAGAAACGCAGCATCGCCAGAGAAACCAACTTCACCTCGATAGAACGGGGCTGGCTGAAGAGTGGGAATGAATACTTTGAGCTGCTCGTTTGCGGCGATCTGATCGTAAAAACTTTGAGGAAGGGTTCCAAAATTGACAATATAATAGTCCCCCTCGACACTCAGACTCTCAATCGAGTAAGTGTCGTTCCCAAGAATGATCTTCTCAGCATAAACCTGTTGACCGGGACGAACAAAGGGAAGTCGGTCGATGACAATGGTGTTGTCCCAGTTGCGAATCTCGTATATGCGCGGAATGAAGAAACCGTTGTAGACACCAAAACTTCCACTCAGAAGTTGCCTTTTCTGGTTGGGTGTTTCAGGGAGATTACCCCAGTAGTTTGGGCCGTTCCAACCCAGCATCTGAGCCAGAAAGTCCAGTTGACCGTTGACGCGAGACTCCACCAGAGCAACGTCAGTTGCCTGCTCATGGCTCA
>Ga0169931_10010263_pt1 | contig 13348 bp, 10 predicted proteins | sample Kivu_15m_20L_FD_129675 | JGI IMG/M metagenome (GOLD analysis project Ga0169931, IMG submission 129675) | Freshwater microbial communities from Lake Kivu, Western Province, Rwanda to study Microbial Dark Matter (Phase II) - Kivu_15m_20L... | ecosystem: Environmental > Aquatic > Freshwater > Lake...
GAACTCGCTGGAGCCAAAACTATCGGTAAACTACTATTATTCCCAAAATCTAACGCTTTTATTACAGCGCTATCCATATCCTGCGCAAAAGCATATTGACTAAATCCTTTTTTATCGAGCCCGCTAGCCAGCGCAGGAGCCAATTCCCCAATCAGCACAACAGCAAACGCCTTTTGCGAAAGCTTATCAATAAATCCAGATAAATCCAGATTTTTGTTTTTGCCACCACAAATAACTATCGATTTTTCAAAAGCCTCCAGAGCTTTATTAGCTGAATCTGGATTAGTCGCTTTACTATCATTAAAAAACTTATGGCCCTTAAGCTCGCCGATAAACTCTAAACGATGCTTAACAGCCGTAAAAGATTTTAGTGCAGAGATAACAGTCTCAAGAGCTACGCCCACAGCCAGCACCGCCAAAATCCCCGCTAGTAAATTAGAGTAATTATGCTCGCCGACTAAATTCAGCTCGCTAGTTTTTATCACCGGCACTTTTACATAGTAATGTCCTTCGGCATTAGATTCCACAATGCCCCCAAAACTATCATCCCCACCGGGTTCTAGATACTTAGCCAGATAAAGACTACCATCTTCCCAAAAAGCGCTCGTGCGGTTATAAGGGTTAAGATCGGTGAGCGCGCGCTTAGTAGAGAAGTATGCTATATCAAGATTGCGCGCGCCTGTAGTTTTTAGCTGGTCGAAAGCCCGCTTACCAAGCGAGTTACAGGTATCATCATCGTAATTCAGCACCCAAGTAAATTCTTGTTTTTCGCTAGGCTCTGGAATCCTAAAAAGTTTTTCTTTTGAGTTTTTATACTCGCTAAGATCTTTATGCCAATCGAGATGATCATCCGTAAGATTAAGATGCACAGAGACTTGCGGTCTGTATTCTGGCTGAGTAACAAAATTACTATAAAAAAGTTGAAACGAGCTTATCTCCGCTGAAAAGCAATCCCCGTAACCTTTTCCAGCACTTGTAAACTCCAGAAAAGGCTTACCGATATTACCCACCGCTTGGTTGCCTAAGGCATGCGCGATAAAACTTGTCGTCGTGGTCTTACCATTAGTGCCCGTAATGCCGATATATGAATGTCCCACGAACCAAGAAAAAATATCTAAGTCTGTACCGCAGTCTATATCAGGGTTTTGGCAGAGCTTATCAATCTCTTTTATGATGCTAGATTGAGGCGGGATACCCGGACTAATCATAATAAATAATTTAGAGCACTCACCCTGGAACCCAATAAATTCAGGACTTTGAGCCCCAAACTCAAACTCCACGCCCGAACTTCGATAAGCACTCAAAATCTCAGCGGAGAAGCTCTGCTCGCTTTTTAGCTCAGAGACTCTGATTCGCGCTGAAGGAAAATTAGCTCTCAAAAAATCGATACCAGCAATAGTACTCTTACCATAGCCGATCAAACTAAATTGATTATAATCAAAAACGCTCACAATCTATATTATAAACGCTGTTTACCAATAATAAAAAAGACCCAGATGGTTACCCATAAAATTCCAGGTAACCTTATCAAAAATTTCTAGCAAGAGCGGAATCCCTCTGCCACCTTCATTATCAAATCGCACTTCATCAATAAGAGTATAGTTATAAACCTGCCAATTAAACCCTGGACCCGGGTCTATGATGGTCATCTTAAACGCACCTTTTTTTACGCAGTAGCCTATCCTGATCTTGCCATAAGGGTTTCGCTTCAGCCCGTAGCGCACCGCATTAGTCAGAGCTTCTGTAATTCCGAGGCGCAAGTTAAGTTGCTTATTAGCTGGCATATCTTGCTCAAGGCAATCCCTGACTATCTTGTCGAGCAGTTTAGAAGTCGCCTTCGGATCATCAGCAGAAAAGTCATAAATATCAAAATACACCTGCTCTAAGCTAATCATTAGCCTGTCGTCTGTGAGCGGAGAAGCGCCGCTGAGCGCGTTTAGCTTCTCATTTAGCTCGTAAGTGATATCTTTTACATCTCTATCTTTTACGGATTGAAGTATTTTATAAATCCAATCTTTAGGCACAAAACTTCCGTCTGGCATTTTTTGATCAAGCACACCATCTGTAAACAAGACCATCTTATCGCCGCGCCTAAAATCTATCTCACGCGCTTCATACGCTTCTTCGATCTCCTTAGGATTTATAAGGCCAAGCGGAACCCCGCTATCCTTGTCACCGTCTAGCTTGTAGACAGTTTCGTTTTGGATGATATAAGGGTTTAGGTGACCGGCATTCGTGTATCTGAGCTTACCTTCATACAGATCCATCACTCCATACCAAGCAGTCGCATAAAAATCAGAAGATGAGTTTTGGTAAAGTATCGACTGACACAAAAAACTTATCATCTTATCCGGAAACCACGCCAGCGCTGAATTAGCGATCGCAGAATTAAACTCACCGAGCAGATATCCCGTCAATAGAGCCGCCGCTGGACCCTTTCCTGAGACATCTCCGATCAAGACTCCGATCTTGTCTGGAGCGAGCTCCGCGACCCAATAAAAATCTCCCGAGACATTACTATGCGCTTTATAAAAAACAGAAGTCTCAATATTCACATCAAAAACATCACCGCCGATCAGGGAAGTCTGTACCCGAGCGGCTTGCTTAAGCTCGCGCGATAATTTTTCTTGATAAGAATTTAGCTTCTCGTACATGCGTGACTGAGTCATCGCCACGATCACCTGCGAGCCCGCCGCTTCAATAAAGTTTTTTTCGTCGCGAGTCCACTGCCTGCGCCGATAGCTATGAAACACTATCCAACCCTGCATTATGCCCTGGAAATGTAAGGGGCAAGCCAGCGCAGAGACTGCTTTTGAGGCAAGTAGCTCCTCTTGCTCTTCGGCAGTTAGGCGAGAAAAATTCTCTTCACTTAACAAATTATCGACAGAGATAACCTGAAAAGATTGATCGTCTCTAAATTTATCTAAAATCAAAAACCTAGTGGTATCAGCGATACTATGCACGCCTGCTTCGCAGTACTCATCACTGATATAACCATCAAAATACAAAAAACATCTAGAAGCTTTTATCGCTAAGCCCAGTTCATTTACCGTCCGCGCCAGAATTTCACTGAGATTCAAGCTCGATCTGATTTGAGTAGTGAGACTATTGAGCAATTCCGCGTACTCAGTGCGTTTGCGGGCATCGCGGTAAAGTAAAGTTTTTTCTATCGCTGTTGAGAGCGGCGTGATAATCGACTGAATCAAATCTAGATCTTTATCCTGCCAAGATTTTTTATTAGAACATTGTTGAAAATAAAAAGCTCCGACAATTTCATTAGCCGAGATTTCTAGCTCGGTATCGTGGTATCTATCATAACCATCAAAAGCTTCTTTTTTTATTGAGATAAAAAAACCGACAAAAGTTTTTACTCCATCTAGTAAGATTCCATCTTCGCCAATCTCATCAATCACAATCCTAGACTTGGTCTTAAAGATTTTTCTAAAATGCTTATTAGACCTAAAAGCATCGACATCTAGATTTTGGATTATATCGTCCCGCTTAAAATCCTTAGTAGCAGTTTCGTAATGCGCCAGTAGGTGACCGCCTTCTATCAGCACAATCCCACAACGATCAGATTTAAAAAATCTTCCAAGCTCGCTTGTAGCGTGCTGTAGCAGAGAGTTCAAGTCAAAAGATGAATTGATTTTTTCTATCCACTTGTTTACCAGTTTTTCTTTTTCGGCGCGCGCGTTTGCGATTTGTCGCTCTTGGATGAGAGCAAGAGTCGTATTCTGGAGGTGCTTGGCTAAATCTTCGGTCTCTGCGATGGTTTTACGCATCATCGCTGTTTTTTCTTCGTTAAGATTGCGCTCAGAATTGAGTTTTTGTTCAAGTTCAATAATTCTATCTTCAAGTTGAGATAGCTTGTCAAAATCAAGATCTTCAGCTTGTTTTTTACTGGACATCTTTAGCTAGTTTTAGATATGATTCTAGTTAACTGGTGTAATCGAGCGATTCTTAGTAAACTTTGCACATCATCAATTACATTATAAAGCTCTAATTCCGCACCGATCATCTTACATTCTTTCCAGAGTCTGACAAATGAACCCATTCCAGCGCTATCTAAAAAACTTAAATCAGAACAGTCCACCTTGACCTTGGATTGTTCTTTTAGACAGGCAAGAACCGTTTCTTTAAAGTGTTCGGCGTCGCTATAAAGTAATTGACCGCCTACTTCCAACTCTAAAATTTGCCCATCATTTTTTCTAATTTCCAGTTTTAACATAAAGCCGCTATCCTTTGTTTGATCTACTTCTTATGAGCTATAAACTTTATACCCACGAATTACTAATTAAAAACCCTCAAGAAATCCTAAAAAACCGGGTCTTGAGGGTCGATTCAAGCGGCAAAATCGAGGATTTTAGCGAGTCCCCAGCTCCAGATAAACACCGCCCCCTCCCCAAAATCCTTATACCTGGCCTTATTAATTTACACACGCATCTTGTATATACTGATCTAAAAATAGGAGAGAAAAAACTCTTTTATTGGCTAAAAGATCTAGTAGAAAAAATTTATAAAATCCCCCAAATGGAGGATGAAAAAACCGCGAATATTAACGAATTTAAGCTTAGCGAGAGCTATTTAGCGGGTTGCCGGGAGTCTTTGGCGCTGGGGACGACTTTTGTGGTGGACAACACCAGCCATCCAGAACTGGCTCTATCAGCTTTTTTGGAGACGGGCCTGCAAGGAATTATCGGGCTTGAGGTTTTTGGGTCTGACCCTGATCAAGCTCAAGAGATTTTTGCTGAAACACTTAAAAAACTTCGTGCTCTTGAAACCCAAGCTGGAAGCGAGCTTGCGGGGTTTGCGCTTGCTGAGTTTGCGCTTGCTCCGCACGCCACTTATGATGTTTCTAGCGAGCTGTGGGGCTTGTGTGTCGATCACGCTAAAAAACACAAAAAAATAATTCTAAGTCATCTTAGCGAAAGCGCTGATGAAGAAGCTTGGTTCCGCGACAAAGACTCCGCTGAAAGCCGCTCCGCTAGAGAGTTTTGGGCGAGCATCAACACACTAGACTCTAAGCTCAAAAACTGGAAACCTTATAGAAGTGCTACAGAATTTTTGGCCACCAATAAACTGCTTGGCGAGAATTTATTACTAGCGCATGCTTGCTACATCGACAACGAAGATCTGGATTTACTCGCCCGCTCCAAAACCCGCTTGGTGACTTGTCCGCGCAGTAACGCTTATCTAAAAAACCAAAAAGCTCGAACCGAACTTTGGCAAAAAAATAATTTACTTTTCGGAGTAGGCACTGATAGCAAGGCTTCTAATCACTCCCTGGATCTGCGCCAAGAAGCTAACCAGCTCAGCGAGCTTTCTGCGCGCGATAGATTCGAGCTGATCAGCTCTAGAGCCGCCCAAGTCCTGAATAAACAAAATTTAATCGGCACTCTTGAGCCGGGCAAAAATGCCGACTGGGTAGAGCTCGAGGTCTTGGATTCGAGCGTAAACCTTGATTTGGCAGACCCTTTTGAGCTGGTGATGGACACCAAAATCACCCGAGTAAAACAAGTCTATATCTCAGGAAAACTTAAGTATGAGGCTGGATAATTTTAAACCAAGTTTAATGTTAAAATGGTAGTTAAACTTTATGGCTACCAAAATATCTTCTCAAAACAAAGTAAAAGTTACTGCTAAAACTGTTTTTTTGGATGAATATTCCAAACCTGCCGAGCATAAATATCTTTATTGCTACAAAATCACCATCCAAAACCAAGGCACTAAGCGTGTCCAGCTCCTAAACAGGCATTGGATCATCATCGACTCTAATTCTAAAAAAGAAGAGGTCGAAGGGCCCGGCGTGGTCGGACTCCAGCCCATACTTTACCCTGGTGAGAGCCACGAGTATTATAGTTTTTGTAATCTCGAGACTAATTTTGGGACTATGGAAGGTAGTTACGAAATGGAAGATGAGGATGGGGAGCGGTTTTTGGCGGAGATCCCGCGATTTTTCTTAGCTGAAAATTTAGCAGAATTCGATAAAGCAAAATTTCGTCGCGGACAAGTTATAAAACACAAGCTAAATAATTTTAGAGGCATAGTCGTAGATTACGATATGTACTTTATTAACGATGATGAGCTTTACCAGAAATGCCCCGACAAACCCGCTAGGGACAAGCCTTGGTACTATGTGCTAGTCGATAAAGCTAACGCTATTAGTTATGTCGCTGAAGAGTATTTGGAGATCGACGAAGATGATTCCGAAATCGAGCACACCTTATTTCATTTCTTTTTTGATGGTTACGACAAGACCCAAAAGCTCTACAAGCGCAATAACAAAACTTGGGATAACTTGAAGAAGGGTTAGACCCCAGCGTAAGCTAAAACTCTTCTGCGCATTAGGTTCCACTGACTGACATAATCAAAAAACTTCGTGCGAGCTTCGTTGATTTGGTCTTGCAATAAATTAGCTTCAAGCATATTAAAACCTTTTTCGTGGATCTTAAGAGACTTGGTGAGGTTTTGGTATTGGTCGCGCAGACGCGATAAATCCTTAAACGCTTTTTCCATGTTTTCTTTTAGCTGTTCAAGCACAGTAAAATCTTGCGAACCAAAAAAATTAAAATTACTAACTTCAAGTTTTTTGCGCATGCGTTTTTCTTTCATCTGCATACGTTTACGCACAATGATTTCTTCGCGAATAGTTTTTAGGTTATAGGTCAAACCCACAAGGGATAAGGCTTTTATGATCCACTTAGAAGGATCCCAATCATACCAACGCGGGCCGTTGCGATAATCAGAAGCAAACTCGTGGTGGTAATTGTGGTAGCCTTCGCCAAATGTCAAAAACGCTGTAAACAAGTTGTCGCGCGCGCTGTGAGTGTCTGAGTAGGTTTGCTGACCGACACAATGCGAAAGAGAGTTAATCAGGAAAGTCGCATGGTGATTGATTACCGAGCGTAAAAATCCTGCGATAAAAATTCCACCAAACATATCTCCCCAAGACCAAGCAATTAAGCCAGGTAGCACGAAGCCCACAAAAATCCCCAACGGAATCCAGCACTGGTACTGCCACATTACAAGCGGGTCATTGACTAGATCGCCAGCGTTTTTGGCATCTTCAATCTGATCATCTTGCTTGTAAAGCAACCAGCCCATGTGCGCCCAGAAAAAACCGCGCGTGATGGCGTAGGGATCCTTGTCCCTATCATCGACGTAATTATGATGGATACGGTGATCCAGAGACCAGAGCAGAGCCGAACCCTCAAAAGCAGAAGCTCCAAAAAACAAGAAAAACAAACGCACGGGCCATTTGGCTTGGTAAGCGCGGTGTGCAAAAAGACGATGATATCCAGCGGTGATACTGACTTGCGCGGCTGTCATAAAAGCAAAAAGCAGAATCATAGTATTCCAGTTAAACTTGCCGGCGCTCAGCCAATAATAAAGGCCAAAAATCGCCACAAAAGGCGAAACCAGGAGATATGAGCCAACTACCCAGTTAAATTTTTTATCCACTTGTTTTTTATTCAAAATAAGCTCCTAACTACTATTATACCACTGGGTGTTTCCGCTTACACTTGCAGACATTGTCTACGAATATACAAGCTTTTCAAGATAAATCACCTATAATTGCAGACATTCCAACGAATTGCCAAAAAAACAAAATAATAAATCTAAAGCCTCGCTACACATAGCGATTTATCTTAAAAAGGCTGTACATTCGTAGACAATGTCTGCAATGGCGTAGGAATGTCTGCAATGCAATAAAATAAATTAGCAGTGAGCAATTCTACTCTAAACATCGCGCTAACAGGAGGAGGCACCGGCGGGCACATATATCCCTGCTTGGCGCTTGCTGAATATCTAAAAGAAAAATCAGCGCAAATAAATTTATTTTATTTTGGGAATCCAGAAAAACTCGAGAGCACACTTCTAAACAACCCCGAGCTAAAAGACGCTCAGGGACAGGCTTATAAGGACTATATAAAATTTATTTCGGTTCCCTCATCAGCATTACCAAAATTTTCTCAAGTTTTTAAATTAATAAAATGGTTTTTAGAATTTAAAAAAAACACTAAAATCGCTAAAGAAAAACTCTTAAGGGATAAAATCGATTTTGTGTTTGGGACTGGCGGATACGCTGCTGGACCGGTTTTTAGAGCTTGCCAAGAGCTTAAGATCCCTTACATCATCCACAACTTAGACGCGCACATGGGGCTTGCTAATCGTGCGTTTGTAAAATCAGCTTGGGCATTAAGTTTGGGGATTTGTGATCTTGGCATAGCACCAAAAAATAAAAAAGTTATCATCAGCGGAAACCCAATCAGCAAAAGATTTTTAACAGAATTATCCCAAGCGCAAACCCAAAAAACCACTAATGATAAAATGCATCTTTTGGTAACAGGCGGCTCTCAAGGCGCCCAAAGCATAAACGAGGCGATAGGACACAATCTAGAAGCGCTATCCAAGCTTAATATAGAGATCATCCACGTAACCGGCACGAAGACATACCAAGAATATGTCCAAGAATACCTCGGCGGCAACCCCGCTAAATATCCTAATTACAAGGTTTTGGACTACACTCACGAGATGCCTTCGCTCTGCGCCTGGGCTGATAGTGGGGTCTTTAGAGCCGGAGCCATGACGATCGCTGAGATTACAGCCAGCGAAATCGTGCCGATCCTAGTACCTTTGCCGTGGGCGGCACACGACCACCAAAATCTCAACGCCAGATCTCTTGTGGAAAACGGCTCAGCGATTAGCTTGGACCAAGGTCAAAAAGATTTTGAGGAAAAACTCATGACTACCATCAAAAATCTCAGCGAGGATAAAAAACTTTTTGAATCAATGAGATCATCTATCGCCAAACTCACCAAACCTAATGCTGGTGCGAAGCTGGCTGATATTATTGTCGATGAGTGTTTGAGAATCAAAAACACCTAACCACAGAAAAAAACTTAGTCTTAATTACATAATCCAGTCTATCAGAGCCTTTCAGGGAGACAACTTTATCCAGGTCTTTTGTTTTAAAGACAAGGTATTTTTCCCCAGAACCTGTTTTAGAGGACTCACCAAGAGTGCCATTAAAATATTTTTTTAGACGCCCTTCATTTAGGCGGACAACTTGTCGCTTACCATAAAACTCAAATCGCTCAGGCGGCATCCCATAACTCACCAAACTATCTTCAGGACTGAGTTTTTGGACAAACTCGCGCGTGCCCGAATCTCTAAAAAACGAAATTGGTTTTATAAAATTATCATTTACATAAACGAAGATCAGAGCATTAGCAAGCGCAAAACACAAAAACGAGTGGCGCACCGAAAAACGCATGAGCAAAGCGATAGCAAGCAAGCCCGAGACAAAAGCCGTAATCGAAGTAAATAAAATTTGTGGTCCAAAAGCCAGTGGATCCACGTCCAAAAGTTTGGCCCTAAAAAAACTACTAATAACTAAAACAAAAATTCCGCTAAAAGAAAAAAGTGCTTGTCCTAATATTATTCCCGTTTTTTTGGTTTTTATAACACCTAAGCCAAAAAACCAAGCCCCGACTAGTAAACTAGCTGGCGCAAAAACCCCTATTATATAGGTCGTAAGCTTAGTTTTGGCAAAACTAAAAAACAAAAAAATCACCGCAAACCATATACAACAAAAAACCAATAAATCATTTTTAGAGCCCGAATTAAGATTCTTAGATCCAGATTTTAACTCCGAAAAAACAAAACCCAAGGTCTGCGGGAAAAAATAAATCCAAGGGATAAAACCCACCATAAACACCGGCAAATAATAAAACCAAGGCGCCGAGTGCCCAGTCTTAACAGCAAGAAACCTATCTATATTCTCTTGGAAAAAAAATCTTCTAGTAAACTCGCCGTCTGTCGCTTGATGCACAGCCAAAAACCAAGGCAAGACCAAAACCAAAAAAATCAGCAGAGTCATCAAAAGCTCTAGCCAAAAGGCTTTTAGGAAGCATAAGAATTTTAGCTGGCTTACTAAAAAAACCAAAAACACTAAACCTGGCAGAGCAAGCGCCACGGGACCCTTGGCTAAAAAACCAAGAGCACAAAACACTCCTGCCAAAAACAAAAAGTTTCGCGCTTTTGTAAATCCCTGCGCGCGCGCGGAATCTCCAGCGCCCGCCAAAACACCAGCACCCGCGGAATCTCCAGCACCCGCGGAATCTCCAGCGCCCGCCAAAACACCAGCACCCGCAGAATCTCCAGCACCCGCCAAAACACCAGCACCCGCCAAAACACCAGCACCCGCGGAATCTCCAGCGCGCCAAAAAACATAAGTAAAAAAAAGACATATCAAACTAGCTGTAATAAAAGCATTTAGAGTCATGTCTGTGATTGATAACTTGGACACTATCGCAAACTCAATGCTGGTAAGGGTTATAAGCCCAGCAAACAACCCAAAACCAAAATACTCCGCCAATAAAAAAACCATCGCCACAGTAAAAGTGCCCATAAATACCGAAGGCAAGCGAGCAGATAACTCAGAAAAACCCAAAACTTTAAACGCCAAAATTTCTAACCAATAAAACAAAATCGGCTTTTCTGGTCTTAGAACATAATTACAAAAAGGGCTTACAAAATCGTTTCTCTCTATCATTTCGCGCGCGGTTTCAGCGTAGCGCACCTCATCAAGACTAAAAAGCGGATAGCTGTGAGTCCCATAAATCAAAAATAAAAAAGCAAAAACCACCAAGCCCAAAAACTTAGCACTAAAAATCCGATCTCTAAACGAAAATTGCATCCGCTTAATATTATAGTTTACGAAACAGCTCGCTAGTTGAGCCACTCAAAAAACCAGCGATCCAATGTTTAAGACATCGCGACTGGAGTTCTTTGTCTGAGGCTGACAGCTTCTTTATAAGGCATACGCGCTATTGCTGTAGACCAGTTAGGGCCTAGATCCTGACTGAGTTTTACAAAAACATTTTCGCCACCACCATGAGCATTGTCAGTAGATTTTATTTGGTTTGCGTTAAATTCTTTTTTGGAACTATTCCAAATGCGACTAGAAAATTCCAAAGCCTCTGGATGCCCCTTATAATAAGCTTCTTGGACGACCATCTGGAATTCTCTATCTGGTGTGATAAAAGTAAGCGTGTCACCCTTATCAAAACGATTTTTTACTTCCAGCTCAGCGACTTGAGTTGAGGGGTCGTAATTAACGACACGGCAAGCATATAAATGAGTCTGCACGCAGTGTGAGCGCTCCAGCTCTTGAGCCGCGGCGCGCGCGTTACGCGCATAAAATCCAGGAATAAAACCACGATTAGCAGTAGTGCTGACCTCGGCTAGCATCCAGTCTCTGAGCTCTTTTGGCAGAGGTTTACCGTCAGCCATTGCATCAAGACCGCGTCTATAAGCGCGCGCCACCAAAGAAGCGTAATACTCTGTTTTGTTGCGCCCTTCGACTTTAAAACTAATAACTCCAGCATCTCGAAGTTGGGCCATGTAATCGATCGCGCAGAGATCTTTTGAGTTCATGATATAAGTGCCATACTCATCTTCATCAACAGGCATCATCTCACCAGGACGCTCACGCTCTTCCAAGTAAAAATCGCCATCAAGTGGAATATAATCTGTGACCACATCATCGCCAGGCTTATCATTAACATTGACTTTGAAGCCCCAGCGACAAGTGTGCGAGCAAGTGCCCTGGTTGGCATCACGGTAGCTCAAATAATTTGACAAAAGACATCTTCCAGAATAAGCCATGCAAATAGAGCCATGCACAAAAGCCTCCAGCTCAAGATCAGGCACGTTTTCGTGAATCTCGCGAATCTCATCGATATTAAGTTCTCGCGCCAGAATGACTCTCTTGACGCCATAGTCGCGCCAAAACTTCGCCTGCGCCCAGTTAGTATTATTCGCTTGAGTCGACAAGTGAATCACCGCATCAGGGAATTTCTCCTTAGTCAAAGCGATCAGCCCTGGATCGGTCATGATAAAAGCATCTGGCTTAAAAGACATCATCTCTGCCATCGCCGACATAAAACCATTGATCTTGTTATTATGCGCGTAAATATTGCAAGTGAGATAGATTTTTTTGCCATGCGAGTGCACAAAATCAACCGCCTGCTGAACTAACTCTCCATCAAAAAACTCGTTTTCGCGCGCCCTTAAACTATATCTGGGGACCCCTGCATAAACCGCATCGGCTCCGTAAGTGATTGCATATTTGATTTTGTCCAAGCTGCCGCCTGGCATTAATAACTCTAATTCTGTATTCATATTATTTTCCTTGTTCCAAGCAAAGACTTCTAAATTATATCATTTGAAAAATCGTGGGATTTATTAATTAAAATAACCAGCCAAAAAATCAGGCTTAAAATAAAAATTCGCCAAAAATGCGGCGAAGTAAAAAAAATAAATGCGAAATCAATTTCGCGAGATTAAAATGGAGTTTCTCAAAAATATTTCTGCGAAACTAAATGGAGCAAAAAGATAGAAATTTGGCGAGCGTCAACTTAGCCACAAGCTAAGCGAATTAACTCTTGCAGGAACTCAAAAAGTTCTAGAGTCCCTGCTTGGAAGGAATAACCGCGCCCAGAAAGCATAGAAACTCCCGCCAAATTCATACTCGTTTAACCTTAGTGTCCTGCAGCGTGAGCTTCTGGAGCAGCTTCAGCAGTTGCTTCAGTTTCTGTTTCCATTTCTTGACTCTGAACTTCTGTAGTTTCCTCAGTAGCTGCTTCATCTTTCGGTGGGCAGGTTTTGTTCATTGCGCAAGAAGCCATTACAGCTGGCATCAAGATTACTAATAACGATAACAATAGTTTATTCATGAATGAGATTCTATCACCTAGTTAAATTTTCGTCCAAAAATTTAAGCTAGAATTTATAAAATCTTTCTGAAACTTGTTATTCTTGAAATAATAAAACGCTTATCTAGAGCAGGTTTCGCGCTCGCATTATCTAAAATCAAATGGTCGTAGTTTTACGAAACCAGCTTGCATACTGACATTCCGCAGTCCAGCCTTGGCGCCGCCAGTAGCCACCTTAGCGGTTCTGGACCCTACAAAACCCAACAACTTAAACGGCAAGACCACGGGCTTAAAAACTAAAGCCATGAAGCCATAAACTAATAACGGATAATATTTTTTCATTCCCCACACCCAATTACTAAGACTTATCGGCCAAATGATCTAGATCTAAATACCTAGGTGCAAAATTTAATAATTGAAATAAAGTTTGGGGCGAAATCCGCTAAATAAAATGGAGCGGAAGACGGGACTCGAACCCGCAACAGCTTGCTTGGAAGGCAAGTACTCTACCAATTGAGCTACTTCCGCGTGGTCATTATGATCTTATCACCCCTTACGGGACATTGTCTACGAATTACTCAAAAATCTAGATAATTGCCGGTAAAGCGGGTTTTATCCACGGGACA
>Ga0169931_10010264_pt1 | contig 13347 bp, 3 predicted proteins | sample Kivu_15m_20L_FD_129675 | JGI IMG/M metagenome (GOLD analysis project Ga0169931, IMG submission 129675) | Freshwater microbial communities from Lake Kivu, Western Province, Rwanda to study Microbial Dark Matter (Phase II) - Kivu_15m_20L... | ecosystem: Environmental > Aquatic > Freshwater > Lake ...
CTGTGCATCCCGTTCGGCCAACACTAAAGCTTCCGCTACACCAGGCTCAGCACAAAGTGCAGCTTCTATTTCGCCCAGCTCAATGCGAAACCCGCGGATCTTCACCTGATGGTCATTACGACCGGCATATTCCAGCTGACCGTCGGGCAAATACCGCACCAAATCGCCGGTTTTATATAACAACGCACTGCTGGCCGGATCGGTCGGATCAAACCAGGGATTGTTGACAAACCGGCTGGCAGTCAGTTCCGGGCGCCCTAGGTATTCCCGCGCAAGGCCTGCACCGCCGATATAAAGCTCGCCACAAGCCCCGTCGGGCAGTAACTGTTGCTGCTCACCCAATACCAGCAAACAGGTATTGGCCAGCGGTCTGCCGATCGGGACTGCAGGGCGCTGACAAGCCGCGACGGTTTGGGCGTCAAGATAACTGGCACAACAGCCAACCACGGTTTCGGTCGGGCCGTATTCGTTGACCAGGGTCGCTGCCGGTAATAAGGCCAATACCCGCCGTGCCAGCGCAGTGCTTAGCTGCTCACCACCAACCACCAGCATATGCGGCTGGTCACTCAACTGTGCCACGCCGGTCGCTACATCGCAGATCGCTTCCAGGTGTGCCGGCGTCAGTTTAAATAACGTTGGCACAGTGGCAACGCTGAGCTGCTGTTGCAAACCAATCAGCAATTCATCACCTTCCGGCAGTAACACGATGCTGCGTCCACACACCAGCGGTCCTAACAAACTCGTCACGGTCGCATCAAACGCCAGCGGGGTGCTGACCACAGCCGCCTGTACCGGGCCAAAATACGACTGGCTGATATAATCCAGATAGTTGGACAGTGCACTGTGGCTGATTGCCACCCCTTTTGGCTCGCCCGTTGACCCCGAGGTATAGATGACATAAGCCAGTTGCGCCGGGTGCTGATCCTGCAGGGCGGGATTGGTTTTCGCCTGCAAGCCGACACGCGCGCAAAAGTCCGGCGCATCCAGCTGACAAACCGGCGTCTGTGGCCAAACATCGCCGGCAAACTGTTGGTGTAACTCACTGTTGGTCAACACCATCACGACGCCGGCATCCTGCTGCATATAACGCAGCCGGTTGCGTGGATAAGCCGGGTCTAACGGTAGATAAGCCGCTCCGCATTTGAGCACCGCGAGCACAGCGACCAGTTGCGTGATCCCGCGCGGCAAACAGATCGCGATGCGTGCATCCATGGTACTGCCCAGCTGCTCGCGCAGATAACGCGCCAATTGATTGGCCTGTTGATTGAGTTCACGGTAAGTGAGGCTCTGCTGCGCACAGCGCACGGCCAATGCAGCAGGCTGGCGCTTCACCTGCTGTTCAAAACGCAGCTGGAACAACTGTGCCACCCGCGCCGTTGCGGTTTGATTTCGCCCGCGACACAACAGTTGCTGCTCGCCAAATGGCAATGTGTTCAGGACGCTGACCGGCCGCGGATCATGACTACTCAGGGCCTGACACAGCAGTTGCATCGCATGCTGCAGATAATCAGCCAAACGGGCGGCGCCAATCTGCGTGGGACTTTGTAGTTCAACACTAAAGCCGCCATCAGCAAAATCATCAACCGCCAGACTAAATGGGTAATTGGTGCGTTCAGAGGAAGTCAGCACGCGCAGGCCATCAATCGCCGGGCCTTCTGTATCGGTTGCGGTATGGCGATAGTTCAGTAAAGCACTGAATAGCACAGCTCCCGGCGCCAACCCGCTGGCGTTTTGTGCACTGGCCAGCGGCGTTTGTTCATAGGGTAATAAATCATGCAGCTGTTGCTGCACGGTAGCCACTAAAGTCGCGGCGGTGACAGTCGCCAACTGCACCCGGCAAGGTAAAGTGTTAATCAAGACGCCCAGCATCTGACTGGCGCCCTCGGTGCCCTGCAAACGCCCGGATAACACAGTGCCAAACACCACATCTTGCTGATTGCTGCAAAGTGACAACACCATAGCCCAACCACAATGAAACAGCGCCGCCGGGCTTACCCGCAGGCGGCGGGCCTGCGCGCGTAAGTCAGTGGCAAGCGATGCCGGCAACGGCTGTACGGCCACATCCAACGCCTGGCCATTGCCCTGGACATCAGCAATATCAAAAGGCAAAGTTGGGGTTGTTACATCACCGAGTAACTGGCTGAAATACTGTGCTGCATCCAAAGTTGCGGCCTGATGCAACGCATGAGCGACCAGTTCCCGATACGGCGCTGGCGCGGGTAGTGCCGCCGCCTCACCGCGGATAAAACTCAGCGATTCCTGCTGTACCACTTCGAGACCGACGTGATCAGAAATAATGTGATGGAACTGATACAACAAATAACTGCTGCCATCGCTTTGCCGTAGCAAGGTCAGCGCAAGGAGCGGCGCCGCCGACAATGTCATGCGCTGCTTGCCATGTTGCGCCAGCAGCGCCAGTGCCTGTTCATCGGAGTCGACCGGCAGCACACCCAAATCATTGAATGGCAACTCAACCTGTCGTTGCACTACCTGCACTGGTGCGGCGATACCCTGCCAGATAATGGCAGTCCGAAACACATCATGCCGCGCCAACAAAAAGTTAAACCCCGCCAATAACTGCTGCAACAGCGCTTCATTGGCAATATGGAACACCACCGACAAAATGTACGGATCTTGCTCTTCTTCCAGTAAATGGTGAAACAGAATGCCCTCTTGCAACGGCCCTAACGGATAAATATCGGCGATGTTCTGATCCTGACCTGGGATCTGCTGACAAATGTCGGCAAGCTCCTGCTCAGTCAATTGCAGCAATGGCAACATCGCTGGCGTCAGCTGCCGGCAGTCGGCCGGGATTAAGTTAGCCGGGGCGCGGTAGCCCTGTTGTTGTGTTTGCGTCAGCTGGCTCGCCAGGCTCGCTAAGTCGGTTGCGGCAAAAACCTGCTGAGCACTTGGGTGGTAGCCACGTTTTTGTAAAGCGGCCAGCAGTTGCATCGCCAGCAATGAGTGTCCACCCAGCGCAAAAAAGATGTCCAACCGGCCAACCTGCTTGATCCCCAGTAATTGCTGCCATACCTGCGCCAGCATAATTTCCAGCTCGCCTGCAGGCGGCTGATACTGATCATGCAGCTGGGAAAAATCGACTGGCGGCAGCGCTCTTTTGTCGACCTTGCCATTGGCGGTCAACGGCAAGCTGGTCAGCGGTTGCCAGAAAGCCGGTACCATATAATCCGGTAATTGCGTCAATAACTGCCGTTTGAGACTGGCAATATCCGGCGCAGCCGCGCTGGCGACAAAATATGCCACTAACTGGGCAACACCTTGGTCATTGCGCTGCAGTTGGACTACGGCCTCTTTAATGCCCGGCTGTCCCAGCAGTACCTGCTCGATCTCCGCCAACTCAATGCGAAAACCACGCAGTTTGATTTGCTGATCGTTACGGCCGAGATAATCCAGGTCCCCGTTTGGCAGCCAGCGTACTAAATCACCGGTTTTGTACAGCCGCTCACTGCGACCATCCGGCAAAGCCACCTGCACAAAACGTTCGGCAGTTAACGCCGGCTGGTTGCGATAACCAACCGCCAGGCCGGCCCCACCTAAATACAACTCACCGACCACGCCAACAGGCACCGGCTGTTGCCGGCTATCCAGCACATAAGCAGTGCCGTAACTAAGCGGACGTCCCAACGGAATTTTATGACTGTGTAAAATCGTCTCAGCACTCAGCTCGCGCCAGGTGCTAAAAGTGGTGTTTTCCGTCGGGCCATACACATGCAACAAGCGACCCGGCATGCCATGCCGGGCAATTTCGGCTAACAATGTCTGCTGACAATCTTCACCACCGAACAGCACGACATCCAGACAGGCCAGCGCCGCAGGTTGTTCACGGGCGATCACATGCAGCAGCGCAGTCGTTAAAAACATGCAGTTGATTTGTTGTTGCCGTAAGAATAACGGCAGCGCCACCGGGTCCAATAGCACCGGTTTGGGTAATAAACACAGCTCAGCACCTTGCAACAAAGCGCCCCACAGCTCCCAGGTCATCGCATCAAATGCCACACTCGATGCCAGCGCCACCCGCTGCCCCGGCTGGATCTGCAAATAACGCTGCGATAACACCAGCTGCGCCACCGCCTGCTGCGACACCATCACGCCTTTGGGCAAACCGGTGGAGCCTGAGGTATAGATCACATAAGCCAGTTGACCGGCAGTTGTGGCCGGTTGCTCAGCCAGCACAGTCCCATGTGCCAGCACAGCAAGTAAATCGGTGCTGTCAAGACAGCACAATTGCAGATCCGCCGGTAGCGCTGCGCGACAGTCTTGCACGGTCAGCACCAGCGACAAGCCACCATCTTGTACCATGTGGGTAATACGCTGGGCCGGATAATCAGGGTCAATCGGCAGATAAGCCGCGCCAGCTTTAATGATCGCCAGCACGGCTACCAGCAGGTGATAACTGCGTGGCAGGCAAACGCCGACCAGCGGTGTCGTGTTGTCGCTGGTCGGCGGCAGCGTTTGGCGTAACCAATGGGCCAGCCGACTGGCTTGTTGATCCAGCTCGGTATAACTGTAGCTGCGCGACTCATCACGGAACACGGTAGCAGACGGCTGCGCTGCGACCTGTTTGGCAAACAGAGTGGCGAGATTTTCCACCGCAGGTGCAGGTAATTCGCTTTGTCCCCACTGCACCAACCGGGTCAACTGCGCCGCCGGAAGCCAGGGCAAAGCCGACAGTGGCCGTGCTGCGTCGGCCTGACTGATGCCTGTGTACAGGGTCAACAGGGCCTGCAGCCAATGATCAAGCACCGCGGCATCAAACAAGTGGCTGGCATAATGCATCGTAATGCTCAGCTCACCTTGCTGTTCAATCATTTCCAGACAGAGTTCAAAGCTGCTAAACCCGGTATCCAGCTTCAGTTCTCTGGCCTGTAAACCGGGCAACGACAGCAAACGACTATCGGCCTGCTCATAAACAAACATCACGTCAAACAATGGATTACGCGCCTGAGTACGCTGTGAGCTGTCGCTCAGCGTCAGGAGATCATCAAACGGCATCGCCTGATGTTGATAAGCGCCCAAACAGTTCTGCCGGACTTGTTCCAGTAAGTGGCGAAGCGCCTGACCCTCGTCAATCTCGTTATGTAACACCAGAGTATTGGTATACATCCCCATCGTACTGTCGGCAGCCTCATTGCCGCGCACCAGGGCCGGGAAACCTAACGTCAGTGCCGATTGGCCCGCCAACCGGCTTAACCACAACTGGCAACCGGCTACCAGCACCATAAATAAACTAATGCGCTGACCGGCGGCAAATTGACGAAGTGCCTGCAGCCCGGCGGCAGGTAAACTGGCAAACAAACGACCGCCGCTAAATTGCTGGCGCGCCGGCCTTGGTTTTGCCAGCGGCAGTTCCAACGGGCTATGGGCAGGCAATTGCTGCTGTTGCCAATACTGCAAGTCTTGCTGATAGCGGCTGGATTGACGGTACTGCAGCTCCCAATCGGTATATTGACGATATTGCTGGCAAACCGGCGCCAGTGGTTGCCCCATATACAGTTGCAGCAGTTCACGTACAAATACCGACATCGAATACCCATCACTGATGGCATGATGGAAGTCGGCCAGTAATAAATGATGGTCAGTCCCAAGCTGCAGCAAAAACACCCGGGCTAATGGGGCGACAGCTAAATCAAAGGGTTGTAATAACGCACGCAATTCCGTTTGCAGCTGGGCACTGAGTTCATCGCCGGCGCCGGCCAGCCCGCGCCAGTCGCGGTACTGCAGGGCAAACTCAGCTTGCGGCGCTATCTGTTGCCAAAAGTGAGCCACACCGTCTTGCTGCTCCAGTACTAAAGCAGTGCGCAGTGTCTCGTGACGCTGGATAAGCTGTTGCATCGCCGCACTGAGTAACGCCAGGTCCAGCGGACCGGTCAGTTCAGTTAACGATGTCATATGATAAGACAGCTCAGCATTACCCTGCTGACACAGCATAAAAATACGGCGCTGTGCCGCCGACATCGGCCAACGCAGCGCAGTGGCCAGCTCAGGTTCAGCCAAGGGACCACTCTGCGGCGTGACGGCCGCTGGCTCCGTTGGCGTGCACACCACAGCGGATGGGATCACAGCCGCCTGACGGCGCTGCTGCATCACGCTAAGCTGAAGCGACATCAGCTGCTGCATCTGACTCATTTGTTGCAGTTGCTGGCTTAATAAGGCGACCAACTCGCTGGTTGGGGGAACACGACTACTCAAGATAAACTCCTTGTCAAAAATCAGCAGCCGCCGGTGCGGCTGTGCTCAGCAAACAAAAGCCACACCAACTCACGCCTGTGCAGCAACAACGACCGGGACCTCGTTCTGCAGACGCCATTGACGTAGCAGTAGCAGTGAGCCAAACAGTGCTGAGACAAAATCAGTGGCAACAAATGCCCACCACAAACCATCTTCCGGCCAGTAGCTGGAAAAAATCCAAGCAAACGGTAAGAAAAACAAATAGTTGTGTGAGAGATAAATCACGAGGGCGACGCCGGGCCGGCTGATCGCCATAAAGTAGGCTGCGGTGACAAAAAACACCGCGTACAGCGGGAACAATAAACATGCTTTATGCAGCAGTCCGACACTGGCCGCTGTCAGCGCCTCAGGCGCGCCAAACGGCAAAAATAGCCAGTGACCGGCCAACATCATCAGCAAGTACAACACCACGGCATAACCAAAGGTCCACTGTAAAGCTGCCCATAAAGTGGCTCTTAAGCGGGTATAATCGCCACTGCCATGATGAAATGCCGCCAGGGTCTGAAAGGCGCCGGAAAAGCCTTGCATCGGCATAATGATTAACATCATCAATTTAATAAACAGGCCGAACGCCGCCAGAGCCTGCGTCAGATCAGCCGGTGGATGCAAACTGAGGATCACATTGACCGAGGCCACCATTAACACAATCCCTAAGGTGTTGAGCCACAATGGCAAGCCGAACAGCAGCAAGCGGCCGGCCAACGCCATTTTTGGCCAAAGCACAGACCAGCTGAAGCGCACCAGTTCACTGCGCCGGGAAAACAACCACACCACCAGCAGTAAGCTTAAAACGCCGGACAACGCAGTCGCCAGCCCGGCACCGGCAACCCCCATATCCAGCACGATGATTAACAGCGCGTTGAGCAGCGTGTTAAACACAATTTCACTGAGCACTAACCACAGCATCAACCGGTTAAACGCCTGCGCCCGCAGTGCCTCGCAACAGACAGTCACCAGCAACAGGGGGGTGGCGCCAATCAGCACCGGCGTAGCATAACTGACGGCCAGTGGGATCAGCTCCTCCGGTGTTTGTAACAACAACAAAACAGCCGGCAGTTGCCAAACCAGTAAGGCACTACACACACTGCCCAATAACAAGGTCAGACCGATAGCCTGGCTAAACAGTTTGCCGGCGCTTTCGTGATCACGCTCGCCCAGCGCGGTGGATAACAACACAGCCAAACCACCACCCAGTGCAGCGCCTAACGAGCCCAGCATCAGCTGCAATGGAAAAACCACCGATAATGCCGCTACCGCGGCTTCAGATTGCATCACATAACTGATAAAAGCGGTATCCAATGCGTTTGCCAAGGCTCCAAGCACAGTGGCCAGGATCAGTGGAAAAGCCAGCCCGCCAAGTGTCCGAAAAACAGGCGCGGCAGCTTGCTGCGCCAAAACTGTGTCCGTCATTTCCAGCTCCATCATCAAGGTGGCAGCGTGCAGCACGCACAACTGCCGGGTTAACAGTTAACGCGCTTTATGCCAGGGCTCTGCAGCGACCGTCTGGCGCTGCGTCAAACGCCGCTCAATCAAGCGCTCAAAACGTTGCAGCCAGGGCTGCAACTGTGGGTATTGATTGAGCTTTCGGATCAATCGTGCCCAAGGTAACCGGCCGGCCTGGCGCCTTAACCAACGGCCGGTGCGGCCTTGTTCCGGCAGTAATGTTGCAACCGATAACGGGATAATGGCTTGCTCCGGACAGGACTGACTGCACAAACCACAGCCAATACAGCTGTCGGTAATCGTGATCTGCATCCCATCTTGCCCGGTCGGTATCACGCTGAAATTGCGGCAGTTGGTCTGCTCGACACAAATGCCGCAATTGGTACAGGCGTCCTCGTTGATCGTGTAGCGAAACGGCGTCGGCGTGCTAATTTTGAGATCCTGCACGCAACTGCCCTTGAGCACTAACACGGACAGCTCCGCACTGCTCAGCGCTTGATCAAGCCAGCGCTCAATCGGCGCATTTTCCAACGACGGCAACACCGTCGGACGACTGACCCCAAGCCCTGACAACAATTGACGCCAGCCCTGAGCATCCAGCGATAAACTGGTGTACTGCATCCCTGTCATCGCCGAACCACTGTTATCCAAAATGATCACAGTGCCCCGGCATTGTTGTTGTACCAGTGACATCATGCCGGTCATGCCCGAGTGAAAAAACGTCGAATCGCCTAATACCGCCACACAACGACTGGCCGCCGCCTCACCCAATCCATCCAGATAACCATGCAACATGCCAAGGCTGGCACCCATACACAGGTTTGAATGCAGCGCTTTAAAAGGCTCTAACGCTCCCAGCGTTGAACAACCGATGTCACCCACTACGTACAATTGACGGTCAGACAAAATGCGGAAAATACCGGTGTGTGGGCAACCGCCGCAAAAGCCCGGTGGACGGGCCGGTAACTCATCCAGCCATTGCAGCTTTAATTCCGGTATCGGCTCTGGCGGCAGCAGTGGCCACAACTCTGGCGCACTATCCAGCCGTAAACTTTGCGGACAGAATTCACCGACGCCGTCATATGCCGGTTTATCCAGCGTGCGGATCCCCAACGCGCGGACTTGTTGATCAAGAAAATTTGACGATTCTTCCGCCACTAACACACGCTCACAGCGGGCGGCAAACTGTTTGACCGTGTCGGCCGGCAACGGATACACCAGTTGCAAACAGAGCAGTGGGATCTCCCCGCGAAACAACTCCCGCACCACACCGGATGCAAAACCGCTGCTAATAATGCCTAGTGGATAGCGGGCTTGTTGTTGCTCCGGCCAGAACAGCTGACTTAACGTTGCCGCCTGCGCGCTCAGCGCCAGGTTGGCCAGCTGCTGATTCCGCACCCGATGCCGCTGCGGCACAAAGGCAGGCAGCAACAAATACTTACTCAGTGGCGTGGCAAAATCGCCAATATCGTTGGGCTGCTGCCGCTCTTCGCGCTGTAATTTGTCTTTGGAGTAGCACAGCCGGGATGTCAACCGCACCACGACCGGCAAATCATAATGCTCTGACAAGGCAAATGCCTCACGAGTGAGACTCTGCGCCTCGCGCACCGATGCGGGCTCCAGCACTACAACACCGGCGGCCTGACACACCTGACGGGTATCTTGCTCATTTTGCGAGTTGCGCGCCCCAGGGTCATCGCCAATCGCTAATACCAGGCCGCCTACTACCCCGGTATAAGCCAGGTTATACAGCGGATCAGCTGCCACATTCAGTCCGACATGTTTCATCACGACCAAAGTACGCTGGCCACTGTGGCTGGAACCTGCCGCCATCTCCAGCGCGACTTTTTCATTGGTTGCCCAGCGGGTTGTCACCTTTGGCAAGGTTGCCATCACTTCCACTATTTCCGTGACCGGACTGCCGGGGTATGAATACAAATTACTCACCCCAGCTTCCCAGGCCCCAAACGCTACGGCTTCACAACCAGAATGATAATTCAGCATCACAGTTTCCCCTTGTGCTGCTTAGCCGGTTCAGGCTAACTGCAATTGCGCCGGCGGGTGCTGGTCCAGCAGCCGTTGCTGCACCTGTTGCTCCAGCCATTGATAGCCTGCATTTAACGCATACTGGTTTTGCTGCAGTACTTTTGGTGGCACCACATCAATCAGTAGTTTTTCCGCAAAGCCGGCGGCAAAACCGTAAGATGCGCAAAACACACCAAACATCACCACTGAACTGAACCTATCGGGTAACTGCAATTGCGCAAGCAATTGCCGCATGGGGATCAACTCAACCTGACAGCGGCTTTTGAACGCCGTCAAAATCGAGTTCAGTTCCGGGTAGGTGCGGCCAAGGCCAAGCAAACTGCCGGGGGGAAACTGTAAATCGGATAACAGCGCCACCGACCCACCGCGACAAAGCGGTAATTTGCGCAAAGCTTCCAGTGGCTCGAGGCCCAGTAAATAATCGGTATGATTTGAATACAAACTGGAGGTGTGAATGTGTCGCCCGGCGCGAATTTGCGCACTGACACTGCCGGTTCTTTGGGCGATCCCGCGTTCTTCGGCCGTCATCACCTGACTGTAACGCTGGTAAAGTGCCAGACCTGTCAGGCGGGTTAACAAAATATTGCCAAGCCCACCGACGCCGGTAATCGTGACATTAAGATATTCCTGCGACATAAATTTATCCCTGAATTAATGCAGCGCAGCTGCTGACTGCGGCGCTTGCACCGCTGTACGGTAAAAGTTAAAGCCGCCGGCCCGCAGCGTGGCGGTTGCCCGTTGTAACGCGGTCAGCACTTGCGCCACATCGGCATCACTGTGCGCCAACGACAGGAAACAGGTGCGCCGTTCCCAGACATACACGCCCTGTGCTTGTAACAAGACAAAAAACAGATTCAACTGGATAGGTTGCAGATGGAAATCCATGCCACCTTGCGTCTCAAATCGGAACAGCGAACTAAACTGGCTCAGCTGTAACGGCACATTGTCACTGTCGAAATAGGCATTGGCGGCATCAACAAAGGCCCTTGTCCGCGCGGTCAATTGTTGGGTGAGCTGGTCACCTTCCACCCGCAGCTTCTGCAGCACGGCTTTACAAGCCGCTAATGTCAGTGGATGTTTGCAAAAAGTGCCGGCAAACACCGTGGTTTTTTGCGCAGGTAAGCTGTCATCGCCAAATTGCCAACGACCACCGTCAATGCTGTCCATATACCGCGCTTTCCCGGCCACCACACCAACCGGCATGCCGCCGCCAATCACTTTGCCGTAGGTCACCAAATCGGCTTCAATGCCAAATTGCCGCTGTACCCCGCCATTCCCGCTGCGAAAGCCGGTAATAATTTCATCGATCAACAACAAGGCACCGTGCTGACTGGTCAACTGCCGTAACTGGCGTAAAAATGCCACTGGCTGCAACCCCGGTTTGCGGCTTTGCACCGGTTCGACTAACACAGCAGCAACCTCTGCGCCCAGTGCAGCAATGGTCGCTAATGCTTCATCGCTGCCATAACGCAGGACCACCACGTCCTCTACCATCCCCGCCGGGATCCCCGGCGCTGCCGGTACACTGCCATCCTGGCCGTTATCCGCTAACACCCCGTCATAAGTGCCATGATAAGAGTCTTTGAAAATGACTAACTTGCGTCGTCCGGTGACAGTTCTGGCTAACCGAATAGCCACAGTCACCGCTTCCGAGCCAGTGTTACAAAATGCCACCCGCTCCACCCCCGTTAGCTCAGCAATCAAGCTGGCAACCTCACCGGCCAATGCGCTTTGTGGGCCGAGTTCCATGCCGAGCTGTAACTGCGCACTGATAGCATCACGCACAAAATCAGGATTGTGACCAAACAGACCAACGCCATAACTACATGAAATATCGATATATTCATGCCCATCGATATCCCAGAACCGCGAACCGGCAGAGCGTTCAGCCACCAACGGATAGACAATTTCTTTCAACGTGAGTGAGAAATTCAGACTGGCAATCCAGTCGGCCAGCACGGAGCGATAACGGGCGGCGTAAGCTTTTGAGCCGGCAGTTCTCAGGTTGTGCGCCTGGGTTAGCTCCCGCACAAAAGCTAATTGCTCAGCGTTCAGACCTTCCCGGTTAAACTGCATACCACGAGCCTCATTTTTGCCTTGCTGCACCAGTGCGGGTACGCTGGCAACCGGCTTTGGTGCAGGAGCGAATACTGGCGTGCCGCTGGCGGATAAGGCAGGCCGGGACGGGGCAACTGCTGGCTGGACCGGCGGTATCTCGTCAGCGATGCCGCCCGTCAGCAGCTGGAGCTGCTGCACCATTAACAGATTCATTTGCTGTAACTGGCTCATTTGCAGCTGCAGGAGCTGATTGACGCCGGTATCATCGGCCAGTGGCAGGCCCGGCTGGTTGCTGTCCGGCAGCATGCTCATCAGCTGCTGCGCTGGTGCGGTATAGCCTGGCAGCATACCGCCAACGGCGGACGCTGCATCCTGCGGCACAGCAGCGCTTTGCCGCGCAGGTAGCGCCGCTGCATGGGTTGTCAGTAACTCGGCCGCCAACTTACTAACTGAGCTAAAGTCACTGAATACCTGCTCGACCGCTAACTCAATGCCAAAGCGTTGTTGCACACGCTGCTGTAACTGCACCACCATCAGGCTGTCTAAACCCAACTCAAACCAATGTGCATCAGCGGCCAATTCAGTCGCATTCAAACCGGAGATCCGTTGTACCAGCTCGCCAATCTCTTGCTGCAAAGCGGACAGCGTCCACTCTGATGTTGTCACTGCGCTTGTGGTCACTAAAACCTCCTTGTTTGCCAACGGTTGGCTGGCTCGTTGATTATCTTGTTGATTCAAAGGGATCCAGTAAAACTGGCGTTCAAACGGATACTTAGGTAGATCCAACACCGGCAATTGCGGACCACACCAGCTGCGCGGATCCAGCCGCACACCGGCTTGAAACAAAGCCGCAACAGCACTCAGCCAACTTTGATCGGCCGGTTGCTGCTTGCGCAAACTACTTAGCACCAAATGGTCGGGATATTGGCGGGCCAGTAACGACGCTAAGGTGGTGCGGCCACCGAGCTCGAGCAAGATATCGCAGCGCTGCGCCAGCGCTGCAGCCGCCTGACGAAAGCGCACCGGGGCGACAATCTGCGCGGCCCAGTAGGCAGGGGTTAACCGGCTGGCAGTCAATGGCTCGCCGTCAACATCCGAAATTAACGGATAGCGCGGTTCACTGGCGGTGATCCCGCTGATCCGCTGAACAAACTCGGCTAACACCGGCTCAAACAACGGGCTGTGAAAGGCTTGCTGCACGTCCAGCAAAGTCGCGCGGATGCCAGCCTGCTCAGCCCACTGCTGCGCCCAGGCAATTGCCGGCTCGCTGCCGCTAAACGTGACGCTGTGATCACTGTTATCCGCCGCTAACACCAACAACTCTGTCGGGATCTGACTGGCAGCAGCGGCCAGCATGTGTTCAGCACGCTGGCTGTCACATTCCAGCGCCAACATCTGACCGGCGCCACAACGCTGCATCAGCTCGCCACGCACACAAGCTATCGTCAGGGCTTGCGGCAAACTGTAACAGCCGGCCACAGCCGCAGCGCTAAGTCCGCCGATGCTGTGGCCGGCTAACATAGTGATACTGGCGCCGGTGCTGAGCCAAAG
>Ga0169931_10010265_pt1 | contig 13347 bp, 15 predicted proteins | sample Kivu_15m_20L_FD_129675 | JGI IMG/M metagenome (GOLD analysis project Ga0169931, IMG submission 129675) | Freshwater microbial communities from Lake Kivu, Western Province, Rwanda to study Microbial Dark Matter (Phase II) - Kivu_15m_20L... | ecosystem: Environmental > Aquatic > Freshwater > Lake...
GATATTATTAATAAATCTATAAAAAATTAATAACAATGATGATTATACTTATAACAAGTTTAATAACAAAGAAGACATGCCAATCGTCTCGATTTCCCTGAACGAGGAGCTGCTATCGGAGCTTGACAAGCTCCAAAAGACGATGGGGTTTGCGGGAAGATCAGAGGTCATCAGGGCAGGAATAAGGAATTTTGTCTCTGAGGAAAAGCAGAAGGGCGAGATCTCAGGCCAGATACACGCGATTCTTCTTGTCGTACACAATGACGAGTTTGACGACATAATCGCGGGCATAAAACACAGCTTTGAGGATTTAATCACGACTCACCTGCACAGCAAGATCCAGGGTGACAAGTGCATGGAGCTGTTCATGCTGGGCGGAGACGCAGAGAGGATAAACGCAATTACGAAAAATTTCAAGATAAACAAAAAGATGGATACGGTCAAGCTAGTCACGTTATGATACGCAGTCTCTCCATCGCATTGGCAGTCCTGCTGTTCGGTTTTGCACAGCACGCCTACGCCCACGGCCTTGGGTTTGAGACGATAAGCGGCAACGTTGGGGAAAGGAGGATATCTCTGACAACTCAGATCACCCCGACCGAGTTTACCGCCGAATCTCAGAAAAGGATTGCAGTGTCTGTGACGGATGCCAGAACCAACGAGAGCCTGCAGAACTTGATATTGTTTGTAAAGATGTCCCATGCCGGAGAGCCCGTATTTGAGGACAGTTTTTTTGCCCATGACGGCTCGGTCGAAATTGATGTGAGATTCGTTGCCGACGGGGTGCCGGAGATAAGGGGAAACTTTGACGAGCAGACTGACTCTTGGATAGGCACTGAAGGCGGTTCGTTGGAACTTGCGGGCCCGGTCTTCTCTTCGGGCGGGTTATATGATTTTGAAATCATCATAAAATCAATAGATGGAAACGTAATAGAAAACCCGCGCACGTACAGGCCGTCCATCACCCTGACCACCGAGCACTCGTATGAGGGCGAGGGAGAAGGGGGCGACATGGTAACCTTTGGCGTAAAGTCATACTATGATACAATCACGGACTTTCAGTACGACGCACTTACAAACGCCATAACATTTGAGATGCCATTTGACTGGAGCGAGCAGAACATATCCCATGTGTCCGTAGTGCACGAGGAGGTTCACTTTCCAAAGAACTACGAGGGGTTGTTTGTGCCAAGCTATACGGGAAAGGCAAACGGGATAGCGTTATTCAAATCCTCCATCACGGTGGACGATTACTCAATCGAGGACGAGAGAATAGTGCACTTTGTTCTTTCGCAGGATCACCTAAGGTACCTAAAACAGGCGCAAAAATCCTCTGGAATCGACAACCCGCAGAATCTTGTCTTCAGCCTGGAGGTAAGCGAGCGGGTGGTATTTCCCGTAATCGCGATGACCAGAGGCGAGGAGATTCAGGTGGACCTCACATGGGATCCTATAACAATAGAGCCTGAGAAGAGCACCAGATTCATCTTCACTTTCCGGGACGCGGCCACCGGCGAGCCCATGCGCAACACCCCATATGACTTTGTCTTGGTGCAGGGCGGAAACGAGGTCTACAGAAAATCCGGGAACGCCCAGATAGGAGGCGACTTTGCGGACTATACGTTCTCCCAGGGCCAGACGGGACAGACGTCGATAAGGTTTGAGAACATCGGCGGCACGGGCCTTGGCACGGAGTTTGGCATCATGGTTGTGCCCGAGTTTGGCCCCCTAGTACTAGTGGTGCTGTCAGCATCCATCATCGCAATGCTGGCAATCAACAGAAGGGCGGCGTATACGGCCTAATGTCTCTCGAGTAGCTTTTTTGCATCCGAGGGGCTCAGGATTATCAGCATTCTCAGCTGCAGCTCGCTTGCCGAGAAGAACTCTGCCGCTACTGCGACAAGTGACTGGCTCTCTATGCCTATTTCCATGGCTGGGAACTCTAGAATTGATCTGAACGTGTCCACTGCAAAGCCCGGAACGTCGGAGAACGTCTTGCAGTCCTGCTCGTTTGCGAGCGCGTTGAAAAACGAGCCCGACAGGATGTTCCCTGTTTCCGAAAGCGAGGATTTTCCGAGCTTGGTAAATGCCCCCATGCTTTTCTTTCCAAGAAGTTTGGCGGCGAATCTCTTCCCGTCCTTTTCCGGCATGTAATACAAAACCCCCACGTTGATATCGCCTGTCTGTTTTAGGTATACGGCCGACATGTCGACAGTCTCAGAGAACGCCGGCGTCAGCTCGTCAAGCTCTGATATGTCGAGCAGCCTGACCTTTCCAATTTTGCACTGTATCTGCTCCTCAAGTAGGGTCGACAGCGACTGTATCGTCTTTGTCATTATGCATTTGGTGAAGATTTCGGCGAGCCGAACGCGCTCCTGCTCTGAGATTATGGAGATTTGCAAGGCATTGCCACCTATTTTTGTCTCATGACTTTGTTGAGGACAAGTCCTACGTTGTTCCTGTCAAACGGTTTTACGATATAGTCACGGGCTCCAAGCTTCATGGCATCCTGGACAATCTGCTTTTGCTCTACCGATGTGACCATCACGACCTTTGCTGCAGGATCTATTTTCATAATGGCGCGCAGTGCTTGGATTCCGTCAGCGCGTGGCATGTTGACATCCATCGTAACAAGATCCGGCTTGAGCGTCTGGTAGGCCTTTACTCCCTCTACGCCGTCACCTGCCTCCGCTATTTCGTGAGCAAGGCCGTTTGACTTTATGATATCCTTGAGGACGGTCCTCATGAACGAGGCATCATCAACTACAAGTATCTTTTTTGGCCCCACGCTCATTGCTGCCCACCTTTCATTGCATCTGTTACGGCAGAGGCAGAATCGTGCAAAAATTCTGCGATGTCAAGTAAGACTATCAGCCTTTTGTCCGCCTTTACTATTCCTTTGACATAGTTGGAATCAAGGACGTTCTGGGGCGGCTCGTCTACGTCTTTTGTCTGAATTCTTATCACATGATCCACCTCGTCAACCAGAAGGCCCGCAAGGGAGCCACTCATGTCGGCAACGAGTATTCGCTGCCTGGAAGACGTGCCATCATAAGATGTGCTCAATCCCAGTTTGTCTTTTACGTCAACGATGGGGATTATCTGCCCCCGTAGGTTCATTATTCCTTTTACGTATGACTTGGAATTTGGGATCTTGGTGATCGACTCTACTGAGCGGATCTCCCTTACCTGCTCTATCGGGATTGCATACTCTTCCTTTTTTTGATCATTTGCAAGGCAGAACGTGACTGCCTGAAATGAGTCGTATGATATGACTTGGGTGGACATTAGGAATTTCTCTCCTCAGTAAAAACGAAAAATGCCGTTTTGTTGAAATTCATGAAGTCTATTTTTTTGCACGAATAATAATCTAGAGTGTGTTTGTGGCGATCACACAAGTTAACTGCAAAGTATTTCCCAAGCGGGACGTGATTTGTCTCACTACTGGGTCTTTTCATATATTCTCTCCTTTGGTCGTATGCAGGAAAATATCTTTGAGGCCTGAATGCCCATCATGGACTCGTCCTGTCCTATCACCAGATATCCATCGTCGGTAAGCGTCTTGTTGAATCTTTTGAAGATTATTTCTTGGGCGGTCTTTTCATAGTAAATCAGCACGTTCCTGCAGAACACAAGGTGCATCTGATCTGTGGCAAATGAGGCAATGTCTCCATGCTCAAATTTGATGTGCTGTTTTATGTTATCGCTTATTTCAAATGTGTCTGCCTCAACTTGCGTAAAGTATTTTGATACCGTTTGAGGCTGGAGGTTTTTCAGGTTTGCCGAGGAATACCGGCCCTTTTTTGCGCGCTCCAGAGCCTCAAGATTGATGTCTGTTGCCAGAATCTGGAATCGGTTGTTCTTTGCGCCTATTGCCTCGCTCAGCATTATTGCGATACTGTACGGCTCCTCCCCGCTGGCAGAGCCCGCGCTCCAGGCCCGGATTGTGCGGTTCTTCTCCAGTATCCTCGGCAAAAGCGATGAGATGTAATCCCACACAAACGGATCCCTGTAAAACTCGGTCACGTTGATTGAAAAGCTCTTAAAAAGCCGTGTTGGCTCCTCCGTGTCAGATTCCAGAAGTTTTGCGTATTCAGACCCGTCCTTGACCCCCACTGCCCTCATTCTTGAGCTTATTCGTCTTCCCAGAAACGGTTTTTTAAAACCGGTAAGGTCCTTGCCCGTCCTTTGCATCATTATTTTTTCAATCTGCTGCATCTGTTCTGGGGAGACCGTCTCGTTTACGCTCAAATCGTAAATGCGCCCCTTTCCCTGTCCCTTATCCTCATCTCTGATGAGTCAAGATCAAATAACACCCACCTTCCATGCTTTGAGCCCACATCTTCTGAGACCAGCGGAATCTTTTTTTCTGCAAGCATTGTCTTGAGCATCTCCACATTCCGAAGCCCGATGTTGAATGTGGTGGCCTTTCCCTCGTTGTGGAATATGTTTGCCCCCCCTGCAAGCTTGGCTTTTAGCCTGCCTATGTTTGCGCCTCTTGCAACCATTCTTTCTAGGAGTGTGTTGAATGCGACGTCAGCAAACTTGCCCTCAGGCTCTGGCTTTGGGTTCTGGGTGTTGTTTTTTGGGAGCATGACGTGCGCCATGCCTGCAATTTTTGCAACAGAATCATAGATGCAGACTGCAACGCACGAGCCGACAAATGTCTGAAGGACTGTTTTTCCCTCTGACGTTATTACGAGCCCGCCCATCGGAATTTCTGCGACATTAGTATTGGTCTGTTTTGAGAGGCTCATTTGCCTTCCCCCTGCAGTATGTCGCCAAGCAGATCATCAAGTTCCGAATTTTGGCCTCCTACAGGATATGACGGCTCGTTATCAACTATTATTCCGCCGGAATCATCTACAGAATCCATCCTGACCTCATCTGAATGGTTGTCGAGTAGCTTTTTGGCATCTATGGCGTTCTGCATTATTATCATGTGTAGTTTTGCACCGCTCGTATCGCCCACCAGCTCAACGTCTGCAATCACGGCGCAGTCGGTGGGATTTGAGACATCCTTTGCGGAGATGTCAATCAACGAGTGCAGCTCATCACTGGTATAGTCGGGCGTCGACAGATCGACCCTGAACCCTGTTCCCTTGGAGAGGGCGTTGAAAAACGAGCCGGTCATTATGTTGGCCACCTCCTGTATTGCGGAGGCGCCCATCTCGTCGATTTCGCAGACCTCATCCTGGCACAGAAGCTTTGCCGCAATCTTCTTTGCGTATTTTTGTTTTATCGTGTATAGTATCTCAATGTGGGTGTCGCCCTTTCCGTTGAGCCGAACTGCGCACATTTTGATCTCGTCCGGCTCTAGCTTGATCTGCGTCAGGTTTGAAGTGCCGTTGCTAAAGATCCTGACGTTGTGGCCCACCTGTTCGCTGAGAAGTTTTGATAGCGCCACCGCTGTCTTGGAGGTGATGTACTGGTCAAATATCCTTTGCAGGCAGTGCGTCTCTTCAGTGCTTAGGGAAGTTACAGTACTCATCACTAATCACTACACCAACAACGCGGGATCCAGTATCAGTGCCACGCTTCCGTCTCCAAGAATCGTCGCGTTGGTAAACAAGTCCGAAGAATGGGCCTCGTTTGCAAGCCGCTTTATTACAATCTCTTGTTTTTTATCATAAGAGTCAACTACAAGTCCGAACGGTTTTCCCGCCTTGTCCACTATCACCACGGTGATCTTGTCTTCAGCATCACGCGTTTCCTGCTCAAATCCCAAAAGGTCGGCAACCCTTACCAGCGGCACCACCTGCTCCCTTAGAATTATGGCTTGCTGTCCGTGGATGCTCTTGATCTGGCTTTGTTCTACAACTACGGTTGTCGTGATGCTGGACAGCGGCAGGACGTATTTGTCTCCGGACACTGTTATGAGAAGGCCCCCGATTATCGAGACGCTTAAGGGTATTGTCAGTATCATCGTGGTCCCTTTTCCCTGCTGGGTGGTGATTTTTACGCTGCCTCCGACCGACTCTACCTGTGTTATCACCACATCCATTCCAACCCCCCTGCCTGAGACGTCCGTGACCTCCTTTGCTGTTGAAAGGCCGGGAGTTCCAAGAAGCTCGATTGCCTCCTCCTCCGACAGCCTTGTAGCTGCCTCCTCTGTTAGAAGCCCCTTTTCCACTGCCTTGGCCTTCAGTCTGTCAATGTTTATCCCCTTTCCGTCGTCTTCAATCTTTATCGCTACGTGGTCGCCCACCCCGTAAGCGGTAAGCTTGATTGTGCCGGCAGGTTTCTTCCCTGCAGACTGCCTTTCGTCTGGAATTTCTATCCCGTGGTCCACGCAGTTTCGAAGTATGTGCAAGAGCGGGTCGGTTATTGAGTCAAGTACGGTTCTGTCCAGCTCTATTCCCGAGCTGTCCATCACCAAGTTTACCTGCTTGCCGAGCAGCGTGGAGGTGTCTCGCACAAGCCTTGTGAATCTGCTAAACACCTGATCTATTGGCACAAGCCTCAGCTTCATGGACTGGTACTGTAAATCCGTAATCAGCCTGTCAAGCTCAATTATGACTTGGCGCGATTCGCCGGCCTCCCGGGTAAGAGACTGCTCAAGCCTCATCTTTGAGATTACCAGCTCCCCTACCAGATTCACAAGGGAGTCAAGATCCGACATCTTGACCCGGATTGTCGGGGATTTTGCCACTATCGTTGTCTCGGTGTTTCCTCCCATCTGGATCTCGTCGGGATGCTCAAGCATTGTAAGATACGGTTTTAGATCGGCCTGTTTTTTGTCGTCCGCTATCATCTCCCTTAGCAGGTCAATACACTTGAAAAGGGCGCTAGCCAGATTGGGGGAAAGCTGGGCCTGGCCCTTCCTTATGTTATCAAATATGTTTTCAATGTTTTTGCAGAGCTCCCTTGTGTCATCGTAGCCCATCGTGGCAGACATCCCCTTTATGGTGTGCGCCGATCTGAATATCAGATCCAGATATTCCCGCTTGTCTGGCTCCTCCTCAAGCTTTAGCAGCGCCTCGTTGATGGTGTCAACGTGCTCTAGGGCCTCTGCAACGTACATGTCGCGATAGTTACTTTGAGACAAGTTTTCCAACCTCCTCGATTATCGCCCCCGCTATCTTTTCAGGCGGGAGCAGCGTGTCCACCGCGTTCAGATCGCATGCTGCCTTTGCCATTCCAAACACCACCGAAGATTTTTCGTCCTGGGCGATGGTCTTGCCCCCCCTGCGCTTTATTGTCTTCATGCCAAATGCCCCGTCATGCCCCATCCCGGTCAGGGTGACGCCTACGGTGTTGGCGCCAAAGCGCTCCGTGGCAGAAATCATAGTTACGTTTGCAGCCGGCCTTACCCCAAACCGTTTTGGGCCGCTGACAAGTTTTATGCGAAGCTGCGAGTCGACCTCCATGTGAAGATCCCCTGGCGCGATAAGTGCCGTTCCCTCGGTTATCAGGTCCCCGTCCTCTGCCTCCTTTACCGAAATCGCAGACCCCTCGTCTAGTCGTTCTGCGAACTTTTTCGTAAATCCTTTCGGCATGTGCTGGACCACCAGTATGCCCGCCTTGATGTCTGCAGGAAGCCCGGCAAGCACCGTCTGCACCACGTTCGGGCCGCCCGTCGAGGACGCGATTGCCACCACCGCCGATGCCGCCTGTGCCGATATGGCCGCCCTTCTTGTAGGCTGCAGGCTCTGGATCTTTTCTAGGACCATCTTGTGGGGGTCGCACCCCGCGGCAGTTGTGATCTTTTCTATTAGAGTTTCCTTTAGGTGGTTTGTCTCCTCTGGGTTTGTAGTCGAAAGCGGCACAAAGTCAAGTGCGCCGTTTTCCAGCGCATCAAGGACTATTTTTGCCCCGTCCTGGCTGAAGCTGCTGACCAAGATGGTTGGTACCAGCTTTCCGGACTTTACCATCTCCTCGATGAATGTAAGGCCGTCCATTCGCGGCATCTCAAGATCCAAAAGTATCACGTCAGGCTTTTTCAGCGAGATCTTTCTTAGGCCATCCACTCCGTCCCTTGCGATGTCGGAGACCCGTATTGACTCGCTTGATATCAGGTCCTTAAGGTAGGTGCTCATGTAGCTAGAGTCGTTGATTATGAGCACGTTGATCTGAGGTAAGACTGATTCTGCTAGCAATCTAAGCCTTCTCCGTGTGATGATATCCTGTGAAAGAATGCAAGAATTTGATTACGCTAAACGGCATTGAATTTTCTAAATTCAAATCGCGATATAGCATCAAGTATGTTTGATGTGATCATACAATCTTACCACGATTTACTGTAAGGTAAAAATGTGGTCAGAGGAGCTCTCTAAGACACCCAAGTTTTGATTGCAGTTCATTCTGCACATCTTTTGCCCTTTGGGCCGACAGCTTCACATTATTATAAAAGGCAGGATCGTTTTTAGCTACAGCCTGCCTTTCGAGTTTTTCTATCTCCCTTATGATATCCTCAAGGTATTCCAGTCCCCACCGGTACCCGTCTGCCAGGCCCATTTTCCTTCCCTCCTCTGCCTCTATTTTGTCGTAAATCTCCTCAAGTTTTGGTATCCGTATTTCCATGCTCAGATGACGAGCACCGATTTGTATTAAACTCGAGGGAATTTTACGGAACATCCAGAGTCCAAAGCGGTACAAAGGCCCCAGATCGCGCCCAAAATGGAATGTCCGGAGGCGGCGTAGCTCAGTTATCCCTTACAATCTGGGTCGGCGCCACTCCCTGCTCGTCCTCTTTGAATACCTCTGCAAGCTCGTCGGGAATGTCATCAAGTGACTCTATGGTCGGGCCTTCCGGACCCTCCGTTGGTTCCTTGGCCTCTGTCTTTGGCGTTGTATGCTCTGATGCCTTACCGGCCTGCTTCTCTTCTTCCTGTTTCTGGCCAAGAAGGAGCCCGTCCACATCCAGCAGGATGATGAGCCTGTCGTTCATCTTTGCTATGCCCTGCACATAATGATACGAGTCAAAGGCGCCCTGCGGCGGCGACTCTATCTGGTCTGTCTGGATCCTCATCACCTGGTCCACCTCGTCCACCAAAAGCCCCGTGAGCGAGCCGCTAAGATCTGCTACCAGTATTCGCTGCTTTGAGTTGGAATCGCTCTTGGAGCTCAGCCCCAGCTTCTTTTTTACATCGATTACCGGAATTATCAGGCCGCGGAGGTTCATTATCCCAAGCACAAACGGCTCCGATCTTGGAACCTTTGTTATCTTTTCAACTGCGCGAATCTCCCTTACCTTTTCGATAGGTATTGCGTAATCCTCCTTCTTTCCCGCGGCGCCGATTATGTTAAACGAGACCACTTGGACAGAGTCAGGAGAAGATTCCTGTGCAGACACTACGGCATCGCCCCAAATTTACGCATGAAGCAAGTACCTTTTGTTCGGATATAGGATGGTGTCTGTTTAAAAAAATCAGACAGATTATGTCGGGGCCACAAACTCCAGCACGTGCGTTGCCAGGTAATCCGAAAGCAGCGAGTCCATCACGAACATTACCACCGCGCCTATTACCATCAGCATGGCCACATGGTAGAACACTGTCTTGTACAGCCCTCCCTGGGCCACCTTGAGGGCCATTGCGCTTATCACGGACGTCATCAGTATCATGAGCGGCATCATCATGGCCATGAACTGCGGATCGATTGGCGTAAGGCTTAGCGTGTCATTTGATACGTCGACTGTATTCACAAGCTCAAAGAATATCGATGTGAGCTTGTTCATAAGCCCAAATACCGCAAGCGTCAGGGCGTGGAGCACTATTATGATGGTCTCAAAAGTCTTTGAGGTCTGGGCCCTCTTTGCCCGGAGCTCGTTGATTTTTGAGGTGATATCCGCCACTTGGTTTCCCGCAAGGTTGAGGTTGCCTCCCTTGTCCATTGCGTACGAGACCACCTCGTTTCCGTTTGCTATTATCTGGCTTCCCGTGTCCCTTGAGAAGAGCTCAAAGCAGATCTTTTGCTCGATTCTGTGCCTTATGCGGTTTTTGAACCTATCAAGGTGCTGCTGCAGCGGCCCAAAATCGCTTCTTAGCACTGCTTCAAGGGTGCTACCCACGGAGCCTATCGTGGCGTAGATCTCCCCAAAGTGCCTTACAAACTCAGGATACCAGTTGTTTAGCTCCTTTAGCTTCTGCTCCATCTTGCGCGCGTACAGCCCGGGATAGAACATCGGGGCTGCGGCAACTCCTATCACTAAAGTGAGGGGCAGTATGTTAACGAACAACAGCACGGTTCCTATTCCCACCCCAGCCCCTATTGCCATGTATACCTTGAGCCTGAACTTTAGGTCCTCGTCTGCGGTCTGATACCCGAGTATGTCACGGGGGAACATGATGTACATCATAAATACAAATGCGCTCATGCTGGCCGCAACACCGATAAAGGACATCAAGAGTATGGACTCGGAGTTTTCCTGTCCCATGAGCATGCTCATGATGGAGTTTGCCGCAATCATAAAGGCGGCAGTGGACATTAAAGTATAGAACATCTCAAGGAAGAGCTTTTGGTTTTCCAGCTTTCTCTCGTATACTATAGAGTACGTCATCAGCGTGTTTCTCAATTCGTCGCCAAAGAACGTCTTTAGTGTGTCGCCAAGTCTTATGACCTGGGCCAGCTTTATCAAAAGCTGTTTTAGCTGGTCCGCCTTGTCCGAGGAGACCTTTTCTGCTATCATCTCAAGCGACTTTGATATTCCAAAGCTCCATCCCACCCCGAGCTGGTACACGTCCCTGAACGCGGACGTGTATTTGCCGTAGTTGGTGTCGCGGACTGTCCGGATGAGGTCGATTCCGCCTATCTCGCCTGTCGATATGCTGTACAGAAAGGCCACAAAGTAGACGAACTTTTCGTCGCTCTTTTGTATGTTTGCGAGTGTTAGCTTGTCAAGAAACGGAATCTGCATCATAGCGCGTCAAGTTCCTTGTAGAACGCCTCAAGGCCTATCTCCCTGCAGTGCGATATAGAATCAAATACGTCGTAAAAGTTGAAGATCCTTTTTTCCATCATCTTTTGTAGGATTCTGGCGCGCATCTCAAGCTCCTCGTACAGCAGGCCCTCGTCCTTCTTTGACATGCCCCTTTTTTCGAGCACCTTTTGTACGAACAGCGCGCTGCTTCCCTTTCCCCGAAACTTTACCTCGTCAGTTCCCGGATCCCAGTTGAACACTGGGATGAACATCACGTTCCCTCCCTCCGGGTTGTACCCCAGTATCTCGTTGATTGAGAGAACGCGTCTGACCCTCTTTCCGCCGGGCCCCTGCACCGCACCCTGGAACAGGGCGATGTTGAGGTTTTCGACGTTGGTCTTTGGGATGAGCATGGGCGGGTTTGTAATTCTTTGTATGAGCGCAGTCATGTTGGCTGCGTGGAATGTGCTGACCACGGGGTGTCCTGTCTGCATGGCTTGGAACGCGATGTTTGCCTCTGCACCCCTGATTTCTCCCACAAAGATATAGTTCGGGCGCTGCCTTAACGCGGCCTTGAGCAGATCGAACATGGTCACGCTGGAATCCTCGTTGCCCGTGTCCCTTGTCTGCTCCGTTATCCAGTTGGAGTGGGGCAGTGTAAGTTCGGGTGTGTCCTCGATTGTAACTATCTTCCAGTTGGAAGGTATGAATGCGGTCAGGGCCATCAGGGTGGTGGTCTTACCTGACGCAGTCTCTCCGTTGATGAAGACGCTCATTCCCTCGTTTAGCATCATCCACATGTATGCCGCCTCGCGAAAGTCCAGTGCCTTTGATGTGAGCACCTGAGTGATGGAAAGCGGCGTGCTTGCGAACTTTCTGATTGTCGCGTTGGTTCCCTTGCGGGATATATCCTTGCCGAACACGATGTTGATTCTGGACCCGTCCGGTAATACCGCGTCAACTACAGGCCTTGCATGCGAGATGGTCTTTCCAAACTGCTCGGACATGCTGATGATGAGCTCGTCTATCTCCTCCACCCCCAGGAACAGCGGGCACTTTAGCGCTCCGAACGACTTGTGTATGATGTATACGTTTCCGGCGCCGATAATCGATATGTCCTCCAGGTTTGGGTCCGCAAGGAACGGATCAAGGATTCCTGTTCCCGCCCTCTTTTGCAGAAAGTGGTGCCGCAGGCCCACCCAGTCCTTTTTGTTTACCGGGAGCGTCTTTAGCTTGTAGACGTCTCCCAGTGTGGTATAGTCCACAGACGTGTCTGACAGCTGCACGTGATCCTTAAGATATGTCTCTATCATGTTGAATCTTTCCGTGATTTCAGTGGGGGGCACAAAGTCGGCAGATTTTACCGCGAACATCCTGTTGGCAACTTCCATGAGCTTTCTGTCCGGCATGTCGGGCTCTACTATTACATACTCCATGTAGCCGTCGTCCGACGTGGTGTGCGGGTTGATGTGCACGTATATCTGCTCGGCCACAGGATAGACAAGGTTCGGCTCCTTGAGCTTTTTGTGCTCTGCCTGCAGCTGCTCTGTGAACAGCGGGAGCGGGTTGCCCCTTGCGGTATAGCTTTCCATGTAGCTGAGAAGGTGCGGTGATTTTTTCAGCTCCTGTGTAAATCTCGGATCCCTAACCTGCGAGAAATCAAAGGCCAACTTTTCCGCTCCTCCCCATCACCCTAGGCGTTTGCCATCGATATCGGGACTATCTTTATTCCGAACGTCATGTCCACATCGAACGCAAATCCAGAGTCGGTGTTTTCCTTTGAGCCGATTAGTTTGACTATCCTTAGCGTCTTTACGTCCTTTCCGCCTATGTTGGTGCTTCCAAGCTTTAGGTACACGTCAACTCCCCCCTTGACCCTCATCCTAAGGTCCGGCGGGATGTCCTCTGGGTGGATGGTTATTATCACGCTCATTCCGCGCGCCACAAGGTATTTGCACTGGGTGAAAAACTCTAGTATCCTGCTTGCGTCAGAAAATACTGTCAGTAATGATAAAGAGTCGATCACCACGCAGTTGTGCTCCTTGAAGCTGTTCCCTATGTACTTGCCCACCACCGGCAGAAGGAATGCGGACTGTTCCCTGTTCCACTGTACGCCGTACATGTGGAGCGGCATTATGGTCAGCCTGTTTCTCAGAAAGGCGGTGGAGAAATTGAACGTGATTGACTTCATGTTCTCAATGTATTCTTTAACCGTGTTTTCTGTGACGCAGAGTATCTTTTTTCCAGAATCGAGGAATCCTTTCATGAACTGGGCTGCAAGGGCGCTTTTGCCGGTTCCATGGTCGCCCTCGATCAGCATAAGCGTTGGAAACGGAATTCCCCCGCCAAACTGCCTGTCTACCTCCTCGTTTCCGCACGGGATAATGTCAGTCAAGCATGTCCCTCCAGTTTATGAAATAAGCTAATACTAGCATCAGATTCAACAAGAGCCAGTGAAGAAAAATTTGATATAAGATGGTGTTTGC
>Ga0169931_10010266_pt1 | contig 13347 bp, 10 predicted proteins | sample Kivu_15m_20L_FD_129675 | JGI IMG/M metagenome (GOLD analysis project Ga0169931, IMG submission 129675) | Freshwater microbial communities from Lake Kivu, Western Province, Rwanda to study Microbial Dark Matter (Phase II) - Kivu_15m_20L... | ecosystem: Environmental > Aquatic > Freshwater > Lake...
AATAAATATTTTGTATGATTAGATTATTTATGTGATGGCAGAATTAGCTGCAGCGAATCATTGAGCCTTCTTGGTAATGAGTCTGTAGAACTAATCCTCTGAAACTACACCGTCTCCGTCGGAGTCAGCGCGAGAAATCATCTCCTGAAGAACAGTGTCGTCAGTAAGCTCGCCGAGGTCTTTAGCGACTTTTCTGAGGTCCTTAAGGGCAATGAAGCCAGTCTTGGCGGAGTCGTAGGTTACGAAAACTTTGTGGACCTCATCGCGGGACTCGTTGTCGGAGGGGCGAGTGGTCATCATGTAGAAGAACTCGGGGAACTCGATCATGCCTGAGCCGTCCTTGTCGAGCTCAGCAATCATTTGCCAGACAGCCTGGGCCTTGGCTTCAATACCGAGGGAGGCAATGGCAACTTTGAGTTCTGAATGGGAGAGTAGGTACCTCTGGGGTCGATGGCGCCTCCGAGATCGCGGTCGAAGAGATCGAATCCTTTCTTGATATCGAGGACTTCCTCGAGAGAGACGTAAGGGCTGACGTATTCCTGAGCGTTGAATGCCATAAGATATATCAATATTATACGGGTTAATAATTTTTAACTACTAATAAACAATTACTACAGACACAAGCAACAACTAACAACAAAAGAAACAATCTACCTACACACAAAAGAAATCAGATTTCTATCTTTTTGTTAAACATAATCTTTTTTAGCGTAAAAACTGCCTTGAGTGCTCAACTAAATCACTCAAAGATCATCTATATGCCTTTAATACTTTTTTAATAAAAACATGCGATCATTACTGTCCTTTCCACCACTACGGCACCTTTCCTTATCCCTCCGCGAACAGTTCTGGAATTTTGTAGTGTCTCCTCAGATTCGTATAAATCTTTTCTTCTCTGAGCTCATCGAAGAAAGGATGCTGAAGTACACCTAGAGGAGTAAGTCTTCGTTTCGGCGAGTAACACATTATTCCTCTCAGAAGGTCATAGAAGTCTTAGCCATAAGTCTTTTTCTTGAGCAACTTAATAGAAATAAAAAATACTTTTTCCCAGGAACGGGCTGCAATAGGAGGAAAGTTGTACTTCTATAACACGCAATCAGGATTCATTTCCATTATTTCAGCCTCGCAAGGTGTACCCAACACTTTAATGATCTCAACCAGCTGATCTATGTTGCTCTAGGCCCTAAAAATAGGTTCAAGAGTCAGCATTTAGATCAAAATACAGCCGGCCGACCACACATCAATTTGAGGAGTGTAGTTAGTGCTTCCAAAAATCAATTCAGGAGCCCTATAGCAACGTGAACAAATGTATGCTAGGTTGGGCTATCCAGCTTGGAGTCGTTTAGCTGACCCGAAATCGCAAATGATAAGTTTCCAATTATCGTCATTTACAAGTACATTTTGAGGTTTCATGTCACGGTGAGCAATCCCACTGCGACCCAAATATAATAATCCTCTGAACATTTGAAAAGCAAGGACTTTGAGCTTGAGTCTTGGCATTTATTTTACGGCATGCTTTTGGATGAGCTGATAGAGATTTAAAGGGTAGTAATCCATGACTACGTTAAGATACTAGTTTTCACTTTCATAAGTGAAAAAAGAATCTCTGATTTTGAGTACATTTGGATGGTTCAGACTACGAAGAATTTAAAGCTATCGATTTTTGTATTTTTTATCTTGAAAAACTCGTTTTATTGCCACAATCTATAGTGTTTTGCGATCTCTGGCTCGGTGGACGACTCCAAAAGTACCACTTCCTACCTTTTACTACGGTACATATCTATGTTGACCTTACATCTTGTTTTATCTGACTTCCACTCTTTATTTGCTTTAATGCTTGATATCCCTGCTTTCAATTCTCTGCTCTTTGCCTTCAGGTCGTCCATCCTTGTATCTTTGACTACTTGAGTCCTTCTTGTAAGTGAATATTTTATCTACAGCCTGTCTCTGGAGCGCACTCATCGGTTATCTTTCCCTGTTTTAAGTATTGAGTTTTGTTGTTTTGAGTGGTACTGGTTTATTAATTTTAGTTTTTTTGACGGGTAGTGTGGTGTCGATTTAGTTGGGTATCCGTTTGTTCTAGGCCAGCGGCTGACGAGTACGATTCGCATAAAAACTGGGCTTTTTGATGTTGCAGTGTTCAGTCCTGATGCGGCGTGAAGGGGAGTTCTCCTATCTCTGTTTGAGCTTCAATTTGAGGTTCAGCATCACCCAACGACTGATTATCGATTATGATCTAATTAACAATAAACTCTATCAGATTAAATAAAATTGCTTGTCTATAAACATTATCGATTACTAATGCAGACCCCAGCTAAAGTCAGCTATCTGCAGTGTCCAGAAGGGAACATTCATTAAGGATAAAATCTAAATGTGGTTTGTCTGGAGACAAGCTGTCTAGAAAACTTGCTTTGTTGCTGTGCTTGCGTGGCAACTCATCACAAAGGTCACATGTAAATATTAGTGAAATCAGCACTAAACCTTTGAGAATGGTAGTAGATGAGGCCCGAAGTCAAGCTCATCGGCTTAAGGCCAACACCTACAACATAGATGTGATGCTCAACGTTGCCAATCATAACCGAAAGGAGGCTTTTCAGGTATCCATGGTCCTACTCAGATGTTCGAAGTATACCGTCAAAACATCACAAACGCCCTTAATGGCATATAATTAGCTCTACAGGGCTACTACAACTCAGCAATCTAACAAATCGTCATCAAGGGTACTGATAGCAATCTGCTTATCTAAGAGGCAGTCGAACGCGCACTCAACCCTAAAGACCATCTATAGCTTAAAAATGCACTAAAGAAAATAGTAGCAGCCTTGCCAAACGCACACGAATCTTCACTAAGTGAACAGGAACTCATCGTTTCTCTTGAAAGAGCAAGCCATGATATCAAAAAATCGATCACAATAAGTATGACATAGGCTCATAGCAGTCTAGTCTAGTACCAGACTTCTCTCCAAGCTATGATAAACAATCAAAACATATGGTAGCCACCTTCATACGCTTTCGGATAGAAAAAACATCCTGACATAAAAATCATAGATTAACTCACAGTCAAGTCATAGAAAAATTCTTGCTATAAATTCGCAATCATGGATCCTTAAGCCCAGCAAGATAAAATATCGACCAGTTTTAGCTATAGGATCAAGGAATGCGTAAGCAATTGGATTGGAATAGGTTTTTGTCATCCGAAAATAGTGGCTTCAAAAAATTACAGCTTCTCTTTCGGAGCTATAGGACATGGCGCATATATGGTCAGCTCAAATGGAGGTATTTGGTCGCATTCTAGCGCCGATCATAACAATAAAATCAAAGTATACCGTAATTCATTTAGGCTTTTAAATTCAAGAAAGGAGATTTAATCACCGCTGAGCTTGTTCCGACTTCAAGCAAAATAATTTTTACAAAAGACAGCGAATCTTATTAAATTCCATTCTAGCTGCTTCCTTAGCATCCGCTGCATCCCTGCGTGTTGTTTTACTATCTAAACGACGAGGTGACTTATGAACCAAAAAAATGATTCACTGCTATAGACATGCACTATGCACTATGCACTATGCAACTAAATATACATGAGTATTTACATTTATACAGGGTCTTAAAGAGCCATACAACTTTATTTATAATAAACATGTTCTGGCAAGGCAAACCATACCAATCCACGAATTAACTAGTGAATGCTGTTAAATAACTCAACAATTAGCAATCTTATCGCTATCTGGAGAGATTTAGGCTTATTGTTAGTAGCGCCTGTGGCAATCAGGGAGTACTCACATCATTTGTACAACAACAAATGGCCAATCTTCCTTCTTTTTGGGCACAACAACAAGACAATCTTCTCGATAATTTAACCCCAGATTCGCCTTTCTTTAGCAAACTCTCTTAGAATGCAAATATGCCGACACCCATCGATGTACTCTTAATTCAATTTAGGTTAAATATCTGCCTAAAAGTGTATTAGAAGAGTTTCCTCAGCGCTTGGCATACGAGTCAAGAAAAATGCATGGGCTCAGACGAGATGCTGGAGGCAATTACACAATAGGACTTTGGTAGTGGTTTTGGAGCAATATCATAGTTTCTTTACTTTAAATAAGCTAGTCTGAAAGTGTTGATAAGCCCTAGCAATCATAGTAATAAGACGAGTTTTTCAATCATATTTCAAGAAATATTTACTTAAGAATAATTCAGAACAGTCTTAGAAAGCTCGCAAGTAGCAAATCTAATCTTATGGGAAGATTGTTGTACTTAATAGAGGTTCATGTAATTGATGAACTTACATTCAGACTACGAACAAAAGGAAGCTAAATAGCTTATCGTCTTAGAGCTCAGCATTTGCATTTGTTTTTCTTCCTCGTTCATTTCCGTCAGCTTTCCTAAGAAACAGCTTTGTATTACTATGATTTTCTCTCAACAATCGCATAAAACTATTCTTCTTTGACTCTTTCTCAGCATAGTAATATAAGAAATCTGCTTAGAGTCTGGCTGGCCTTGGTCACGAGGCAAAGTGGAATTGGATCTCTTCTTTTGTAAAAAATTAGCAAGGCCAATCAAGTTTAAGGTCTTTTTAGGCTAGGACGCTGCCCTCCTTAACGTTTCGCTTAGGCCATGTAACGGCTTGAAGTCAACGGAAGAGAGATAAGCAAAGCAGTGAACACTAGAAGTAAATTGCTAAGACTTCTTAGTAGAACAAGTTAGTGGCCTGCTGACTATAGTCACTTTGCTGTCGTATAACAGCTTATCATCTTTGATCACAAAGTCCTAGAACGCTATCGAATCGATTTAGACACTGCTGACCTAGAAATAATGGTAAAAAGCATCTAGAGGACGTTAGGAAAACTGTCTGAAGGAACCATGAAGGACAGTAGCCTTTAAAATTTACATAATAGAATAGGAAAACTGATTTCTGAGAGAGAAAAAGGAGTTTCACTAAAGATAAAGGCTGAGACATTACTATAGCGAAGAAAAAACCCATAAAAATCTAGACTTTCAGCTACAAATCTATAGCGTAGGACTGGCATTAGCTATCACAATCCCTTGAGAAGAAACATATGGACTTATCCTCTTCAATAGAATTAATTTTATCTTCTATATAAAGCGATGTTCTGGCTATCTCAGCAAATAGACAAGGCACTACCAGGATATTAACTAAGAAATCCAAACGAACCATCTGTTAACTTAAGACCGTTGTGCAATCCTACTGTATTCGTTGTGCTTTTGTTAATTATAGTTACCATTTGGAAGCTAGTTTTGTGAATGATATAGTTAGTTATATAGACTATTAAGATTCTTTTTACTACTCGAAAAAGTATAATTTTTAATTTATTTTAAATGAATAAGGAGCTCATTAAAAATGTAGACTGAAATCAAACAAAAAAATAACAAATTGCAGATGAAGATAAGGCTAAACAATAAAAAAAATTATCAAGATGATCCAGAATCGAAACAAAAACTAATTGAAAATCAGCAATAAACGAAACAACTAACTTTTTGCAAGCAAAAAATATGCTTTAAGGAAAAAAATAAAATTTTTGATAAAATACCATAAACTTAAATTTTTATATAAAATTCCTTAGTTTTGACTTATTTTACTTTGATTTTCTTTTGATTAGGTATCATATTATTGTTGGATGATATAATAGAATCATAGATGCGTAAGTAGTAGTACGAGGTGCTATAGGATATTACAAAAATTTAAACTAATCAGAAAATTCTTCTTGATAAGCCTCAGATTCCCCAACAATAATTCTTGCAAATATACGGTCAGCGTCTGCTTTTGTCCAAAAAAATGATTCACCGTAATATTGATCAAGTGCTTGGCTATCTCACTGGTAGCTTTGGAGCCAATGCCCTCAGACTTGCCTATATGAACGTGTGTCTTGAGAACAGAATATAGTTACCTATGGAGACCTATCCTGTATTGAAGATGCTTGTAGATTGGGCAGATTTTTATCAATAAATCGGCAAGGAAGAACAGCTCGGTCTTAATGACATAGTCTTTCAAAACAAAGATCCTGTTGTCTTCAAGTCAGTCTAAGAATACATTACATATCTTAACATCATAGCAAGTGATCTCACTAGAATCCTCAAAAATATCAAACTTGATGCCGAAGATATACTCACTTTTATTTGGGGAGCTCTCCCTAGAGTTTTATTCAATATTTTACTACCCAAAGAAGTAGTACCTGCACTGAGACAGTAAAAGCAGATTATTTAGTGTTTGTTCAAACAAAGAGGATGGTAGTACTTTTTGCGCAGTAAAGCCAACTATGCTCTACTTCTTAAGGCACTGTTCAAGACTCTGCTTGAAATGTAGATCAAAGGAAATTTTCAAAAACAACTTATGGATCTCATTTTTAGATATTTTTATGCCTACCATCACGACAAAAAATATCAAGCTACTGATCTGTTTATTCAAGCTTTCAATTCTCTTTCGGAAGCTGCTCGAGTAGCTCTTAAAGATGAGTTCATACTCTTTTTCAGAGTTCTAAGGAAGATAGGAAAAATCAAGTTTATCGAGTTTTTGACAGCAAAGTCACAATGGATCAAAGAACTTTTAGCAAAAGTCGACAATTCAAGCTTAGTGGGCTACCCTAAAGACACTATGAGTCCCTTCAATAATGCAGGTCTGTGTGAGATCGTAGGAATTTAACGAGGTAAAGTTGAATCGCGCTACGTATAGGTCCTTGAAGATTACTCGATGGTCTACTTTATAATCGAAGCGCTTTCTCTGGATGTGACTGTTCGACTCAACTTTTTAGGTTCTATCTAAGGTAAGCCTTTCAACACTTTGTTATCAGAGCAAGTCAAGCTGAGCGGTTAGTTTAAATCTAACTTTCTGGCGCTAAAGCGAGGTCTATATCGCTTTGACTTCGACAATAGCTACTCTTGGATCAACGGAAAAAGTGTTCGTTTCGAGCATGTCGTACTAGAGCCGGTATAAATTCAGTCATAAGTGCCCTGTAAATGGAAACAAGCATACTTCGAGCAGATTCCTACCACTCAGCTTTGTGAACCTTATCAGCCACACATCGTAAAAGCTACAAATCAGTCTGTTCAGTAACAGCAGTAACAACAGTAACAACGAGGTGTTACTGGTAAGGCAGTTATTACTAAAAATGGAACTTTTTTGAATCTTAAAATCACAAAATCTAACAATATTTATGAGTTTTAGACCCAAGACGAAGATAAGTTTGTAAGCAGATGTTCTGAAATGAATGAAAAAGACGATAGTTTGTAATGGACGCTGTTTGATAAAGTAAATTTTAAATTATTCAGCCTTTGAATGCATAAGAACTTGGCCCGAAACTGGCAGGCAAGAAAGCTCCTCAGACTCAGAAGAAAGTAGAGAAAAAAGTATAGAAAATAGAGGCGATTTATGAAGAAGAATAAGAAGAATCAGGCAAATGATGTTAAATATAAAAATGTTAAGATGCATGTAGTAAAATTTAATAAATTTAATCTCTCAAGATCGTTTCATGTGACTTTTGATCGAAAATTGATATCTGATGGGGTGTATGGTATGATGTTTAAGAATGGAAGGCTGAGCTTATAAAATAATTATATTGAGTCAATGGATTCCTTCTTGGTCGAAAACAGCCAGGATTCTCCTTCCAAAACCAACTAGAACCCTCTCATTTCTCCCCGCTAGCCCTCATAAACATATTCCGATCTACAATAATTGTCTTTCTTCGAGTCCTCAGCCCTCATCCGTGCATCCACTGCCCCTTCACGTCCTCTCTCACCGCTTTAAGAATTCAAACATTCCAAACGATTCATTCAGCTCGAACAGGCAGTGGTGTGTGCCAATCAACTTCTGCATAAAACCTTCGATAAATTCGATCTAGATTCACCGGAAGGACAGGAAGTGTGTCAGAAGTACCTCAGTTACCTTTAACAGCTTTGTGGCGTATTTTTTTATCTAGATAGACTTATGAGGTCAGTACCGTGAGTCGAGACTATCGCAGCAGTTTCAGTCAAGCATACAAGGTGCTATATAAAGAAGGAGAGCTTTCCTACCTTACTTAAATACTCGACAGTGCACAATAAGGTAGCTTAACTCTTATATAGGTTTTCCTTATTTGTGGGTAAACGGTTAAAAATATTCGTTTTCTGATTAAGTTCTTGATCATGGCAAAAAACTCATGACTTAATTTTTCAGATTACAGCACAGTTTGCGTGATTTCTATGGAAAACTTACCCAAGAGCCGTCTGGGCTGATTCTGTAGTCAGGAATTGCAGAGATACAAAGCAATTTAAGATAGTTTGACCAAGCTTGGAGTACGTTTTAACGACTTTATGTGCTCGAACTTATGGGAATATAGGTACAGGCTCGAAGCCTTATCGCTAAAGCTATTGAAGCTTAGAAATGTTTGACTTCAGTCGAAATTAGATAAAAAATGAAAGGCCGCATACTGATAAGTTGTGAAGACTATCTAGCTTGCAGAGGAAGACTTTGTGAGCTTATAAGTCAGCTCAACGCTACTGCCAATTATGTCGGAAAAGGCAGAGATGATCTTGATCATTCAATTTTGCTTTAAACCTAAGGTCTTTTGCGAAGAATCCCTCGAGAACAATCTAAAGCGATTCGTATTCTAGGTTAGAAAATCAGAGCATCCTTTAGTAACTTGCGAACACTTCTTAGAAAATATGACAAGAATATATAAATGGTAGATCCTCAGCTAAAAAATAACGCAGACTTGGTCTAGGGACTAGTCTAGTATGAAAAAAGCTGGTAAAAAGGAGGCAATTACTTTTGTGATAGTGAAAAGAAACGTTATCTTTTGCATTTTTCAGGAACTATCGAAGGAATCGCATAAAAATATGATCGTTTTAGGGAGATGGTAGAGTGCTCAGATGCTGACACTTTTCTTATCATTCCTTGTATACTGACTTTGAAATCTTTAGATAAGGACGACAAAAATCTTTGTCGTTACTTTTTACCTAACCTTCATCAGATCGATACAAAAACTTTCAGGATGTATTTTTAGCTTGAAAAACAATTTTAAGAATGGAAAAGCCATGCAAATACTCACTACGCTTACTACAATATTTTATAAAAATTGCTGGTAGGGGTCACTTTGAATCACTAGGAGGCAAAGATACATCAAGAATTCAGTGGACTCATTGACAAAATAATTGGAAAAATAAAAAATATAGGTATGGAGCTTCATCGCTACAATCCGACTTAGTGGAACGCATTTATGGAGATATGTCTGGCGGGCTCAATTTCAGACTGATTACTCGATTCTTCTACTACTCACTCATAAATTAAAATTTATTAATACCTATGTACATATTAGTATTTATGATATCAAAAGTATTCTTGAAATAACAAAAATTTTGTGAAAAAAACTAATTTGTATACAAATGGAGAAAATATCAGATCAACTGTGGATCATGTCCATCTTGACCCCTTCAGATACCAGTCCTTGATGCTATATACCAGTACCCATTCTTCGCATCATGACTTTGATATGTTCCAGAAGCTGTCCAAGTTCAGGGTATCTTCTTAGGTCAGGTGCACTAATCTACATGAGTACTTTATCTTTGCCTGAGCTCGAGTAAAGCATGGTCTGTTTGTCGGCGTAAAACAAAACCTGACTCTTGTCATTAAAGTTCACTTGGACTACTTTATTATTGAGACGAAATAGAATAGCTTTGTCCGATTTGATCCATTTTTTCACGTAAACAAACGGTGGTCCTTAGCGTGTTACATTAGTTTCCTTACTCTACGTGCCACCCTGCAAATACTTACGGAAATATTGCATCAAAGTGAATTTTTTAGTGATTTATTTGTCATCTGGAAGAGAATTTCCCTTGAAAGATTGAAGACTGCCATCTTCGGAGACATAATCAATTTTTTATCCTCCTTATTGCATAAGCATTTTCGAAGCATCATTGAAATAAATGCCACAACTTTGATCTGAAAGAAGATATCCCAATCCGTACTTCGAAGAATAGTCAACCCATTTTTTAACGAAAACAGCACTAGGAGTAGGTCTTTGCATTTTTGCGCTGGTTGGCTTAAGAAAGTTGTTGCTGAGCAGCTGAGGGTTAGACTTGAGTTGGTAAAGTTCTTACTTTTGACGATTATAAAGCAAATTACGGCTGAATCCGTTGGCTGTTCTCACTATATATCAATAAAGATACGCAGAAGTCTTTCACTGATGCCTTTTTACGATTTGGTTCTTTCCCATTCGTTTTCTTTTGTCTCGATTACCTTTGCCGACTGGCCCCCTTTTGACGGTATAGTCGAATACTGATCAAGAAAAGAGCGTGTAGGTGGCTGGGCAAGCACTGAAACAGGCATCTGCTTGCAAATTCTGTTGTTAGTCATGAAAGGATGGTTTAAAATCTGCTACAGAGTAAGTCTTTTGTGAGGCTAGATGACTAGTACACTTGAGATTAAATTTTTTGCGTTGTGTGATACATGTATTTCTTCGTTGAATGCGTATTGGCATTATTTTATTTTTTTATAAGTTTTTTTGACATCTGAGGTCTCGAAAGGTGGTCGTCCGTATAACAAAGTATACCTAAATAAATATTTTTTTACATTATGACTCCTAAAGACCAAATGTCGACTTAGTACGAATGCCCCATGTTATTGATTATCTCAGGTGCTAAATAGTTAGGTGTTCCACAAATAGTTTTCCTTTTTTCTCCAGTGTACTCCAGCTTAGCGGCTAATCCAAAATCTCCAAGTTTGATCTCCATATTGCCATCGATCATAATATTGCCCAGTTTAAGACTACATAGTTTATGGTTTACTCTCGATGTATCACTTTTTGTCCGTGTACGTAAACGAGTCCTTGCACGATTTGTTGCAGATAGTACTGTAGTTATGTTTCTGTAATGCGTTTTCGTTTTCTGAGCATTTAGTTAAGCGTGTGGTTGCTGCAGAGTTCCATAACCATGTAGACGTTTTCGCTGTCTTCGAAGACGTGATCGAATTGGACGACGTTGCGATGGCTAAGTGCCTTGTGTATTTTAATCTCGGTGACCAACTGAGTGCTAGATGGGTTACTTTTTGTCTGGCTTTTGATTTTTTAAGGGTCTACTTGCTTACTATTTTGATTGCAGATACTTTCTTGGTCTCGATGTTTTCGACCTCGAAGCATTTTGCAAACCCACCCTTACCCAAAAAGCGCCGTTTGATGAATTTTCGCACGACACCGCCGCCCTTGGTCTGTCTTTCTTAGATTAGTTCGCTCTAAGCTGTTTCTAAAGAGTTTTCCTTATTGCACTCCATATTCTAAAACTAAATTCTAAGTTTGTCATAGCAATAGCAATCATTCAAAATAGCAAAAAAACACTGAAATTGATAGAATCCTTGCATTTTATATAATTTCATTTAAGATAACATCATTATACTCTTTTTGGTCTTCAATAGAAAGAACTATTCATATATACAGGTAAACATTAAAAATCATTTTTGCTTATTCAAATTGCGATTTTATTGGTAAACCACTGGAAAATATCATACTGAGAAGTAGTATAAGAATTGCAAGCCTCCATAATGATATTGTTGACGATTTGTTCAAGCTCAGTGTCTGTAGTGTTTTCTAGAAACTTACTTTAAAGGCGTTTTTGGTCGAATTTTATAAAACATTTCAAACCGGGACACTAGGTCATCATCATGATCTGTTCCATAATATCTTTTTTGTATTTTCGTAGATACTTGACTCCCAAAAAGAACAGTAGTTTGAAGTGCTGGAAGATATCTGACTAGTGCCCTTACATGATTTACAGATAATCTTTTGTGAGTTTAAAAGGAGATCTTTAAAAATTCATGTTTCCTGGCGAGCTTGAAAGCATGAAGCTAAAGTCGATATGTATAACATGACCTTACGAATCGATCAATATATTATTATTGTGTCTATCCTTGATATCGAAATAATACTGAATAAGGCTGTATCCTGCTAGACTTTGAATGAAATTAGTGATACTACTTTACCAGTTGCTACCAAAAATTTGCATATATATATTTTTAAGACTTCTTTAATTACTTTTTTCCTTGAGGTAGCTGATGGTTCTGGTGTCATCTATGAACTAAATAAGACCACTGTCTGAAGAGTATGGTACTATGACGTAAGGTCGCATCCATATTTTTATGTTTTCTTTTTGAAAAATTTAGTTGAAAAGTCCGATTAGTTGCATCGCCATGTACTACTGACGAAGATCGTCACCAGATTTCACCATAAAGGAACGGATTTTGTAGCTTTATATCTTGCCAAAAATTGAACTTTAGCTTATAGCGGCCTTAGTGAACCTCCATTCTCGTCCAAAATAGCTTTGTGGAAGCAAATGTGAGGCTTTCTAAGGCTACTGTGTGTCGACTTGAAACTAAGGTTGTTTTCCTTCTCTAATCAAAAAAGCATCCTTGAAGCCGATAGTCTAGACTACTAATTTGAAAGGAACTCTTTCTTTTGTACTAAAAGTAAAACATTAATCGATATTGATGCGCATGACAACACTTGATTCGATTCCTATTGGAAAAGCAACTCCATCAAGATAATCTGACTTTTGACCAAAAAACTTTTCGCTTAATTTTTTAAGAATCTATCTTAGTTTATCGTTGCGTTTGAGCTTATCGTACTTTTTTAACTTCTAGGGAATACGGAACAATTTTTCGAAGAAAAAATTACAATGTTAGGTATAGTTAGAAAGCTGTAATTTCAGTTCGGCTTTTCGATTGATAGCTTATAGACTTGTGGCTTATCCGCTGAAGCGTTGAAGCATCGATGAATCTAATTTAGATATTATGCTTTAGGTCTTCTTTTTATCGGAATCAAGATAAGTCGAGTAGCTCCAGCGAACGAGCTCGTAATGTGAGATGGAAGCTCCGGCTATGCGTTCACAGAAGTGTTAAAAAAGCACGTTGTCCTAAAGACTCATGATGTATCTGAATGTGAGGAGTGGTACATGATGGTGGGAAGGTAGTTGAGTGCCCTTTGCATGCAGAATTCAAACAGTCGTTGAAGGAGTGGTTCGGTAAGTCTGGGATTAGTCTTCCACTTGTAGAGGTAGTTGACTGCCATTTCGGGAGTGAGATGATCGGAGCTGATGAGGGTCAGGTTTGATTTGAGGGTGCGCTACTACTCAGAAGAGATGGTAGTATTCTCATGTTTGTTAGTCATCGAGCGTAAATTTTCGTATTATTATTATTCAAAATTATCCATATTTCATCATCACACTACGGAACAGATACACATATAGATAGATATATTGAATTATAGGTATTAGCATATCTACCTATATAAAAGACGAAGTGTGTGTGTCTGTGTGTGTGTGTCCGTGTGTTCGGTCGAAGTTGGTCTTAGAGGGAAGTTATGCTACATGGTTG
>Ga0169931_10010267_pt1 | contig 13347 bp, 13 predicted proteins | sample Kivu_15m_20L_FD_129675 | JGI IMG/M metagenome (GOLD analysis project Ga0169931, IMG submission 129675) | Freshwater microbial communities from Lake Kivu, Western Province, Rwanda to study Microbial Dark Matter (Phase II) - Kivu_15m_20L... | ecosystem: Environmental > Aquatic > Freshwater > Lake...
AGGTAACTGCTACAGTGGCAAGTTCATGTACAGTGACAGCTACTAGCCTAGCTTTCGGTAATTATACCTTAGCTCAATTAGACAACTCTTCTACTATTACGGCTACGTGTACTAATGGTACAACTTATACCATTGGTTTGGATACTGGAAATTTTTCTGGAGCCACTACTACCACCCGTAGAATGACAGGTCCATCAGCGGCTGGACTTAGCTATTCATTATTTTCTGATTCTGGGAGAACTACCAATTGGGGTAATGCAACAGGTAGCTGGGTATCAGGTACAGGAACAGGGGCTGCTCAGGTTTTAACTGTATATGGCAGAATTCCTGCTAATCAAACTGCATTGATTGGTAGTTATACAGATACAGTAACAGTAACAGTAACATTTTAGATAACTTAAATTATGAGAAGATAATATGAAAAAAAGTTTTTATACTAAGTTAAGTTTATTAATCCTTTGTATTTTACCAACTTTTGCTTATGCATCTTTTACTATTACCCCGGTAAAATTAAAAATCAGTAAAGATGAGAAAATTGCGGCTCTCGCACTTAAGAATGATAGCAATGAAATTAAGCATTTCCAGTTAATTGTATATAAAGTGGAGAATGAGCATGGTAAAGAAGTTTTGAAGGAAACAAAAGATTTAACAGTTACTCCTGTGATGTTTAAGATAGCACCAGGTAAAAGCCAGCTGGTCAGAATTGCAATTAAAAATAAAATGTATAGCGTGATGGAAGATGGTTATAGGGTTTCTGTTAAAGAGTTACCGAAGAAGGTCAATGCAGAAGGTGCTCGTGTTCAACTGGTTACGGAGTTCAAAGTTCCTGTTTCCATAGAAGCTGAAGGCAAAAAAGAAATGGAAGCTCAACAGTAAGGAGCGCAGTCTCTTTTTATCAAGATGGTCTGGCTAGTGAAATGGTATTTTTATGTTTTTATTAGCCTACCAGATTGTTAGAGCTTTGGTGAATTTAGCTAAAATCTAGCACTATGTAGGTTTATTTCTGCACAAAGCTTTGAAATACAAGAATTAGTTTTTAAAAAAGCGGATACATGTTTTCGTATATGTCTTAACTAATTTAGTGCCGAGCCATCGATCTAGTTAGTCAACAGCTGCAAGTGCAATATCCGATGGGCAATCGATGCAAAAACTATCTTTAGTAGTCGAAATAAGGTTTTTAGGTAAGGTTTTTTGCATATTAGTGGGACTAAATATTTTATTTTCAGACGTAAGTCTAGCTAACAACTCCTTAGGAACACAGATCAAAAGTATTGAGAGCGACCTTAAGGTGGGTGAACCTAAGGATCAAAAACTATCCGGAGTAGCAGGGGTATCTCGCAACAAGATTCCTGAAATAATTCATGGTTTAATTGGACGAGCGGATACTCCAAAGGATAAACCGGAAAAACCACAAGAAATCAACATTAGTGATGTCCCGCTGCAAAAGGAAGACGCCCCGCCGGTAAAAGAACAAGAAAAAGAATATGATATTAATGATTTGCGGTCAGATTCACCCGAGATGCTATCCACCCCTACGGCAGTTAGTGATAAGCAGAATGAGGTTAAAAAAGATAATAAAAATGGGTCTGATTTGCCTGAGAGTATATCAGACTTAGCTATTGTTCCAGACGCAAAAAATAAGGAAGTTCAAGCTCAAGAGCCACCTAGAGCTACCGAGGGAAATGAAGAATCTGAAGAAAAATCTGGATTAATTAACATAGGAGATGGCAAAAAATACGAGCAATCTATAGTTTCCCTAAGAGTAAATTATGAAGAATCGGATATACTTTCTACAATATTAAAAGATCAGTCAAATAATTTATTAGTTTTAGCGGAAGATATTACCCCTTTTGACATTAAAGAAGAATATTTAGACCGTACCGTAGTAAATTTAAATGATAAGAAATATATCAATCTAACCTCACTTGAAGGTACAAAATATAATCTCGATTCGAGCAATCTTGCTTTAGATATAACTATTCCGGCTGAACAAATGAAAATGCAATATTTTAATACTACCCAAAATCCAATAACTGACGATATTTATGGAAAAAGTACAAGAGGTGCTTTTTTAAATTACGACTTAATTCTTTCCAGAAATGAAAGCACAACTTACGCATCAGCGTTGAACGATTTTAATTATTTCACTGATAAAGGGGTATTATTTAACAGTTTTTTTATAAAAAAAGAAGTAAATGACATTTTTGTAAAAAAAGAAAAAAATAGTAAAAAAGTTGATACTCAGTTAACGAGACTTGAAACTAACTGGACGTTTGATAATGTAAATGATATGGCAAGGTGGCGTATTGGTGATAGTTTAACTAAAGCTGCTGATTGGTCTGGTAGTACAAGGTTTATAGGATTGCAATATTCCACTAATTTTTCAGTTAGGCCAGATCTCATTACCCATCCGCTTGCAAGTTTCCAAGGCAGAGCAGATTTACCTACTATATTTGACGTATATGCCAATAATTTACCGATTTATCGTGGTGAATCAAAAACTGGTGATTTTGAGATAGCTAACCTACCGGTAATTACTGGTAAAGGCGAGCTAGTTGTAAAGACTCAAGATATTACGGGTGTAGTAAGAACAATTAGGATGCCTTACTACTCTTCTCCTAGTTTACTGAAAGCAGGACTTGCAGATTATTCTTTTGAAGCGGGTATAGCACGTAAAGATTTTGGTCTCAATAGCAATAGATATAAAGATTTTGTTACTAGTGCTAACTATAGATATGGCATGAATGATTACTGGACTTCTGCTGTTCATTTTGAATTGCTAAAAAACTACGCTAGTATCGGTTCTACCCACGATGTGCAACTTGGTAATTATGGTCTAATTTCAACATCAATTGCGAGTAATGTTTATAAGGTAACAAATGCTCAAAAAGGCTCTTTAGGGTATAATTACCAAACTGATAGATATAATTTTAATATTACGGTTAGCAAAGCCGGCAAAAATTACTCTGATATTTATAACGCTTTAGCAAAAACTTCCACTGATCCTAGTTATCAAACTTCTGTGGGATACAATCATGAGAAATTTGGTAGTGTCTTTGTAGGATTCCTATCTTTTGTTGCTAACAATGGTGATTCTGAAAGTAAGCGGGTCAAAATTATCTCAACTACTTATAATAGAAATATTACTAAAAATTCTTCACTTAACCTTACAGTTGGAACAAATTTAGCAAATCAAAAAAAAGAAAGTTTTGTATATTTATCTTTTAATGCAAATCTAGGAAATAAAAGCCTTTCTTTAAGTAACTCTAACCAAAACGGTATTAGTACCAAGCAATTTTCGTATACTGCACCTGTGGGTAACAAATTAGGATGGGGATATAGAGCAACTCTTTTGAAAGGGCTTACAGAGGATTACGATTTGCAGTTAGATCGCCAAGGAGAAAAAGGAAATGCCTCCTTGTTTTTATATCGTTATGGGGGATCAGCCGTACAACAATTAGAGTTTATGGGTGCTTTAGTTGCTATGGACAGAGGTTTGTATCGGACTCAGCCAATTTATAATAGCATGGCTCTAGTTAAAGTAGGAGAAATTAAGGGCGTACCGGTATATAATAACAATATGCTCGTAGGGTATACCGATAGTAAAGGTAAAGTATTAGTGCCGGATGTTTTACCTTACGTCCCGTCAGAAATTAGATTGGACCAGAGAAAATTACCGCTAGATAGCAATTTCGCTTCAGTAACTGCCAAAACTGCTCCTAAGTGGAAAACAGGTGTGGTAATTGATTTCGGAGTTAATCGTGTAAAAAGCGCTGAAATGGTTTTAATTGATAGTTCTCATAAGACTGTAAATTTTGACAGGGATGTGACAATTGAAGGGATTGAAGAAAGTTTGTTTGTAGGTTATGGAGGCAAAGTATATATAACTGATATTAGAAATTTAACTTCCTTAAAAGGCACAGCTTGCGAGGGTAACGAATGCTGTAACTTTGAGACGCCGATAAATAGCGATTTAAAAGAACCAATATTAGATTTAGGAGAGGTAACATGTCATTAATAAATATTCAAGCGCAGAATTATAAGCGCAGAGAATTAATAAATACAGTTCTTTGGAACTATTTTTTTAACACAACAAAATTATATGAGGTTATAAAAAAACAAAATATTTATGTAGTTGGTTTTAAGATATTTGCTATAAAGGTTTTATCTATATTACTATCTGATACTATAGTTTATGCTTCTGGTACTGTAAACCCTGGTGACAAAGGGTATACATGTAACTTAACAACATATAACATTGATTTTGGAACTTTTTATCCTTACGATGTTACTTTTAAAAGTACAATTGGTACTGTACAAGTAACATGCCAAGCTAATACTGGTAACACTAATGTTCTCTACACACTTAGCTTTAGCGCAGGTAGTTCCGGTAATTATTCAGGAAGATTAGCTTACAATGGAGTAAAAACTGTTGCTTATAATTTATATAAGGATAGTAGTTTTACTCAAATTCTGGGTACAGGCAGTAGTAGCACTTATACATTTTCCAATAGTTATCCACTTGCTGGTAACCAATCCCAAACTGATAGTTTTCCTATATACGGAAAGGTTCCAGTTCAACCTCTAGCAGTGCCTGGATTTGTTTACTTAGATACTATTACCGTTACCTTAACGTACTAAATTTTGTTGTAATAATCACACTAGCTTTGGTTCATAGGCTATTTGGATGACCAGCAGAACCAGCAAAACTGGAAAATGTAAATTACTTTAGGCTAAAATGTGTGTGGTATTAAGAAATACATAAATTAAAAGCTGGGATATAGATATGAGAATTTTAAAAAATCTGGTCATTTTTTGCGGTTTTGCTATTTCAAGTAAGGTTTTTGCTTCGGAATCGGCAAGTGTGCCAAAACAAAATGATTATTATGCAAATTATTATGAAGATACAGAAAGTACCTTGCTGTTTAAAATTAGAGGCTTTTATGCCGCTACAAATGCAAAAATGAGCAACTTACCTGCTCCGACAATTGCGGGGGGCTTCAAAACCCGGAAAACTTGCACAACAGGGGTATGGCTTTGATACAGCTATGACAATATTTGTAACTGAAAATATTGCAGCTGAGGTCTCTCTTGGTCTTGGTTTCTACAAAGGTAAATCTTCTACGCTCTTAGGTGCTGTAGATGCTTACGGTAGCGGTGGTATTGGTCTTGGAAAAAGAAACCAAATTTTTATGGTACCAGTTACCTTATCTGCTCAATATCATGCTGCTCCATATGGTGGTCTTAGGCCTTATGTTGGTGCTGGTCTTAATGGGACTTACATGCATACACGTTCAAAAGCTATTAAAGTTGATAGTGGTTTTGGACCTGTACTCCAGGCAGGGGTAGATTTTATCTCAAAAGATGATACCTTATTTACCGTAGATATCAGGCAATATTTGTTAAAAACAAAGGTTAAATTTAAAAAAGGCTTCCTTGCTACCGATGGTATTAGTTCAAAGGTTAACTGGAATCCACTAGTGATTTCTGCCGGTTTCGGTTTTAAATTTTAGATAGCCCTTTAGGCCTTTTGTGGACGGCTGGCTTAATTTATATAAACCAAGGGGTATAAGTTCTGCTAAAGCGGTAGCAGTTGTTAAAAGCTATTTTAAAAAATCTAGGATTGGACATACCGGAACTTTAGATCTGGAAGCAGAAGGAGTCCTGCCGATAGCTATTGGCCAGGCAACAAAATTAGTAAGTATTCTCATTAATAGTTCAAAAGAGTATATATTTACTATTCAGTTTGGCGCTCAAACTGATACCGGTGATTTGGCTGGGAAAATTATTAAAAAAACAGATATTATTCCTACAGAAGATGAATGCCTGAATGTATGCCATAAATTTGTTGGTATAATCAAGCAAATACCTCCGATATATTCAGCACTAAAAATCAATGGAGTTAGGGCTTATAAGCTGGCAAGGCAGAATAAAGAATTTGAAGTAAACCCACGTTTCATAACAATTTATGACTTAAAATTATTATGTTATGATAGTCATACTAAGCGTGCAACTTATGTGGTCAATTGTTCTAAAGGTACATATGTTAGAACCCTAGCGGAAGATATTTCTTTATCCTTGCATAGTTTAGGATTTGTGGTAGAATTGCGGCGCACAAGGGTTGGAATATTTACTGAAGAAAACTCAATAAATATGTTTAACATAAACTGCAAAACTTTTGATGAAGCTCATGCTGTAGTTAAAAGTAAGTGCTTGAAGGTTGAAGATGTACTAGACGACATCCCGGTACTTGAAGTAGATGAATTAGTTGCCCAGAAAATTAGGTATGGCCAGCAATGTGATTTCGATAAAGTAGAAAATCATGATCAGATCTGGCTTAAATACGATAACAAAATTTTGGCTATAGGTAGTTTATCTGATGAAAGCTTTAAATCTTCAAGAGTGTTTAACTATAAAAAAGATGGAGAGGAATGATGTCGATACAAGCAGAGGTGAAAACAAAGCTAATAAAGGAATATGCAAACGCCGAGAATGATACAGGTTCTGTTGAAGTGCAATGTGCTATTCTTTCGGAAAGAATCAAAAACCTGACTGAACACTTGCAGAGTAATCATAAAGATTTCTCTTCAAGAAGAGGGCTTTTAATGTTAGTCGGACGCAGGCGTAGATTACTTAATTATCTAAAAAGTCAAAGCCTTGATAGGTATGTTAAGCTAATAAACAAGCTTGGTATTAGGAAATAGAGATGGTAAGGGGTCTTAAAAGACCCTTTGTCGTTTGTTAAGAAAATTAGTAATACATATTGTAATCTGGTTAGATTTATAGGATTAGTTTTAGGCATCATACACAGAAGTGATTTTATAGGAGATGCCTAATCCATAAGTTTTTAATGGGTGTGGCATAGATCAATACATACGGGTAGGAACTACCATCTAGAGCTTTGGAAGGTGTCAATTTCAGCTGGGGAACTATAAACCAGGAAGCCAACCGGCATTTAGCCATTTTGATGGTTCGTATACTAAACAATAAATTAGAAAAAGGTAAATGGATGTTTAACGAAATAATAAAAAAAACTAACTGGAATGGTTCTGATCTTGAATTATCTACCGGTAAAATAGCACGCCAGGCCGATGGCGCAGTAATGCTGAAAATAGGTGATGCGGCAATTTTATCTACGGTAGTTAGTGCAAAACAGGTAAAAGAGGGAGCAGATTTCTTTCCCCTTACTGTTAATTATCAGGAACGTGCTTATGCTGCAGGAAAAATTCCTGGTGGTTTTTTTAAAAGAGAAGGAAGAGGTAGTGAAAAAGAAATATTAGTCTCAAGATTAATAGATCGTCCTATAAGGCCGTTATTTCATCCTGGTTTTTTAAATGAAACGCAAGTTCTTTGTACGGTACATTCTTATGATCCAAAACATAATCTTGATATTTTATCAATAATAGGAGCTTCGGCTGCGCTTGCCGTTTCTGGAATTCCTTATCTGGACATAGTTGCTGCAAGTAGAGTTGGGTACATTGACGGACAATATGTTTTAAATCCTTCGCTTGAAGAGCTAGGGAATAGTAAATTAGATTTGGTTGTGGCAGGTACAAAAGACTCAGTAATGATGGTAGAGTCAGAAGCGTCATTGCTTACCGAAGAGCAAATGCTCGAAGCAGTAAAATTTGGTCATCAAGGATTCCAGCCGGTAATAGAACTGATAGAAGATCTCAAAAAAGCTGTTGATAAAGCTCCGTGGGAAACAAAAGAGCTATTTCCGCAAGTTCTAAAAGACCAAATACGAAATTTAACAAAAGAAGCGATTAAAGAAGCCTTTACGCTCCAAATAAAACAGGAAAGATATACTTTAATTAGTGATATAAGATCAGCAATGATAGAAAAATTTACTGCTAATGAAGAATATAGTGCGGTTCAGGTGATTTTTGCTTTTAAAGAAGTAGAATCTGAAATCCTTAGAGCTGATGCTTTAAAAAACAGGGTCAGAATTGATGGTAGAAAACCTGATGAAATTAGACCAATAGAGTGTGAAACCTCCTTGTTTCCAAGTACCCACGGTTCTGCTTTATTTACAAGAGGTGAAACCCAAGGGCTAGTAATAACAACTCTTGGTACAGGTCAGGATGAGCAGATAATTGATGCTTTGGAAGGGGAATATAAGGAGTATTTCCTGTTAAATTACTTATTTCCACCATATTGTGTCGGGGATGCGTCACCTCTTAGAGCACCAAGCAGAAGAGAAGTGGGACATGGCAAACTTGCCTGGAGAGCTTTAAAGAGAGCTTTGCCAACAAGAACTGAATTTCCTTATACCATAAGGGTAGTGTCGGAAATTACGGAATCTAACGGTTCATCTTCAATGGCAACAGTTTGTGGCGGTTCAATGTCTATGATGGATGCGGGTATTCCAATGATAGCCCCAATTTCAGGTATTGCTATGGGTCTTATTAAGGAAGGTGATAATTTTATAGTTTTATCAGATATTATTGCTGACGAGGATCATTTAGGAGACATGGACTTTAAGGTTGCTGGTAGCAAAGATGGTATTACTGCGTTACAGATGGATATTAAAGTTAGGGGTATTACTTTTGAAATAATGGAAAAAGCTCTAGAGCAAGCAAAAGCCGGACGCATTCATATTTTGGGTAAAATGGCTACAGCTATCACAACTAATAATTTAGTAAGTCAAAATGCCCCAATGATAGAATCCTTTAAGGTTGGTAAGGATAAAATTAGGGAAATAATCGGCCCTGGCGGGAAAATTATTAGAGAGATCTGCGAAACAACAGGAGCTAAAATTGACATCACAGATGAAGGACTAGTTTCCATATCGGCAGTGGGTAGAGATAAATTGGATGCCGCAATTAGCAGAGTAAAAGCAATTGCAGTTGATCCTGAAATAGGTGATATTTTTGAAGGCACAGTAGTAAAAATCTTAGAAGCAGGAGCTTTTGTTAATTATTCCGGCAATAGAGATGGATTTGTCCATATTAGCGAAATTTCGCATGAAAGGGTGGAGTCGGTTACAGGATCTCTAAAAGAAGGGCAAAAAGTTAAAGTAAAGCTTATAGGTTTTGATCGTGGTAAAGCAAAATTAACTATCAAAAATGCTGAAGGTTCTCAGCCTGAAAAACCTAAAAAAGAAGTTCAGCTAAATGAAAAAGCCGTGATTCCTAAAAATGTTACCCCAGCACCAGCTTCTAAAGGTGAAAAAAGGGAAGTAGCTAAAAAATGGAAAAACAAGCCAGTTAGTGAAGATGAAAACATAACTGAGAGAAAATACTTCAATTAATCTGAATTGAGGTTTCTTGATAGTAGTTGTGCTTAGATTTTACATATTATAATATTAAAGTATTTCGAAAGAGAACGTGCTACTAATGATGTAAGTTTTTAAGCAGTAATTAAGATGCCTTTTACACACAAGTCCTTTTACTTTTTACGTCACGGAGAGACTGACTGGAACAAACAGCAGAGAATTATGGGCCAGTCAGACATTCCGTTAAATAAAACCGGCGTCTTACAAGCAAAAACAGTAGCAGAGAAAATTCAAGTTTTAGCAATTGATGCAATCGTTACATCACCACTTAAAAGAGCTTATGAAACGGCAGAAATAATAGGCAATAAAATTCGCCAACCTGTCTTCATCGAAAATGACTTACAGGAATTTTGCTGGGGTGTTATGGAAGGAAAAGTAAAAGGGGATTGTTCTTACAAGGACACTCCTTTTGAACCAGAAAAATGGTGGAAACAGGGTATAGTACCGACGGGTGCGGAAGCTTTTTCCGAGTTTGTAAGTAGAGCAGTGAAAGCTACTAACTACCATTTACCCCTTTATCAAAGTATATTATTTGTAGCACACGGTGGTATAATTATGGCTATACTTGCAGCTATCAGCAAACCACCACAGAGGGTTGATAATACTGCTTTATTTCATTTCACGCCCCCTGATCTTGGTAAAACCTCTTGGGATGTTAATATAATTAACTAAAAATTTTTATCATTATAATTATTAATCGATTTTGAAACATGCAACGGTTTTATCTATTATTTAAGCGTGGATTATTGTATTTAATAAGCCCTAGCTTATATTTAGCATCTAAATATAAATTACCAGAAGATACGGTAATGTTGTTCCGCATGACTGTTAATATCACTTATTATACTGCTATTATTGCAATTATTTTTATAATAAAATATAAGCAATAAACATCAAAAAACTTATCCATTTAAAATTTGCAACATAAAATAATATTTGTTTTATTTACTAGGATTTTGCTTCTGTTATTCTTATCATAAATTTATATATTATAAGGTTATTCTAGTGTCTGAAAATCGCTTCTGTAAAAATTTGGGCCCATTTAAATTAGGCCAGATTGCTTCTGTTATTGGTGCAAATATTGCACATAATCAAACTGATTTCTTGATAGGCGATATCAAATCCTTAAAAGATGCAGGTAGTGGGGATTTAACGTTTCTAAGCAATAAAAAATATGTAGCTGGGCTTAAAGTGTGTAAAGCAGCTGTCTGTCTTGTTCCTCTAAATTTCGAGCTAGAGTCTAAAATCATCCCTATTCTGCTTCAAGTACCAAATCCTTATTATGCTTACGCTTTGCTAGTTGATTTATTTTATGCTCCGGCAAAAGAACTGAAAGGGTGGATAGCACCTTCCGCATTTATAGCTAAATCTGCTAAAATTGGTAAAAATTGTTATATAGCTCATAATGTGGTAATAGAAGAAAATGTTGAGATAGGAGATGATTGCGTAATTGAATCAGGTAGTTTCGTTGATTACGGTGTCCGAATTGGCCACAGAGCTAGAATTGGTTCAAATGTATCTATTTCTTATGCGTTAATAGGTGATGATGTAGTAATCCTACCTGGAGCTAGAATCGGACAGGACGGTTTCGGTTTTGCTACCCATCAAGGGGTGCATAAAAAAATATATCATACGGGATCGGTAATAATAGGCAATAATGTTGAAATCGGTGCAAACACAACTATTGATCGAGGTTCGATGAATAATACAATAATTGAGGATTTATGTAGAATAGATAATTTAGTTCAAATAGGTCATAATGTTCACATAAAAAAAGGTGCAATTCTGGTAGCGCAGGTGGGTATTGCTGGTAGTAGTGTGATAGGTTCTTATTGTGCACTTGGAGGGCAGGTAGGAGTGGCAGGACATATTACCATTACTGATAATGTACAAATTGCTGGTCAAGGCGGGGTAATTCAGGATATAAAGGAATCAGGAATTATGGGAGGAACGCCGGCTGTTCCGATAAAGGACTGGCATAGGCAGACCATAATTTTAAAAAAATTAATTAATGAAAAAAAGAAATGAATACGCAAGAAGATACGTCAATGGATATCAATCAAATAATGTCGATAATACCTCATAGGTATCCTTTTTTATTGATAGATAGAATCAAAGAAATAATTTTAGGGGAATCTATAATTGGTATTAAAAATGTAACTTTTAATGAACCTCAATTTACTGGACATTTCCCGAGCAGGCCGATAATGCCAGGAGTTTTAATTATTGAAGCAATGGCGCAATTATCAGCTGTGCTAGTGGCTAAATCCATGGAGACTACTGAAGATAAAGAAGTATTTTTTATGTCTATTGAGGAATCAAAATTTAGGAAAATAGTAGAACCGGGGGATTGTCTGGTTATGTATTCTAGTATAGTTCAAAACCGTGGTTCTGTTTGGAAATTCAAGGCCCGTGCAGAAGTTGACGGTAAAATCGCATCGGAAGCAGTTTTTACTGCAATGGTAAGAGATAAAAATAAAGGATAAGAGATGATACATAAGAGTGCCCTAGTTAGTAAGAAGGCTAAAATTGGAAATAATGTAAAAATAGGACCATTTTCAATTATTGGCGATAAGGCTATTATTGGGGATAACGTAGAAATAAAATCACATGTGGTTATTGAGGGGAGAGTGACAATTGGTGAAGCAACAATTATTTATCCATTTGCTTCCTTATGTTATCCACAGACTTTAAAATATCAGGGGGAAGATTCAGAAATTATTATTGGTAAAAACAATACAATTCGAGAATATGTAACGATTCAGCATGGAACTGAGGACGGTTCAATGCGTACTACTATTGGTGATAATTGCTTATTTATGGTAGGTGTTCATATTGCCCATAATTGTACTGTCGGCAATAATGTAATTTTTGCTAATTATGTTAGTCTTGCTGGTCATGTTAATGTAGGGGATTTTGCAATTATCGGAGGTCTTTCGGCTGTGCAGCAGTTTGTCAGAGTGGGCCCTCATACAATGATAGGTGGGATATCTGCGGTAGTAAAAGATCTTGTTCCTTATGGCCTTGCAACAAGTGATAGGGCTCACCTGGAAGGTCTTAATTTGGTTGGTATGAATAGGCGTGGTTTTGATAAACAGCAATCTTTGGAAGCAAGCAAAGTAATAAGAGAGATATTTAATGAAAATTCTGAAAATGTTTTTACTAAACGCATTGAACTTGCTCGGAAGGATTACCCCGATAATAAAATTGTCCAAGAGATAGCTGAATTTCTTCTTGCCGATAAAAACAGGAGTTTTTGTGGTTTTAAATAAGAATAACTTAGGTATTATCGCTGGAAGTGGATTGCTACCATCTACAATTGCAGATTTACACTTAAAACAAGGTGGCCAGGTTTATATTGCTGCTCTGGAAGGGGAAACAGATGTTTTACACATTACTAAATATCAGTACAAGCAGTTCCCGATAGGATCGGTTGGGGCGCTTCTTGAGTATTTCACAGAAAATAATGTAAAAGAAATTATTATCATCGGCGGTATAACAAGGCCTGATTTAAAATCGGTGAAAGTAGATAAAGCAGGTTCTCTCTTAATAGCCAAAATTTTAAAGGAAAAATTTTTAGGTGATAATAATATTTTAAAGATAATTTCTGATTTTATTGAGTCCAAAGGCTTTAAAGTTATCTCTCCTAAAACTTTACTAGAACTTGGCACTTATGAAAAATTATATGTAAGTAATAAACTGCCTTCCAAACAGGATGAAATAGATATTGAACTCGGTATGCAAGTTATTAAATCTTTAAGTAATCTTGATATTGGACAGTCAATTATTGTTGCGGATGGTTATGTACTTGGTATTGAAGCAGCAGAAGGAACTGACGTTTTAATTAGGAGGTGTGAATTGCTCAGAAAAACTGAAAGGGGAGGGGTTCTAGTTAAGATGGTAAAGCTAACCCAGGATATGCGCCTTGATCTACCGACAATTGGTCCAGATACTATATTTTACCTTGCAAAACATGGTTATAATGGCCTTGCTATCCAAAAATCAGGAGTAATAATTGTAAAACCCTTAGAAACCATTGCACTACTTAATGAACATGAATTATTCATACG
>Ga0169931_10010269_pt1 | contig 13347 bp, 9 predicted proteins | sample Kivu_15m_20L_FD_129675 | JGI IMG/M metagenome (GOLD analysis project Ga0169931, IMG submission 129675) | Freshwater microbial communities from Lake Kivu, Western Province, Rwanda to study Microbial Dark Matter (Phase II) - Kivu_15m_20L... | ecosystem: Environmental > Aquatic > Freshwater > Lake ...
CGCAAAGATGCCGATGCCGATGAAGGCGAGCACCACCGTGAGCATCCGGCCCATGGGCGTGACCGGCGCCAGATCTCCGTAGCGCACGCTCGCCAGCGTGATGACCGCCCAGTAGATTGCCGTGGGAATGTTCTCGAACTTGTCGGGTTGTGCTTCGTGCTCGAAGAGGAAGCCCAGCGAGGCAGTCAGCACGATCAAGAGCAGCATCACGAGGCCTGCGGCGGCGATCACCGGCCACTCGCGTCGAAGGACTTTGCCCAGGGTGAAGGTGGCGCCGCTGTAGCGGGTGAGCTTCAGGAGCTGGAGGAGTCGCAGCAACCGCAGGAAACGGGTGTCGGTCGCCGATGCGAATACGAGTCCGAGAAAGAAGGGCGCGATCGCAGCCAAGTCCACCAGGGCCATGCCGCTCGATGCGTATCGCAAGCGACCGAGGCCCTCCCTGTAACGGATGTCCTCCACACAGACATAGAGGCGAAGCAGGTACTCCGCTGTGAAGATGGCTACAATGAGCGATTCGATGACGACAAGTTCAACCTCGATGAGACTTCGGATCTCCTGGATCGATTCGAGCAGGATGGCAACGAAGGAGATCGCAATCGTGCTCACGAGAAAGGCGTTTACCTGACGCTGCAGGCGAAGTTCAGACTCGCCGGGCCACAGCAGCAGGTAGAGTTTGCGCCGGAGCGTCATGCCCTCAACGTGCTGGGCAAACTCATGCATCGCGGGCAGGATCCAGCGCGCGAGTTTGAGGATACGGAGCAGACGCAGAACCCGCAGCAGGCGCAGGTCGAGCGGAAAAATGAAGGTCAGGTAGAACGGTGCAATCGCCAGGATATCGATCACCGTGTAGGGCGAAGCAAGGTGTCGGGCGCGCGGCCATCGCTTCGAGGCAAGCGAGGCATCCTCGGGCGCAAGGTAGAGCCTGAGGAGGAACTCCACGGTGAAGATCGCCACCGACAACTTGTCGAAACCGTCGAAATAGTCCTTGTAGGGCTGGTACACCGCCGGAATGTGTTCGAGCCACAAGGCCAGCAGGTTGAGCACGATGAGCAGGGCCACGAAGCCTTCGAAGCGCATCAGACCCTGTCCGGCCTGTTTCGGGTCGAGAAGGGCCCGGTAGAGTTCGCTGCGCAGCGAGGTTGATGCTTGCGTGAGGGTCATCGGGGCGCTGCCTGCTCGAGGAACGCGGTGGGGATTGCGAGTTGGTTGAGGGTGTGCGGTTTCATCCGGAACCTCGCCAGGCAAGGGTCATGTTGCAACTCGGAAGCTTCGTTCGCCCGGAAACTCCACGCATCCTTGAGATTCGCTGCAAGAATACGTGTTTCACATAAGATATTACACTTAGCGCTCGGCGGATTGCCGGGCAGAGCCCTGCCCGTTCCGGGATGCGCACGCGCTGCGCACGCGCTGCGGCGTATGATTCCTGCATGTGCCGTCTCGCCGCTTCGAGCGGCATTCCTGCAGTTTCGCGCCCCCGAGATGCAACGACTCCTCGTCCCACGCCTGATTTCGCAACGGCTTGCCAGCGGTCTCACCCGACGCACGTTCGCGCGCTGGTATCAGGACATGATGATGGAGAGCCACCTCCACCTCGTGACTGCACTGCTGCTCACGGTTGCGGTGATGGCGCTGGTGGAACTCGTCTTTGACCAGAGCACGCCGGGCTTCACCCGGATAGGCTGGCTGGCGCTGCTCAGCGGCGCAGTGCTGATCGCAGTGAAGGCTCTACGGAACTACTTCTTTTTCATGATGTGTGCCGAGCAGGTTGCCAATCAGGCGGTATGCGGGCGTTGCGGCGTTTACGGTCGTCTCCGGCTGGTGCGTGAGAAGGGGCAGCAGTGCGATGTGGCGTGCAAGCGTTGCGCCTTCGAGTGGTCGATCCGGGAGCCGCGGGATGATTGAGCCCCGGCGTGACGGTCGTGGCCCGATCGCGCACGGGGGGATCGGTTGTGGCGCAGTCGGGCACGGGGCGATCGATCGTGGCCCGGTCGGATATGAGGTAATCGATCGTGGCGCAGTCGGCGCTGAGGCAGCATCGGCAGTTTTCACGGGGCGGATGCTCCGCAGGCGGGCCGTGCGCCGTACCCTCCTCGGAGTTGTTGCGACGGTGGTGGCCAAGCTTGGTCCCGGGCACGTCGCTGCGGCGGCCGAGCCTGTGGCGGGCAAGCCCTGGCAACTCGGCGAACGGCCGGAACTGCCGCCGCTCGAGCGACTCGACGGGAGCAAGGTGGAGTGGAGCGCTTACCGCGGCCGGATCTTGCTCTTGGAGTTCTGGGCTTCCTGGTGCCCGTTTTGTGCACGCCAGAACGCAATGCTCGAGCGCTTCGTGCGCGAGCACCGCGGTCGCGGACTTGCCATGGTTGGCGTGAGCATCGACAAGACAGCCGATGCGGCAAGGGCCTACCTGGCGAAGCACGCCTACAGTTTCGAAAGCGGGATGGTCACGCCAGCCTGGCAGGCGATCTTCCGGCAGCGCAGGGGTTTGCCGCAACTCTTCGTGTTGGGTCGCGACGGGCGGCTCCTGCAGATCGAACTCGGTGAGATGCTCGAGGAGGACGTGGCCGAACTCGCCCGTCATTTCTGAGCGATGCTCTGTGCGCTGACCGATCGGCCTTCTGTTGGCCGCCCCCGGCATCATCCTCGCTCGCCGCTGCGCTACGCGCATGGCCCTGCGGGGGTGTGAAGGCCTGGAGGGGCCTACAGCCGTCCAAAGTACTCGCGCCGATCGAAGTCTGCTGGGTCTGGGCACTCAGCCCGTCGACGCGCTTCTGCGGACTTGATCGCGCAGAAGTACGCCACGAAGTCCTGGCCCAGGCCATTCGCGATCGTTTGGTCGGCAAGAGCTGCAGCGATCGCCTCCTCGAGCGACGCCGGCAGCAAAGCCGGCGGGGGTGCCCGGCTTCCCGGCGAAGCAGCGTAGGGGTCCCCAGTCGCCTTTCCCGCCCGCAGGTTGCGCGCGATACCGTCAAGACCCGCTTCGATCTGCGCCGCGAGGCACAGGTAGGGGTTGGCAGCTGCCTCCGGAAGGCGGTTTTCGATGCGGGTGTCGGGCTCGCCCGCTCCTCCGATCACCCGCAGCATCGCTCCGCGGTTGTCGCAACCCCACACGACCGACTGGGGTGCGAGCGTGTTTGGCCGAAAGCGCGCGTAGGCGTTGGCCATCGGTACGCAGTAGAGGGTGATGCCTTGAGCATGGGCAAGCAGGCCGCCCAGGTAGTGCTCGCCAAGATCACTCAGAAGGTGTGCAGCATCGCTTGCATCCGTTTCGTGCGCAGGTGCGTTGCGCATCATCCGGTTGACTCCGGTTTGGGCATCCACGAGCGACTGGTGCACATGCCAGCCGCTTGCCATCGACTGCGCAAATGGGGTGAGACAGGTGAAGCTTGCGTGCAGACTTTCGCGGTGCAGCGCCATCACGATTGCATTGCGAAAGAGTACCAGGTCATCGGCGGCCTGCAGCGCGTCACTCGGATCGAAGACCGCCTCGAACTGACTTGGCCCCATCTCCACTTCCACCGAGCGGATCGGTGCGCCGATCGCCTCCGCCACCGTATACACGCGATGCAACACGCTTTCGCAGCGGTCAGTCCAGGCCTCGCTGAGGAGGCGGTGGCCCGGATGAAGGAGCGAGACCTGCGGAGCGAGGCCAGGCCATTCGCCGCTGTCGGGATCGAGGTGCGCCGTTCCCTGCACCTGAAAGACATGAAACTCCACCTCCAGGCCACAGCGCAGTCGAAGACCGTGGCTCTTCAGGCGGGCGAGCGAGCGTTGGAGCACCCTGCGCGGATCGAGGTCAACCGCAGTTCCGTCGCTGAAGAAGGGTTCAGCGCGCATCCACCCGGTGCGGTTGCACCACGGCAGTATGCGGAAACTCCTGGGGTCGGGTAATACACAGAGATTATTCCCCTGGCCGAAACCGGGAAGCTGCGAAACGCCGCCGGGTTCGAAAACCCTGAACGCAGTCCGGTCCGCGGTATCCTTGAGCCAGAGTGTGCTCACCATCGAAATGCCTGCCCGCATCACCTGCCGCGCAAGGCGAGCATCCACGGTCTTGGTTCGCAAGTGCGCATGCGGGTCTGCGCAACTCACCCGGATCCAGCGCAGGCCCGCCTCGGCGATGCGTGCAACAACGTCCTCGATCAGGGCCTCGCGCGCGGCGAGGTCAATGCCACTGAATTCCCTCAAGCGGCAACCTCAGCCAGCCATCGCCGTGATCCAGGGAGTGCCCGCATCCCTGGCACGAATCTGCGCCTCGAGCCAGTCCTTCCAGTGGATCCACGGTGCAATGCCGTCCACCGTCTCGGTGCGGATCCAGTGGGGGTCACCCGCACCTTGTGCCCTGAAGCCAGGCGGAGTCCGACCCGCATCGACCTCGTCGATCGCCTGAAGAAGGCGCCGTCGGTTGGCGATGATCACCCGGTCAGTCGTGGCCAGATGCTCGCGGGTACGGTCCTGGATCGCACCCATGCTTTCCACCGCCCACTGGTCGTGAACGTTGATGTCGTCTTCGCCCATCCCCAGAAAGGTCCGCGAGGCCTGCTCCTCAGGGTTGTAGCCCCAGTGGTTGTGCCGACCGTGCAGCGGGATGTAGTCGGGGGGAGGGATGAAGCGTTCGCGTTGACTGCGCATGGCGTCGTGGTCGAGCGGCTGACCGTAGCTCGTGAACACGGCATACCAGTAGGTGCACGTGTCGTCCACGGGTACGTGCCACTGCGTGATCGTCATGGTTGAGGAAAGCGGGATGCAGAATCCCTGAGGGAAGAGCCCATGCGTGAGCCGCACATGCACCTGGTCGTCGCTCATGCGTCGCAGGGCGCGGATCCGAAAGCCCCAAGGCACTTCGTCGAAGGTGATCTCCGGGCGATGGAAGCAGCGCATGATGCGCGACATGGGCCATGACTCACCGGCAAACTCTCCAAGGCTTGCGCTGCGAAACTGGCGCCCTGCGGCGTTGAACCCTACGGTTTCGAGCGGTGCGTCCTCGAGGAAGCGATGCAGGAACGAGGTGTGCGCTGGATCGATACCCACCTCCATCGCCTGGAGCCAGTTGCAGCGCCAAAGACCCTTGTAGGCGAACTGATGCGAAGGCGGCGCGGCAAAGCACTCGTAGGCGTCAAACTCGGCCACCCGATCCGGCCCGCCCATCCAGGCATAGAGTACCCCGGCACGCTCCACCACCGGATATGCAGTCTGCCGTATACCCTCGCACAGACGACTCTGTGCCGGTTCGGCCGGGGTTTCGAGGCACTTGCCCTCGAGGTCGAACCTCCATCCGTGGAAAGGGCAGCGCAGGCTGTCGCCTTCGTGGCGACCGTAGGCAAGATCCGCGCCGCGGTGTGGGCAGTGCCTCGCAAGCAGTCCGAACCTCCCGTTGGCACCGCGCATCAACACCAGGTCCTCGCCAAGAATCCGCAGCGCCTTCAAGGGACGCTGCGCCATGCGAGGGTCGGTATGTGCGCTGAATTCGTCGAGAAGCGCCACCGGCTGCCAATAGTGACGGAGCAGGCGTCCGCAGGCAGTGTCCGGTCCGATGCGGGTGAGGCGTTCGTTGACCGATGCGCGCATGATCCTTCGGGAGCGTTGGGAACTTCGGGTGATTGGGGACGTAAGGGGGTTGGGAACTTCGGCTGGTCTGGGCGGGTTGGGTGGGTTGGGCGGGTTGGGTGGGTTAGAAGGGTTAGGTGGGTTGGGTGGGTTAGAAGGGTTGGGTGGGTTGGGGCCCGTAGCCCGGCCGCCCTCATTCTCCAGCGCTCTTGCTTGCGCCGCACGACCGTGGAGTATCTTAGTCTTGAAAGGATAGGCTGATGGATAGGCTGATCGCAGGCGGTTTCGCTGCGCAGGTGCGCTAAGCTCGTGCCACTACTCCTGAAGACGGGCTCAGCACGCAGACCCGTCTGTTTTCTACCGAGGTGCAAGGATGAAGCTCTACATCACGCCCAGGGCGCCCAACCCCAAGAGGGTATGCATGTTTCTTGCCGAGAAGCAGATCGGAGATGTGGCGTTGGTAGCGGTGGACCTCAACGCGCAGGAGCACCTCACCCCAGACTTTCTGCGGCGCAACCCGCTCGCCCGCGTTCCGGTTCTCGAACTCGACGACGGCCGTTTTCTGAGCGAGAGCCGGGCGATCTGCACCTGGCTCGAGTCGCGCTTTCCGGAACCGAATCTGATGGGTCGAGACGGCGAGGAGCGCGCCTTCCTCGAGATGATCGATCGTTTGGCGGAGTGGCACATCCTGCTGCCCACCGGGCAGTGGATACGCCATGTGCATCCGGGCCTTGCAGGCCTCGAGAAGCCGCAGTTCCCCGCCTACGGCGAGCGCCAGGAGGCAGCGCGCGGTCCGGGCCTGGCCTGGCTCGAGCAGCGGCTTGGCGAGGGCCCCTGGGTGGCTGGCGAGCGCTTCAGTATTGCCGACATCACTGCGTTCTGTGCCATCGAGTTTGCGCGCCTGATGAAGTTCAAGCCGGGCGAAGCGGGCTATCCCAACATCCAGCGCTGGCGCGATCAACTGGCCCAGCGCCCGAGTGCCTCGGCGGGCGATCGCGTCTGACGGCGAGACCGCCTTCATTCTGCGACCGCAGACCTGAAAGCCGGGGCCCACACCAAGGAAGCCAAGTCCTGCTGCCTGCAGGGAAGGTGGCCATCGTCACGGGCGGGGCCGCATCAACGGGGTCGGGTTTGCGAGCGCGAGGCTGATGGTTCAACACGGTGCCCGGATACTGATCCAGGATCTCCCTTATCGTGGGCTGGGCAGCGGTCTCTCGCGCGTCCTCCGGGCTTGGCCGCAGACCGACCTGCGCGGGAAGAGCGGGCCGACACTTCAATCACAGCGGCCGAAGCCGCCGCCGCCGGGGAGCGCAAGTTCGAGCCAATCGTGCTCCTTCACCTCGATCACGGCCTTGGGGTTGTCAACGGCTTGCCCATTGAGCCAGACATAACCGGTACTACCCGCGTTGCCTCCGCATAGTCCCTTTGCAGGTACCCGGGTACGCTCCGTGAGCAGCGACACCCGCATGCGACCCGGCCAGCGCGACTGAAACGCTACGAACTGGCCAAGGCCGCCCCGGTGCTGGCCTGCGCCGCCCGAGTTCTCGCGTAATTCCTTGCGTCCGAAGAGGATTGGAGCGAGGGTTTCCGCCACTTCCACAGGGGTGTTGGAGATGTTTGCGGGAAAGCCTGCGGCGGGCGGGCCATCGCGCTGCTGCATGGCACCCATCCCCCCGTTGAAAAAGAGGATCGAGGAAAAGGACCGGTGCGACGCAGGGTCCACGCCACGCAGGAGCACCGACCAGAGCGGCGTGCCGCTATCGGCCTGAACCCGATCCGGCAGCACCCCGCTCAGGGCCTCGAAGATCGCTGCCTGTAACTGGTGGCCGATCAGATGACGCGCACCAACCGCTGCGGGAAAGCGGGCATTCACGATCGAGCCCTCCGGCGCAATCACATGGAAGTGACGGGTGAAACCGTCGTTGTTGGGGATCGCGGGCGCAAGCAGACACTTGAGCGGGAAGATGGTGTACGCATAGGTATGGTGGAAGCTTTCATTGATACCAAAGCGCACCTGGGGTGAGCTGCCGCTGTAATCAACCAGGATCCGGTCGGCGCTCACGGTCACCCGCGCCTGAATGTGGATTGCCTCGTCGAAGCCGTCGGAATCGACACTGCCAAAGTAATCGCCCGGAGGAATGCCGGCGAGCTCGGTCAGCGCTGCGCGGCTCGAGGCCGCAAAGATCGCTTCGGCCACTGTGGTGAGGTCGTGAAGCTTGTACTCCTCGAGGAGTTCCCCAACCCTTTGCGCCGACACCGCGAGCGCCGAGAGCTGCGCGGCGATATCGCCCTCCACCTGTTGCGGCAAACGTACGTTGCCCCGCAACATCGCCATCAGCAGCGGGTTGATCATGCCCCGGTCCATCAGCTTCACAACCGGAAAACGGATGCCCTCCTCGAAGACCTCGTTGGCGTCGGCCGACCATGGGCGACCACCGATGTCGGAGAGGTGTGCAACCGCCATCGCAAATCCCACGAGCCGTTCCCTGTGGAAGATCGGCCTGGCCATGCTCGCGTCCGGCAAATGCCCGGTGCCGATCCACGGGTCGTTGGTAAACAGCACATCGCCTTCGCGCAGCCCGTCGGGCGGAAATTCGCGCAACATCCGCCGCAGGCTGAGCGGCGCGGTGCCGATGAATCCGGGGATGCTCAGCGATGACTGCGCAAGCAGTCGCGCCTGGGCATCGAGCAAAACACAGGCAAAGTCGTTGGACTCGCGCACAACGGTGGAAAACGAGGTGCGCTTGAGCACTGCGCCCGCCTCGTCGGCAATCGAGATCAGACGGTTCCAGTAGATTTCGAGATCGATCGGATCGAGCATCTCTTCCCCCAGGGTGATCAGCGCACGGCAGGCACGCCAGGCCTTGACTTCATTGCATCGACCCTGCAAGGCGGATATGGATGTTGCCCAGCACATCACGCCTGAAGGTATCGCCCGGTCCCACCACCACGGTGGATCCCGCCTGCTCGATCAGCGCGGGGCCGGCGAGACTGCGTTCGGGCTCGAGGGCGCCTTCCCGGATCACAGGGGTTTCGATCCACTGGCTCACGCATGGAAAGAAGGCGCGCCGGCTGCGCGCAACCCCGATGGAGCTGGCGTGCAGCGGCCCTTTGCCCCGCAACGACGCGGCTGGCGCATCCGCAGCGCTGCTCGAGGGCGATGCAAAGGCTTCAACACGCCAGTTGAGAATCTCTGCCGGTACGCCGCTGAGCGGTGCCCCAAAGTGCCAGGCATACACCGCCTCGAAGGCCTTCATCACGGCTGTCCGCACTTGATCGGCCGAAGAATCGAAGGTGGCAGGCAGTGGAGTACTCACTTCGAAGCCCTGGCCAACGTAGCGCATGTCGGCACTACGCACAAAGCGGATCGCGGGGTTGCGCGGCGCGGCTGCCGAGGCCGAAGGCGCAGGCGCGGGGTCACCCGCCAGGGCCACCGATTCCCGGGATGGCTGCGTGCCGGCAGGCTGGGTGCCGCCAGGCTGCGTGCCGCCAGGCTGGGCTGCGAGCAGTTCGGCGCTCAGCTGCACCTCCATGGCGCGCAGCAAGGCTTCGGTTTCCTCGACCGCCAGACTATCGAGCCGCGCGTAGCGGGTGCGTACCTGGTCCACTTTCAGGGGTGCGACAAGCAGTCCGAACGCCGAGAAGACCCCTGCGTTTGAGGGCACGAGCACTTCGCGCACACGCAGGCGCCGTCCCACCTCACGCGCATGCAGCGGTCCTGCGCCCCCGAAGGCGAGGAGCACGCCGTGGCGAAGGTCCCGCGCTCTTTCGACTGCGTGCACTTTGGCCGCTGCGGCCATCTGTTCGCACACGATACGGTGCACGCCGTTGGCCGCTTCGATCACCGACATTCCGAGGCGATCGGCCAGATGCGTGCGCACTGCGCGTTGTGCCAGATCATGGCGCAGTTGCACTGCTCCGCTCAGGTTGGCACATGGATCGAGGTAGCCGAGCAGCAGTGCTGCGTCGGTCACCGTGGGGTGCTCGCCGCCGAGACCGTAACAGGCAGGCCCGGGATCGGAGCCAGCGCTTTCCGGGCCCACCTTGATGAGTCCGGTTGGGTCCACGCGGGCGATGCTGCCGCCTCCCGCACCGATCTCGATCAGGTCCACGGTTGGCAGGCGTACCGGCAAGCCGCTGCCGCGCTTGAAACGCTGGACGCGTGCCGCTTCGAAGTCGTGGGTGATGCCCGGCTGCCCGTCAGACACCAGGCATGCCTTCGCAGTGGTGCCTCCCATATCGAAAGCAAGAACCTGTTTGAGCGCGAGCATCCGTGCGCTGTGTGCAGCGCCCAGTGCGCCAGCTGCAGGTCCGGACTCGAGCAAACGGATGGGAAATCGCTCGCCGAAGGCCCTCGAAATCACACCCCCGTTGGATTGCATCACCCGCAAGTCTGCCTTCACCCCAACCGTCCGCAAACCCTCCTCGATACGGCTCAGGTAGTGACCCGTTTTCGGCATCACGTATGCGTTGAGTACCGTAGCCACCGAGCGCTCGTACTCGCGGAGTTCGCCGAGCACCTCGTGCGACAGCGTGAGGCAGAGCGCTGGAAACTCGGTGCGGATCAGTTCGCCCACGAAGCGTTCGTTGGCCGGATTGTTGTAGCTGTGCAGCAGGCACACCGCCACCGACTCCACGCCCTCGGACTGCAGCTGCCGCACGATCGTCCGTACCGCGTTGGCATCGGGCGCGCAGAGCACTTCGCCGCTCGCATCCACCCTTTCGCGCAGCTCGAGCCTGTGCTTGCGTGGAATGACCGGGTCGGGACCGGGAGCCATCAGATTGTAGAGGTCATAACGAAGCTCACGCCCGATCTCGAGCACGTCCCGAAAGCCGGCGGTGGTGATCAGTGCGGTGCGAGCGCCTTTGCGCTCGATCACGAGGTTGGTGACTGCGGTGGTGGCGCCCACCACAACCTCGCCGATGTCGTGGGCCTCGATCGCGTGTTGTACGCACAGACGACGCAAACCCTCGAGAATCGGCTCGACCACTGCGTTGGCGTTGCTGAGCACCTTGCCGGTGTGGAGCGCCGCCCCGTCACTTCGCAGAAGTACCAGATCGGTGAAGGTGCCTCCGATGTCGAAGGCAAAGCGATAGCCGCGCCCGCCCAAGCTCATTCACGAACCTTTGTCGGCTTGATCCCGCGCACGAAACCCTTCTCGAACCTGCCCGCTTCGTACACGCCCTCGGGGATGTCGAAGCAGGGGGCCGGGGTTCAGGCCGAGGAAGTCTGGCGAGCGCTGAGGCGTCAAGGGGGCGTGGGGCCTTCGGGCTGCTGCTCGAGGAAGTCGGCATAGGCCTGGGCGAGCCCTTCAGCCAGAGGTCTTGCCTCGCGGCCCACGAGCCCGTGGAGCTTTTCGCTGCTCATGAGCTTTCGCAGCGTGCCTTCGGGCTTGCCCGCGTCGAAACCTATCCGCCCTTCATACCCCACCACTGCCGCGATCAACCGGGCGAGTTCGGCAATCGTGAGGTCTTCGCCTGTACCGATGTTTACCAGGGGCGCTTCGCCGTGGTTGCGGTCGCCTGCGGTCAGTGGCCGCCAGCGCGCCTCCTCCAGAAGCATCAGCCGCACGCAGGCCTCGGCCATGTCGTCGGCGTGCATGAATTCCCGCCGTGGCGTCCCGCTACCCCACACCACCACCTCCCGAACGCCTGCCTGCTTTGCCTCGTGGAAGCGCCGGATCAATCCGGGGATCACGTGGCTCTGGGTGGGATGGTAGTTGTCGCCGGGGCCGTAGAGGTTGGTGGGCATCGCAGCCAGGAAACCCGTTGACCGCATTCCGGAAGGACCATCAACCACGCGGTCGTACTGGCGGTTGTAGCTCCAGCACATCTCGATCCCTGCGATCTTGGCCAGTGCATAGGCCCGGTTGGTGGGTTCCAGGGGGCCGGTGAGCAGGGCGCTTTCACGGATCGGGTTGGGCGCATCACGCGGGTAGATGCAGGAGGACCCCAGAAACAGCACCCGACGGGCCTGAGCCTTGTGCGCTGCCTGGATCACGTGCGTCTGGATGAGCAGATTTTCGCGGATGAAGTCAGCCGGGTAGGTGTCGTTGGCGAGGATCCCGCCGACCCGGGCGGCTGCGAGAAACACAAGTTCCGGACGGGTGGTCTCGAAGAGCTGGGTCACTGCTGCAGCGTTGCAAAGGTCGGTCTGTGCCCGCGTGCGCAGGATCAGGTTGTGAAAGCCATGTTGTTGCAACGACCGGGTGATCGCGCTTCCCACCATGCCGCGATGACCCGCCACAAAGATCGGTGTGGAGCGGTTGAACATCCGGTTTGCCCCTTCAGTCTTCGCAGCTCAAAGTCACGCCGTATCCGCGCAGTCTTTGCAGCTCACAGTCACGCCGTGTCCGCGCAGTCTTCGCGGCTCAAAGTCACGCCGTATCCGCTCAGTCTTCGCGGCTCACAGCCACGCCGTAGCCAAACTGCTTGAGAAGGGCGTGCTTGCGCGCCGCCTCGAGATCCTCGGCCACCATTTCCTCGATCAGCCGATCGATGCTGATCTCGGGTTCCCAGCCGAGCCGCTCCCTCGCCCTGGACGGATCACCGAGCAGCGTGTCGACCTCGGTGGGTCTGAAGTAGCGCTCGTCGACCCGCACGATCACATCCCCCGGCTTGATCGCAGGCGAGCGTTTGCCGGTGCGTAGTACCCGCGCACTCTCCTGGGCTCCATCGCCTTCGAAGGCGAGCTCGATATCGAGGTAGCTTGCTGCGCGCTGCACAAAGTTGCGTACCGAGAGTTGCTGGCCGCTCGCAATCACGAAATCCTCGGCCTTATCCTGCTGCAGCATCAGCCACTGCATACGCACATAGTCCTTGGCATGACCCCAGTCGCGCAAGGCCGAAAGATTGCCAAGATAGAGGCAAGGCTCGAGCCCAAGCGCGATGTTTGCGAGGCCCCGGGTGATCTTGCGGGTGACGAAAGTCTCGCCCCGCCGGGGCGATTCGTGGTTGAAGAGGATTCCGTTGCATGCGTACATGCCGTAGGCCTCACGGTAGTTCACCGTGATCCAGTAGGCGTAGAGCTTGGCGACCGCGTAGGGGCTGCGCGGGTAGAACGGGGTGGTTTCGCGCTGCGGAACCTCCTGCACCAGACCGTAGAGTTCGGAACTCGACGCCTGGTAGAACCGTGTCGTGCCGGCGAGCCCGAGAATGCGGATCGCCTCGAGAAGGCGCAAGGTACCCAGCGCGTCCACATCGGCCGTGTACTCCGGCGCCTCGAAACTCACTGCAACATGCGACTGCGCTCCGAGGTTGTAGATCTCGTCGGGTTGTGTCTGCTGCACGATCCGGATCAGGTTAGTGCTGTCGCTCAGGTCGCCGTAGTGCAGCACGAAGCGCCGGTTGTCGATCTGCGGGTCCTGGTAGAGGTGGTCGATCCGCTCCGTGTTGAAGAGCGAAGCGCGGCGCTTGATGCCGTGGACCACGTACCCCTGCTCGAGCAGAAACTCTGCGAGATACGATCCGTCCTGCCCGGTAATTCCGGTGATCAATGCCACTTTTCCGTGCTTGTTCATCGTGCGCCCGCCGCTGTGTCTGCGCCGGATTCTACGCCGATGCACCAGTGAGATCAGCCGTTTGGGCCAGGGGGACTGGCATCGCCGAGGCCCGCGGGCAGGAGAGGACAGGCCAGCGCTGCCGGTGCCAGATCGTGCGCGGCGGTGGACGGGGGCTGGAAGGCCAGCGCGGCAAGCCTTGTCCGCACCCAGGAAAAGCGTATCCGCTCCTGTTCGAGTCGCACTGCCTCGCCGAGCCGGTCATGACGCAAGTCGTGGAAGAGATCGCTCTCTTCAGCGGTCA
>Ga0169931_10010270_pt1 | contig 13347 bp, 8 predicted proteins | sample Kivu_15m_20L_FD_129675 | JGI IMG/M metagenome (GOLD analysis project Ga0169931, IMG submission 129675) | Freshwater microbial communities from Lake Kivu, Western Province, Rwanda to study Microbial Dark Matter (Phase II) - Kivu_15m_20L... | ecosystem: Environmental > Aquatic > Freshwater > Lake ...
GTAATACTTATTGGAAAAATCATTTTGTACTTGATTCTGATCTAAATCATCCTCATTTATTTCAAATGTTGGACTTTTTTCAGAGTAATATTTTAACTCTTGAATTTTTTTCTTTTGATTAATGAATATTTCTTCAGGAATATTTTTTAACTTTTCACTATTCAATGTTGCCGACTTCGTATTATACTGATTTAAAGAGATGATTCTTTTTTTATCGTTTGTTTGCATTAATTCAGTTATTATATAATGAATATTTTATTGCATATTTTTATATAAATATATTTAAAATATTTTGAGAAAAATAAGTTTAGTAGTTATTAAATTTTCATAATTCTTCAAAGTATATTAATTTTCTATTTCTGAGAAAGGGACTTCCATCCTTTTATATACACAAATGTATGCCATATGCCAGTCACCTCCTCCTTTCAGCTCGAGAACATCAGTTAAATTAACAACAGTCGTGGTGTCATCGTCGTATTTGACCCACTTTTCGTCCTTTTTATTAGTCCATGCAATATAATGACCAGCATCAGATGACCTTCCTTGATGAGTAAGAACTGCAACTAATTGATATCTGCCTGTAGGAATCATTTCTTTATTTCCAGGGTTAGAGACATTTTCTATTTTGAAATTTCTGTCTTCTTTCAACATTTTGGTTTCGATTCCTCTTCCAAGGTTTAAAATTTCTTTGGTTCCTTCGTCGCATAATTCATATAGGTCAATTATTTTAGAGAATATAACACTTTTTAAAATTTTAGATTTACCAGCCTTTGCACCCGTTTCTGTATTTCCTTGCTTCCAGAAAAATCTTATGAAGTTGATATTAAGATAAGGTGGTAGTCTAGAAATTAACTGCGACTTTTCGAAAATACAATTTCTTCGAAATATTTCTGAATTTAAATCAACATTTTCTTTCAAGGAAGTTTTTAGTCCTGTTACTAATTCAGTTGTCTGATTGTCAATAAAACATGGAAGTTTATAGACGATCTCTTTATTTTGTCTAAATTCTGATGGCTCCTCAATATTCTTTAATTGGACAGTCAATTCCAACCCGAAAAGTTCATCAATTAGATTATCAGAGAATTTTTCCCCTTGGGTGTCATTAGGCAAATAATCGCGAATAATATTCATTATTAGGGACCAACATTCCTCTGCATCCTGTTGCTTGTAAACTCCTTTTTCAGCTTCTGCAAACATAGGGTTGATAGCTCTAAGAAGAGCAACTAGTTGATTGGGTGTTACTGTATCTCCTTTGTTTTCAAGATTTTGAAATACTGCCCCCAAGGCCGTGACAAAATTCTTTGTAATATTATTGTAATTATTTCCGGTAATGGCTGATTGAGAAATTGATTTCATAAGAGCTTGTCTCAGTTCAGGAACTCTACCTAGACATTGTATAGTAGAATTTAAGTAGCAGGTATTTCCTAAATTAGTAAGTCCGTAAATGGGCTCTTCTCCTTTTTCTTTCATAATTTTTGCTTTTTCTTCGTTTGATAAATCCTCTAAAAATTTTATCTTCTTTTCAGTGTCGATATTTATTATTTCTGTGCTTGCAATTCCCATTAATGTCAGAATGCTATTTTCAGGAATCGCAGAAATCTGGAAGGAATCATCAAGATTTTTACCCTTGAAAAGCAACTTTTGTCTGGATGGCTCTACGTTTGTTATTCTTCCAATTTCGTCTTTTAATTCTTTTACGAAGCAAGCTGTTATTTCGATAGGAATTTGTTCTTTGTTCCACTTTATTGTTAATTTGCGAGTAGTATTCATTTTAAATATATTAATTAATGATAATTTTAATAGAATAATTTTAATTAGAGAGTTTGATAAATTACAATGAAAATTATTAAGTTTTTATAATAGATTATTTTTTCGAAAAATAAAATTTTCTAATAAAAAATATTACGAGCCCTTTTATTTTATTAATTTAACATGTATAAAATAAAATAAATATACCTATTGATATCACACCATAAAATAAAATATTAATTCTTAGGTTCTTTTAATAAATAAATATATTAATTAAATGCATGCATCTTCGCTTCAAACTTTACCGCAGGATTGAATTTAAGAACATAACAATCCACAAACATTCCTTCTAATTTGATTTCCAATTTTTTCAAATACCATGTGGTATTGTCTTTGGATGCTAAAATTTGAATAAAATCTTTTTCTAATTTTCCTCCTATTTGAAAGAGAGTCTTTAGGACTTCATTAGATTTTTTAGGAGGGTAGTTGTTACAAAGAGCTATAGAAATATGAGGAATTTCATTATCGACAAAAGCAGGGGTTTCAATATACCCTGTAATAATCTTTCCTGGAACATAAACTAGGCCATTGATAAAAACAGGAATAGATTTATTTTCTTCAAATTCTTTTAATGCTTGATGAGAATAGTAATTTTCTATAGGATTACTACCCTTGAACAAGGTAGTAGAATGCCAGATGTTTTGATCTTGGTGAGGAAATTTCCAATTGAATGGTAGAGTATTATTTTGAAGAGAATTGTAAAAGTTGAATAACTCACTTGAGTTGTCAATGTTCATGAAGGATTTGATAGATTCCAATAAAACCTGTCTGATCATTTTTTCCTTTTGATCATAGATTGCAAGTCCTAAATAAATGAACTTAGATGGATATTTTTTTATATTATTATTAGTTATGCCAGTAATTGAACTTGAACATTTTTGAGTTATTTTACTATTCAAATCTGAATAATTTTGCTGTTTCTCTTGAAAAACAATTTTAGAATCGTCGTTAAACAAACTGTTCAATCCCTTTTTAATCCTCGTATTACCATCTTCTTTTATATGAGACTGATTTAATTTGATTTCAGGAGGCTTTTCATTATCAACCATATTATTTTTAATATCCTGAAATTCATTATTGTAGTTATTAAAAAGCTTTTTTACTATTGGTTCAGCTGTGTTTCTGACTAAATCTTTAGTAGAAGCAAAAGAATCTGGGAATTTGTAATATTTATTAATAAGTTTTTCGAAATTTGCTGCTCTTGTATCATATACGGGCATGGCATTTCCACCTGACAAATTTCTAAAATATTCTTTTGCGCTTGCGATCAAATCACTGTTTATTTTATCTTCTGAAAATTCTTTAGTAAAAGGAAGCTTAATCGCCTTGTCGAAATGATAGTGAAGGATTAAATTCTTCTCATTTAAAGTAAAGTTCATAAAATTGTTAATAAACATTCCTAATATACATATAAGATTCTCGTGGTCACCATTTAAAGTCTGATGATTTTTTCTGTGTCTTATCCTCACATAACATTGAATAAAATAAGATAAAGAAAAAGGAACAGTAATATTATCAGAAACATTTATGGACTCACAACAATCAGGTAACAAGGAAACAAATTTGACATTACAATTTTTCATTATGCTCTCAGGAATTAAATTCATTTCTTCCTTAATCGGTTCGAATACTCTAGAAATAGCATTAGGAGGATGATTTTTGTCAATATAAAGTAAAGATTGATCATTATTCTGCACTAACGTTTTAAATTTCTTTCTTAATTCAGATTCGAATTTAATTGTAGAAGATTTTCCTGTCCTAGAAAATGCAGTATTTCTATCCATTTTTCCTCTCTGCATTAATTTATCCATAAATTCCTTCCTTATTGTATCTGAAGAAATAGAATCAAATGCTATATTGGTTCTGTTAAGTATGTCTTTTAATTGATCGACAAAAAATGTTTTTCCAGTTCCAGGAATCGTCATTGGGACTAAAATGACAATTTCTTTTTTGTATTTAACACTTGATTCTTTTAAATAACCGTTGTAGCCCATCAATTTCTCCTCTTTCAAAAATATTTCTTTCAGTTCTAGGTAAGGATTACTGTGAGTTTCGTATAATTTAATGAACCTGTTGTCTTTGTAATTTTGAGTGATCTTTTTATTCACATTATGATAATATTCTTCTTTGACATATTTCTCCTTGTTTACATCTTCTTCCACAGAAAATAGGAAAGAGTCCTTCATTAATTTTTCGTCATTCATCTTCTTAACAGACTGAGACAAATCCATAACTAACTTGTCAAATTCTTGGATATATAATTCTATCTTGGTCTCTTCAAATTTTTCATAAGAAACAAATTTATTCCCTATATACTTCCTTGATTTTTCGATGAATTCTAAGGAGGAAAGAACAAAATAGTTCTCAACTTCTTTCCTAGAAGCTTCATCTAAGTTTAAGAATGGGCTAAGTGAAGTATTAGTATTATATGAGATAAACTGAGGATTTTTTAATTTCTCATTCAATTTTTTGAAGGCATAATTACACTCAGTTTCATTCAAGCCAAAGGTAATTATAAATTTATTTTCTTCTAATTTGCTAAAAACTCTGAAATTGTGCATGTTTATATGATAAATTACGATACTTGTATTAAGATTATAGTATTCCTTAGATTGGATAAAAGAGTTTCTGATTTCTATTGAATATTTTTTTTCTAACGCCTTAAAAAATTCATCTGTCAAGTAAACTGGAGGAGCGTATATTATTATTTCGATTACTTTTTTCGAGATTAATTCATTTTTAACTAAATAGTCATAGGTCATTATATTATCTCCTTTAATTACACGAGATTTTAAATCAACAGTCTGATCAATTATAGAATGAATAACTTCGAGGAAATCTATGTAGGACCTGTGTAAATTTGAACATTTTCCATAAAATTTATTTGCAAAGGCGAAGGCTGTTTCTGCAACTCTGTAATAAAAACTCATTGGCATTGGTAGGTTGTAGCCTTGGAGCATTATTCTAACTTCTTCGAAAAATTGATTGATTTTTCTTCGGGATTCGAAGAATTTATTCTCTTCATTTTGTAGCAGATGATTTTTTAATTTTTCTCTTAATTTACGATAAACTCTGTATTCTAGAGTTTTCAATTTACAAAGGGCTAAAATCCTCTCTGTTTTTCCTACTTCAGAGAAATAAAGCACACTACCTTCCTCTTCTTCTATTATTGAACTCTCCGCTATCCTCACATAGAGTTTTTCTAACTCTGCGCATATCGTATAGAAGTCATCGAATAGTCCTATTTTTTCATAGGGAACTACGTCTAAATGGAACGATTTAAATTTTTCATAAGCTTCTTCAACAGGGAACGAATTTTCTTCTGAGTAATTATCAACAATCGCATAAAACAAAATTGTGTGCTTCATGTATCTGATTAAATGTTGATAATTTTGATTTCCAACATATTCTCCTATCATTGTTTTCCCATTCAAATAGATTTTGAGAGATTCCACAATATCCGCAGAAAAAACTGAAATTTTTTCTAGAATATCAAACCAGCAATGTCCTATTATATAGGCAAATGAATAACGATTAGGTTCGCCTTGCTTATTCAGAGGATAATATAACTCTAGATCTTTTCTATTCGCAGCTAGTAGGCAAACATTTTTACTAGAAATAACCCACATTCCTGCTCGTTTGCAGTAAGAAATTTGCGCATTCTCTCCATTAGCTTTGATTAATTTGAAGATATTGATTTTGTTCCCAATTTTTAGAGATTTTAAAATAGGGTCCATAATAATTTTTTTCGCATTGAATTTAGAGTCTTCCTTTAAATGTTCAGTCGACTTGAATCGATTATCTTTTGTATCTATAATTTCATATGGCAAATCAACAAATTTCATCATACCCTTCCTCGCCATTTCTGTACATTTTAGTTCATATGTCTCAGTGTGTTTATTGTAGAAGTAGAATTCGACGAGAGTATTTCCCCTTCTTATATTTTTGATGTATTCAGGATATTGAAGGTAAGTTATCTCTTCGTCCACGCCCTTGGGATTTAAAGAAATGTCGATAATCATTAGATTAGAATTTATAGGGCACTCAACTTCAACAAGTTTGATATTTTCAAAATCTTCTTTGCAATATGATTTCAAATATTCAGCTGGTATATACTCACTATTCTGCACTATATCCTCCTCTTCTCCCTCCACTTTCCTTGAATAATTTTTTGCAAATGATTTTTTGACATGAAATTTTTCATTCCTATTAAAGTTTCCGTAGTAATAATTCTGATAAGTGGAATTTTTCCCATTCCGAGAATTTTGATCTAAATTGTCATAGATGTAGTAATTCTGATATTGATTCCTTTCATCTGTGTAATTATCATATTGATTATTATAGAAGTTCTTTTCTCTATTCATAATAATGTAAAATTTTTAAGTTAATTTAAAATCAAATATTTTATCATTTGATTAAATATTTATGATAATTGATTTTATCTTTATAAATGCAATAATAATAAGGAGAAAATATTATATATAGATTCAAATAATGCAAAATAATTTAAATTATATAAAATTTAATTATTATAAATTAAAATTTAATACAAAAGTTAAAAATCTTTGATTATTTGTTATAAATTAAAAATTCATATGAAATCAATCATATGACAAAGAATAAAAAAATAAAAGTTTATTTTTTGACGTTCGTTTTTCAATACAGCTATTGAATCTTAATGAAATGAATTTTCTTTCTCTTTTTCTTAAATTTTAGAAATAGATTTCTCTTCTCTCCGTAAGCATTCTCATTTCTGCCAGATCTCTCTGGATTATCGGCATAGATTTGATTCTTTTTCTTGTTGCCTTTTCCATAAAGAAAATAGTTAATAAGAACCTTAGAGACATAGTCATAGAGGATTGCGAATTTCTCTCCTTCTCTCTGCTTGATGTAGTTGTAATCAATAAGGTATCTGGCAGATTTTAAGTAAGCTTCGAATGCATCTTTGTAGGTCATTTCCAGAAGTTTTCTCAAATAACCTTCGGATTCTGGGTGCACAGAATGTTCTACAATCCATTCATCCAAGGTATTGATGACTTTGAATTCTTGATAGATTTCTAGAAGTGACGTCATCAGCCATTTTTTATTTTCTTCGATGTTTATGTTTGTAATAAAACCCTGCGGAAGTCTGACATCCTTATTCGTAATGTTCGATAAAAGGTTAATCGCCTCTTGGATTGTTCTGAATACTTTTGATTTGCATTTCTTTAACAAAGAGTCTATCTTTGTTTTCCTTAATATACGTTTTAATTGCAATGCCTTTCTGAATAAAATAAATTCCGAATGAAAAGAATTTCTTATTTTAACCGGGTCGCTCTCACGCAAGTTTCTCATGAATTCCTCCTTTGTCTGCATTTGCTCACCCTCTGCTTGTCTTGTTACATTGAATAATATTCTCCCTTAAAAATAAAAATTTTAAATTATGTTTTACTTTGAGAATTTTTTTCTATTTGCATTAATATTATTATATGATTCAAAACATTTTAGAAATTTATTAATCTGAAAAAATAATTAATAAAAAAACCCATTACAATTCGATTTATAAATTCATATTATGCTATATTAATATAGATAATTAATTTTAATTTTTTAAAAAATTAATTATTTAAATAAAAATTAAATAAATAAGGAGTAATCTTGCTATTATTTTAGATTTATTTAATAATTATGATCCGAGTAAAGGGAAAAAGAGAGAAAATGAGAAAATTATCTATAAAAGAATCAAAAAGATGAAAGAGAAAAAATTTAAGAGATATGAAAGCGATTAATTACAAATTCGCATTTTGGTGAATTACTATCAAGTGTGAGTTGAATTAGATAAATTAAAATTTTTTATTAAATACATATTAATGGTAGATACAATCGATTCCTTTTCTTTAAAAGAAACTTTTGAGATCTTTAATAAACTTATGCTCAAGCATTATTTTATAGACATCACAAATTATAAAAACCTAATCAAATATTTATCAGAAGAATCTATCTATGTTGATGAAGAAACAATCCAATCCATCGAGGAAGAATTTAAAGAAAAAGTAGAAGAGATTTTGAATGAATTCGGTTCTGTTTTCATAAAATTGAATTATAACGCAGCAACAGATTCTGAATTCTTAGTACATAAATTAGAATGCTTCAAATTAGAAGATATCTTGATATTATTAAAGGGTTCAAATAAAATTAACACGAATTTCACAATTTTTCAAAATGAAAAAGAGGAAAAAAATCTTCTTTTAATTTTGAAAAAATTTTATGATGTAAAACAAGAGAATGAATTCAGAATTTTTATTCACAAAGGAGTCATCAAGGCGATTTCACAAAGACACATAAATATATTTTTTAATTACAACGAGGAATTCCTAAATGAATTAAAAAGAATTATCTTAGAATATTATGAAGTCGAAATTAAACCTTTTTCTAATAAAATATCCGAATATACATTCCTTGATGTTCTCTATTTAGATAAATCAAAAAAGGTGAAAATCATAGATATAATGACTGAAGAGATAAGACAACTTTTGATTAAATATTCAGAACACAACTATTCCTTTTCAGATTATTTTCTTTTATTCACAAATTGGGAAGAAATATTGGAATCGAGTAAATCAGAAACAAATGAGGATTTATGCATTATGAAAGTGATAAAATCACCCGAAGAAATTATCGAATCTCCAGATAATATTAATAAATTTCCTCAAGAAATTATAGGGGAGGGAAATGTTCAAAATATTCAAGATATAATTAATTTCTTGAATCTAGATGGGGAGAAATAAAATGATAGATATGTGAAATCATTTTATATTATCAGTATAATTATAATACGGCAATAAATTTTAAGCGATTTTTAATAGATTATTTTATTGTTTTTATTATTAATTATAATTATGCTTGCTCCACCAGAAAATGGAAAAAAACCAAAGGAAACCAATGATGTGAAGATTAAAACTACAAATAAAGATAATGTGAATGAAGAGCTTAAAAAAATGATAGAAGCTGAAGAAGGTCCTAAAATAACTGGTGCTCAAAATATAGAAATTCTTAGAAACAAACTTAGAAGTTTGAACTATAATTATGAAATGAAATGTGCAGTAGTTAGAAAAATCAAATCTGAAGGTATAAGAGATGAGGATAATAAACTTCCGTGGTATATAATTACTCCGACACATCCCGGCAAGCAGGTATGGGACGTATTCATATACGTTGCAAACTTTTACTCCTTGTTTTTTCTACCAATCGATGTCGGGATAACTAAGGAATGTTGCATGGATAGTAAAATTGCGGATTTATGCGCTACTCTGGACATAATAGCATCTATTCTTTTTTTCACAGATATCTTTTTTAACTTCTTTACAGCAATTTACGATAAGAAAGGGCTCTTAATTTTTAACATAAAAGAAATCGCAGTTTCCTATTTATATTCCAGCTTTCCTCTAGATGTGATATCTTCCTATACATTTAAATTAAAAAAGAACTCATGCATAGTACCTACTAGCATAAGTAATAGTTTAATCAATTTCTTCGGAATATTCAGATTGAATAAATTCGGACAACTAAACAGAATGGTTGAAAAGTCTAACACAGAGTACATCAATCTTTTCAGATTGTTGAAAATTCTTTTATTTTTCTATTTTGTCTGCCATTTTATTGGATGCATCATAGCAGGAGTCACGACACTTATATATAATCTTGAAGAATTTTTGATAACAGATCAAAAGACAATTCAGAATTTTTTCAAGATTTATTCGTATTGCATGCTTTTAGGTATTACTTCTATTCTGAACTCTGATGCTGCTTTTCAAACACCTGGGGAAAAAGTCCTTATCACAATTATAAACATATTATCCATGGCAATTACTGCTAACATTTTTGGTTATGTTGCACTAATTATAGAGAATATAAATTCTAGCAATGTCACGAACAACAGAATGCTTCGAGAAAAAATCGATCTGATAAACGAATATTTACTGTATGAAGACATCGATGAGCGAGTAAGATTGGAAGTTAACACTTTCTACAAATTTATGTACATAAGACAAAGAATGCTCTTTGATAAAAACATGTATATGGATTTGAATTCATCTTTGTATGCCTTTGTTAAGTTGGAATTATGGAAAGAACCCTATTTCAAAAAAGATACTCTCTTCAGGAGAGACGAAATCAGCGCAAATTTCTTTCAAAGAGCTTTGAACGTGATGAAGGGAAGGATGTATCAAAAAGACGACATCATAATAGAAGAAGGCGAAAGCTCATTGGATTTTTATATGGTTTGTCAAAAATCCATGTGTGAAGTTTATTGCAGTGGGCTGCTTATTAACAATCTTGTAAATGGAAATTATTTTGGAGAAACTGCAAGTTTTATTACTAGTAAACGAAGAACTGCCACCGTGATAAGTAAAACTGATGGGGATTATGTGTTCATTCCCGGAAAAGAATTTTTCAAATTAATTCTTGATTTCGAAAAAGAAAGAAATTTCTTTTTAGGTGTTGCTAAAAAGTACTTAGATACTTACAATAAAATTATAACCCCCGATAGATTCAAATCATTTGTAACTAAAAAGGGAAAAATATTCCAAACTGTTATTCAAGAAATTTTACATATAAATCCAATTGTCCAAAGGAATAAATTGTTTTATAGAGTTGAGGGATCCCAAAATAATCTTAACAAACAAGCGATAAGTAAAAATGAAGATGAATATATGAAGTGGGTTAATAAACATAAAAAACAAGAAAAACTGGAAATTTTTGAAGAGCCCAACGATGATGAATTATAAAATATAAATGGGATTAGTACAATTAAAATAACAGAGGGATAATTATGATCTAAATATGAATTATTTTTATTTTTTATTACTAATAAAAATTTATTTATTTTAAATATTAATGAGTTCTTTGATAAAATCGAATTCCAACACAAATAAAGAAACAAATTCAGAAAGTAGATCAACATTAACTAATAATCTTCTGAACGTTGAATTGATGTTTGAATTTATTTTTGAAAAATTTTCAAAAGGTTTACGCATTATTGGGCCAATGTTTGCCTTCGCACTTACTATCTTCGTACTGATAGTAGCCCATTCTGAGTTTTATATAGTAATTCCTTATTGGACAGTTAACTTTGGGATATTATCAGGAATAATCCTATTCTTTATTTCACTTTATTTACTGTTTTCTATTTTATTTAATTATTTTCTGTCTGTTTTAGTCAGACCTGGCTGTTTAGAAGACATTAAGAGGAGTAAATATTATAGAAAGAATGATCCCTTGAACATGAAAGATGATCTTGTAAATTTAAAGGATGTTTTTTTAAACAAAATAAATAGAACTGAGAAGTCATGCAGCAATAAATCGAACAATGAAAATAAACATATAAAATTACGATTGAAGACAGATAATCTTTCAATTGTATCAGATAATTTAAGAAAAGAGGAGGATATTTTGAATAATGCAAATTTAAAGAATCAAACGATTGAGTCTAAATTATTAAATGAAGTAACAGACACGGTAGAAGAAAACACTGATATATTTGATGAAGGAACAGAAATTTTTAAAAGGCATTTGGAATCTCAATTGAGCGTTGACGCTGATGAAACTACTAAGGACTTCACTCTAGAGTTGTCTAAAAATATCGTGCAAAATAATTCCTCTCTTAATAATGAAAACACGCATTTAGAAAATGAAAAGCATATCCAAGAGATAAACAGTTATTACAACATAAATAAATCTGATACAGATGAATTCTTAGATAAAAAAGATGATTTCCAACATCAAATTGCCGATTGCAGACATTGTAAACAACCTAAACCTCTTAGAGCTCATCACTGTACGATTTGTGGATATTGTGTTTTTAAAATGGATCATCATTGTCCTTGGATTAATAACTGTGTCGGTCAAAATAATCACAGATATTTCATATTGTTTTTGACACATCTGATGTTTGGTTCATTATATGTATGCTTAACTGCAATTCCAATTATATTTAACTCTGATGTTCGAAAAACAACAGAATTTAATTTCGTATGTACCCTGTCTTTAGTAGGATTTTTTCTGATGATATTTTTTAATGGATGGAATTGGTTTTTAGTACTCAGAGGAAATACAACGATAGAATACTGGACGCTCAAAGCAGATGTGAATTACAATAAAACAATAAAAGATTTTTCTTTACAAACTTGGAGAGAGAATATTTATCTCGTGTTCGGAACAACTTCCTTATTCAACGCAATTTTCATTCCTAGTATCAAGAAGCTTCCTTTATCTGGTCTCGAATGGACGAAGCTGGCATATCCGTCTTTTAATTTTCAAATTATAGAATACGAACGAATAGAAGATATCAAGATAAAAGAAGAAATCGGAAATCATAATATTTAACACAATAATAATCATATAAATATTTTTTCATCATTTGTTCTATTTTTTAGAATCAGTTGATAATTTACAAAGTAAATTTTTAAAATTTTTCATTCGTATTTGATTGATTTCTTATTAAATATCATTCAAATTTATTCATTTACATTCAAGTGCTTAAATAATTTTATGATATAATTCTAATTATTATTTCACTAATGGAGAAATTTATTACTTCGTCAGCAGGAATAACTCTAAGCTTGATGTGCAGAGAAATGTACAAGTATTACTATATTAAACAAATCGATCATAAAATAAAGACATCAATTAATCTTGATACCAGTTATGAAAAATTAGCCAAAGAATTAGACAATAGAGACATCCTAATCGCATCTTCTATTTATAAAATTAAATCAAACAGCGCAGAAATAAATTCTTTAATAATAAAATCTCATTTGATCCCTAAAGAGAACGACGAAAAATTGTACAAAGTAAACGGGATAAATATATATATTTAGTTTAAAATAAATAAGGATGTCAGTCTATTTTTAGACACGAATTGCCAAGATGAAATCAAAATAGATATAAATCCTAGTTATAAATATAAGATATTTGATGCTCCTATATTGAAAGTATCTGAGTCTGAAGAAATTAAGAATAAAAATTCAAAATTCTTAGCAAGGATATTTTCTAATTTTAAAAGGACCAAAAAAGAAAAGTATATTCTAATTTAAAATTTTAAACTATAAGCTTAGTTTATGTTGAAAATGGATTCTTAAAAGATCAGAGAATTTTGATTTTTGGAAATATAAAATATACTGGACCTAATGCATACTCAATTCATCCTCGATTGTTTATTGGATCTGGATTAGTCGAATTTGAAGAATATGTTGAATACGCCAAGAATAAAATTAATATTAGACTTTTTAATATTTTGCTTTTCATGGTTGGAATTACCTTGTTGCATTTCACTTATGTTAATTTCTTCGAATTACAAGATCCTCCTTCGAAACATTAAAGGAAATTTTTTAAAATAAAAATTCATTAATTTAATTTATTTAGTTTATTTAATGACGCTATTTGACTTATCAAAATAATTAATAACTTCTAAAATAATTATCATTTTACTAATACATCAATTAAATTAATAAACACATAAATTAAATTAAATTTATTTATAACTTCATGCAATTTGAGTCA